>Ga0315277_10003394_pt1 | contig 21581 bp, 12 predicted proteins | sample YL17G05_15_MG_FD_203695 | JGI IMG/M metagenome (GOLD analysis project Ga0315277, IMG submission 203695) | Sediment microbial communities from Yellowstone Lake, YNP, Wyoming, USA - YL17G05_15 | ecosystem: Environmental > Aquatic > Freshwater > Lake > Sediment | place: USA: Wyoming | collected...
TCGTAGGACAGGGCGACGAAGTTCGTCGCGGCGAAAGCGCCGGCAAGAAGCCCCACGGGGGTGCTCTTGTTTTTCACGCCGATAAGGATCAGCACAAGGCACGAGCCGATCCCGGCGACAACCGATATGACCCGCGCCTCGACGCGGCCGGCGCCGAAGGCTTCAAATACCCCCGCCGCGACGAGATTCGGAACGGGGCTCGCCTTCAGGTGGCCCTGGACGGCAAAGGGAGTCGAAATCATCCACCGGCCGAAGAGGGCGCGATTACGGGCCTGGTAGTACTTGAGACCTTCGTCGGTGTACTCGGCACGAGAGACGCTCAGGCCGTGGGGAGGGTCCGAGGCGATATAGGCGACGCGGAGCGCCGCGGCGGCGGCGATGATAGCGCCGGCGAGGACAAGTGTCGCGGCCTTAGAGGGTTGTAATGACGCGGCCATCCGCGCGGGCCTCGAAAAGGACCAGGACTTTAGCCAAGAGACCCGTGGCGCCGATGAGGCTCGCCTCGCCCCTGGCGAGAGGCCGGGCGACGGCCAGGGCGCAGAAAGATCCGACGGCGAAGACGGCAACTGCGAACGCGGCGGCCAGCACTCCGCCGCGGCTGAGGACGATGGCCGACGAGGCGGCGATCGCGCCGCACGCGGCGGCCAATTTCACGAGCGGCCGCCAGGGCATGGAGAGGGAGGCGTTGCGGCTTCTGAGAAAGGCCCATTCGACGGCCACGACGGCGACGCCGGCGGAGCCCGCGGCGACGGCGGCGCCCAATATGCCGAAGACGAGGGCGCACGCGAGCGTCACGGCAAAAGAGGCGCCCCCAAAGCCGGCGCGGATAAGAAGGCCGGCGCGGTGAAGGCCGGTGGCGTAGAGGGCCGTGGAGTGCGCGCCGCCGCCGAGGAGGCGGCTTACGAGAAACGACGCGCTCAGGATCATGACCAGCGGCGCTATGCGGGCGGCTTCGCCCTTCACGGGAATCCTGGCCAGAAGCGGCGCGAACACGACGGCGAAGAGGAGTATGGGCACGCCGAACATCGCCGCGACGCGGACGTAAAGCGAATGGATATCGGCGAGGGCGCGGCCGCCCCTCGCGCCCGCGAGGCTGAAAGCGGCGAGGGTGACGTTCGCGAAGCCTCCCATGAAGGCGGCGTTGGCGGCGACGGCGATCATGATGGCGCCGGTGAAAAGGCCGATGTCGGCGGCGGAGAGGCGGGCGATCCTGAGAGTGAGGGGGACGCCCTGAACCGCGATGACGTAGTTAAAGATGCCCACGAGCCACAGGGAGAGCGAAAGGTCGAGGAGAGAGGAGACGGGATAGGGGCGGCGAGGGCCGTATGCGGCGGGCCCAAGCGGAAGGAAGAAGACGACGCCGCCGGCGGCGGCGCCGAGGGCGAAGCCGAGGAAGGCGAAGGCGAGGGACCCTTTGAGGGCGCCCACGACGATAAAGGCCAGCGTGACGGCGGACGAGAGCATCTTTCCGGCGGCGACGCTGCGGGTCTTGAAGAGGGCCACGTCGAAGGCGGAGAAGAGGTTCGAGACGAGCAGCGCCGCGGCGTAGAGGCAGATCGCGGCGATAACGAGGGGCCCTTTAGAGCCGGCAAGAAGAAGCGCGGCGGCCATCACGAGAGCGGCGGCCAGCGCCGACGAGGCGCGCAGCACGAGGCAGCGACGGAAGAGGCCGCGAAGGCCTTCGGGGTCGTCGAGGAGGCGCTGGGCGAGGACCGCAACGCCCTCCTTGAAACCGAGAGAGGCGGCGACGGCAACGATGCCGAGCGTGGACATCACCCAACCGTAAAAGCCGAGTGCGCCTGCGCCGAGGATGCGGCCGATGAGGACGCCTGCGGCCAGCAAAGTGACGCCGTCGAGGGTGACTGCGACCTGGTTCCAGAGGTAGCTTTTGGCGGTGTCGCGTGTTAGGGTATCCAAGCGCTCTCCCAGAGGGCCGCGTGGGAATTATACCGGCGCCGGCGGGCGCGGACAAGCGGCGCGAGATGGACTGCGCGCCGAGGCGCCAAGAAGAGGGTGTTCGTTTAGGCTTGACCGGACTAAAGGGCGCTATAGAATGCCTGCTGATGGAAGACGGGCAGGGACAGGAAGTTGGAGCAACGGCGCCGACGGCGGCCGCGCGCGCGGGGCTGATGGCCGCGGCGGCGTTTTTGGGCGTGAGCCGCATCTGGGTCGGCGGGTACGCGTTCGGGGCGGCCGACGAGTCGTGGCAGGTGCCGCTCGTGCGCGGGATCGCGAGCGGCGAGTACCTCAAGGATTACATCTTCAATCCCCCACCGAGGCTGTCGTTGTTCTTTCCGCTGGCGGCGCTGCCGTCGCATCTTGTGAGGCTCGAATACGTGTACTTCGCGGGGTACGCGGCGGCGTCGATCGCGACGGCGATAGGGGTTTACCTTCTTGCGCAGAAGATGCTGGCGAGCAGGCCGGCGGCGTTTCTGGCGGTGGTGCTGTTACTTACCGGCAAGGACGTGGCGGCGGGGGCGACCACATGGGACGCGTATTTTCTGCCGCGGACGGCGGCGATGCCGTTTCTCATTTTCTCGTGGTGGATGATGCTCGAGGAGAAGCCGGGCCGGGCCGGGGTCCTCATGGGGGTTGCGTTTGCGCTGCATCCGCTGACGGGGATATACGGGGGAGCGATAGCGGTCGCGGCGACGCTATTGGCGGGGAGGGAGACGCCGGGGGCGCTGGCGAGATTCGCCGCGGGCGCGGCGGCGCCGGTAATAGCGACGGCCCTTTACGTTCGGGGCTCGGCGGCGCCGCTGTGGAAAGCCGGCGAGGACTGGTACCAGGCGATGCTCGTGCGGAACATCCACCACATCGCGCTCGGAAACTTCTTTGTCTTCGCGGGGCTTTTGGCGTACGCCCTGGCGGCGGGGGTTTACGCCGGGATAAGCGGCGGCAAGGCGCGGCTCCTAATCGGCGGAACGGCGGTGGCGTCGGTGGCGTTCATGTACGCCGCGGCCGCGCAGTTAGCGGGACAGGCGTGGGGACTGGAGTTCCCGGAGAGGGCGCTTCTGGATCCGCCGGCGCTGGCGCTGATACAGCCGCTGCGTGTGTCAGGGCCGCTGGGGATATTGGCGATCGTGGCGACGGGAGCCATTCTGTGGAAGGCGATGCAGAAGGGGCTCGTGGCGAGGTTCACGGCGGTGGGCGCGGTGTCGGCGCTGGCGGCGGACCACAGCGTGACGGGGATAGCGTTTCTGGCGGCGGCGATCCTGGCACAGACGGGGGCGCGCGCGGTACGGACGCTGGCGGTAGCGGCGGGGGTTGGGGCGCTTGCGGGGACGTTCGCGTACAACAAGGGGCTCTTCGTACTGATACTGGGAGTGGCGGCGACGGCGGCGCTGGCGGCGCTGTCATTGAAGAAGACGAAGTTTTTCGGGGCGACCGCGACGCTCGTGGCGGCGGTGGTTCTCCTGGGGATAGTGCCGGCGGGGTGGGCGGCGCGCGCGGCACAGCGAACGTTCGGGCAGGCGACGACCTCCGACGCGGGGAAATTCAGGCGACAGGTGGCAATCGAGGCGAACGGCGACGCGGCGATGGAGGAGGCGGCGCGGTGGATCGGCGCCAATACGAAACCGTCTGACGTAACGATAATCCCCCCGTGGTGGGAGGGCTTCAGGGTCGTCGCACAGCGTCCCGCCTACGGGACGTACAAGGACGGGTCGTTAGCGTTTTTCAACGAGAAACTCGCGGGCGACTGGCTCGACAGGATGGAGGCGCTTCACGTGCCGCTCAGGGTCGGCGGGGGGCCGAACCTTTCGGAGGCTGACCGGCTCTCCTACGCGACGCTGACGCGGGCCGACATCGTCGAGGCGTCGAGGCGGGCGCCGGCCGACTACGCGGTGAGATTTTCAGACGACCTGGAAGGGCTCGAAGAAGCTTACAGCGGCTCGTACGTCACGATCTACAAGCTCGAGGCGCCAGGGGAGCGGAGATGAAAGCCGGCCGGCGATGGATGACGGCGGCGCAGGTCGCGGCCTCCGCAGCGCTTCTGGCGCTGGCGGTCGCGCTGGCCAGGCCTTCGAAGATGCAGGCGACGCTTGCCGGCGGAAACGGGTGGCTCTTCGCGTCGAGCTTCCTTTTCATCCCGGTGCTTATAGCCCTGAGGGTGGCGCGGTGGCACATGCTCGCGCGCACGAGGCGGGCGCAGATGAAGCTGGCGGAGAGCTTTCACTCGTACATGGGGGGGCTGACGCTGGCGACGGTGACGCCGCTTGCGGCGGGGGAGCTGGCGCGCGGGGTGTACGCGGCGCCTGACGACAAGGCTGGGTTCGTCGGGCTGACGCTTTTGGACAAGGCGATAGACGCGGCGACGCTCGTTCTTTTCGCGTGCGCGGGCTTGGCGATCGTGGCGCCGGGATGGGCGAAGGCGGCGGGGATTGTCGGGGCGGTGCTCTGGGCGGCGGCGTGGCTGGCGGCGAGGCGCGTCGCGGCGGCGGTCGAGAGGAGACTGCCGAATTCGAGGATAGCCGGGGCGCTGGCGCGGGCGCTTGCGGCGGCGCGCGAAGTAAGTCCCAAGGTGCTCGCGCTGTGCCTTGTCGCGGCGGCGGTGAACCTCGCGCTTTACTACGTGCAGCTTTACGTCATCATGTACTCGCTTTCGCCGACGATGAGGCCGGAGGCGGTGGGGCTTTTTCCGGTGATTACGCTGGCGAGCAAGATCCCGAGCGTCAGCGGCCTTGGGGTGAGGGAGTTCACGGCGGGGGCGCTATTCGCGGAGGCGAGGTACGCGGTGGGGTCCGCGGCGGCGGTGATGGCATCGTTCGCGCAGTTCATGATGGTAAACGCGCTGCCGGCGGCGGCGTGGCTGGTGGCGGCCGGGGGGTTCAGGCGGCTCATTTTCAAACACTCGGGAGGCGTCGAGTGACCGAGATTGCCAAGCCGCAGCTTGAGAAGGCCCGTTGGGTGGACATAAGCGTCGTCTTGCCCGTGTACAACGAGGCCGCCAACATAGAGCGCGTGCACGCGGAGCTCGTCGGCGTGATGAAGCAACTCAAGGCTTCGTGGGAGATCATTTACGTCGACGACGGGTCGACGGACGGCTCGCGGGAGGTGCTCATGGAGATCTGCAGGGAGGGCACGCGCGCGATCGTCCTCGGCAGGAACTTCGGGCAGACGGCGGCGCTTTCCGCGGGGATCGACGCGGCGAGGGGCGGGATAGTCGTCACGATGGACGCCGACGGCCAGAACGATCCGGCGGACATACCGAGGATGCTCTCTTTTCTGGGAGAGGGCTACCAGGTGGTGAGCGGCTGGCGGACCGAACGGAAGGATGCCCTGTTGGCGAGGCGCGTGCCGAGCCGCGCGGCAAACGCAATCATCCGGTTCGTGACGGGGGTGAAACTGCACGACTTCGGGTGCACGCTCAAGGTGTACGACCGGAAGGTATTGGAGAACGTGCGGCTCTACGGGGAGATGCACAGGTTCATCCCAGCGCTTGCGTCATGGATCGGCGCCGAGGTGGCGGAGGTGAAGGTGAAACACCGGCCGCGCGCGGGGGGCAAGAGCAAGTACGGGATGGGGCGGACGATCAGGGTGCTCCTCGACCTGTTGACGGTGAAATTCCTGCTGTCGTACGCGACGCGTCCGATACAGGTGTTCGGGAAACTGGGGCTTCTGTGTTTTCTGGGCGCGGCGGCTTCGGGCGCGCTTACGGTTTACGACAAGATCAAAACGCACGAGGACATGACGGGCAACCCCCTGCTCCTCTTGACGGTGCTGCTCCTCGTGGTGGGGACGCAGTTCGTGTCGCTCGGGCTTTTGGGCGAGATTTCGATCCGGACATACCACGAGTCGCAAAACAAGCCGGTGTACTACGTCAAGGAAACGATCGGATGACGGACGAGATGAGGGTTCTCGTCCTCGACTGTGAGTTTCCGCCGATCGGCGGCGGCGCGGCGACGGCGACGGCGTACCTTCTGAGGCAGTTCGAGAAACTTCCCATACGCGCGACGCTCGTGACGGCGTCGGCTGACGACAGGGCGCGAAGCGAGGATTTCACGGCGCGGTGCCGCGTGCACTACGTGCCGGTCGGCAAGAAGGACCTTCACTACTGGACGACGCGCGAGCTGGCGACGTACACGTGGAAGGCGCACAGGCACGTGAGGAGCCTCGAGCGGGCGGGGGAGGAGTTCGACCTCTGCCACGCGTTCTTTACGCTGCCGGTCGGGGCCGCGGCGTGGCTCGAGCGGAAGTCGCGCCCCTACGTCATATCCCTATGCGGCTCGGACGTGCCGGGGTTCAGCAAACGGTTCACGTGGGTGTACGTGCCGTTCGGGTTCGTGTTCCGGATGATATGGAGGGGCGCGGCGGCAGTCGTCTCAAACAGCGAAGAACTCAAGGCGCTGGCCGAGAGGAGCGCGCCGGACGTCAGGTTCGACGTCATCCCGAACGGCATCGACACACAGACATTTCATCCCGGGGCGCCGCGGGAGAAGGCGGCGACCATACTCACGGTGGCGAGGCTCGTTCCACGTAAGGACGTCGCGACGGCGATAAGGGCGACGGCGCTCGTGGCGAAAGAATTCCCTGACGCGAGGTTAGCGGTGGTGGGCGACGGGCCGCTTGCGGGGGAACTCGAGAGGCTCGCGGCCGCCGAGGGCATCGGCGAGAAGGTTCTCTTCAGGAGGAGCGTGCCGAGGGAGCGGATGGCCGATCTTTACCGCGAGGCGGACGTCTTCGTGCTGACGAGCATGCGCGAGGGGATGTCGAACACGGTACTCGAGGCGCTCGCGAGCGGGCTGCCGACGGTCTTGAGCCGGGAGGCGCTGGCGGGGATAAACGCGCCGGGCGCGCTGACGGCGAAGCCGGGCGACGCGGCGGCGACGGCCGCGGCGATTCGAAGATACCTGGCGGACGGCGAGCTCAGGAGGCGCGCGGGCGAAGAGTCGAGGCGGGCGGCGGAAAGATACGCATGGCCGTCCGTGGCAAGGGAATTCTACGAGACGTACAGACGAGTGCTCGAGGCGGGCAAGACAGAAGGACGGCGGTGAAAGTCGCAATACTCGCCAGGGGCATAGGGGGCCGCGGGGGAGTCGCGCGGGTAATCCAGGGCTACGCGGGTAACATGCCGCAGGCCGCGCCCGGCGACGAGTTTTACGTGATAACGGACTCGGCGCTGCCGGAACGGATTGGCGGGGGAAACGTGCGCGAAGTGCGGCTTCGAAACGCGAACGCGGCGCTCTTCGACCATGTCCTCGTGCCGAGGGCGCTCGGGGCGATACGTCCGGACGTGCTTTTGGCGACGAAGAACGCCGTGCCGCTTTTCGTCAAGCGCCCCGTGGCAGTCGTTTTCCATGACCTTGCTTACTTCGCGCGGCCCGAGTCGTACGGCCTCGCCGACAACATCTACATGAGGGCGATGTTCAAGCGGAGCGCCAGGCACGCCGCGAGGATAGTAGCCGTCAGCGAATGGACTCGGGAGGACGTAAGGCGCTACCTCGGGAAGGCCGCGCACGACAAGACGCGAACGGTCCACTCGGGGATCGATCCGGCCTTTCGCGTACTTTCCGACGACGAGCGCGCGGCAGCGCGGCGGAGGCTCCCCGCACTGCCGGCGAGGTTCATACTTTACGCCGGGAACATAACGCCGAGGAAGAACATCGAGCGGCTGCTGGAAGCGTGCGCTTCTCTTGAAGCGGGCATCGGCGTCGTCCTCACGGGGCATAAGTCGTGGAAGGCCGAGCGACTCGACGCCGCCGTGGGAGAGCTTTCGAAGACGAGGGACGTGAGGATCCTGGGCGGGCTCGACGACGAAGCGGTCGCGGCGCTTTACAATCTCGCGGAGGCAAGCGTCTACCCGTCGCTCTACGAGGGGTTCGGGTTTCCGGTTTTGGAGTCGTTCGCGTGCGGGGCGCCGGTGGCCGCGAGCAACGCCACGGCTATCCCGGAGATAGCCGGGGGCGCGGCGCTTCTGTTCGACCCGTCGGACACGCTTTCCATCGCCGGCGCGCTCGGAAGGATCGTCGAAGACGGGCAGCTGCGCGAGGACCTGCGGACAAGAGGCCTTGCCAGGGCGAGGGAGTTTTCGTGGCGGCGCGCGGCCGAAGAGGTGCTCGCGATCCTGAGGGAGGTCGCATGAGGGCGCTCTACCTTGCGCTCGGGAGGGACCTTTCGGCGGCGGACGCGGGCGCGACGCATACCGTCAACATGGCGCGGGCGCTGGCGAAATGCGGCGTGGAAGTGACCGTCGCGGCGAGGCGCGCGGGGGAAGCGGCGGCGGGGCTGCGGACGGTAGAGGCCGACGCGGGCAGGCCCTGGCAGTTCGAGCGGAGGCGTGCGGCCGCGAAGGCGCTTGAACGGGAGGCCGAGGGCGCCGACATCATCCAGGAGCGCGCCGAGGAGTCCGGCGGCGTCGGCGTCGCGCTTGCGTCGAGGACGGGCAGGCCCCTCGTCCTCGAGATGAACACGCCGCTTTCCGGAAATGCAAATCCAATCGTGCGGCGCGCTGCGGACTGGAACCTGAGACGGCAGGCGCGGAGGGCGCGCGCCATCATCACGCAGACGCCGGCATCGAAGCGGATAATCGAGGAATATACGAAGGTCCCGGTCTACGTAATACCAAACGGCGTGGACCCGGACGAGTTCAGCCCGGAAGTGGAGCCGGCCGCGGTGCCGGGCGCGGGGCCGGACAGGATCATAATCGCGTTCGCGGGGAGCTTCAGGCCGTGGCACGGAGTCGAGGATCTTATCGAGGCCGCGCCCGCGGTCCTCAAGAAGCACGCGCGGGCGTTCTTTCTCTTCGTGGGAGGCGGGGAGAGATTGAGGGAGGTGCGCTCCGGCGCGAAGAGGACGCTCGGGGCGGGAAACTTCCACTTCACAGGCGCGGTCGCACCGAGGGAGGTGCCCGGGTACCTTGCGGCGGCGCGGATACTGGCGGCGCCGTTTTCGCCTGGGCGGGACCACGCGAGGATAGAGCAATACGAGCGGTACGGGATGTGGTGGTCACCGGTGAAGGTATTCGAGTACATGGCGACGGGCAAACCCATAGTCGCGGGTGCGGCCGGGCAGGTGAGCGAATACTTAGCGGGGGCGGCGCTGGTGTACCCGCCGGGCGACACGGGCGCACTGGCGGAGTGCATTTCGCGACTCATCGAGGACACCGGGCAGGCGGAGGCGCTCGGGCGCAGGGCGCGCGAGAGGGCGGCGGCCGAATACACGTGGCGGGCGGCGGCGGAGCAAACGGCCGCGGCGTGGCGGCAGGTGCTCGGCGGGCGTCAGAAGGTTTCGGTCACGCGGTAGAGGGGGCCGCGCGCGGGCGCGGAACGAAGGGCGATCTCCGCCGAGAGAAAGAGAAGCGCGGAAAAGGCGGCCAGGGCGAAGAGGATGCCGACGAAGACGAGGAAGGCCGATACCGCGGGGAGATTCGCCAGCGCGGCGATGCCGGCCAGAAGCCACAGGAGGATCGTGCCGGCCGGCGCGGCAAGCGCCGTCACCAAGAGCGCGGGCTCGGGCAGGATAGTGTAACCGAAGAAGACGTCGGCCGCGAGACGAAGGAGCGCGAGGCCGCCGTACTTGGAGGCGCCGCGGGAACGGGGGGACTCGGCGACGGTCACGGCGGCGACCTTTCGCGGACAGCCGAGCATTACGTGAAAGGGCGCGACGGGCCGGGATATCTCGGCGAGCAAGGCCGCTTCGACCACGCCGCGCCTGGCGGCCCAGAAGGTCGATACGGCGGCCGGGGGGGAGCCCGCCGCGAAGCGGCACAGGAAACGTTTCGCCGCGGCGCCAAGCGTCCGGCGTACGAACCCTTCGCCGGAATGGCCGCGCAGGGCGAAGGCGACGCCGGCGCCCTCGTCGATTTTCGACACCAGAAGCGGTACGTCCTCGGGGCGGACCTGGAGGTCCGCGTCCATCGTCGCGATGATCTCGCCCCGGGCGTTTTTCAGGCCGGCAAGGGTGGCCGGATGCTGCCCGAAGGAGCGGGCGAGGCGAACGCCGCGAAGCCAGGGGCGCGCGTGCGCGGCGGCGGCGAGTCGGGCCCAGGTGTCGTCCGCGGAGCCGTCATCCACCGCGATCATCTCCCAACGGGGAAACTGCGCGAGGGCCTTTTCAACCCGCTCGAGGAGCGCGTCGAGGCCCGCGGCCTCGTCGCGCATCGGCACGACAAGCGAAAGCCGGAGTTTTTCAGTTTGGGGCGCTGCCGGGTTTTGGTCCATTGGCGGTACCCTTCAGGGCGGAATCGACGAAAGCCTTAATGGCGTCGAAGTTGGCGCGGGCGTCGGCGTCGGCGGGGTCGGCGTCGAGCACTTCCTTCAGGATGACGAGGGCCTGTGCGGGCTCGCCCAGGTACGCGCGCGCGATGGCGAGCTTGACCATGACGCGGTGACGGCCGGATTCGGGCGCGGCGGCAAGCGACCTCGAGAGGCACTCGGCGGCGACGGCGCAGCGGTCGGTTTTCAAGGCGGCGACGCCGTAATCGTAATCAAACTGCCAACCCTGGGCGCCGCGCTCTTCGGCGAGCACGTATTGCTCGTACGCCTCGGGCCACTGGCCGCAGGCGGCGTAGAGGCGCGCGAGGCGGACGACCGGCTCGGGATATTCGAGGAAGGCGTCGGCCGCTTTCGAATAGAGGCGCGCGGCCCTTGCGGGCGAGGACTCGGCCGCGGCGTCGCCGGCGGCGATGAGCGAGTCGGCAAGCACGCGAAAATCGCCCACGGCCTTGTCGGCGCGCCTTGCCATGGTGGCGGGGCCGGACAGTTCCGGGAAGAGGGCGAGGGCCTGCTCGGCGAGGTTTCTCGCGGCGACGTACCTGCGCTCGCGGTAGAAGACCCAGGAGAGGCCGTACGCGGCCTGCGCGCGAACCTCGAGGGTCACGTGGGGCGTCAGCGCCGACGGGCGGCTCATGGCAAGCTGGTAGTAGACCTTGGCGGCAACGAGGTCGCCGGAGCGCTCGGAGGCGATGCCGAGGTTGAGGTCGGCGTTGAGGAAGCCCGGGGCGACGCGGGCCGCTTCCCTGAAGAGCTCCTTCGAGCGGGCGTAGTCGCCGCGTTCGAGGCAGACCTGGCCGAGGTTGAGAAGGGCCATGGGGCTGGCGGGATTTTTCGCGAGGACGTCGCTCCAGAGGGTCTCGGAGGAACGCCAGACGCGGTTTCTCGACCAGGCGGCGGCGCCGAGGGCGCCGGCGTAGAGGACACCGGCGGCGACGAGGACCGCGGCGATGGCCACGGTGCCGCGGCTCACGAGCGCAGTACGCACATGCCAGAGGATGACCGCGGGGGCGATCGCGAAGGCCACGGAGGGGACGTAGGCGTAGCGGTCAGCCGCAAGCGACGGCACCGGCGTGGGGATAATCTGCATCACGGGCACAAGAGCGAAGAGATACCAGAGGACGATGAGCTTCGCGAGCCTCGCGCGGACGAAGAGGACCACGCAAATCTGCGCCGCCAGGAGCAGAGCCCCCCACCAGACGCCGGGGTCCAGGAGGCCCGAGGCCAGCGGGACGTTGTAGATGGCGCTCAGGCCCGCGGGGAAGAGAAGCAGGCGCATGTAGAAGGGGAAGGTCTTGAGGACGGTAAGGAGGTGGACGTAGTATGAGCCGCCCGAGGGGCCGGCGACGTAACCCTGTCCGCGTAGGATGACGAGGCCGAGGAGGACGTCGGCGAGAACGAGGGCAAAGAGGCCGAAAAGCGTCAGGGCGGCGCGGGCGCCGCCGCGCCACGAGGCCAGCGCCCACCAGGCGGCGGCGATGAACGGCAGACAGACGACGGTGGCTTTGGCGCCGAGGGCGAGGGCGAAAAACAGCAGGGAGAGGACGGCCCTGCCGGCGCCCCAGCGCAGCGAGGCGCTCCGGAAGGCGATGAATGAAAGCGCCATGAAGAAGAACGACAGGACGTCCTTGCGGCTCGAAAGCCACGAGACGGATTCCACGTGAAGGGGATGCACGACGAAGTAGAGGCCCGAAAGGCCGGCGACGAACAAGGCGCCGGTCTCGCGCACCGGGCTTTTCGACAGGTCTTTGACGAGGGCCAGGGCGATAAGGGCGACGAGGACGGCGTTTGCGAGGTGGAGGATGACGTTGGTGAGGTGCATGCCGAACGCGGAGCCCAGTCCGAGCGAGCCATACACGACGTTGTCGGCGAGGTAGGAAACGAGTTTCACGGGCTGGTACTCGCCGTGGTAAGGGGCAAAAAAGATCGCCGAAAGGCGGTCAAGCGAAGGGGGCGACTGGACGAGGGGGTTAGACTCGACCTGCCAGACGTCGTCGAAGTTGGTGACGCCGCCGGAGGGCGCGCCCGAATAGCACACGGCGCCCGCGGCGACGATTGCCGCGCAGACGGCGAGAAACGAGTTCTTCGAAGTCAGTTCAGCCATGGGCCGCTAACGCGCCTTCACAAAACAGGACTGAGCCCTTTCGGGCTCAGTCCCAATCGCTCACAAGAATACGAGCCCGCGCTACAGGCGGGATTCGAACTCGTCCCTGATGACAATGTGCGGAGTGACGAGGAAGACGATCGACCCCTTGTCGGTAAGGATCTGCCTGGTCTTGAAGAAGTTGCCGATGAGGGGGAGGCTCTGCAAAATCGGGATGCCCCTCGCCTCAAGGCTGACGGCAGACCGCTGCAGGCCGCCGAGGAGGATCGCGCCGCCGTCGGGGACGCTCACGGTCGAGTGCAGGGTGATCGTCTGCGTGGTCAGCAGCGTGACCGTTGCGGTCTGCGAAATCGCCTGGGTGAGAAGGGGGAACGTGTACGTAGACGTATTAACGATGTCCTGTATGTTCGGCAAGATGTCGAGCTGGACGTATTTGCGGTCGAAACTAATGGTCGGGCGAACGGTAAGCGTGGTGCCGACAATCTGGGAGCCGAACTGTGGGGTATAGCTCACCGCGCTCTCGGCGATGTTAGAGGTAAGGCCGGAGGGGTAGGGGATTTCGGTGGTGACATCGATGAAACCCATCTGGCCGTTGGCGAGCATGATCTGCGGCCTGTTCAGGGTGTGGAGGTTGTGGCTCTGGTTGATGGCGCGGATGATGGCATTGACGGCGATACCGTCGAGGTAGTTGACGGTGAAGGTCATGCCCTGAAAGATGTTCTGAGGGTTGACCGAGATGCCGGAGACGGGGCCTGAAGGCGTCGGGCCGGCGCCGAAGGCGGTTCCCATGGCGGTAGTCCAGGGATTCGCGTGGCCTGCGGCCTCCTGCTCGGCGATGAGGTCGAAGAGAGGATAGTCGACCGACCAGTAGTCAAGCCAGCCGGACTCGACGTTAAGGACCCTGGCCTCGACGAGGACGGCCATGGCGCGCATTTCCCTCAACTGGGCGAGGAAGGCCTGGATTTTCTTGTGAGTATCGGGCGGGGCGTTGACGATGAGCCTGCCGCCGGTGAGGTACCTGACGACGTAGCCTTCGGGGGGCTGGTTCCAGATGCTGCGGTCGATGATGGTCATGAGCTCGGTGGCGAGGTTATAGCCGGAGGTATCCGTCTGGGAGTAGGCCTGCTGGCCTCCTGCCGCGCCGGCCTGGCCGCCGCCCGGAGCGGCGCCGGTGGTGCCCATGCCGAAAGTGCTGCCGCTGCGGTCGCTGACTTCAGGACCGCCGCCGAAGAAACTCGCGCCGCCGAATCGTCCGGTACCGGTGCCTCGACCGCCCGTGCCGCCCTGGCCCTGGCCCTGGCCCCGGCCACCCTGCGCGCCGCCGGCCTGGCCGCCGACCCCGCCCGGGCCGGCGTAGTCGATGATGGGGGCGATGAGGTCGAGGACGTCGTATACCTGGGTAGTCTGGACGTCGGCGCCGGTCACCTTGATGATACCAGCGTCGTCGGAGATGAAAACGTAGTTCTGAACGACGGTCCACCTGAGGTTCACCTGCCTGGAGATGATGTCGAGGACGGTCCTGATAGTGACGTCGGTCAACTGAAGGTTAATCGCCTCGACGCTTGGAGTCGCGGCGGGGTCGACGATTATATTGAGGCCGCCGACCGTGCGCAGGAAGGCGACCATGGCGTCGAAGGGCTGGGAACTGAAGTCGAGGTCGACGCGCTTTTCGAGTTTCTTCTCGAGTTCCTGGGTCTCGGCGCTCGTCTTAAGGCCCGGGGTGAGGACGCTGTAAGCTCCGCGCCCGGACATGAGGTCCTTCCAGTGGTCGGGATAGCTCATGATGGGCTTGGTGCTGAAGATCATGTTTTCGCTGGCTTCGAGGTTGATCTTGCGGGCGGTGTCGAGGCGCTTTTCCTCGGTATCGAGCGCGCCCTTTTCGTTTGCCCACCTGCCGACGAGCTCGATGAGGACGCGGGCGTACGCATGGTCGGGCTGGAGCCTGAGGACGGCGTCGAGGTCGGCCTTGGCGGCCTCGTAGTCCTCACGCTTTATGTGGTCGTTGGCGGAGGCCATGAGGGTGTCTATGTTCTGCTTGACGGTTTTCTGCTCGGACCTTCTCTCCTCAACGATAAGGCGCTTGCCTTGCGCCTCCTTGCGCTTTTCCTCGGCGGCTTTCTGCGCGGCGAGGCCCGGGGCGATGACGGCGATGAGGTCGTTGGCCTCCCTGATGTAATTCTCGAAGCCCATCTGGACGTTGGCCTCGGCGGCGACCTTGGCGGCCTCGGCGAAGCCCTGGGCCTTGGCCCACTGGCCTTCGATCATGGCGGCGCGGGCTTGCGCGAGGTTGTTGCGGATATCGGTTTCAGTAGCCTGTTTCGTGGCCTCCGAGGCCTGCTCGAACTGGCTCTCCGGCGCCTTCATCTGGGCGAGTTTCGTCTGAGAGACGTCCAGGAGCATCTCGGCTTCGGGGTAACCGGGCGTCAGGGAGAGGGCCTCGAGGGCGTACTTCTGTGCCGTCTCGTAATCGCCTGACTGATAGGCCGTGCGGCCCGCGTAATAGGCGGCCTCGCTTTTGGCCTTCTTGGCGGCCTCGGGGCTGGGCGGCGCCTCGGGCGCGGGCTTGGCGGCGGGCTTTTCCGCGACGACCAGCGCCGGCTTCTCGGCGGGTTTTTCGGTCACGGCCACGGCGGGTTTTTCGGCGGGCGCCTCGACGGGCTTTTCAGCCGGTTTCTCGACGGCGGGCGCGGCGGCCATCTCGGCCTTCGCGATTTTCGCGTCTATGCCGGAGAGGCGGCTGTTCAGCGTCCGCGTGTTCCAGAAGCCCAGATCGACCTTCTGGCTTTCGCTCAGGCTTTTCACCTCTATGTAAACGGGCTTGGCTTCGGCGTACTTGCCGGCCTTGTAAAGCCCCTCGGCCTTGTCGAGCTCGGCGACGAGTTCCTTTTTGGCGGCTTCGCGCTTGCCGGCCTCGGTCTTGGCAGCCTGTTCAGCGGCGGCCTTGTCGGCCTTGGCGGCGGCCGCGGCTTTCTCCTGGGCGGTTTTCTTGGCAGCGGCCTCGGCGGCGGCCTTGTCGCCGGCGGTTTTCTGGGCGGCCGCCTTCTCGGCGGCGGCATTCTCGACCTTGGCGGCGGCCGCGGCTTTCTCCTGGGCGGTCTTCCTGGCAGCGTCGGCGGCGGCGGCCTTCGCGATGGCCTTATCGGACTTTGCGATGTAAGACGCCACGTCGCGATCCTTGAAGAAACCGAGGCTCAGGTCCCGGGTTTTCTCGGCGTTCTGGATATCGACGAACGCCTGCTTTGCCTCGGCGTATCTGCCGGCATCGTAAAGGCCTTCGGCCTTGTCGAAGCGCACAAGGAGCTCTTTCCTGGCGGCTTCACGGCTCTGGGCCTCGGCGGCGGCTTTTTCCTTTGCGGCTTTTTCGTCGGCGACCTTGCGAGCCTTGGCGTCCGCAGCCGCCTTTTCCTCGGCCTCCGTTTTGGCCTTGGCTTCGGCCGCGGTTTTTTCCTTTGCGGCCTTCTCGTCGGCAACCCTCTTGGCCTCGGCGTCGGCGGCGGCCTTGCGCTCGCTTTCCTTCCTCGCTATTTCGTCGGCTTTCGCTTTTTCCTTAGCGGCCTTTTCGGCTTCCTTCTTCGCCAGTTCCTCGGCTTTCGCCTTTTCCGCGGCCGCTTTCTCATCAGCGAGGGATTTCTCTTTGGCGGCCTTTTCGGCGGCGGTCGTTTCCGGAGCGGGCTTCGGGGCTGCCGCGACCTTCTCGGGCGCGGGCTTTTCGGCGACGGCCTTCGCAGTCACGGCCCCGGCGGCCTTGGCTTTTTCCTCCTCGGCCTTGGCCAGAGCCTTGTCGGACTTGGCGATGTAGGATGCGACGGCTCGATCCTTGGAGAAACCGAGGCTGACGCCCTCGGCCTTGGAGGTTTTCTGGATGTCCTCAAAGACCTTCCCGGCGTCGGCGTACTTAGCCTCCTTGTAGAGGGCCTCGCCGTCCTGGAACTTCAGGAGCAGAGCCTGCTTCGTCTGGTCCTTTTTCTTCTGGACGGTCTCGGCCTCCCTGGCGGCGGCGGCCTCTATGATGTTCTTATCGACCTCGGCGAGATACTTGCGGAGCTTGCGGTCGTCGGACCAGCCGAGGGAGAGCTTGTTTTTGGCCAGCGAATCGGAGACTTCCTGGAGGACGGGCTTGGCCTCGCGGTAGCGGGCTTCCTTGTAAAGGCGCTGGCCCTGCTGGAACTTCGCGGCGAGTTCGTTCTTGAGGGAGGTCTTCGCGGCGGCGGCCTTCTCTCCGGTGGAGGCCTTCGCGGCTTCCTGGGCCCTGGCGGCGGCCTTTTCGATCTCGGCGCGACACTTGGAGATGTAGGAGTTAAGGCTGCGCGCGGTCCAGAAGCCGAGGTCTACCGCCTGCTTTTCGGAGTCGGCCTTGACGGCGAGGAAGGCGGTCTCGGCGTCCTTGAACTTGCCTTGCTTATAGAGCGTCTCGGCGGCCTTGTAGCGGCCCATGAGGGCGTTTTTGGCGGTGTCGAGCCGCTTTGCCTTTATGGACTCGATATGCCTGTCGACGTCGGAGCGGACGGATCTTCCGAGGTCGACGCCGCTGTCGATTCCCTTCCTGACGGCGAGGAAAAGCTGTTCGGCCTCGTCGAGCTTCCCGGCGTCATAGAGGCCGACGGCTTTCTGATACTGGGCCAGCAACTCGTCCTTGGCGGCGGTGACCGCGGGCTGTTCCTTTTCGGCGCGCGCGACCACAGGCAAGAAGAAGTTGAGAGCCACGACGAAGCCCAGCAGGAACAGACCGACACCAATTGCCTTCTTCAACGCTTCCTCCTTTCGACGGCGCAAGCGAGGGGATGTGTCAATCGTACTCAGCGCCAGCCTCATCGGCGCCGGAAGGGCCACCACACCCCTATGCGTCGGGCACCGCGCACGTCACGACGAGAAGGGCCCCCGGTTGTCCGAGGCCGCGCCGAGGGCGGCTATGCCGAACGCTCCCTTTCCCCAGAAAGGCCTTAACCCAAAGCCGCCAGCGTTTTCCACTTCATCCGCAGGTTACCCTTGCGGTCGGAAAACACTATTTGCAGCCAATCATATAGCATGGAATCTTCGTTGTCAACGCTCAACATCGTCCCAGTAGCGGGGTCATATTTGCTGGTGACGCCGCCCATTTCGAAGGCCCTGGGGCGCTTGCGGAAATCGAGAAGGACGCAGTCGGTCGAGAAGTCGACGGTCTCCATCACGGGCTTGCCTGCGGCGTCGACGACGAGGCTGCCTGCGGCGTCCGTTTTGGCCATGACTTCGGCGCGGCCTATCTCCTCACCCGGGGCCACCCAGTAGGTCCTGACGGCCCAGGCGTTGTGCGAGGGCATCCACTTCCTGACGAGTATGAACGCCTTGTCCTGGGTGGGATCGCCGCCGGTCAGGTAGAACTCCGTGTCGGGCCTCGGCGAAGCGGGCTGGGTGCCGGTTTCGGGCGCGAAGGCGCTGGCGATGAGCGTTTCCGCCTGGCCGGCGCCCTCGGCGGTGAGGTCCCTGGCCCAGAACCTGACGCGGTATACGTACTCGAGGTCGGGGTTGACGGCCGTGTCCACGAAGAGGTTGACGTCGCCGAAAGCGACGAGCGGCTGGAGCTTCTGAGAGCCCTTGGCGGCGGGCTTGCCGGGTCCGGAAGGAGCCGCGGGCTGGGCCGCGACGACCTCAGGCGCGGGGGGAGTTGCCCCTCTGAACCTGCCGCCCCCGTTGTAGCCCAGCATTTCGAGGGTACGAGCCAGCACTTCCTGCCTGGTGAGCTTCCTGCCCGCGCTGAGTGCTTCGCTGTTTACGTCCTTGGAGAGCTCGCGAATCGTGAAGATGGCGTCGCGAGCATCCATTGCGTCGCCGGAAGAATAAACCTTCTTGCGGACCCTGTCGCTGACCATCTTCTGAAGCTGGGCCATAGTCAAAAGGCCGTCGTGAACGGCGTTAAAGAGGTCGGCGATGGTGTAATCGGCGACGATGGTCTTGGTCTTCTGCTGGCGCTGCTCGGTGATCTTCTCGATAACCGCCTGGGCGACCGTCTGTGCGCGCGCGTAAAGCTCGGCCGACGTGAAGTAGTCGCGGTCGCCGACCTTGGTCATTGTCTGGAACTCGCCGACGCCGTTTTCGGCGACGACCGCCCTGTCAACCTGTACGCCGACGAAATCGACCTTGTTCTGGACGTCGGACTGGTTGGGATTGATCTCCCAGGTTACGCCGTTGTAGCCGCGGTTGGGCTGGACGGCGACGTCGGACGGCGGCAGTAACGTGACGTTCCGGTCGAGGGGCAGCTCGGGCCAGAAAGGCGAGGACTTCATGGGCTCCTGGGGGACGATCCGGCCAGCGTTCGCGAACGCGTCGACCTCCTGCGGCATGGGCGGCACGACGTCGGTGGTGAGGACGGGCTTATTGGCCAGGTCCTTCGAGACCGAGTCCAACTGGGCGTTCAGGTCGACCGACGAAATCCACGGGCCGAAGAAAACGAGGCTGAAGAGAAGCGCCGCGCCAAAGAGGCCGACGAGCGCCTTCTCGAAATGCAGGAGCACAAGCCTGCTGAGCTCGTTCATAGCGCGTTCCTCCAAGTCAGAGCGGAACGGGCCTCACGCAAAAAAGACACAAACAGGTTCATCACGGCAATTCACTGCTCCTCGGTCGAGGCCGGCTGAGGCGGCTGGCCGGCGGCCGATCCCTCCCCGGCGGGGCCGGGCGCAGCCGGCTGCGGAACAGCGGGGATCCCGGCCGGCCTGGGGGCGCGCGGCGCGCCCGGCTGGCCGCGGCGGGCGGCGGCGGGCTTCTTCTGCAGGTAAGCCTGAAGTTCGTTCTTGTCGTACGCCGAGGTGGAAGAGATGTAGTGCCACACTTCGCAATACATGACCACGGCGACCGTCGGGACGTAGACGGGGCTGGTCTCGTCGAAGGCGCGCGCGACCCGGTAGCCGTCGGGGAAGAACATGACGTTCGGGTCATCGATCAACTTCTGCAGAAAGACCGGGAAGGTCCGGAAATCGATCTGGAAATCCAGCTCCATGGGGTACACCCAGAAGGTGTTGTCGTTCTTGGGCGTAACGGTCCCGTCTTTCCTGTTTGGGACGTAGTCGAGCTTGACGCTGCGGACGGCCTTCACGCCGAGGGCGGGGTCGGTAAAGAGATCGACGAGTTCCTTGACGATCCAATACTGTCTCTGGCTGATCCTGATCTGGGTGGGAGTGGGCCTCTTGTCGCCGAACTTGGCCTTCTCGGGAAGGGGCTGTTCCTTTTCGTACATGCCCTTGAGCCTTGCGATGAGCTTGTCGTAAGCGGCGTTGTAGGCGGTCTTGTACGCCTCGGCATCGGGAATGTCGCCGGGCCTGGCGGGCTGGACGAGGAAATCGTCGTTCAGGTGCTTGGAAGTTTTCTCGACGATGGCGACGACGTCGTTTTTCTGTTTGAGCCACTCCTCGTTATAGCTGCGTGCGGCGGCCAGGGCGGCGTCCGAGTAGACCTTGAGGCCCTGGACGGAGACCTTCATGCCGTCGACGAGGCCCTGCGCGATCGTGAGCGCCTGGCGGTTGCGGGCCTGTTTCTGCGAGGCGAGTATGTAGGAAGGGATGGAGACGAGGAGGACGGCGGCGACGAGTATCACGTAGAAGAGATTGTTCTTGAGAAAATCCATTTCACCTACCTCTGAAGCCCTAAGGGGCATCTGCCTCGACTTCGGCCGGTTTAGGGGCGACCACTGCCGGGGCGGCTTTTGCGCCGGCGGCGGCCTTTGCGGGGGCGGCGGCCTTGGCGGCGGCGGCGGCTTTTTCAGATTCGACCGCGGAGGGCGCACCGGGTTTGTAGACCCACTGGATGACGGCGACGTTGAGCGACATTTTCACGAAGCCCTTGGCCTTGTCCGCGGTGGGTTCCGAGGCGACCCTCACGTGAGTGACGGGGTCTTCCCAGACCAGGTTTTCACTCGTGCTGTAGACGTACTCGCAGTAGCGGACGCCGGGCTCAGCCTTCATGTTTTCGCAGAGGGACTTGAAATAGGTGCCGCCCTGGGGATTGGTCGTTTCAATGACGATCTGGGCCATGTACCCGATGTCGTCGAAGTCGGCCTTCACGGCGGCCCTGAGGCCCTCGGTGGGAAGCTTCATGGTGGTGGCCAAACGGCGCGCGCCGCCGGTGCCGATGCGGGAGTTGCGGAGATCGCGGGCCTCGAGCCTGGCGTCAAGCAGAGCCTCGCGATCCTCGACAGTCATGCGCTTTCTCTCGGTCCGCTGCTGGGTCTCGACCTTGGCGTTGGTGATGAACTCGGGCGCCTTGACGGTATCGACGTCGAAGACTTCGGTGGCCTTGGCGCCTTCGGCCATGGGGCTGACGAGCTTGGCGTTTATGGCTTCACGCGTGCCGGAGACCATGGCGACGTCGCGGATGTACACGGGGTACTCGGCGTTTTTCGGGATGCTGCCAAGAAGGGCGTCCCACGCCTGGAGCTGCTCGGCGCGCATTTCCTTCAGTGCGATGAAGCGGTCGATCTGGTTTCGCACCGCGGCGACGTTGGTCCAGCCGTCGAATTTCCTCTGCTTGTCCTGCTGCGCCTGTATGGCGGCCGTGAGGGGCGTATCTTCGACGGCGTAGGACGCGGGCTTGGAGTAAGCGGAGACCATCGGCCAGACGAACGCGGCCGCGACGAGCGCGGCGGCGGCGATGAGCAGCGGCTGCTTTTTCTTGAGGATCCTCTCCTTGAGGATGGCGGGCGGCATCAGGGTGGTGTTTATGCCGGCAAGGCCGAGGCCCTGGACGACGAGGCCGAGGGCGGCGCCGAAGGCAGGGGCGCTCTTTTTGAAGAACTGGAGGTTCACGGCGCCGTCGACGACGATGTTGTTGGTTTTCTCGAAGGCGACGGCAGGATAGGCCAGGCCCGCCTCGAGGAAGCGCTGGACGCCGTACATCCGGAAGCCGGCGCCGAAGCCGATGAGCTTGACGAACTTGGCCGACTTGTGGAGCGAGCGGTAGTAGCCGGCGGAGCGCTGGATCTCGTCGAGGAGGCTTCTCAGGGACGGACGAAGCGCCTCGAAGATCTCGGCGGCCTTCTTCGAGCGCTCCATGTTGCGCTTGAGGTTCTCAGCCTGCTCGAAGTCCATGCCGTACTTGGTGGCGATGGCGCGGGTGAAGTCGTTGCCGCCGATGGGAAGCGAGCGCGTCCAGACCGAGTTGCCGTCGACGACGACGAGGTTGGTATTCTCGGCGCCGATGTCGACGGCCATGATGGCGCCCTCCTCTATCGGCTGGTCGTAGTGCACGCAGTTGTAGAGGGCGACGGCGGGCAGCTGGATCTCCTCGACGTCGATGCCGGA
>Ga0315277_10003395_pt1 | contig 21577 bp, 18 predicted proteins | sample YL17G05_15_MG_FD_203695 | JGI IMG/M metagenome (GOLD analysis project Ga0315277, IMG submission 203695) | Sediment microbial communities from Yellowstone Lake, YNP, Wyoming, USA - YL17G05_15 | ecosystem: Environmental > Aquatic > Freshwater > Lake > Sediment | place: USA: Wyoming | collected...
GAACCCGAAGTTGGATCCTCTGCGAATGCGCGCCGAAGCTGCCACTGGCGCGGCTTTCAGAGGATCGCTCGAAAACTTTTGCCCGAAAAAGCACAAATCTCACCAGCAAGGGACTAAGGGCTCGCGCAAGAATTAATTGGTATTTTGGCGCGAGCCCTAAATGCTCAGAGGGCATCCGCCGGGCTTCGCCCTCCACGACCTCCCTCATTGAGGACATACCGCAAATTCTGGATGTTCCGCGGACAATCGCGCGGTCTTGCCGGAATTGCCGATTTCAATGAGGCAAGCGGCCTGCCCTAATTCGCCCAGTCAGATGGGGACGAATTCCGTGTTACTATGAAACAATACACGGAGACGTGCATCTACTTGATTGTAAGCTGATTGTAAGCTGATTGTAAGCTGATTATAAGCTTGGAGGCCAATATGAAACGCCATTCGCCAGTACCGATGCTCCTGGTGCTAGCTCTTCTGGGAGCCGGAACGCTCGTGTGGTCGCAAGAGCAGGCGCCCCCGTCTCCGCTGCCTGAGCAACAGACCCAAGTGCAGGAGGCGCCGCAGCAGGTGTGGTCTCCGGACCAACTCAACAATCTGGTGGCGCCGATTGCTCTCTACCCCGATCCGTTGCTGGGTCAACTGCTGGTCGCCAGCACCTATCCGCTTGAGATCGTGGAAGCAAACCAGTGGTTGCAGCGGAACAAGAACCTCAGCGGCCAGGCGCTCGTGGACGCCGCGCGGCAGCAACCCTGGGATCCAAGCGTGCAAGCGCTGGTGGCAGTTCCGGATGCGCTGGCGAAGCTGAACCAGGATATCCGCTGGACCACCGAGCTTGGGAACGCATTCCTCGCGCAACAGGCCGACGTGATGAACGCGGTCCAGCAGATGCGCGCCCGGGCACAAGGTAATGGCAATCTTTCTTCGACGCCGCAGCAGACGGTCACAACTCAGGAGCAAGGAGGGCAACAGGTCATCGTCATTCAGCCGGCCGACCCGCAGGTGATATATGTGCCTTCCTATGATCCCGTCTACGTCTGGGGACCTCCGGTTTACGGCTATTATCCCCCGCTCTATTACTCCGGATTCGGCTTCAGCTTCGGACGCGGCTTCAACCTCGGCTTTTGTTTCGACGGGTGGGGAGGTTGGGGCGGTTGGGGATGGGGTCCCAGCTGGTTCGGCCATTCCGTGTTCGTCAATAATTACTTCTTCCGTCGCTATGGATTCCATCACGGCTACCGCGGCGGTTTTGGGGGGAGAACTGTCTGGGCCCATGATTCGGGTCATCGCCTTGGCATACCATATGCGAACCGTCAGGTAGCCGCGCGGTTCCGTGGAGCTTCGAATGGCTATCGGAATTCGTTCCAGTCAGGATCGAGGTCAAGGGCCGCCGCAGCTCCATATGCAAACCGCTATGCGGAACGCACTGGGGGACAAGGATACCGGAGCGCGGCGCCTCAAGCTCAGCGTTTCCAGAATCCGCCGCGACAGAGGTATCAGACTCCACAGCAGTACCGATCCGCACCGCAGCAGAATCGGGCGGCTCCACAGCAGTACCGATCCGCACCGCGGCAGAATCGGGCGGCTCCACAGCAGTACCAATCTGCGCCGCAACAGTATCGGTCTGCGCCGCAACAGTATCGGTCTGCGCCGCAACAGTATCGGTCTGCGCCGCAGCAGTATCGGTCTGCGCCGCAGCAGTATCGGTCTGCGCCGCAACAGTATCGGTCTGCGCCGCAGCAGTATCGGTCTGCGCCGCAACAGTATCGGTCTGCACCGCAGGTGTCTTCGCCACGCATCAGCGGTGGCGGTGGCTCTGGCGGCGCTCGCGTTGGATTCAGCGGCGGCCAAAGGTCCAGCGGCGGTGCTTCCCATGGGGGTGGCGGCTCTCGCGGTGGATTCAGCGGCGGCCAAAGGTCCAGCGGCGGTGCTTCCCATGGGGGTGGCGGCTCTCGCGGTGGCGGAAATCGTCGCTGACGAAATGGGAAATAGGGGATGTCTCCCACGTTTGCGGGTTTCAATAAAAGCCGCGATGGATGAAAAAAACCGGTAAACGTGGGAGATGTCCCCGGCTAATTCGGATCAAAAGAACCCGCCCATCATCTCCAGCAATCCGTTGACAATGGCGTCCTCCGCACAGCCCTGCTTGGCGCGCGTGGTGACAATTTCATAGCTGACTTGGTCGTAAGCCGCATCGTCGGGCAGGTAACCGCTCGATCCGTTGCAGTGGGTGATCATGATCGTGCGGTTGAACGGCGATTCCCTCTTCAGGCGCAGGCCGATGTTCGTCAATACTTCCCCGGACACCCCGGTTATCGCGATGTCGTTGATGATCAGCAGAGACAGGCGGATGGTCACAGGATCCGAATCCTCGAACTTGTATTCGCGGCCGGGGCCCGGCGCCTGTACCGTCCTCTTCCCAGGACAGGTCACAAGGCGCTGCATCGCGCGGATATGCGCCCGGTTCGTGGTCTTGATGGCGTCGGCGACTCTGGCGACCTCCTCCCCCAGAATCGCGCCCAGAGCGATGACATTTTGAAAGTCCGTCCCCACGCGATAGATGGGATCCTGGTCCCCTGCAGTCCCGCTGGTCCAGGAGGATACCACCTTGCCGCCATAGTGCCGCTCCACATAGCGCGACGCCGCTCCCAGCAGATCCGAGCTGATCTGGAGATTGCCCGCTCCCATCACCGTGCCGTGGACTCCATAGTTGCTGAGTATCGCGAAAGGTTCGCCGGAGAGCGTCTCGAACTTGATCACCGCAACGGTCTTATCGGATACACCGTCCGGGTTGTTGCCCAGCATCCATCCGCCCTCGCCATTCCGGGCCCGGCGGTTCATGTTGACCTTCGCCGTCCCTGTTCCGAATCCGATCCTGGCGGGCTGCATCCCTTCTTTTGCCTGGCGGACAGATTCGAGAATTGCGTCTTCCAATCTCGCGATATACGCGAGGTGATTCGGGGGCAGCTGCCCTCCGCCGTACACTCCCGTTGAAGGTGCTGCGTGGGTGTGTACCGATGCGAGGATGAGATGGTCGCGGGCGATGCCGGTCTCCCGCGTCACCCGTTCGGTTATCTTTTCCCAAAAAGCATTTGAGAGGCCGATGACTTCGCAACTTACGATGGCGGCCTGAGCAGCACCGTCGTCCAGGACGATGGCGCGGACATTGAGGCCGTCGTGGATACTTTTGAATCCTGCGGTGCGGCTGGCGTAGCCGCTCATCTGGAGTGCAGCGTCGGCCGCAGGAGTGATATCCAGCTTGGCCGCCCCCGCGCGCAGGGTTCCTTTCTCGGCCGGAATGACCGCCGCAGTCGAGAGCAAGAGAGGCAAGATGCCCAAGCAACCAACCCAACGGAATGATTTCCGAAACATGACCGCCTCCTTCTCCGAGATTGGGAATGGGACAGCGAAACCATCGTAGTATACTCGGCCTGCCACCCCTTTAAGGGAGGATTTCAGGAATGCAGCGCCGCACTTTCCTGCAGGTTCTGGCCGGGACTTGCGCGTCCGTTCGGTAATAGGGGACGCTTCCCTATATTTTGGTACTTACGAAACAGTCTTTACTTCCATGATAGCGGTTCAAGCAAAATATAGGGAAGCGTCCCCTATTTCCCCCTCGCCTATTTCCGGCAATGAACCTGGAAAGAAGGACCAGAGTGAGACGCGTGGCATCGTTGGCTCGCTGTGGTTTGGCCTTATGTTCCGCGTAGAGGGCAAGCTGAGTATGGAATTTTTGCGGAGCACCATGGAAGAAATCGAACCTTCGCGGCCATTGGTCAAGACGCAATTTGACTGCGCACCTATCCGTCGAGTTCGATCTCCTGGTGTTGCATGCCGCCGTAGGGATAGACTGCGACGCGGGGATTGCCCTTATGGCGCTCTTGTAGCAGCCGGATTACATCTTCCCATTTGTGGGCAAACGCGGTAGCACGAGGGAAGGTGTTCATCTGCTGGCGATCCATGTACTGGGAATACACGATCAGCGAGCTGTTCTTCGGGAGCGGCGCATTCCGCCGGCGTTCTGCAAGTTGATAGTAACTGCTGCCATTGCGCCCAGTGGTTCTCGTGTTCAAGTAATGTACTGGGTCCAGCCCCAGAGGGTGTTGAATGATCAACACCCCCGTTCCGCCTTCGCGTACGGACCGTTGAATCCACCGCTGGGAATGGTAGGCTTGCGCATTCTGAGGGTACCCGTTGGTCACTACGATGTCGGCGTCCTGAAAGGTCGGGGTGCAGTACGTCCTGGCCGCCACCCGCACCGCCGCGTGATGCGCCTCCACGATGTCTCCCGAGAACACGTGGATGGCCCGCAATTTCTGGTCGTACATGATCTGGATCGTGAAATCTACCCTGGCCATGCGCGCGGCTTCGATCATGTCTTTCCGCATTTCATTCTGGAAAACTCGCACTGGCCCAGCCGTCTTCGTGCTCCGGAGAACGACGTTGTGGTTGTACTCGACCGTCTCCAGCCACGCCACACCGGGCAGCACCGCCTTGGCGCCCCCACCATACCCTGCGTCGTTGTGTACCTTGATGCCGCTGATGCAAATCTTCAGATCCGCAGCCAAGAAAGTCTGGTTGAGCTTGACGACATTCCCAAAACTGGTAGTCCCAACCTCTTCCACATTAGCAAACAGGTGGTGGTTTACCCAGGCGTACCGCCGCGCGATGTCTCGACCAATCTTTTTCTGCACCTCCTCGGCCGTCATCGGCCGGTGCGTAGCATATGAGCCTAGGAACAAAATGTTATCATCGGCGATCCCCGCCGCTTTCAGTTGGTCAATGACCCATGGCGTCACCTGATAACTGGGAGTGGCCCGGGTCAGGTCATCAAAGGTAATGACTGCGGTCTTCTTGCCGCCGGCGAGTTCCTGCAGCGGGCGCGTGCCAATGGGTCTTTCTAGCTGTGCGCGGATCTGTTCGGCAGTAAGCGCCGGGGCGCCGTACCCGCGCATGTGCATCACGTGCAGTTCCCAGGATTTTGGGAAATCCAGACGCTCGTCGATGTTACCTGCGAACTCGTGAGTGGGAATGCCGACGGACTGGCTGGCACCCTTCAATGCAGATACTCCGATCGGACGGTACGGACTGGCCCCCATGGCCGTACCTACTAGCGGAACAGTCATACCAGCCAGGAACTCTCGCCGCTTCCAGAGTCGTGAGACCAAGCGAACCTCCTTGCAAACTTACACACGAGTATATCAACTGCCTCGTGCTTTAGACCGTTACCTGAGCTATGTCTGAGGAGACGAGTCCAACATTTTTCATGTTCGGGGTATTGGTGAAATAAGCGGCCCTTTGGAATCCAGAGCCAGCTACGAATTCTCCCCAACTTCTGAGAAGTGGTGATATGTTAACTTCCCACGATTGACCCCGAAACTCATAATGGATCCGGACGAGCTATATTACTCCAGGACGAGCCGAAAAGATTGTAATCCTCACACACTTCCGACATTCGACACGATCGGGGGGTGCCGCCAGCTCAGAAAAACACCTGTTCGTCTATGTCGCGATCCGGTGCGGCGGTTTCAAATTGCACTCGGCGGCAATCTCGAGTCGCGCTGGAAGGTCGAAGTGTGCGAAAATGCTCACCTATACATCCAGTTTGGTATAAGAGTGACAGCGGGAGGAATATCACATGATGATATTCGGTCGATCGCAGATGCTGTGCGCTTGCGCGCTTGTGTTTCTGGGTGCTGATGCGGCGATGGCCGCCCAAGGCCTGGTCCTCCGTACTCTCTCCAGCCGGCCCGACATGATAAGTGGCGGCGATGTACTCGTCCAAATCACCCTGCCGGCCAAAGTCTCTCTGCCTGAATTCGGCGCGACTCTCAACGGCAGGGATGTCACCAGGCTTTTCCGTCCCAACAGGACTCCCGGAGTGCTGATCGGTCGGGTGGAGGGGCTTGCACTGGGCAAGAACACGCTGGAGGTCAGAACAGGCGCCAGCCACCGGGGGCAGCTGGAGCTCATCAACCACCCGATCACGGGACCCATCTTTTCTGGCCCTCACCAGAAGCCGTTCATCTGCCAGACCGAGGCCGCCGGCTTGGGACCGGCGTTGGATACGGATTGCAGCGCCAAGACCATGGTCGCTTACGTGTACAAGTCGAATCAACCTCCGCCGAGCGGAATGAACGCGGTTGCGGCGGCCCTCCAGTCTCCGTTCAAACCATTTGAACCGTCCGGGCCGCGGCCGGCCGATTTGGCACAGACAACCACAACCGAAGGCCACACCCAGGACTATATTGTGCGCAGGGAGACCGGCACCATTAACCGGGCCATTTATGAGATTGCATTCCTCCATCAACCCGGCCAGCCTCTTCCCGGTCCCTCGACATCCGTGCCGGGATGGAACGGCCGACTGGTCTATTCCTTTGGCGGAGGTTGTGCCGCCGGCTATCGCCAGGGGAGGTGGAGCGAAATGCTTGACGACGAGATACTGTCCCGCGGCTATGCCATGGCAACCGCGTCCTTGAACGTGTCCCGCAATAACTGCGATGATGTGATCTCGGCAGAGACCATGATGATGGTCAAGGAGCATTTTATCAAGCAGTTCGGCCTGCCGGAATACACCATCGGAAGCGGTAACTCCGGCGGCGCAATTCAACTGCACTTGATCGCCCAAAACTACCCCGGGTTGCTTGACGGCATCCTGCCAACCTCCAGTTTCCCCGACGCCGTCACCCTGATTCCGCCGGCGGCCGATTGCTTTCTTCTGGCCCACGCGTTCGAAATCGCTAAACAGCCGTGGACCGATGACCAAAAAACAGCGGTTTCGGGCTACGCCACATGGAAAACCTGCACGGGCGGTTTTATTCCTGCATTTCCCCAGTTTTCACGGCCTGCGGCTTGCGATGCCTCCATTCCCAAGGAACTGATTTACAGCTCAGCCAAAAACCCCAAGGGAGTGCGCTGCGATCTGTACGACAACCAGGTCAATATATTTGGACGGGATCCAAGCACCGGCTTCGCGCGGCGGCCCCTCGACAACACGGGCGTGCAGTACGGGTTCGCCACCTTCAACGCCGCAAAGATCAGTGCCGAGCAGTTTCTGGAACTGAACGAACGCATCGGCGGGTACGATATCGATGGCAACATCGTCTCAGCCCGGATGGTGGCCGACCCGATGGCGCTTCGCACAGCCTATCAGACCGGCCGCGTGAACACCGGCAGCGGGGGTCTGAGTTCTGTCCCTATCATCGATTGGCGCCGATACGGGGACCCGTACGCGACAATCCACGACGAAATCCGCACATACTCGGCGCGGGCGCGCCTCATGGCCGCCAACGGGCGTGCTGACAACCATGTCGTCCTCACCCTTCCCCGGGGAGTGGACATCAGAGGCGCGAATTTCAGAGTCGACGACACGATGGCGCTGATGGACAAGTGGCTGGATAACATCGCCAAAGACACGTCGCATGATAGCGCGGCAGTAAGAGTGGCGCGCAACAAGCCCCCCGGCCTCGTTGACGCTTGCTGGACGCCGCAAGGAGAGAAAATCGCCGAGCCGCAGAGCTATGATGGGCCGGGCCGCTGCAGCCAACTTTATCCTGCCCATGGTGATCCGCGCATAGCGGCCGGCGCGCCGCTGGCGAATGACATACTGAAGTGCGCGCTGAAGCCGTTGAATCCTAAGGATTACACCCAGCCTTTGACGACTGACCAGTTGGCCCGCCTAAAAGCCATCTTTCCCAATGGCGTCTGTGACTTCAGCCGGCCCGGTGTGGAGCAGCAGAACACGAAGGCCACCTGGCTAAAGTATTAACCCGAATTATTGTGCAGCCTCACTAGCTGCCGTGACTTTTTGGGTGAGAGTCCCAATGATGGGAGGTTTCCCGTTCTCCCATCTAGCCTGACTCCCAGCGCTGCCCGATCTCAATCAGCACGGGTGCAATCAGAAGTGAGAGTCAATCCTCAAAATGCAAACCGCAAAGGCCTCAAAGACCTCAAAGAAACTACCTCAGATTCTTTGCGGTCTTCGAGGTCTTCGTGGTTTGATTTTCGAGCCAGACCATTCGGAAGCAGATTCCTGACTGGGCTGAGTTGACTCCCACTTCTAATTGCACCCCTGATTCTGTTGGCTGTGGATTTTGGCCCTTTCCGCCTGTAAAATCTTAGGCTTCCGCATTATTGTCGGGGGCGTATTGTGCCGGTTCGAATTTGTGTCGCTATTCGAGAGTCGACGACAGAGGGGGCTGTTGCGGCTATTTCCCGCGCCTCCGCCTGGGCTGATCTGGTTGAGATTCGGGCCGACTATATTCAAGACCTGGACCTCGGGCGCTTGCTTCGCGCAAAACCCTGCCCGGTTCTCTTCACGCTCCGGTCTCGCGAACAGAGAGGCAACTACGGCGGGACCGAAAGAAGCCGGCTGGAGACGATTCTCGAGGCAGCCCGGGCCGGGGCGGATTATGTCGACGTGGAGTACTCCGCATTCTGGCGGGCAGTTCTGGAATCGGTTTCCAGGCAGCGGGTCATCCTTTCCTATCACAATTTTGAGGAAACACCTGCAAGCCTCGAGTCGTTGATGGAATCGATGGCGACTACAGGAGCCGGAATTCTGAAGATTGCCACTCGGGCGCGCAGGCTGTCCGACAACCTGAAGATCGCACGTGCATTGAGATACGCTACGACACGGCAATGGAATCTGTGCGCACTTGCCATGGGCAGCGAAGGAATCCCGAGCCGTATCTTTGGGTCTTACTGGGGTGCCTGCATGACTTTCGCCAGCCTTCCCGGCAGCGAGGGAACGGCAGAAGGGCAGGTGTCCGCCGACGAAATGGTGGATCGATACCGCGTGCGCGAAATCGGGCCTGAGACACAGCTCTATGGGGTTCTGGGAAGGCCGCTGGCACATTCGCTCTCCCCGCTGATTCATAACGTGGCCTTCGCAGCCCGCAGTTTGAACGCGCTGTACCTCCCCCTGGAGGCCGCCGATATCGACGACTTCCTGGAGTTCCATGTTACTTATCCGGTACAGGGCGTCAGCGTCACTATTCCCTACAAAGAGGCGGCCTGCACTCTGGCGCAAAGCCTTTCGGTAGAGGCCAATGAGACCGGGGCAGTCAATACGCTTGTTCTACGGAAGGCGGGCTGGCACGGCGAAAATACCGATGTCGACGGCTTCATGCGGCCTCTCCGCCGGCGTCTGCACGTTGGCCGGATGCGAGTCGTCGTTCTGGGAGCCGGCGGAGCAGCGCGCTCGGTTGTCCAGGGACTCCGCGCCCAGGGCGCTCCCGTGTGCATCGTGGCCCGTGACGCGGCTAAAGCGAAACTCCTCGCGGACCAATTCAAGGCGGAGCATGCCCGGTGGGACCAGTTGCAGCACCTGCGGTGGGATCTGCTGGTGAACGCAACCCCCTTGGGCATGTATCCAGAAGTCGAACGATCTCCCATACCGCCGGAGTGGCTGACCGGAGAATGGGTTTACGATTTGGTTTACAACCCGCGAGAGACACAGCTTCTGAAGGATGCCGTTCTGCAGGGCTGCAAGACGATCTCCGGTGTGGAGATGTTCCTTGGACAGGCGGTTAAGCAGCAGCAGTTGTGGTGCGGAAATCCTGTACCGGAGCAGGCGATGCGCGAAGCGCTGGATGCCTGGATGATCCGCGCGGCTCCGGGAGCGGAGGTCAGGTCTTCTGAGTAGGTCCCGGCTGCCAGACGGGACCTGCGGCTATTTCTTGTCGTGCACAAGGTCCCGTCTGGCAGCCGGGACCTACATTTGGATCGACATGCGGTCTGATAAGGATTCGAGTGGCCGAGCGGCGAGAATTCGCGTGCCGGCCAGCACTTCCAACCTGGGCGCGGCTTTCGATGCCGTTGGGCTCGCACTCCAGTTGCACCTTACACTTGAAGTGTGCCTGCTCGACCAGGGTGTCTCGCGGATCGAATTCACAGGACAGGATGCGCATATCGTTCCCTCGGATGAATCAAACCTCATCTGGCGCACCATGGCAGAAGTGGCCGTGGCGAGAGGAGTCCAGCTTCCCCCGTTTCTGTTAAGAGTCGAAAACCGGATTCCCATCACCAAGGGATTGGGAAGCAGCGCCTCGGCGATTCTGGCGGGAGCGGCAGCCGCGAGTTTTTTGTGCCGGCTCAACCTGACGCCGGAGGAACTCCTGGAGGTTGCAGCCGCCAGGGAAGGGCATCCCGACAATGTTGCCCCCGCTCTTTACGGAGGTCTCGTGGCTTCCATGAGCGGTGATCGGATTCTCTGCTCGCGATCGAGGTTCCCCTCGGATTGGACGGTCGTCGCCGTTACTCCTGATTTCGAGCTGGAGACGAAGCGCGCGCGAGCAGTCCTCCCCGCCCAGGTGCCTTACCACGATGCGGTTTATAACGTCCAGCGTGCCGCCTTTCTCATGGCACAATTGGTACAGGGGCGGAAGGAAGGCCTTCGGGAGGCGATGGCCGACGCCCTGCACCAGCCCTACCGGAGCAAACTGCTTCCGGGACTGAACGAAGTGCTCGCCATGGAGCCGAGCGAAGGGCTGCTGGGTGTGGCTCTTTCCGGAGCAGGCTCCACGGTTGTTGCGTTCGCGGACTCCCACGGAAGCGAGATAGGCGCGCGCATCCGTTCAATCTTCGCGCGCCACGGCCTGTCGTCCCAGGTCCGGCTTCTTAAAGCCGATAATGAAGGCTTGGTGGTGGAAGAATTGTAGGCAGATTGGAGTCCGGCATTCGATTTACGAATTACGATTGACGATTGACGATTGAAAAAACTCGGCAGTTTTGCAGTCGTCAATCGTAAATCGTCAATCGTAAATTCTAAGACCCAGTTCCAGGCCTAACGAATTTCAGTAACAGGTCGCATTTAATGAAAAACTCAAGGGTAAACAATTTGAGGCCGATGATTCCCCAGGGCGTCCAATGCTACTTCGGGGAAGAAGTGAATCGCCGGCGCAAGGTGGAGTCGATCCTGGCGGGCACGATGAAGAACTGGGGTTTCCAGGAAATCATTCTGCCGTTCTTCGACTATCTCGAGGATTTTTCCTACGGCCTTGGTCCTCATATCAGCGACAAGGTATACCGGTTCCTCGACAGAGACGGCTCCCTGCTTGCCTTGAGGCCGGATCTGACGACGCTGGTCGCCAAAACTGTGGCGACGAGAATGACCGATCAGCCTCTGCCCATCAAGCTTTTCTATTCGGGAGAAGTGTTTCGGCAGGAGCGTGCCGGAGCGGGCAAGCAGAAGGAGTTTTACCAGATCGGGTTGGAGTCGATGGGTGTTGCCAAGACATGGGCCGATATCGAGGTGATTCTGCTGGCTGTCGAATGCCTGCTTCAGCTTGGGGTCGAAGACTTCAAGATTGCCCTGGGTCACGTTGGGTTCTTCAACGGAATTGTCTCAGTTTTGAATCTGCCTCCTGAGAGGGCCGACGCGTTCCGCGACGCGGTGGACCACAAGGATTCTGCCTGGCTCTGCAAAGAAGTAGAGGATATGGAGATCAGCCCCGAAAAGAAGCGGTTTCTCGTAGAGCTCCCCAACTTCGCGGGGGGACGCGAAGTTCTCGACCTCGCGCTCTCGATCGTCGAGAACGCTCGTTCGCGGGAGGCCTTGAACGAGCTGGGCAAGATTCATTCGGTGGGCGAATCGTTGGGACTGCAGAGTTACCTCACCTTTGATTTGGCAGAGGTTCGGGGGTTGGACTACTACACGGGCATCGTCTTCAAAATCTATGGCCGGCCACAGGGATTCGAGCTCGGCGGCGGCGGCCGTTACAACGGCCTTCTCTCGAAGTTTGGCTGGGACCTTCCTGCGGTCGGATTCTCTTTCACGATGGATCGCGTGCTGCCGCTGGTGCAGGATGCGGGCAAGCTCGAGGTGCCGTCTCACGACTCCGAGGAGTATGTGATCTCTACGGAAAGTGCTTCTCTGAACGAGATCTTTAACCAGGTCTGGCAGCTCCGCCGCCAGGGGCTGCGCATCCACGTGGGAACGAGAACGTAGATGTTCACCATGGCGCTGTCGAAGGGTCGCCTTCTCGATAAGACGGTGGAGTTCCTTGCGCGCGCCGGCATTGCTGTGCCTGAGGATATCCTCTCCTCGCGGCGCCTGATCGCGCTGGACGCCACCGGCAGCTACCAGTTCCTGCTGGTGAAGCCGATGGATCTGCCGACTTATGTCGAGTACGGCGTCGCCGCAGCGGGCATTTGCGGCCGCGATGTTCTCTTGGAGGTTTCGCCGGATTTGCACCAGCCCTTGGATCTGAAATTCGGACAATGCAGGCTCGTGCTTGCCGGGAAGGCGGGCGACACGGTGGAAAAGCATAATTTGCTTTCGACGACTCGCGTGGCCACAAAATACCCCAGGGTCGCCGAGAGATTCTTCCGCAGCCGTGGTCTTCCCGCGGAGGTCATTTACCTCAGCGGCAGCGTGGAGCTGGCGCCGAATCTGGGATTGGCCGAGACCATCGTTGATTTGGTGGAAACCGGGCGCACGCTGGCTGAGAACGGCCTCGTAGTTTTGGAAGAGATTGCCGAGTCGAGCGCAAGAGTCGTGATCAACCGTGCGAGCTTTCATATCCAGTATGCCGAGGTACAGGAGTTCCTCGGGAAGCTGCGGAAGGCACTCGAGACTCTTTGAGAATCTTCGTGATCTTCGTGTTGTCTTTTAAGAACAATACGATGACACAAAGGACACGAAGAAACACGAAGGCTGATGACGGAGGCTATACGGCACACGAATGATTCCTATTTATAAGCAGAAGGAGAGGGCAAAGCTGTTCGAGCGCCTGGCGAAGCGCAGAACTGCGATTTCCGGCGAAGTCGTCGACACGGTGCGCGATATCCTGGAACAAGTGCGCGAGGGGGGTGACAAAGCGCTCCTGAGGCTCACGGAGAAGCTGGACCGAGTCAAGCTCACCGAGTGGCAGCTGCGCGTACGGCCCCAGGCGCTGCGCGCGGCGGCGGCCAAGGCCGATCCGGCCGTCGTGCGTGAAATGGAAAAAGCCATCTTCAACATCCACGCCTATCACAAGCACCAGTTGCAGGAGTCCTGGGAGTTCTCGACCAGGGGTGTAACCCTCGGACAGCGCGTCTTGCCCCTGGACAGCGTTGGGATTTATGTTCCGGGCGGCAGCGCGGCGTACCCCTCGTCGGTGCTGATGAACGTGATTCCGGCCAAGATTGCCGGCGTTCCACGCATCGTGGTCGTGACTCCCCCGGGGACTTTCCGGAAACACCCCGTCATCGCAGCGGCGTTGCGCGAGCTCAACGTCCACGAAATTTACCTGGTCGGCGGCGCGCAGGCGATCGCCGCCCTAGCCTTCGGGACGAACACAATTGCCCCTGTCGACAAGATCGTTGGTCCCGGAAACGCCTATGTTGCGGCCGCGAAGCGCGAGGTCTTCGGCCTGGTGGACGTCGACATGATCGCGGGACCGAGCGAGGTGATCATACTGGCCAGCGCGGAGTCCAACCCGCGCTACATCGCGGCCGACATGCTTTCGCAGGCGGAGCACGATGAGTTCGCCTGCGCCCTCTGTTTCACAGATTCGGTCTCTCATGCCGTCCTGGTGAGGCGCGAGGTTGAGCTTCAGCTGGAATCCCTGCCGAGGCAAGACATCGCATGGAAGTCGCTCGAAAATTTCGGCGCAATCGTGGTCACGGAGAACTACTTCCAGGCAGCAGACTGGATCGATGAGCTGGCTCCCGAGCACCTGGAAATCTTCTCGAGCATTCCCCCCTCGGCGGCCGATCTGGTTCGCAATGCAGGCGCCATATTCTATGGGGATTACTCGCCGGAGGCAGTGGGGGATTATTTCGCCGGAAGCAACCACGTCCTTCCGACGGGAGGTACGGCGCGCTTTTTCTCTCCCCTGGGCGTCTATCATTTTCAGCGCCGTACCAGCATCATCCGTTACAGCCGGGATGAGCTTTCGCGCACCTGGCGGAGCATCGAGACGCTTGCGCGCGCGGAAGGGCTGGAGGCGCATGCCAGATCCGTGCGCATCCGGCAGTCGGATGGATAGGTAAACGGACACCACAGAGACACAGAGTTCTGCACACAAAAGTGCGAATTTCTGTTTTTCTAACAAAGATAGTATTCTGGACACGGATTCTCACAGATCCACACGGATGAGACTAGCTTTTGCTGCCACCGCATGGTGCAGCGCGAAGCGCTGGCCCATGCGGTGGCTCGATCTGTGTCAATCTGTGCAAATCCGTGTCCAGGTTTTTTGGTTGCGGCAGCTAGGCAGCGCTGTGACCTCTGTGTCTCTGTGGTGTCCTGAGAAGCTGTGAGATATGAAGAAAAACTCTCCTCTGTATGGGGTCAAGCGACAGGTGCTCAAGGTGCCGGCGTACACTCTCCGGGCTTACGAGGCCGAGATCAAGCTGAATCAGAACGAAAATCCCTACGATTTCCCTGACGATCTGAAGGAGGAGGTCTTCCGTCGTTACCGGGAGCGGCAGTGGTGTCGATACCCCGACTTCGTGCCCGACAGGCTTCGCGCAAGGCTGGCCGAGTTCGCGGGCTGGCAGAAGGATGGAGTGTTGGTCGGCAACGGATCCAATGAATTGCTCCAGGCAGTCCTCATGGTGCTGGTGAAGGATCGCACGCCGGTGACCATCCCGTCTCCGACGTTCACTGTCTACGGCCTCATCTCCCGGATTCTTGGCGCCAGGGTGATCAACGTTTCACTCGAGCCGGACATGAGTTATGACGTCGACGAGTTGATCGCGCGCTCGACGGAGGCTCGAGCGAAGCTGCTCATCGTGGGCACTCCCAACAACCCAACCGGAACCTTGCTCGAAGAAGAAGGTTTGAAGCGGATTCTCGGCCGCTTTCCCGGGCACGTGTTGCTCGATGAAGCCTATTTCGAGTTCTGCGGGAAAACAGGGCTGGGATTCCTGGCATCGCATCCGCGCCTCATCATCACGCGCACATTTTCCAAGGCAATGGGAATGGCCGGTCTGAGAGTTGGATATCTCATGGCCCATCCGGAGTTGGCGGCCCAGATTTCCAAGGCCAAGCTTCCTTACAATATCAACCAATTCAGCATTACCGCCGTGGAAGTGGCGCTGGACAACGCGAGCCGATTCCGTCCTGCGATCGACGCCATTATCGAGGAACGTGAGCGCCTTGGCGGGGAGTTACGTTCCATTCCGGGTGTCCGTCTCTTTCCGACAGCCGCCAACTTCTTCCTCTTCGAAGTGGCTGTTCCGCCGCGCACTGTGTTCGATGATTTGTACCGTCAAAGCGTTCTGATTCGCGATGTCTCCTCCTATCCAATGCTTTCCAACTGCCTGCGTGTTACGGTCGGCACCCGGGAGGAGAACGAGCGCTTCCTGGCCGCGTTGCGCGCCAGCATTCAAAAGGCTGCACCAACCGGCACCGCGAGTGCCCGAGGGATTCCGACATGAACGAACGCACAGCGACCATCACCCGCACCACCAGCGAAACCGACATCAAGGTCACGCTCAATCTCGACGGCACCGGCAACGGCTCGGTTCAGACTGGAATACCTTTCCTGGATCACATGCTGATGCTTTTCGCCAAACACGGCATTTTCGACCTCGAGGTCGTGTGCCAAGGGGATCTCCACATCGATGCTCATCATTCGGTGGAAGACATCGGAATCTGCCTGGGTCTCGCTCTTGACAAAGCCCTTGGCGACAAGAAGGGAATCGTGCGCTTTGCTCATGCCTATTTTCCGATGGACGAGACCCTCGCCCGCGTTGCAGTGGACCTGTCGGGCAGGCCCTATCTCGTTTACAACGCGAAGGTGGAACGGGAACGAATCGGGGATCTCGATTCAGAGCTCATGGAGGAGTTTTGGAGAGCCGTCGTAACTCACGCCCGGGTGAATCTACACATCGAGCTGCTGTACGGCCGCAACGCGCATCACATTTGCGAAGCGATTTTCAAGGCCGCTGCGCGCGCGCTGAGCATTGCCACGCGCATCGAACGCCGGATGCAGGGAGTGCCGTCCACCAAAGGAGTGCTTTAGTAATGCCCGAAGTCGCCACGACGGTGATTATCGACTATGGAATGGGTAATCTCCGCAGCGTCGAAAAGGCGTTGGCCGCGGTCGGCGGCGCGCCGCTCGTTTCGGGAGATCCGGAGGTCATTCGCAAGAGCAGGAACCTGATTCTGCCGGGCGTCGGCGCCTTTGGCGATGCCACGGAAAACCTGAGGCGCAGCGGTGCCGAAGGAGCCATTCGCGAGGCGGTGAATAAGGGAACCCCCCTGCTGGGCTTGTGCCTTGGATTGCAGCTGCTCTTCAGCGAGAGCGAGGAGTTCGGTGCCCACCGGGGACTCGACTTCATTCCAGGAAAAGTACGCAGGTTTTACGAGCCCGGCCTTCGCGTGCCGCACGTGGGCTGGAACCAGATAGAATCACTGCAGGCCGATCCGCTGCTGAAGGACATTCCTGAAGGAAGTTACTTCTACTTCGTCCATTCGTACTTCGTGGAGCCGGATGATCTGCGCGATGCCATCGGCTGGACGCAGTATGGACGGCGGTTCTGCTCGATTGCCCGCCGCGGGAATGTCTGGGGAGCCCAATTCCACCCGGAGAAGAGCCAGGATTCGGGCAAACAGCTCCTGCGAAATTTCCTTGGGATCTCGTGATGATGGAGTCGTAGGGGCACGGCGCGCCGTGCCCCTACCCATGGTGTGCATGAAGCTTCCACCACAGACACGCGGAGAGTTTGAGTTTGAGGTGATACCGGCAATCGACCTCAAGGGTGGGAAGTGCGTGCGCTTGCAGGAGGGGAATGCGGCGCGCTCGACCGAGTACGGCGACGATCCACTCGCCATGGCGTTGCACTGGCAGGAAATGGGAGCGAGGCGTCTGCACCTCATTGACCTCGACGGGGCCTTCTCCGGAGAAGCGGCGCACAGCGAAATGGCGAAATCGATTTTCCGGGGACTGAAAATTCCCGTTCAGTTCGGAGGAGGGCTTCGCACGCTGGATAAGATCGAACGCATCCTTGATTTGGGCGCGTCGCGCGCGATTTTGGGTACAGTCGCGGTGGAGCGTCCGGAGATTGTTGAGGAGGCCGTTCGGCGATGGCCAGGAGCCATCGTGGTGGGCATCGACGCTCGAAATGGCCAGGTTGCACTGCGCGGTTGGATTGACCAGACGTCTGTCAGTGCCGCTGAACTCGCAAGGCGCATGAAATCTCTCGGCGTGGAGCGCGTGATCTACACAGATGTGTCCCGCGACGGTATGCTCGCCGGCGCTAACGTCGAGGAGACGGAAAGGGTATCTCGCGAGGCAGGCGTGCGCGTGATCGCCAGCGGCGGGGTTTCGGGAGTTGAGGATGTCCGGCGCCTCTGGAAACGGCGTTCCGCCGGAATTGAAGGTGTCATTCTCGGCCGGGCTTTGTACGAAAGAAAGATCGATCTCGCGGATCTGCTGCGCAAAATCACCACCTGGTAGGAAAGCGAAGAAACGATGCTGGCAAAAAGAATCATTCCCTGTCTGGATGTGCGGGACGGCCGAGTGGTGAAAGGAACGCACTTCGTGAGCCTGCGCGATGCCGGCGACCCCGTCGAGAATGCCGAACGCTACGACGCCGAAGGCGCCGACGAACTGGTTTTCCTTGACATCACCGCCTCGTCGGATCGCAGAAATATCGTCGGGCGCATGGTCCGCGATGTCGCCGACCGGATTTTCATTCCCTTCACGGTTGGAGGCGGCCTCCGCTCCCTCGAAGATATCCAGGCCATTCTTCGCTCCGGCGCGGATAAAGTGTCACTCAACACCGCCGCTGTGGAGAACCCGAACCTGATCGGCGAGGCCGCGCGCTACTTCGGCTCGCAGTGCATCGTTGTGGCGGTCGATGCCAGGCGGATACAGCCCTGGCAACCGGAAGATCCGCACTGGGAGGTCACGACGCACGGTGGCCGGGTGCGGACCACACTGGAAGCCGTCGCGTGGTGTGTCGAAGCGGCCGAGCGCGGGGCGGGGGAGATCCTGCTCACGTCCATGGACCGGGACGGCACGCAGGCGGGTTATGACAACCTTCTGAATCGAATTGTCGCAGAGCGGGTGAGGATCCCCGTCATCGCCTCGGGAGGGTGCGGTTCGCTTCAGCACATTGCCGATGCCTTTAGCCAAGGGAATGCCAGCGCCGCGCTGGCCGCGTCCATATTCCACTTCGGCCAATACTCGATTTCAGAGGTCAAACATTTTCTCCGGGACCGAGGAATACCCGTGCGCCTGTGAAATTTTCCAGACCGGACATCTATAAAGATTACTGAGCCTCGCGTAATATGGTGACAATCCTGGACAGGGTAGGGGCACGGCGCGCCGTGCCCCTACATTCCTGAGATGTCACCGTATTTTGCGAAGCTCTGTAAGTGGGTTGCCATGAAAAAGATCGAAGAACTTAGATGCGATTCCGATGGGCTGATTCCTGCCGTAGTCCAAGATGCCGCTACAGGCGAGGTGCTGACGGTCGCCTACATGAACAGGGAAAGCCTGACCAAAACCAGGGATCTCGGCGAAACAGTTTTCTTCAGCCGAAGCCGAGAATCTCTCTGGCACAAGGGAGAAACCTCCGGGCACTTCCAGAAGGTGATCAGTGTGATGGCAGACTGCGATCAGGATGCGCTGATCGTGCGTGTCGATCCGAAAGGACCGGCTTGCCACACCGGCGCCCGGTCCTGCTTCTTTGAAAATGTGGAAGGATTTGAAGCGGATCAGGGACGCTCCATTGGTGCGATCTTGAGTGAACTGGAGCGGCTCATCGCCGAACGAAAAGCGCAAAAGCCGGAAGGATCCTACACGGCGAAGCTCTTTGAGAAGGGCCTTAAGCGGATTCTGCAGAAGGTTGGCGAAGAGGCGACCGAGACGGTCGTCGCCGGGATGAGTGGGAACCGCGAAGAAACCATCCGGGAAGTCTCCGACCTCCTCTTCCACCTCCTTGTGGCGTTGCGCGAGATGGACATCTCGCTCGACGACGTTGCCGCCGAGCTCCAGTCCCGCCGCAAATCCGTCACACCAGCAGCGCCAGAAAGCCCGCAGGTTTGAAATGCGCGTCCTTGGTCAGGGCTTCGCGTGCGTGGCTTTCTTTCATCACACAGAAACTCAGGCAATCGGTGAATGACCAGGGCTGATCCCTATGCTTGAGAAAAAAGACCCGGGTTTGGTGAAAACGCTCTGCATCGGTCCAGACAACTCGACAACTGCCTGAAGCAAAGATTCGCTCGAAAAACGGAGCCAATAACTCGCTTTGGCCGCGCGCTTTCAGCAGCGTAGCGGTCTCGTCGAGGATATAATCTGTCGTGACAAAACGCGCGCGACTCAAAGCGGCCTTTGGAAGATATGCTGCTGCTTGCTCATGGCGGTCATCCTCCTTTGCCAGCAGAGCATAGAAGCCGCTCGTGTCTATGAAAACCTCACTTCTCATAGATGACTCCGTCCATAGCTTCGTTGGAATAGGATGCCAAGCCTGAGACCGCCAGATCCGCCAGCGAATAGATCGGATCGTCCGCACCCACAGGTTTCTCCACGAAGGGCTCCATCCGTGCAACGGGTTTTCCCCGGTAGGAAAGAATCATACGCTGACCCTGCCGGAGCCGGCGTATTACACCCTTGGCGTCACGACGAAACTCCAGTACCGATATTGTAACCACTCCTCAGCCTCCGCAACTTCAACTTGAAGGTTAAGTTCATGAAGATAGTGCACTCAACGGCTCCTGGCGTCAAGCCGGCAGCTATTGCTTCCACAATGGGGTAGGTGAGACCCCAAAAGCCAACACAGGGACTCCGAGCGATAACCGTGTGCTTGCTGCCCCATAGTCAGGCCTTCAGAGCCGCGGCCGTAGGGAGCGGGATGACGTAGCATGAGGGCGAGATTTCTCTCCTCTGTAGGTTTTTTTGATCTGTGCCAGTACAGGCATCGTGTCACGTTCACGATCCCCGCTCGCTTCGCTCGCGGCTCTGACTCCTCACCCAATGGCCACGGCCATCCAGAAATGGGACATCCCTGAGAGATTTCAAGGGGAGGACGTTACAGAATCAATTGTGTTTGACTGAAACGATCTACTCCTCATCCAACGGGCTGCAAACCAGTTTTAGCGCGGATCCAGCGGGTGATGAAATCGAGGAATCCGGGGACGAACTCCTTCTTAACCATCGGATATTCTTTGGGACTCCCCGTGCCCGCTGCCAGATAGAGATGATTTGCCTTGGGAAAGACCTGAACCGTGTAATCCTTGTTACCGCCCTTTAACAGCGCTGCGACGATTGCCTGCTTGTTTTCCTCCGCGGGTACCTGTAGATCCAGCTCACCGAACAAGGCCAGAACAGGGCAGCGCACCTTTTCCAGGTATGGAGCGGGATCGAAATCCAGGAAATACTTAAACCAGGGGCTTTGGGGCATCTTAAGCTGGGCTTCGACCGCGGCGTCCGCATAAACCTTGGGATCCGGGATCGATTTCTTTTGCTCCGGCGGCATTTTTTCAACCTGAGCCAATATGTCACGTCGTATGTCCTCGCGCAGCTCCTCCCAGCCCCTGCCCTCGCGCACCACCTTGAAAATTCGGTTCTGCCATTCCGCCAGTTTTTGCAGTTCTTCAGCGCTCGCTCCTTCGACTCGAACGATGGCCTGACCCTGAGAGAGCAGGATCTTTTCGCCTGTTACGCCCATCCCGGACATGAGAATGATGAAAGCCACATCATTGGAGCGGGAGGCTGCTATGGGAGCGACAACGCCGCCTTCGCTGTGGCCGCAAAGGCCGATATGCTTGGAGTCAACATCAGGACGCGATTTCAGCAATTGGACTGCGGCCAGAACATCTCCGGCAAAATCCTGCGTGGTTGACTGCATGGTGTTGCCAGTCGAACCACCCACGCCGCGGTCGTCGTATCGCAAGACGGCAATACCGTTGCGCGTGAGGTGGTCGGCGATCAGACGGAAGAGCTTGAAGCCGAGAATCTCCTCGTCGCGGTTCTGCGGCCCGCTGCCGGTGATCATCACTACGGCGGGATGCGGCCCTCCCGAAGCCGGCAGTGTCAACGTTCCGGCAAGGATGACGTTGCCGTTGGTGAAGCGCACCTCTTCCTGTTTGTAGGGAACCGGCTCTTCCGCCGGCGGAACCTCTTTGGCCGCAGCACCGCGTTTCAAGGAGAAGGTGCCCGAAACCAGGCCCTGAGTGAAGCTGCCGGAGATCTCATCGCCCTTGAGTTCACCATCAAATATCGCAAGGCCTGGCCCGGCGGGCAACTCGAAGTGCACCTTGGGAGCATCAAAGCGGACGTTCTTCAGTGCCAGCCCGTTCGCGCCCTGCTGCGGAATGTCGATGGTTGCTTTGATGCCTTCCTGGTCGGTCTTGAAGTCCACACGGATTGCCAGCTGTGTTCCCATTATGCCGATATGTCCTTCCCAATGCCCTTCCAGAGGCTGCTGCGCCTGAGGCCAAGGGATTGCGCTCCTGACTGCACAAAGCGTCATTAGTGCAATAATCTGTAGAGCTTGCATGATTTCTCCTTTCTGAACCTGCGATTCAGACATTGGCAATGACCCAGTTAGTAGGAGAGGCCCGAGGGCCGGGAGAGAATAGCCCCGCGCGTGAGCGCGGGGTTTGGCACGTACAGGGTAATGAGGCCTGAAAGGCCGGCACATTTCA
>Ga0315277_10003396_pt1 | contig 21577 bp, 14 predicted proteins | sample YL17G05_15_MG_FD_203695 | JGI IMG/M metagenome (GOLD analysis project Ga0315277, IMG submission 203695) | Sediment microbial communities from Yellowstone Lake, YNP, Wyoming, USA - YL17G05_15 | ecosystem: Environmental > Aquatic > Freshwater > Lake > Sediment | place: USA: Wyoming | collected...
TGTACATCGTCGAGGAGCGGCAACGAAGCAGATGCCCGCCCGCCGCCGCGCCCCGTTGGGCTGCGGCCCGCAGGCCCGCTGGCTTTGTTGCTCGCTCCTCACATACCACCCCGGGTATGCTCGCCGCTCGCGCCTCGCCAGCGGGCCTGGGGGCCTGCAGCAAAATGCCAAGTTATTCTTGCGCGAGCCCTAAAGGTTCCGTCCGGCGGACGGGGCCCACTTTTTTTGGCCGGGAACCGCGCCGTTGATGGTATAAAAACTGCGGTACATCTAATCCGGGGAGGTATGCGTGCGACAAAACAGCACGAAGAAAAAACTCAAGAATGGTGAGACGGTGTTTGGCTGTTTCGTGCGGTATCCGAATGCTGCCCTTATTGAAGTGCTTGGCTATTGCGGCTGGGATTTCATAGTGTTCGATGGAGAGCATGGGACTATAGAGCCCGGCGACTGCGAGCGGATGGTACGTGCCGCGGAGTTGCAGGGCGTAACCCCAATGGTGCGCGTTCCCGTCAACCAGCCGCATGTCATTCTGCGCTTTCTGGACACAGGCGCACAGGGATTGCACGTCCCGATGGTGCGATCCGCGGCCGATGCGGAAGCGGTGGTGCAGTCGACAAAGTACCAGCCCCGCGGTTCGCGAGGCCTGGCCGCCGTGCGCGCGGCTGATTACGCCCAACGGATTCCCTTCGCCCAGTATGTGGCCCAGGCTAATGCGGAAACCCTCGTGGTCGCTCATATCGAAACCGAGGACGCGGTAGAACGCCTGTCGGAGATCATCCGCGTCGACGGTTTGGATGTGGCTTTCCTCGGCCCAACCGACCTTTCCAACTCGCTCGGCCATCCGGGAGAGATGCAGCATCCAAGGGTTCAGGCAACTTTTCAGCGTTTCGTGGAGGCGGTTTCAGGCTCAGGCGTGGCGCTCGGGCTCATGGTGCCGAACGCCGAGGCAGCGCGCCAGTGGAAGGGGCGCGGCGCACGCTACATCGCGGTGGGGCTGGAAGCCGTGCTCAACCCGGCCTGCCGGAGCTACCTTAAGTCCGCGCGTGAATAGATTTCACCACAGAGAGGCAGAGATCACGGAGATTGCAGCTGTGCTCTCCGCAATCACTGTGTCTCCATGGCGTGCGTTGGATGACCCGCGCAAGAAAGGTCTAGAAACCGGCCGACCATTTCGTTAAATTTCTTCACTTAGGGCCTGTCAATGAATAGCGTTTACATTTTGCTGCTGGCCCCCAGGCCCGCTGGCGAGGCGCGAGCGACGAGCATACCCGGGGTGGTATGTAAGGAGCGAGCAACAAAGCCTGCGGGCCGCAGCCCGAAGGGGCGCGGCGGCGGGCGGGCATCTGCTTCGTTGCCGCTCCTTGACGATGCACACTGACATCGCCTGCGTTGCGGCGCCTCGCATCTGCCCGCCCGGCGCTCGCGCCAAAGTGCAAACGTTATTCATTGACAGGCCCTTAGTAACCTTAAGTGAGGAAAGGACAGGGAAATGCCTCGAAAACGGGAAGTCGCTGCAGAAACCGGGATCGCCGAAGCACCACCGGAAGCCCTCTTAGAGGGATCCGCTCCGAAGACGAGCACACGCCGCCACGCGGCTAAGTCTTCGTCCGGGAAGGTGACAGACGCCGCCAAGAAACCTCGCTCGAAGCGAACAAAGAGTGCCGCGTCTCAATTGCAGACGGCCAGCACGCAAAAAGAAGACCTTGCGGTTCAGACCACGCCGGCCGACGCATTCCAGCCGGAATCGGCCGCTGCGGCTCCGGAATCAATCGGGGCTGCTCCGTCATCTGCAGTCTCTATCCGCGAGCAAATCGCTCAGCTGGCTTATTCCTACTGGGAAGCACGAGGTTACCAGCACGATAACCCCGAAGAGGATTGGTATCGCGCCGAGCATGAGATACTCAGCCGCCTTCGGACCAAGGAGCCAAAATCCTAGGTTGGTCCTGCCGCCTCCAATCAGGGCCATTCCGGCTGAGGACAAAAAAGCCGCACGACAGGCGCAAAAACGATGTAATCTGATGTGAAACAACGATTGCAGATTGAGATCGAAAGCCTTCTATCGTTTCTTCAATCGTCAATCGTAAATCATCAGTCGTAAATCGATTCGGTCCTTCGTGCGTGGAGCCGAACATGTCGAACCCCATCGGCCGCGGTGCCGTTGAAAGCATCGTCCGCGAGATTGTGCTGCAGCGTCTCGGCGCGAGAGTGACGACATCCGGCCGATTGGCGCCATCGGCCTTGAGAGTAACCGTTTCGGCCAGACACATGCACACCTCCCAAGAGGATCTCGAAAAGCTTTTCGGTCCGGGTCATCAATTGACCACGCTGCGGCCGCTGTACCAGGAAGGGCAATACGCCGCCGAAGAGACGGTCACGCTTGTGGGTCCCAAGCGCCGTCTGATCTCAAATCTGCGGATTCTTGGACCTGTTCGCAAGCGGACACAGGTGGAGCTTGCCTTTACGGATGCCATTACACTCGGGATCGAGGACGTTCCGGTCCGGCTGTCCGGCGATATCGCCGGCACGCCGGGCGGTTTCCTTCTGGGGCCTGCCGGAATGCTTGAATTGAAGGAAGGCATTATCCGCGCCGCTCGACACGTTCACATGTCGCCGGAGGATGCGGACTATTACGGTGTGCGACACGGAGATGTAATGAAACTTCGCGTCGGGGGCGAAGCCGGTGTGATCCTGGACCGGATTCATGTGCGGGTCGATCCGACATTCAAGCTCGAAGCACATCTAGATACGGATGAGGCGAACGCGTGTGGGCTCCATCTGTCTCCAAGAGTGGGATTGATCCGGTTTTTGTGATTCTTCGTGCTCATCGTGCCTTTGTGTTGGCCTTTAAAAGACAACACAAAGGCACGATGGACACAAAGAATCACGATAGGCAGAACGAATGAGAAGCATCGACTTGCGCCAACTAAAGGTCATCACGGAAGTGGATTTGGCCGGCGCCGTCCGCGACGGATTCCTGGAGGTACGCGTGAGCCAGGGAACTCTGCTGACCCCTTCGGCCCGCGACTACTTGAGCGGCGGCGGACTGACGCTTGTGCAGGACAGCCCGAGCGTTCCGGCACAAGGCCGCGCGGCCGCAGGATCCTCCACGACCCCGAGCTCCCAGTCGTCCGACGACGCTCTCTTCCGATCGCCGGAAGCCTCAGCCATCAAGGAGGAGATCATCCGTGCGGGACGGAAACTCTGGGAGCGGCAGTATATCGATGGGAACGGTGGGAACATCTCGGCCCGGTTGAATGACCAGTATGTGATCTGCACCCCCGCGCTTCACAGCAAAGGCGACCTCACGATGGACGATTTCGCGCTTGTAGACATGGCCGGGAGCCAGGTAGCTGGGACACAGCTGCGTTCCAGCGAGATCATGCTCCACCTCGAAATCTACAAGGCAGTTCCACAGGCGCGTGCCGTAATGCACTGCCACCCACCGCACGCCACGGCCTATGCCATTACCGGCACCATCCCCCCAGGCTGTATGATCCCTGAGCACGAGGTGCTCGTCGGAAAGGTGGCCCTTGCACCTTATGAAACGCCGGGAACAGCCGAGTTTGCCCAGACCGTGCTGCCTTACGTGCGCGACCACAACATGATCCTGCTTCAGAACCATGGGGTTGTCTGCTGGGCCGACACCGTGACTCACGCGGAGTGGTGCGTCGAAGTTGTGGATGCCTACTGTCGTGTCATAATCTTGGCGTCCCATCTGGACGCGCCGTTAACGCCTATACCGAACCGCAAGGCGGCCGATTTGCTGGAGATCAAGAAAAAGCTCGGCCTGCCTGACTCGCGCTACGGGCTCAGGGAGTGCCAGCTGTGCGACCTTCCGGAATTCCCCGAAGGTCTGACAGTCCGGCCGCAGGATCGTCATGGCGAGGAGGGGGCTGCGGGCGGCGTCAGTTCCGAGGAACTCGAAAGTATAGTGCAGGCCATTACCGATAAGTTGATAGCCGCTTTGAAGCGCTCGGAATGAGAGCGAATTGGAATACTTGGCGTTCTTTGCGCTCTCTGTGGGTTGCATTTTCATATCTCTGGAATGTAGGGGCACGGCGCGCCGTGCCCCTACCCTGTCCAGCGAGGCTCAGTGAGAGCAAACCGCAAAGACTGCCAGGAGCAGGAGCAAGATGAAAGATCCTATCCAGGAAAACGGTGTCGTTGGCGCCGGCGGGGCCGGTTTCCCAGCCCATATCAAGTTGCGCGCGCAGGCCGAGACGGTCATCGTCAACGGCGCTGAGTGCGAACCCCTCCTGTATAAGGACAGGGAACTTCTCCTGCACCATTCCTCAGAAGTGATCCGCGGACTGACCATCTCGATGGAACGACTGGGGGCACGGCGGGGGGTGATTGCCATCAAGAACAAGTACCAAGCTGCAATGCAGTTTCTGGCACCTATGCTGCCAAAGGGCACGGAACTGCAGTGGCTCACGGACACCTACCCCGCAGGCGACGAATTCATCCTGGTTTACGACGTCACGAATCGGATTGTCCCTCCCGGCGGCCTGCCGCTCGACGTCGGCGCCGTGGTGCACAACGTTGAAACGTTGGTCAACATAGCCGCGGAAAAACCCGTTACCCGCAAATTCCTCACGGTTGCGGGCGCAGTGCAGCAACCTGTCACGCTCCAGGTACCGGTGGGCATGGCCATCGGCGAGGTGATCCAGGCGGCAGGCGGTTCCACCGCGTCTGAATTCGACGTCCTCGTTGGCGGGGTGATGATGGGGCGTCTCGCCGAATCGATGAGCGAACCGGTGACCAAGACAACGAGTGGTCTTGTCGTGCTTCCACGCAATCACAGGCTGATTGAGCGCTACCGCCTCGACTGGTTTCAGATCAACAAGATCGGCAAGTCGGCCTGCGACCAGTGCGGGTTTTGCACTGAACTCTGTCCTCGCTTCCTGATCGGGCACCCGATCGAGCCGCACAAAGCGATGCGCGCACTCGGTTTCAGGCAGCTAAGTGACCTGCCTATCATGGGAACGCTCGCCTGCTGCGAGTGCAACTTGTGCAGCCTCTACGCGTGTCCCGAGGACCTCGATCCCAAGAACGTCTGCGTGCACGACAAGATGATGCTTCAGGAGAAAGGACTGCGCTGGCTCGGGGACCCGGCATCTATCCAGCCCCACGGATTGTTCCGGGAGCGGAGAGTGCCGATGCGGCGCCTCAAGCTCAAACTCGGCCTGGACGGATTCAACGATACCGGTCCGCTTGTGGAAGAGCCGGTCCGGACGCGCCGCGTCGTTCTGCCGCTGCAACAACATCTCGGCGTCCCCTGCATAGCTACGGTCCGTCCCGGAGACCGGGTTCGGGAAGGGGATCTCGTCGCTGCGCCGCCTGAAGACAAGCTGGGCGCCAACATTCATGCGAGCCTCGAAGGGACGGTGCGGAGCATCGAAGGGGCGGTGGTGATCGAGGCGTAGAAAAAAAGGGGACATTCCGATTTTCCGGTTTTGCTTGGCCGATTCGAACAACTCAGCCGGGAGCAGGGATTCGTCTTATTAGCTGCGGACGGCTGGAAAATCGGAATGTCCCCTCTTTTAGTGGGAGATGTCATGACCGAATTGAACGCGATCGGATTGGTCGAACTCTCAAGCGTCGCCACGGGCTACGTGGCCGAGGACGCGATGCTCAAGGCTTCCGCCGTGCGACTGCTGGTGGCGCGCACGATCTGCTCCGGAAAGTACCTTGTTGTTGTGGCGGGCGACGTGGCGGCAGTGGAGGCCAGCGTCGAGGCGGGAGCAATGGCCGCAGCGGGCACGTTGATCGAAAAGCGGGTGATTCCTCGGGTGCATCCAGCGGTCTTCCCGGCGATCTCGCTTTCCGTGGATATTCCGCCGGAGCGGGTCCAGGCGCTCGGGATAATTGAGACCTTCTCCGCTGCGAGCATCATCGACGTCGCGGACGCGGCGGCGAAAACAGCGAACGTGACGCTGTTCAGAATCCATCTGGCAATGGCGCTTGGGGGCAAAGGTTTTGTTTTGCTGACGGGAGATGTCGCCAGCGTACAGGCAGCCGTGGACGCCGGCTCCGCGATGGCTGGGAGCGAGGGGATTCTTGTCAGTTGCGCCGTTATTGCCGCGCCCCGACTCGAACTGTTCCGCGAGTTCATCTAAAGCCACTAATTGCACGGATAAAATCAGCCACGAATTTCACGAATTGCACAAAATCCTATGCATTCGGCTGGTGAGGCTGTGCGTTCAATAGTTGAGCGCACCCAAGGGGTGCGCTGGAAGCACGCAAGGGCCTTGACAATTAGTTCTATACGCTGTTCTGTATAGCACATGCCAATTCGAAAGCGTCCATCTCCCTACTCGCTGGGATCAAGGCGGACGAAGGGATCGAATGATCCGGGGGGCGAATCGCGCGTGGCCGAAAGCTACCGGCATCCGGAATCGGACACTCCCATGCGGCCGGATGTCGGAACGCAGGCGCAGTTCAAAAAGAAGAAAGCACCGCGGACCTACCGATACGATTCTTCCCTCTCCCCAGCGCTGGATTGGGACGGTCAAAATCCGGCGCGCGAACAGGGTGAGGCCTTGATCCGCCAGATTCTCGATTCCACGTCGCTCGAGAAGGCAAAGATTGCCGCCGAGCGACTCAAGGCCTTCAGCAAGCCCTTCCTGAACTGGGCGGGAAAGGCGGAGCGCCTCTCCTTCGATGTTCCGACCCTTCCTCTATTCGTGCACGAGCGCCTTTCGACCAAAGCAATTCTCGAGACTCTGAAGAGCCACAAGCGCGACAAGCAGATGGGACTCTTCGACCTCTTCGCCGATCCACAGCACTCCATTACGGATCAGGTCCTCCGCGCATACGAGCATCGGGACAAATGGACCAACCGGATGATTTCCGGCGATTCGCTCGTCGTCATGAATTCGCTCCTCCACTACGAGGGGCTGGGTGGCCAGGTGCAGATGATTTACATGGACCCGCCGTACGGCGTGAGGTTCGGCTCGAATTTCCAGCCCTTTGTCCGCAAGCGCGACGTCAGTCACAACGACGATGAAGACATGACTCGCGAGCCCGAAATGGTCCAGGCCTACCGTGATACTTGGGAGCTGGGTTTGCATTCCTACCTGACCTACATGCGTGACCGGCTCCTTCTCGCTCGCGACTTGCTTTCCTCCAGCGGCAGCATTTTCGTCCAGATTAGTGACGAAAATGTTCACCATGTGCGGGAACTTATGGATGAGGTCTTCGGCGCAGAGAACATGTGCTGTGTGATCACCTTTGCGAAGACTTCGAGCGCGACAAGCGAGCTGCTCGCTTCGACAACCGACTTCCTACTCTGGTACGCGCGAGATCTGCAACGAGTAAAATACCGCCAAGTCTACGTCCAAAAGGATTTAGGCGGTGAGGGAGCCAGTGCCTACAATCGCGTTCAGTTGCCGGATCGGACACGACGTCCGATGAGACCTCAAGAACGCGCCGATCCTGCATTGCTTCCCGCTGGATCTGGCATTTACGCTCTCGATAATCTCACGAGTCAACGTCCTCCGGGAGATTTTCCCGTTGTATTGAATGGCCGGACATTCAGACCACGCCGAGGCTACTGGAAGACCGGCGAAGTCGGAATGGAGCGACTGATCAAGGCAGATCGGCTGGAGCCAGCCGGCGACACTCTTCGATATATCAGGTACTTCAATGACTTTCCGGTATTCCAGCTTTCAAACCTCTGGGAAGACACTGGTGTCGCGGGATTCACTGCAGACAAGCTATACGTAGTGCAGACTTCGCCAAAGGTGGTTCAGCGATGTCTTCTCATGACCACTGATCCGGGCGATCTGGTGCTGGATCCGACGTGCGGGAGCGGAACGACCGCTTACGTTGCTGAGCTGTGGGGGCGCAGGTGGATAACAATCGACATCAGTCGCGTTCCTCTGGCGTTGGCACGCCAAAGGCTGTTGACCGCGACGTTCCCCTGGTACGAGCTAAAGGATGAGCCGCGCGGTCCGGCAGGCGGGTTCGTTTATAAGCGCAAGCAGAACAAGAAAGGCGAAGAGGTCGGCGGCATCGTCCCACACATTACACTCAAATCTATCGCCAATAACGAGCCGCCGGCGGAGGAGGTTTTGGTTGACCGTCCGGAAGTGGACAATCGTATTACGCGCGTGAGTGGACCGTTCTGTTTCGAGGCTACTATTCCGACGCCCGTGGATTGGGAAGGGGACGGCATCGAGGATTCCGGAGCGATCACATCTGAGGACTATGGGTCCTTCGTGGACCGGATGCTGGAGGTGCTGCGCAAGAGCCCGATCCTTCGGCTTGAGGGGAACCGAACCGTCATGCTGAAGAACGTACGTCCCCCGGCGAAAACTCTTTCGCTCTCAGCCGAAGCGCTGGTGGATGCAACTGCACCGGGACAATCACCGACATTGCCGGACGCCGTCGCCGAGGCGAAGGAGAAGAGCGCCGATCTGCTCCGCCTCCTGCAAAAACCGGTGGCAATAGTCTTCGGCCCGGAGAATGGCGCGGTGAGCGAAAAACTTGTGTATGAAGCAGCCCGCGAGGCGCATGCCAAGAGTTACACGCACCTCTATGTGATCGGCTTTGCCATCCGGCCAAATGCTCGCGCTCTTGTTGAAAACTGCGCCGATGTTGTGGGCGTGCCCGCGACTTACGTCCAGGCGACGCCGGATCTGCTCATGGGCGATCTGCTCAAGAATATGCGCAGCAGCCAGATCTTCAGCGTCTGCGGCTTGCCCGAGGTGCGGCTCAGGCACTGCAAAGCGAAGGGCAAGGAGACGGCCGTTCAATACCAGATCACTTTGGAAGGCATGGACGTCTTCGATCCTGTGACGATGGAGGTCGATCATCGCGCTGGCAACGATGTTCCGGCCTGGTTTCTCGACACGGACTACAATGGACTTTGTTTCCATGTCTGCCAAGCGTTCTTCCCCAGGACGAGCGCGTGGGAAAATCTGAGCAAGGCTTTGAGAAGCGAGTACCGAGAAAGCGTTTGGGAGCACCTTGCCGGCACGACCAGCGCACCATTCGCCGGGGGAGAGCACGGGCTGGTTGCCGTCAAGGTCATCGACGATCGCGGCAATGAGCTGCTGGTGGTGAAGAATCTGAAAGAGGCCGCGGAATGATCCGCAAAGTCACGCTTCGGCGCTTCAAGCGATTCGACGAGGTAACGTTCGATATTCCGGGCCACATAGTGCTCGCCGGTCCAAACAACACAGGCAAGACGACGCTATTGCAGGCAGTAGCCGCCTGGGCACTCGCATTCAATCGATGGAAGCAGCTCAACGATTTCCATCGGCATGGAGGCGGCTACACCAAAGCGCCGGTGGCAAGGCAGGCCTTTTCAGCCGTGCCGTTGCGCGCCTTTGATCTCCTCTGGAAGGAACGCCGATATCGGGAACCGGTTGAGATCGAGATCGAGAGTACGAAGGGTTGGGAGGTTACCATCGAATTGATCCCTGACAGCACCGAGCAGATCTATGTGCGTCCTAAGTCGGATGCCGAGCCTGCAACGGTACGCGAGGCTGGTCTGAGGGCGGTTTATGTTCCACCAATGACCGGCATCAGCACTGATGAGCCGGTCTATCAACGGCCCAAGCAGGACCAACTGCTTGGCCAGGGGAAACCGGGTGACATCCTGCGCAATCTGCTGGTACAGGCGCACCAATCGGCTGCATGGCCCGCTCTGCAAGACTCGATTCGGAGGCTCTTCGGCTGTGAGATACTTCCACCAGATGCGAGCGGCGCGGACATTATCGCGGAATACCGTTCACATGAGGAAGGCCCTCGCCTGGACATCGCGAACGCAGGAAGCGGCTTTCAACAGGTGCTCATGCTGCTGACATTCTTGCATACACGCCCAGCCTCGGTGCTTTTGCTGGACGAGCCCGATGCCCATCTGCATGTGATCCTACAGGACTCCATTTATAGCGAGCTGAAGTCGGTCGCGGCTCAACAGAAATCCCAGCTCATTATTGCCACTCATTCCGAGGTAATCATTAATTCTGTTGAGCCTGCCGAGCTTTGCATGCTTCTCGATAAACCGAGGATCCTCGAGGACCCGGCCGAGCGAACGAGACTTGTGGGCTCCTTGGGAATTCTTACGCATTTGGACATTGTTACCGCCAGGAGCGCTGCCGGTATTCTCTATGCGGAAGGGCATACAGATATCAGCATCTTACGGGAATGGGCAAACATATTGAAACATCCAATAAGCGAGATGCTCGCCTCCCGGCTTTTTTGGAAACCGATCGTCTGGGAACCTCGGCTGAGCGCTCGAGGCATCAAAGCAAGGGACCACTATGACGCGATTCAGCTGGTGCGCAACGATCTCCCGGGGCTGATCCTGTTGGATGGCGACGATGACCGGAGAGTTACCGAAACCGAGATCACCGGGGAGGGATTGCAGCGGCTCCGCTGGCGACGTTATGAGATTGAAAGCTATCTCGTTCACCCCAAAAGCCTGGAACGCTTCGTAGAGCACGTAGTAGGGCCAGGCTCTCTCTCGCAAATTGCGAGAAGAGACATGCTGTCCTATCTCGAGCAAACCCTTACGCCCGCATTTGTTAAAGATCCCCTGAGAGAGAATCCGCTCATAGAAGCCTACCTTCGACAAAACAAAGCTCGCACTGAGGTTATTCCTCCGATTCTTACTGCTGCCGGCATTCACGGCTTCCCGTACACGCGATACCACGAGATCGCGGCCGTGATGCTGCCAGAGGAGATCCATCCTGAGGTAGTCGAGAAGCTGGACGCAATTCACAGAGCATTCAGGCTATGAGCAACTACGAAGTCCCCGAGCCCATTCTGAATTCCCCCTTTGAGGAGCCGCGAGAACACTGGGATATCAAGGAAGGTGAGTTACCGGTGCGGCTTGCCGGGCGGCGGAAGGCAATCTACTTTTATCGCGATCCGAAGGCAATCACCCCTAAGTCCGAAGGCCAGATATCAGGAACCGCGATCGAACTAAAGCTCGTCACGCTCATTCGTGAGCGTTTGGCCTCTTGGCGCAAAGAAGCGTTTCCCGGAGTATCTCGGACAACGATGGAGTTGCTGTCCTGGTGGCGTCGCGAGGGACGAGAACACCGATTATTCTTCGCGCAGATCGAGGCAGCCGAGACGATTGTTTTCCTTAGGGAGGCGCGCAGTGACTTCCTGCATGGAATTGAAATCCCACGCGACGAGCCCGGCGAGGACAAAAAGGGGGAAGGATATGCCGGGTTCCTGCGTTATGCCTGCAAGATGGCGACCGGCTCTGGAAAGACCACAGTGATGGGAATGCTCGCCGCCTGGAGCATTCTGAATAAGGTCAACAATCGGAATGACGCCCGATTCTCTGATGTGGTCCTGGTGATATGTCCCAATGTGACGATCCGAGACCGGTTAAGGGAACTGGATCCACAAGAAGGCGAAGCCAGCATTTATCGGACCCGGGATCTTGTGCCCTCTCACCTGATGCCTCTCTTAACCCAGGGCCGCGTACTGGTTACAAACTGGCACGTCTTCGAGCCGCAATCGGTCCACACCGGAGGAGTGAGCGCCAAGGTAAACAAGGCTGGCGTTCCGGTGCGTGTTGTGGAAACCATCGCCATCGGAGCGAAGACCACGACTGCGAGGGGCACGCGATATCTAACCCAGAGAGACCTGGATCGTCAAATTGCGGCGGGGCTTCTCAAGGTCAGGGGTGAGATCCGGAACAAAGAAGGTGATTTGCTCAAGGTGACAGTGGAATCGGTGCGCTACCTGGAAAGCGACACTTCTCTGGTCAACCGCATATTAGGCCGGGAGGTTGGAGGAAAGCAGAACATCCTCGTCATGAACGATGAAGCGCACCACGCCTATCGCATCAGGCGCGAGGAAGCTGACGAGGAGGAGGTCGAGACTTTTGGTGAAGAGGAAGATGCCGAGGTTTTCTTTAAAGAGGCCACGGTTTGGATCGACGGTCTCGATCGCATCAACAAGCTTCGCGGAATCAATTTTTGTGTCGACCTCTCAGCGACTCCCTATTTTCTGGGACGGGTGGGCCAGGCTACCAATCGCCCATTTCCATGGGTGGTAAGCGATTTCGGATTGATCGATGCGATCGAATCCGGGCTGGTAAAGATCCCGCAGCTGGCGATCCGAGACACGACCGGCGCTGACATCCCGGGCTACTTCAATATATGGCACTGGATCCTGCCGCAGCTGACGCCTGCTGAGAGAGGTGGGAAAAAGGCAAGCCCAAAACCGGAGGCTATACTTAAATATGCCCACCATCCCATTGCCATGCTCGCGGGACTCTGGGAAAAGGAATGCGATGAATGGGCAAAGGTCAGCGCTGATAAGCGCCCTCCGGTTTTCATCCTCGTCTGCAAAAACACCCAGATCGCAAGAGTAATCTTCGAGTGGCTGGCGGAGGATGAGCAGCCAACTGGCATTCCTCCGGCCAAGATCGAGGGCTTCAGAAACCAAAACGGAAGGATTAACACGATTCGCGTGGATTCCAAGGTCGTCCATGAAACGGACACCGGAGAAGCCCGGAGCGATGAATCTCGCTGGATGCGCTTCACACTGGATACTGTTGGAAAAACTGCGTGGCCGACAGATCGCCTGGGGCGACCTCTTTACCCGAAGGATTTTGAAGAATTGGCAAAAAAACTTGACCGCCCGTTCTATCCGCCGGGACGCGACGTGCGCTGCATCGTCAGTGTGGGGATGCTCACAGAAGGTTGGGATTGCAGCACCGTGACACACATCATTGGCTTACGCCCGTTCATGTCTCAATTGCTTTGTGAGCAGGTCGTTGGCCGCGGGCTACGCCGCACAGCCTACGAGCCGGGTGAGGATGGGAAGTTTGAGGAAGAAGTGGCCAAGGTTTTTGGCGTTCCTTTCGAGGTAATCCCGTTCAAATCGAACAAGCAGCCGGCACCCGCGCCGCCGGTGAAGAGGTTTCACGTTCATGCAATACCGGCGAAGGCACAATTCGAGATACACTTTCCCCGCGTCGAAGGCTATACGCAACAGATTCGAAACCGCATCGCGGTGAATTGGGAAAGCGTTCCGCCTATGTTCCTCGATCCCGGACGTATCCCACCGGAGGTTGAGGTCAAGGCGATGAGTGTTAACAACCGGGGAAGGCTGTCGCTGAGCGGTCCCGGCCGCGTGGATGATGTAAAGTTGACCGAATTTCGTTCCAAACGACGATTGCAGGAACTCGTCTTCGATTTGGGGCGCGCCTTGGCCAAGGAGTACACGCAGGGGGGGAAGTGCGATATCCCCGTTCACGCCCTGTTTCCTCAATTGGTGGCGGCGATCGGGCGGTACGTCAACCAAAAGGTTCATGTACTACCACCAGCAGATTTGAAGGATCTGTTTCTCGCTCCTTACTATGGCTGGCTCGTTGAACGGCTGGTGGAGGCAATTGGCCCGGATACGTCGCAAGGCGAGGTGCCCGAAGTGCCCAGATACGAAAGCAGCCGAGGCCCGGGATCTACCACCGATGTGGATTTTTGGACCAGCCGCGAAGTAAGGGAAGTCGTGCACAGCCATCTCAATTATGTCGTCTTGGATACCAGGAGATGGGAGCAATCGGCCGCATATTATCTCGACAAACATCCCGTGGTAGAGGCCTTTGCCAAAAACGCAGGACTCGGGTTTGCGATCCCCTACCTTTATAATGGACAGATGCATGATTATGTACCGGACTTCCTCATACGTATGAAATCCCACTCACCCAGCCATCTCATCTTGGAAACGAAGGGTTATGACCTTTTGGAAGGGGTGAAAAGGGCTGCTGCGGAACGATGGGTGGCGGCAGTGAACGCGGACGGCGCCTTTGGCCGCTGGCAGTATGCGGTGGCAAAGAAAGTGCCGGACATTCCAGAACTGATCTCAGCAGCCGCAGGTCAAGCATGACTGATCAGTGCTGCAAGCTTCCCAGAGGTCAGAGGAGGTCAGTGCTTCGATAGCAGGGGCGAAAGGCAGAATTGAGAGGCACTTAGCTGGCCAATAATCCTCTTCAGGTTTGCGCCATCCAAGCCAACCGTGTAGAGGTGCCAGTCGCCTTCGTGATTAGAGCGAAACATCACCTTTTGCCCGTCAGGAGTGAAGACGGGATCCATAGGACGTTCCGGCACTCCGGAGATCTTGACCGGGTTCCCTCCGCTTGCCCCGACCACGTAAATGCCGCCGACGGACAGAAGCAGGAGGTTCTTCCCATCAGGCGCCCAGGAGACCTCGGAGATCATCATGTTGGTTACTTGCTTCTTGTTGGCGCCATCCGCATCGAGCATCCAGACTCCTGCATCCGGGCTTTCCTCGCCCGGTGCGGAAGCAGCCACATAAGCAAGGGTTTTTCCATTCGGTGACCACGAAGGATGTATGTTGATGGTTGAGGAATCGGTGAGTCGCCTGGTGTGTTTGCCGTCGAGGCTTGCCACGTAAATATCGCTTTTCAGCTCAGTCCCAAAACTGAGCGCGAGCCGTGTACCGTCCGGCGACCACGCCGCGGAGCAATGATGTCCAAGCTCGGTCGCGCGTCTCTGTTGGCCGGATCTTAGCTCAAGCATATAGATCGCGCTGACCGGCTGCCTGGTGCCGCGCACGACATCGTGGTCTTCCCTTTGAGGATCATCATAGGCCGAGACAAATACTATCTTCTCGCTGTCTGGAGACCACGCAAAGCTGCTCACGGGAAAATCGAGCAGCCTTCTCTGGCTGGCGCCCGTGGCATCCATGAGATACAAAAGGAAATGCGAAGGAATGCGGTAGTTCTCCATGATCGCAACGTCCCCGGGGCCAACAGAAAAATAGGCAATCTTTTTGCCATCCGGCGACCAGGATTCCGGTCGAAGCTGAACGGTTCCTTGGGTTGAGAGAAGCTTCGCTCCGGTACTGTCGGAGTTCACCATGTAGAGTCCCCTCTGCCCGCCGCGCGCCGGGACGAGCGCGATCCGGTATTCTCCCGAAGGGGAGGTAGAACAAGCTACCCAGAGGATGAGGAGGCACGGCATGAGCCGCGTGCAAAGTCGAATAAATGTCATTTGCATGATTTCTATCTCCATTGCCGGATCAACGTCAATAACAGAATGGGGGTATGCACATGATTGCAGTAACTAGCGATGTTACGACCTCAACCTGGGCTGAAAGGAATCCTTGGCGATTCTTGGCGTCTTTGAGCCTTTGCGGTGGTTTTTTATAATCCCACAAAGACGCAAAGGCGCGAAGATTCGCAAAGGCTCATCTGGCTCAGACCGGACCGTTCAGGCAGTGCTTACTGGAGTCAAGTGCATAGCCCAATAACAGAATTACTCCCTCCATTGTGAAAAAATGAAAGGCCGCTCGGAGGCAGGGCGTTCTATCGGCCGAGCACCGCCTGTGCAGTGAGCACAAGCGTGATGCCGACTATGGACGTGACGACCTTCATCGCACTCCAGGAGCGGAGTGTCTGCGGCACGGTCATTCCGTAAGACTCGTTCACCAGCCAGAACCCGGCATCGTTAACGTGCGAGAGGATGGTGCCACCACAGCAGAGAGCGAGCAGGATCATCTCCGGTGTGTAGCCGGGAATGTCCTTTACCAGCGGGGCAACGATCCCCGCCGCAGTGATGATCGCAACGGTGGCGGAGCCTTGCGCGATGCGCATGGCAGCGGCCACCACGTAGGCCAGAATGAGCGGTGAAACACTGGATGCAACCAGCAGCTGACCCGCATAAGGTCCGACACCGCAGTCAACGATAACTTGCTTGAATGCGCCGCCGCCGCCCATGATGACGAGCAAAGTACCGATGGGGGCGAGAGATTCGGTGGCCATGCGGGACAAGGCTTTGCGGTCCAATCCGCGGCGATGGCCAAAGACGTACATGGATGCCAGAGCCGTCACTGCGAGCGCAGTAAACGGATGCCCCATGAAGGCGAGAACGCTCCGCCCTGGCATCCCGCTCATGTCGGCGATGGTGGCGGCGAAGATGAGCATCACCGGCAGGGTGAGAAGAAGAGCCACAAGGCCGACCGGTGGAGGTGCCTGGCCGTCCGCAGTTCCGGAGATGCGCGCTGCGTGCTCGGGCACGGGGATGTACAGCCGCTTCGCAATCCAGAGCCCGTAGACAATGCCGCCGGAGATTGCCATGGGAATCGAGACAATGGCGCCGTAGAGGACTGCACGGCCGAGGTCAGCACCGAGCAACTGGGCGGCTGCGGAGGGCGCAGGATGCGGAGGTACCATGGCATGGGTGACTGTAAGCGCCGCGGCCATCGGCAGGCCGAAGTAGAGCAGCGATTTCTTCGACTCCCGGGCAAGACTCCATGCTATCGGGACCAATATGATGAAGCCCACTTCAAAGAAGATGGGCAGTCCGATCAGAAACGCCGACGTCAGCACCGCCCAGACAGCCCGATCACGCCCGAAGCGCTCGAGCAACCATTCGGCGAGTGCCCGCCCTCCGCCCGAAGACTCAAGCAAACGGCCGATCATGGCGCCGAGCGCCACCACAACGGCAATAAAGCCGAGGGCCTCGCCGAAGCCCGCTTGGATCGACTTCAGCATCTTCGCCGGTTCCATGCCGGATGCCAGCCCTAGAACCATGCTCGCCAGCATCAGGGCGAGGAAGGCGTGCAAGCGCACGTAAAGGATCAGGAACAGCAACAGGGCGATGGAGCCGAGTGTGAGCAGGATGAGGAAGTTGCCACCAGCCATAACACCGCCGTTCTAAGATTCGAGGTTTGAATGCCACGGACAGTATGGGACTGTTGAGATCTGCAGAATATAGTGACACCTGGCATCATGGGTAGGCGCACGGCGCGCCGTGCCCCTGCGTCTTCCGATGTCATCACATTCAACGAACATCAACGATTGCCGGCCTGCATAAGAGTCGCCGCTGAGAGTAGCTGAAGTGTTCCTTCGGCGCAACTCCGACCTTCATTTGCTGACAAAACTCCGAGAAGCGGCGACGGGATGCTCTACGTCACAGGACCCGGGTTGAACAGAGCCGGCGCATTGTGGAGGCCCCAGTGGTCTGCCCAGGTCTTCTTCCGTCCACTGGCAACCTCCAGTATCAGGTGAAAGACCTCCCAGCCCACCTGCTCGATTGTGGCCTCACCGGTGGCTATCCGACCTGCATCCACGTCGATCAGGTCCGGCCATCTTTCTGCCAACGCAGTGCGGGAAGAGATCTTGATGACTGGGGCCATCGCGAGACCAAAGGGGGTGCCTTCTCCCGTCGTGAAAACGTGCACGTTCATCGATGCCGCCAGCTGCAGCGTGCCGCAGATGAAGTCGCTTGCCGGGGTGGCTGCAAAAACCAAACCCTTGGTTCTAATCCGTTCGCCCGGGCCCGTCACCGCCATCAGCGCGGTGGTGCCGGCCTTGGCCACGGATCCGAGCGCCTTCTCCGCCACGTTGGCAAGGCCTCCCCTCTTGTTGCCCGGCGTCGGATTGGCGCTTCGGTCGGCGGAGCCTCGCTGCAGGTATTCATCGTACCAGGCCATTTCACGCACCAGCGCTCGGCCCACCTCTTCGTTCACTGCTCTCGGGGTAAGCAGATGTATCGCGTCCCGAACTTCCGTAACCTCGGAGAACATCACCGTTGCACCCGCACGCACCAGCAGGTCTGCCGCATAGCCGACCGCCGGGTTTGCTGTGACGCCCGAGAACGAATCGGAGCCGCCGCACTGCAGGCCGACTACCAGGTCCGAGGCCGGGCATGTCTCGCGACGCCGTTTGTTCAAGCACTCGATTCGCTTCTCTGCCATCCGCATAATCGCGGCAACCATCTCGCCGAATCCCCGGTACTCTTCATCCTGCAATCGGATTACAGACGGCTCGCTTTCAAGAATCGGGAGACGCTCCGCAGCCGGAAACAACAGCGACGGCTGCAGTTTTTCGCATCCCAGGCTCACGATCAGTGCCGCTCCACCCAGGTTGGGATTCAGGCTGATGTTCCTCAAAGTCTTTATCGGGATCGACGCCCCCGGGGCGTCGATGGCCACCCCGCAGCCGTAAGCGTGCGTGATCGCCACCACATCGTCGACACCCGGATAGCGCGGCAGGATCTCCGCTTTGATTCGTTGAACGGCATGTTCCACCGTAGGTGCAACACACTGCACGGCCGTTGTAATCCCAAGGATGTTCTTGGTCCCAACGGTGCCGTCTGGATTCCGGTAGCCCTCGAAAGCATAGCCGTCCAGCGGCGGCATCGGATGGGGAACTGCAGTAGCCAGGGGCAAGTTATCAAGCAACGGCGCGGCAGGCAATGCCACCAACTCTTCCCTCACCCGCGCGCCTCTGGCGATAGGCCGCTGCGCGTGTCCGATCACCTCACCGTATCTTACGATGGCTCCGCCCTGCTCGATGTCGCGCAGCGCTACTTTATGGGCTTGAGGGATAGACTCTGACAACACCAGGCCGCAAGGGAAGTAAGTCCCGGCGGGCAACCCTTCGGGATTAACGATGACTGCCACGTTATCTCGCTCATGAACCCGGATATAAAGGGGCTTCACGGTTTCCTTCTGTTTCTTTGTGTCCTTCGTGTCTTTGTGTTGTCTTCAAAAGGACAACACGATGACACGGAGAACACGAAGACTCGTTCGCTTGCCGATTCAGGACTTGCCGGACTGAGGCTTGGCGAGCTTCGCGAGCTGCTCCTTCGTAATCGGTTTGCAATAGCCCGAATAATTCAGCAGAGGCTCAGCGGGTTTTTCGAGCGGCACCCACCGGCCGTTGATGTAATTCAGAAACACAAAATCCCACTTCAATCCCTCAGCCACAGGGATGATGCCGTTGGCATTCTTCAGCGCTCCGTTTTCCCAGAAAACCGGCTTGAGGACTCCCGTCTTGATTTCCTGAAGAACCGGGGTAGCGTGGCAGTCACGGCACTTCCGACCTTCTTTCATAATCGAATGCGGAAACGACGGCGCAAAAACAATCATGGTCTTGTTCTGATAGACGAAGGTATGCAGGCTGGCCACGGTCACCTTGCCGCCGTGATTCACCAGGAACAGCATGTTCTTCAGCGGAATCGAAACGCTTTTGCCTTCTTTGATGCGCGTATCGAAATGGCAGTTGTAACAAGAAGGCATTTCGCGCACATGGCAGGCGCTGCAGTCCACTTTGCCGTTATGGACGGCGTTGGAGGGACACTTGGAAAGGTCCGTGTGGCATTTTTCGCAGCTCGTATCCAGAACTCCCGCCGAGTGGATAGAATCGTATGAGGTCCCGTCGCCGTGGATTTCCCGAACCGAATGGCAGTCCATGCACTTCATGCCCCTTGCGAAGTGGACGTCAGCGGTCTTGTTGCCTGGATTTTTCCTGGCAAAGGCCTGGCTTTCGATGTCGTGGCATTTCTCGCAGGTCTTCTCGGCCTTGGCCGCGTCCACCGAGTAGACCGGCTTGCCATTGACCTCCTTCACATGGCAAGTGTCGCACGTGCGCACGTGGCATTTGCCGCAGTTGATCTCGGAGAAGGGAATCCCGATGATGCGCTCCAAGCCTCCGTTTTCTTTGGAATACCAGTACTCGAGTCCCCTGTTGGTGTAATGCAGACTTTTTTCATAGAAACTCTTGTCCGGATTTTGCGTTCCCTCTTGGGCCGGGAGGAAGATGACTCCTGCCAATGAATGAAATGTGAGAAAGGCCCCTGTCATGAGTATGATTTTTTTCACTGCCGTCCCCTCCTTTGATCCGTGTGCACAACCTGCTCCGGAAGCTCCGGCTTCTTCACGCTGCTACTCTAGCCTTCCTTCTTTTTTAAATCAAACAACACTCGCGTTCACTTTGAGTAGCACCCTGGTGAACTCGTGGTATGTCACGTGCATTGTCGGGAAACGGCAGTGAGCTCAGCCCGGCAGACCGAAACTAATCCCTCTGGCCAGGTCTTCGAGCCCTGATTTTTCGGGATAAGAGCGCTGAGGTGGCAAAAGTTGATCAGGCTACCATCTCGGCCCTGAAAATTCTGTGTCCCCAGTTAATGGCGTCAAGATAGGCCTGGGTGACCAGCGGTTCAGACGTTCGGAGCGAGGCCGCAAACTGCGTTGCCCTGCTCCACATGCCCCTCTCGTAAGCCAAGACCAGTTCATATACATACCGAAAGAGGTTGACGCCGCTGAGAAGAGCTGACTTCACGTCTTTCGAGACACGCACTTCGCTGAGGATTTCGGCGAGCGGCCGTTCGAGAATCGCATCCAGCATGGAAAAGAGCCCCATGAGGAAGAGCTCCGTGGCACGGCTTTTAAGGCCGATGTTCAGGGCAAGATTTTCACAAAACTTCGCCCGCATTACCGCGCTGACGACGAGCTCCTTCGGCTTGTCCTCTCCCATGCACGCCAGGGCCACCAGAGAGACCCACTTGCGAACTTCATTGATCCCCAATAACGTGAGGGCATGGCGTAGCGACCTTATTTCTCCGACAAAGTCGAAGGTGGCGGAATTCAGATATCTGAGGAACTTGTAGCACAACGAAGTTTCCTGCTTCAGGATTTCCTCAAGCCGAGCCATGTCCGGCTCCTCTTTGTTGATCTCCTGCAGGAGCCAGAGGTAGTTATGCTTGAAGGCGGGAATGTCCCGGCCCATCATGATTTCCGGTTTGCAGAAGAAGAACCCTTGGAAGTAGGTATACCCCATTTCCACGGCTTCCTGGAACTGCTCCGGGGTCTCCACCCTTTCGGCCAGCATCCTGATCCCGCGCGGCGAGTATTGCTGCACCAGATGCCGGCGAATCCATTCGGACGTGTTCTGAAAATCGACCTTGATGAAATCCGCCAATCGAATCAGGGGCTCGAGCTTCGTTCTATAGACGAAATCATCGAGTGCAATCAGGTACCCTTTTTTCTTCAAGGCCTCGCATGCGGATACCACTCTCTCGTCAGGCTCAACCGTCTCCAGGACTTCTACAACCGCCAATTCTTTGGGAAGCAGGGTGGCGTACTGGTTGACGATCACATTCTTAGTAACATTGATAAAAGCCTTTCTCCCTCCCGTCAGAGACTGCATTCCGAGGACCAGAAAGCTGTCGACCATAACGCTCGAGGTGGCACTGTCGGGCGCATCGCTATGGAAGTAATTCTCCACTCCCGAACGAAAGAGAAGTTCATAAGCGAAGATCCCCTTTTCACGGTCGAGAATCGGCTGCCTGGCAACAAATTTTTTCACAACAGCCCCTGACGACGCTGTGAGTTTCTACACAAAGGACTCCCCATCTCTCCAGTATGCCATGAGTATCGTCAACTCCTCTACAAACCTTAACAAAATCAACGCACCAGGTTTTCAATACGTGAGGTCCTTACTTGCCATAGCGCCGTATGCCGATGGACAAGACCATCGGGTGGGCTGCGGCTGTTGACAAAAAAAGATACTTCGTGACCGCCCAATGGAATGTCCGATTCCTGCGTCCTCTAATGGCGGGAGCCAGCGTCGCAGTCAGCCACCACTTGCAGAGCGGGTGGCTTGAGGAGGCCTCCCGAAGGGAGGCGTTGGGCTTGGTAAAGCATCAAATGCAGCCACGAATTACACGAAAGGCATATCCACTTCGCTCTCCTATGTGCTATATGTAGTGGGTGAACGAGCAAAGCGCGCACCCGGTCGGTGGGGTGGACTACCCGCGAACGCTCCAGGAGTTCGACACCTGGTTCGCGTCGG
>Ga0315277_10003397_pt1 | contig 21577 bp, 22 predicted proteins | sample YL17G05_15_MG_FD_203695 | JGI IMG/M metagenome (GOLD analysis project Ga0315277, IMG submission 203695) | Sediment microbial communities from Yellowstone Lake, YNP, Wyoming, USA - YL17G05_15 | ecosystem: Environmental > Aquatic > Freshwater > Lake > Sediment | place: USA: Wyoming | collected...
TGTTAATCAGGGATATGGCATCAGCTCCGGCTTCTTCCACGGCTAACGCGATTTCCTTAATATCGGTTACATTGGGACTCAACTTAACGATAACCGGCAAGGTGGTAGCAGCTTTAACTGCTGAAGTCAGCCGAGCGGCAAGCTTGGAGTCGACACCAAACTCCATCCCACCTGCAGAAACATTGGGACAGCTAATATTCAGCTCAATGCCGCTGATCCCGGGCACGCCTTCTAACTTGCTGGTCACGGCCACATATTCGTCTATTGTTCCCCCGGCAACATTAACAACAACCGGAACCCGCCATCTTGACCATACAGGCGCTTTTTCTCCAATCAGGGCGTCAACACCGATATTCTCCAGGCCCACGGAATTAAGTAGACCACCAGCCGTTTCCACCAGTCGCGGTTGTGCATTACCCTCTTTGGGCATAAGGGTCGTCCCTTTGCAGACAATGGCACCCAACCTTTGTATATCGGCAATTTCAGCATACTCTATGCCATAGCCAGCTATGCCCGCGGCTATCATCACAGGATTAGCCAGGATTAGCCCCTTAGGATGCCGGGGGGCTAACTGCACGCGGAGGTTGGGCAATTTTCTCATCGCTTAGAACTTTATCACTGCTCAGGGCAAAAAAGAAGCACTTGAGGTTTTTTGTGGCTGCGCTGGGTGCTCTATGGCTTGTGGTGGTCGATTACATTTTGTGGTATTACGAGGGCCACTGTGCCGTTATACGCAAAGTTCCAGCAGCCGTACTGGTCAGTCAGCGCCTCATCGTATTCATCTCCGAAATACATCGGCCAGACGCCGACCTTCTCCCACTGACCAGCTGTTTCATTGCCAACCCACTGCCACTGGGCGCCAATGCCAGTCAAGTGGCCAGGACCATAAACCAGGTCATGAGTGGTATGTGCTGGCATTGTCCAGTCCTTCGCGTCATACGTATATGTATAGTTATAGCTATCAAGGTCATATAACGAGCGTACCTGGGCCTCGGTGAGTGCTGGCTTCCCGGCAGCCGTGGTTCCAGGCCTGGGATAATAGGTAGTGTTGCCAGCCGTGGTTACCTGAGCATTGGCCGGGTCTTCCAGCCACTTAATAATGTCATCAGCCCTTGCGTATGCAGTTCCGTTAACCGCATCGTACCACGCCACTGCTTCGATGGCCTTTTTCAGACCCAAAAGAGCATCATAGGTAGCCGCGGTATAAAGTGGGTACTCCCCTGAAGTAAAGTTCATGAACGCAGTAAGGAAAGGTCCTGTCTTGGCGGTCTGATTTAAGCCCTCCGCCCAGGTATCCAGTATGATTTCATTAGCACAAGCTGGGCCGCCAGGAGGAGGTGTGGTAAGATTGTCGGCACCCCAGGGGCTCCTAAGCTGGGCCATTGCGTTAATGCCTACCGACATAGCATTCGGTACATAAGATACACGCAGCTCATCATAGAGAGTGCCAGCATCTGCGGAGAATATGGGGATGATAAACTGGGGATCTAAGCCTGCCATCGAGGTCAGTGTAGACACCATTTCCGCTGAGTCTCCTTTGGAAGATACCCAGAAGCTGCGAGTAAGATTCACGCCTACACGCGGCAGCAGTTTCCCGATAACAGTCACTTGTTCATAGGCCCATGCCGAATTGTCAGCGACTATGGTGGCATTCAGTGTATAATTAGCTGCCACTCCCATTCCCTCTCTGAGCTTTGTTGCGACCGCTCCCAGTGTCCTCACAACACTCTGGCCCATAAAATACTCATTGGGCGGTATGCCCTTGAACCAGAACCCGTAGCTCGCGTAATTGTCCACTACACTGTGCTGTAGTGTCTCTGCGGCAGCACCACAGTTGATGAAAATCACCCCCTTCTCCATAGCCACATCTCGGTAGACCCCAACGGCTTCTGGTCGGAAACCGCCGAGGATGAAGTCCATGTCATCTATCGCTGCCGTAAGAGCCGATACGCCAGTGAGACCACTAGGGTCTACGGTTTCTTCACCGGTCTCTATGGGAACCAACTCCAAGATATAGGACACGCCGTCTATGTCTACCCCACTATTGTGGTTGATTGCCTCTTGTGCCAGCGTGGCACCTGTCCATTGCATCGCGCCAGCCGTAGAGTTCAGTTCGCCGGCTATACCGATGCTGATTTTGCCACCACTGAAGACATAGAGTACCGGTTTGAGTGTTTGGGAAGGAGCACAGCCCGGTAGGACCAACGCTATCACCAAAAGACTGGCCATAATCAGAAGAACAATTCTCTTCACTGCCTGTCAACCTTCTTATTGATTTGTAGTTGCTACGATTTTGTCGGAGCCAATCACTGGTGTTGGAAGAAACCAGTCAACAACCAGTTGCCTCCATCAACCTAATCTTCTAAACCATACCAACAAAACCGTCTCCTCTCTTGTTTCTGGCTCCAAATTCTTGTGGTTATCTAGTTTATCAGCCAGGCTAACTTCGCCTGCTTTTTGTCAACGCATACAGCAGAACCGATTATATCATAGCACTCAAATGTTAAAATTCTATTAACTTAAAGGAAACTGAAATCTGCCCGCTGATGACTGAATGCTTATGCCCGGATTTGGTGCTTGGAATTTGTCTTCTGCTCTGTCATTTTCCTGTCTAATAATCGTTATCTCTTATACTTCCATCTTGTTCCTTGAGGGGTATCCTCAAGGATTACTCCCAAATCGGCCAATCTAGTTCTGATTTTATCGGCTAGCTGCCACTGCTGGTTTTGACGCAAATCGTCTCTGGTGGATGCCAGGAGACTGATAAATGCTTCAACGTCGGGTGTGAGCCGTGTCTTTTCTTCTAAAGTAAGACCCAGGATGCCCGCTAGCTTCAGTAGGATATGCTGCGCCTTAGTTATATTTGCACCCTGGTCAGCGCTCCGGTTTACTTCTCTCGTCAATTCGAAGAGCACTGCTATTGCCTGCGCAGTATTGAAGTCATCGTCCATAGCTTCAACAAATCTCTGTTCGAAATGCTTCACATCGAGTACAGTAATTTCTTCCTCTCCATTACCTTTCTGACTCAGTGCCGAGCGCAGTCTTTCTGCACCTCTCTCGCTTGCTTCCAGAGCCTCTTCACTATAGCTAAGTGGACTTCTATAGTGTGAGCTGAGGATAAAAAGGCGAATAGCATCAGAGCTAAAGCGGGCTAGAGTGTCTTTGATGCCTATCAAATTACCAGTACTCTTACTCATCTTCTGCTTATCCTGCTGCATCAACCCACTATGTAGCCAGTATCGGACAAAAGGAGTCTCCTGGGTAAAACTTTCCGATTGGGCTATTTCATTCTCGTGATGAGGGAAGACAAGATCCTGCCCGCCACCATGGATATCAATAGTGTTGCCTAGATATTTTAGCGCCATAGCACTGCACTCTATATGCCACCCTGGCCTACCCCTTCCCCAGGGACTCTCCCAGAAGGGTTCACCAGGCTTTGACGCCTTCCATAAGGCGAAATCTAACGGATACTCCTTCTTTTCTTCATAGTTACTAGCTTTAGAAATCATCTCTGACAGATTCCGGTGACTTAGTTTGCCGTAGTCGGGAAAATTCCTGACGCGGAAATAAACACTTCCCTCAAACTCGTAAGCGCAACCTTTAGCTAGCAGACTTCGTATAACTTCAATAACCTTCGGTATTTCTTCAGTGGCCTTGGGATAGACATCCGCGCGCCCTATATTTAATGCATCCATATCCGCAAAGTACTGGTCAGTGTATTTACTGGCCAGTTCTGCTGGCGGTATCCCCAGCTGGTTAGCGCGCTCTATAATTTTATCGTCTATGTCGGTGAAGTTTTGTACGTGTCTAACCTTATAGCCTCTGAATTCTAGATAACGCTTGATTACATCGAAGATTATGTAAGTCATGGCATGCCCGATATGGCTTAGGTCATAAGCGGTAATCCCGCAGACATACATGGTTACCGTTTCGCCACGTGGATGAAAATCCTCCCTTTGTCCGGATAAAGTATTAAACACATTCATCGTTATGTTCCTATATAATAATCAACCATTATCTCAGCCTTTCCGTCAAAACTCAACACTCCATGAGTTGGCTATTTTTCGGGACTTGACAATCTTTCCAGTCCATGCTATTGTATACTTTGTTAATTAGTTTCGTCAACAAAGAGGATAATGAAGCTTTCCACTAGAGCGAGATACGGCACCAGGGCACTTTTGGATTTAGCCCTTCATTCGGGTGACGGAACAGTGCTGCTAAAAGACATTGCCCAAAGACAGGAGATTTCACTGCCGTATCTGGAGCATTTGATCACTCCTCTTATAGCTGCCGGCCTGGTGAAGAGCACCCGGGGAGCTCGGGGTGGGGTCATACTACTTAAGCCTGCCGCAGAGATTAAGCTCAGTGACGTGCTTGAACTTCTCGAAGGCTCGATTGCACCGGTGGACTGTGTCAATAATCCTAAGATATGTCACCGCTCTGCCTTTTGTGTTACCCGAGATATCTGGATCGAGATGAAGAAGGTAATGAACGGATTCTTGGAAGCTACAACCTTGCAGGATTTAGTTGAACGGCAAAAAGGGAAAGGACAAACCGGGACAAATATGTATTACATCTGACCACCTTTTGCTCTGGGAACTGTGTTCAGGGATTATTATACGGAGGAAAGCAAAATGGCAAAGATAACGCATCATGTAGAGAGACTTCGGTATAAGACGCTGGAGATACCAAAGCTAACCAGGGGCATAGCCAGGGATTCTACCGAACTTATCGGGAACACACCTCTGGTCAGGCTGAACCGCATAACCCAAGGAGTGAAGGCAGAGGTGGTGGCTAAGCTTGAGTCTTTTAATCCCCTGGGGAGTGTGAAGGACAGGATTGGTGTGTCAATGATTGTCGACGCTGAGGAAAGGGGGCTCATCAACAAAGATACGGTGGTCGTCGAGCCTACCAGCGGTAATACCGGAATCGCCCTGGCCTTCGTCTGCGCCACCAGAGGATACAGACTTGTCCTGACTATGCCCGACACCATGTCTCTGGAGCGGAGGCAGCTCCTGAGTGTTTTTGGCGCCGAGCTGGTCTTAACCCCCGGGGTGGAGGGAATGCTAGGAGCGATAAGGAGAGCCGAGCAATTGGTGGCAGAAAATCCCAACTACTTTATGCCCCTCCAGTTTACCAACCCGGCAAATCCAGAGATACATCAACTGACCACCGCAGAGGAGATCTGGAGAGATACCGAAGGCGCGGTGGATATCCTGGTCTCCGGCGTAGGAACTGGAGGGACAATCACAGGAGTAGCTGAGGTAATTAAGAAAAGGAAGCCTGAGTTTAAGGCCATTGCTGTTGAGCCGACAGCATCACCTGTACTTTCCGGTGGCAAGCCCGGTCCTCATAAAATTCAGGGTATTGGCGCGGGATTTATACCCCAAATTCTCAGGCTGGATTTGGTTGACGAGATTATCAGGGTTGCCAATGAAGATGCCGGAACAATGGCCAGGAGACTGGCCAAAGAGGAAGGTATATTGGCTGGCATATCCTCAGGCGCGGCAACCTGGGCGGCATTGGAGGTGGCCAGAAGAGCAGAAAACCAAGGCAAGCTCATCGTAGTGGTTCTACCTGACACCGGTGAACGCTATCTGTCCACCTGGCTCTTCCAGGAGCTATATCAGACAACACCAGGCCCCTGAATAAGGAAAGGACAGTATCGTGTTTAAGACATTGAGAGAGGATATTCAAACGGTCTTTGCCAAAGATCCAGCAGCGCGGAACACGGCGGATGTTCTCTTCTGCTACCCCGGCCTCCACGCCCTCTGGATTCACCGCTTCGCCCACTTCCTGTGGCAGCACAAGTTACGATTTCTAGCTCGTCTCCTGTCCCACATCAACCGCTTCCTAACGGGCATTGAGATTCACCCGGGAGTCAGAATCGGCAGGAGGTTCTTTATCGACCATGGGGCAGGAGTGGTCATCGGGGAGACAGCCGAGATTGGGGACGATGTCTTGATGTACCAAGGGGTTGCCCTGGGGGGAACGACTTTGAAGAAGGGGAAACGACACCCCCGCATTGGCAATAATGTGGTGATCGGAACCGGTGCGGTGGCCTTGGGTGCTATCACGATAGGAGACGGGGCCAAGATCGGTGTTGGCTCGGTGGTAGTGAAGTCAGTACCTCCTGGAGCCACAGTGGTGGGGATTCCAGGAAGAATAACAGAGGATCACCGAAAACCGCTTATGGATTTGGAACATGGTGATCTACCTGACCCGGTGGCAGAGGCCATCAGGTTTGTCTTAACAGAACAAGACAGATTCGAGGAACGCCTGAGGAGATTGGAAAGCATTGGCGGGATGGCGTCTCCAGAAGATGAACTCAAAGAGAAGAGAAGGAAAATCGAAGTGGGATTTAGTCAAGGAGGGGGGATATGAGATTTGAAACGACAGCGATTCATGCCGGGGATAGGCCAGATGCCGCTGCTGGCGCTGTTAGGGTGTTCTATCCCGGGCTGGAGTCCCATACTGGACACGAAATCGCCAGGAAGCAGATTAAGGGATTCGGTGGAGTGGTGTCATTTGAACTCAGAGGCGGTATTGAAGGCGTTAATACCTTTTTAAGGAGGCTGAAGGTTTTTTCTCCGGCGGAATCGCTCGGTGGCATCACTTCCCTTGCCGAGCATCCAGCTACAATGAGCCATGCCTCAATGCCAAAAGACTGCAGGGGAAAGGTGGGGATTACCGATGCACTGATCCGGCTGTCGGTTGGCTTGGAAAATGTTGACGATCTGACCGAAGATTTGGAGCAGGCGCTCAAGAGCCTGTGAAGGAGGATTTATGAAACTATACCAGGTAGTTGTAAAAGACATTATGAGAAGAAAGAAACGGGTGCTATATGCCTCGCTGGGCGTGGTTATCGGTGTTGCTACCATCATTGCCGTGCTAACAATCGCTCTTGCCGGGCAAACGAATATCTATGGCCAATTGGAAAAATATGGTGCCAATCTAATGGTCATGCCGGCGATAAGCGATATTGATATAGGATTAGGCGGTTTAAGTCTCGGCACTTTGGCTGTTGGCGAGAACTACATTTCTGAAGATAAACTGCCGGAGATCAGACAGATAGCAGATGGCATGATAAGAAAAGCCCTGGATATTGAAGATGACGGAAACATTACCACGATTGCTCCGAAACTTTACATGAGCACCAGGATAAATGGAACTTCCGTGATAGTGGTTGGAGTAGACCCTCAAGAGGAGCGCCTAGTCAAAACATGGTGGCGGATATCACAAGGAAAGTACCTCGCAGCCCCGGACGAGGCTTTGGTTGGGGCAACGGTCGCTGAGCTACTGGGATTCAATGTAGGTGACAACATTACACTTAACGGAAGAGAGGTAACCATTACCGGTATTCTTGAGGAGACAGGCTCCAACGAAGATTACCAGGTTTTCCTTCCTATAAAGACGGTACAGGAGGCATTCGACAAAGAGGGGTTGGTTTCTTCAATAGACGTTCGCGCCCTATGTAGTGCATGTCCTACATCAGATATTGCGACTTCCATTAATGGGAACATCCCAGGAGTTCGGGCAGTCGCCGTCAAGCAAATAGCTGAGACCGAGATGGGCATGATGGAAAAGGTAAGCAAATTTCTGCTGGCTTTAGCGGGAATCACACTGGCTGTGGGCTGCTTTGGTGTGGTTAATACGATGCTGACCTCAGTTCACGAGAGAATCAAGGACATCGGCATAATGAGAGCAGTAGGAGCATCACGCAATCAGATAATGAAGATTTTTCTCTACGAGGCCCTAATCATTGGGGTAGCCGGGGGCTTCCTCGGATATGTGGTCGGGACTTTATTAGCATATGCAGTGGGGCCGCTGATTTTTGGGGGTGTAGCCGTTACGTATGCTGCGCAGTATTTCCTCCCTTCATTGGCTCTGGCTACCCTTATTGCTGCCATAGCGACTGTTTACCCTGCGTTCCGTGCCTCTAAGATTAGGGTCGCTGACTCTTTCAGGTCTTTGTGAGGTGTGAAAATGCTAGAAATCAAAAACATATCGAAAACTTATGGACAGGGGACAGCTAAAGTAGTTGCCTTAGATAACGTTTCCCTTCGTGTGGATGAGGGCGACTTCATAGCCATCATGGGGCCTTCTGGAAGTGGGAAGTCCACCCTCTTAAATGTCATTGGCGGTTTAGATTATCCTTCCAGTGGTGAAGTGATTTTGGATGGCAAGCGCATTGACAATTTAGATGAAAACGATTTTGTCGATATAAGAAGAAACAAGATTGCCTATGTCTTTCAGCAATATCATTTGCTTCCGTCGCTCACTGCACTTGAAAATGTCCTTTTGCCTTTAACATTCTGCGGGGCAAATAAGACAGACCAGAAATCGTTGGATATCTTGAAAAGAGTGGGGTTGGAAAGAAGAGCTGAACATAGGCCCAGCCAGTTAAGCGGCGGTGAGCAACAGAGAGTAGCAATTGCTAGAGCCCTGGTTAATGACCCGTCTCTTATTTTAGCGGACGAGCCAACAGGTAATATGGACCGGAAAACGGGAAAGGAAATCTTAGCTTTATTCAATCAACTGAACAGAGAAGGACGTAGCATTATTATGGTTACTCATGACCCTGAGATAGCAGAGTATGCCAAAGAAATCGTAGTTCTCCAGGATGGTCAGATTGTAGATAAGATTAGTCAAGAAGAAGGAGGCAATAAATGTTGAAGAAGATACTACCCATCCTTGTGTTGCTTGCGCTGGTGTCAAGCATAGTCGCATGTAGTGATAATGGCACACAAAGTAACCAGCTAATAAAGGCGACGTGGATTGAGCCGCAGGTGGTTGGCGATACCATATCTGTACCAGTAAGTGAGGTCGAAAGTGACACGATAACTCACTTTAAGTTTAGAGCACAGGATGAAGATATGACCTTTATGGCTTATGACTTGAGCGGAGAAATATACGTTCGAGCTAACATTTGCCCGCCATGTCACTCCATAGGCTTTTCTCTCCAGCAGAGTACTCTGGTCTGTGATACTTGTGGGACTGTTTTTGCCGCAAAAACAGGCGCAGGAATCAAGGGAGCCTGTGTCGCTTATCCCAAAGCAGCAGTTGTATATAACATCGACAGTGGTAATATAGTAATGAGAAGCATTGATCTGGTAGCTGCATATCAGGACACTGCCACATTAACACAGCCAGGCGAAGCCACCACTCCCAGTTGCCACAATAGTACTGACAAAGCAACTGTTCCGGGTTGTTGCGGCAGCACTGACAAACCCAGGGCCCCGAGTTGTTGCGGCGGCATATAGAGTATCACGATAGTGAGGCACGGAGTGCATAAAGAGGCAGCCAAGAAAGAGAGGATAGATAAAGAATTAATTTGAACAGGAAGGAGAATAAACAGATGTTAAGAAAAATAATAATAGGAGCGCTATTACTTTCCCTAGCATTAATCATTGTTGGCTGTTCTGATCCAACCTCTAATCCAACGCCTTCGGGACCAATAAAGGCGACATTGATTGAGCCGCAAGTGGCGGGTGACATTGTATCTATTCCAGTAAGTGAAGTCGAAAATCATTGGAATGTTAGCTTTAAGGTACAGACGCAAGACGGCAACATGACTTTCATGGCATATACAGTGGGTGGAGAAATCTATGTCCGGGCGAATATTTGCCCACCATGTCACTCCACAGGCTTTTCTCTTAAAGAAGGCGTCTTGATATGTGATAGATGCGCGACTACTTTTGACGCAAAGACAGGCGCAGGGGTTAAGGGAGCCTGTGTGGCTTATCCCAAAGCAGCAGTTGCATATGAAATAAGCGACGGCAACATAGTGATGAAGAGCGTTGACCTCATAACTGCATATCAAGATACCATTGAACCTGGCTGACCTTAAGGAGGGAGATTTGTCCTGCGCTATAGCATTACGCTGCCGGAAGTGTGGGCGAGAGTATCCGTTGGGGCCTCTCACTCTATGTGACTTCTGCTTCAACCCAACATGCTCTTTCAAGGATCGGGTGGTTTCGGTAGCTATCACCAAGGCGAGAGAATTTGGATTTGATACCGTGGCCTGTGCCTCAATAGGCAACCTGGCGGCTAGCGTAGCGGCGCATGCTGCCAAAGCAAATATAAAATCCTATGTTTTCGTTCCCTCTGATGTAGAGTCAGGAAAGTTGACAGGAATAGCAATCTATAATCCGGTTCTGGTGACAGTTAAGGGCAGCTACGACGACGTCAACCGCCTCTGTAGCCAGTTAGTGCAAAGGTATAATTGGGGGTTCATCCCTTCGTAATCCAGCCCACCTTGGAATCCTTCGAGGAGGTTTTTGGTAAATGAGCTTGAGCCTTCAATATTCCACTCGTGTTATAATTTTAACTCTAGAAAAAATGTCAGGAGGACAACATGGTCAAGCGAGGAGCAAAGTGCACCTTCCCACCGGGACTGACTAAGAGGCCCTTCATCTACAAGCTTGGCCAGCAGTTTGAGGTAGTGACTAATGTTCGGCGTGCCGATATGAATGGAGATAAGTGCTGGGTAGTTCTTGAGTTGGATGGAGAAGAAGAAGATATCGAGCGTGGGATTGCCTGGGTGACTGGCAAAGGAGTGAGGGTTGATCCCGTTGTCGGAGATATTGTAGAGGGTTAGATGCGACGGATATATCTGGACCATGCTGCCACTACGCCAACACATCCCGAGGTCGTGAAGGCCATGCTGCCTTATTTTACCGATGCCTTTGGCAATCCTTCCAGTATCTATTCTTACGGACAGGAAGCGAAGGGAGCCGTGGAAGAAGCCAGAACCAAGGTGGCAGAACTTATCGGCGCCCGCAGCGAGGAGATTGTCTTTACCAGCGGAGGAACGGAGGCGGATAATTTCGCTCTGAAGGGCGTTGCCTATGCTAACGAGGATAAAGGCAATCACATCATAACCACCTCCATTGAGCACCCTGCGGTGCTGGAGGTGGGCAAGTTTCTGGAGAAAAGGGGATTCAAGATAACCTGCCTGCCGGTGGATAGGTATGGCCTGGTTGAGCCCGACGATGTCAGGAAAGCTATTACCGGCAAAACCATTCTTATCTCGGTCATGCATGCCAACAATGAGGTAGGCACGATAGAGCCTGTGGCAGAAATAGGCAGAATTGCCGGAGAGGCCGGCATCTGTTTTCACAGCGATGCCGTTCAGACTGTGGGTCACATTCCGGTGAACGTGGATAAACTCAAGGTGGACTTGCTCTCCATTTCAGCGCATAAGTTATACGGACCTAAAGGAGTGGGAGCGCTGTATGTCAGGAAAGGCACCAAATTAGTTTCCCTTATGCATGGAGGAGAGCAGGAAAAAAGACGCAGGGCCGGTACCGAAAATGTGCCGTCTATCGTGGGGTTGGGCAAGGCGGTGGAGCTTGCCGGGCAAGCAATGGGTAAGGAAGCAGAACGGTTGGCTTATCTCCGGGATAGGCTGATTGAAGGTCTCGGCGAGAAGATTGACCACATCCGCTTGAATGGTCATCCTACGAGAAGGCTGCCCAACAATGTCAATGTAAGCGTTGATTTTGTGGAAGGGGAATCCATGCTCCTGAATCTTGACTTAGAGGGCATCTGCGCTTCTACCGGCTCAGCCTGTAGCTCGGCAAGCCTGGAACCGTCCCATGTTCTTCTGGCGCTGGAGCTTCCCGCCGAGCAAGCTCATGGCTCGCTCAGGTTCACCATGGGGCGAGAGAATGCGGAGGCAGACATCGAACGAGTCCTGGAAGTCTTGCCCGGAATTGTCGCCAGGTTGAGAGCCATGTCCCCTCTTTTGAAGACTCCAAGATAGGGCCTGAAAGGAGAAACAATAAAAGTGAGCGAACTTCCTGAAATTGGCAAAATCTCCCCTGACATCTTTAATGAATTGATATACCCTCGCCTAGGTGCTAAAAACCGGACGGTGTTGGTGGGACCCCAGCATGGAGTGGATGTGGCGATAGTGGAGATTGGGGATAAAGTGATGGCTCTGACCACAGACCCCGTGTTCATTGTTCCTGAATACGGCTGGGAAAGAGCTGCTTGGTTTGCACTTCACATTCTTGCTTCCGATGCTGTTACCTCCGGGCTCAAGCCCAAGTTTCTGTCCATAGACTTAAACCTACCTATGGAGATGACTAAAGAGCAACTGGAGATAGTATGGGACACCATGCATCGGGAGTGTGAGAAATTAGGAATCGCGATTGTCTGCGGTCACACCGCTAGATACGAGAATTGCCATTATCCTATGGTAGGGGGGGCCACGGTAATCGCCGTTGGAGACAAGGATGAGTATGTTACCCCAAAATTGGCGAGGGCCGGCGATAGGATAATCATCACCAAAGGTCCAGCCATCGAAGCCACAGGTATATTTGCTACCATGTTTCCACGACTTATTGAAGAGAAGTTTGGTCTTGAGTTTAGCCGGAGAGCACAACAGATATTCTATGACATGTCGGTGGTGGAAGACGCGATGACAGCGGTCAGTGTGGGGGTGAGGGAAAGAGGAGTCAGTGCTATGCACGATGCCACTGAATGTGGGATATGGGGTGGTCTATTTGAGATGGCTCAAGCTGCTAATTTGGGAATCAGAATAGAAAAGGAGCAGATTGTAATCAAGGACTGCGTAGAGGATATATGTAACTTTTTTGCCATTGACCCTTACATCTCTATCAGCGAAGGGACTTTGATCATCGCCTGCCGGGAACACAACGCAAAGGAGATAGTGAAGGCTTTGTCTGGGAAAGGAATACCTTCTTCAATCGTGGGCGAGTTAGTGAATCCCAAACAAGGGATGATTTTGGTGGAAGAGGGAAAAGAAAAGAAACTGAAACACCCTTTAGTTGACCCCTTTTGGGGTGCCTTCTATCGCGCCCTGGAGAAATATGCTTCCAAAAGAGTAGAAGAGTGAGCATTGAGGAGAAGATTTTGAACTCCAGTCGAACTGTTGCCGTAGTCGGGCTTTCCTCGAAACCCGACCGGCCAAGTTATAAAGCAGCTAGCTATCTAAAAAAGCAAGGCTATAAGATAATTCCCGTGAACCCGGCGGAAAAGGAGATATTAGGGGAAATTTGTTATCCCGACCTTGCCTCCATTCACGAGTCGGTAGACGTAGTCGAGGTCTTTCGCCGCTCTGAAGAGGTGCCGCTAATCGTAGAAGCGGCAATCAGGATAGGAGCAAAGGTAGTGTGGATGCAGGAGGGCATAATAAATGAGGAGGCGGCCTCTCGGGCCAGGGAAGCCGGACTCACGGTAGTTATGGATAAGTGTATGCGCAAGGAGCACCTGAAACTGAAAAACCAGGCTTAGCATTTAAGCATTCGGCTTCGTTTCTTCCTGTTCCATCCGGCCTGTTGGATGTCTCAGTCACTACTCCATTTAAGGTTTGTTGACATTTTTCTGTATATGAATTATAATTCATATAAACAGAGGTTCATATATCAGGAGTGGAAGATCAGGCAAGGTTTCTAAGGTGCATGGGAGAGCCGACAAGACTCCAGATACTTAAGCTGCTGGCTGAGGGCGAGAGGTGCGTTGGTGAACTCGTCAGCGTTCTGAATAAAGAGCAATCCCTGATTTCGCACCACCTGAGAGCTCTCAAGGAATGTAATATCGTGAAAGAAAGGCAGGAAGCCCAGAAAGTCTACTATAAGCTTGCTGATACTAGATTAGCCAGGATAATTATTGACTGCGAAGCTCTAATGAAAGAGCTATCGCTATGCAAATGTCAGGAGGTGAATTATGAAAGAAAAGGAAATCAAGGAAGTGGTGAAGGGGAGATATGCCCGGATAGCTAAGCAAGACCAACAAAGCTGCTGCCCAAGTTGTTCTGGCGGGGCCAGTTCGATGTTGCAAACTGAGGGCATTGGATACTCGAGAGGGGATCTCGAGCATATCCCGGAAGAGTCAATTATGGGGTTGGGGTGCGGTAACCCCACCGCCATAGCAGACCTCAAAGCAGGTGAGGTTGTTCTGGATTTAGGGTCGGGAGCCGGGGTAGATGTGTTCCTGGCAGCCAACAAAATTGGCCCCAACGGCAGGGTTATCGGGGTTGATATGACGGAGGAGATGGTGGATAAGGCAAAGAATATCGCCAGGGATCATGGCTACCACAATGTTGAGTTTCGCCTTGGGGAAATTGAGAAACTCCCGGTCGAGGATGAATCCGTGGATGCGATTATCAGCAACTGCGTTATCAATCTCTCCCCGGATAAAGCTAAGGTCTTCCGGGAAGCTTACCGGGTCTTGAAGCCCGGCGGAAGGCTCACAGTCTCCGACATTGTCTCGGAGGGAGCGCTCTCCGATAAGATAAAGAGCGACTCGAATGCCTGGGCGTGTTGTATCGGCGGGGCTTTGGAACACCAGGAATACCTGGGAAAAATAAAGAAAGCCGGCTTTGAAAATGTGCAGGTGCTGTCGAGCAAGGAGTTTTATATAGAAGGCGAGGGAAAGCAAGCACCGGTGAAGTTTCTGAGCATTACGGTAAAGGCATATAAGTGATAAGATAAGGCACAATATAGCCAGCTACGGCTTCAATCTGCCAGCGGTGAATAGTTGGTGGGGCCGATTACCAGTTGGGGCACTATTCTGGTTCTGCGAAAGGAATTCGGTGGCGGGATTCTGGCTATCTATCTGGCAATCATCTGCGCGATATCTCTGGCCCTGGGGTATTGCTTCTCGCTGATATAGCGATTGGGCAATAATAACATGTATAATACCAGTTACCGCTCAATGGCTAAAATAGTTGCGGTTTGTGGCAGTAAACAAAAGGGTACCAAAAAGAAAGTTGTAGCTGCAGGTATCCTTAAGGAGAACTACGGCCTTGTTGGCGATGCCCATGCTGACTGTTGCACCCATCGGCAGGTGAGCCTCTTGGCGATGGAGAGTATCGCCAAGATGAGAAGACTGGGCTTTGAGGTGGGCCCCGGTGATTTTGCGGAAAACATCACCACCCGGGGGGTGGAACTCACGTCTCTGCCTGTGGGCACAAAAGTCTCTGTTGGCAAGGATGTCCTCCTCGAGGTCACCCAGATCGGCAAGGAGTGCCACAGCGGTTGCGCTATCTACCAGGAGATAGGCAAATGCATCATGCCCATGGAGGGGATATTCGCCAGGGTAATTCACGGCGGCCCTATCAGGGCTGGAAACCAGATAAGGATAGACAAGAATGGACAATGAGTTAGAGAAGATTTCTATATTGAAACTCAGTGAAAGGGGTAGCAGCAGCATTGAGGATGTAGTGGCTAAAGAGTTTCCCCTTACCATCATCTTAAATAACAGGGAGTTGGTAACGTTGCTCTGTTCCCCGGCGAATCTAAGGTATTTGGCTGTCGGTTTCCTTTTCTCCGAGGGGTTGGTTAAGAATAAAGCTGCGATTAAAAGGATAATAGTTGACGACCAGAGGGGCGCGGTGCGGGTGGAAACTGAAGGGGATGAGGAGCTTGCCAGTAATGCTTTGTTTAAGAGGTTCATAACCTCAGGATGTGGGAGGGGGGTCTCCTTCTATAACGCCGCTGATGTTCAAGATCAAGTGAGGGTCGAATCTCGAATCCGAATATCAATTCTTGAGGTCTTAGCTCTGGTGAACGAGTTTCAACATCGCTCCCAGGTTTACCGAACCACCGGTGGTGTGCATAGCGCCGCCCTGTCTGATACCACGAATATCATAGTATTCAGCGAAGATATAGGAAGGCATAATGCCATAGACAAAATTTTCGGCGAATGCCTTCTGAACGACATAACGACGGACGACCATATAATCATCACCAGCGGCAGGATCTCTTCGGAGATACTGCTCAAGGTAGCCAGAAGAAATGTCCCCATAATTGTTTCCAAGTCCGCCCCCACTAGCTTAGGGGTCAGACTAGCCCGAGATTTGGGCTTGACCCTGGTGGGCTTCGTCAGGGGCAAGAGGATGAATGTGTACACCCATCCCGGGAGGATAGCCACGAATGGGAAATAAGGACGCTGAACTGATAGAGAAAATCTCGACCCTTAAGAAGAAAAGAAACGCTGTCATCCTGGTCCATAACTACCAGCTGGGTGAGGTCCAGGACATAGCCGACTTTATCGGCGATTCCCTGGAGCTAAGCCAGAACGCTGCTAAAACCGGTGCCGATGTAATCGTGTTCTGCGGAGTCCATTTCATGGCGGAAACGGCCTCCATCCTCTGTCCCGACAAGGTTGTCCTGCTTCCTGATATAAACGCTGGCTGCCCCATGGCGAACATGATTACCGCTGAAGGCTTGCGGGCCAAGAAAAAGGAACACCCTCGAGCGATGGTGGTCTGCTACATCAACTCCTCAGCCGAAGTCAAGGCGGAATCCGATATCTGCTGCACCTCCGCCAATGCCATCGAGGTCGTAGAAAGCCTGGCCGCCCGGGAGATATTATTTATCCCCGACCAGTATTTGGGCGATTATGTCTCCAGCAAGACTGGCAAAAAGATGATACTTTGGCCGGGCTTCTGCCCCACCCATGTCCGGATAAAGCCCGAGAGGATAAAGGAGTTGAGGCGGGAGTATCCTCAAGCTAAAGTAGTAGTGCATCCGGAGTGCAAGCCGGAGGTCATCGCCCTGGCCGACGAGGTAGCCAGCACCAGCGGGATGTGTAGATATGCCCGACGAGAGAACGTCAGGGAGATGATTGTGGGCACGGAGATCGGGCTAATCCACCGGCTTAGAAAAGAGAACCCCGGCAAGAGGTTTATTCCTGTTTCCGAGCAGGCAGTTTGTCCCAACATGAAGTTGATTACCCTGGAGAAAGTCCTGTGGTCTCTGGAAGAGATGAGTCCTGAGGTGAAGGTCCCCCAGGAAATTCGCCTTAAGGCGATAGCTGCGGTGGATAAGATGCTCCAGGCGAAATCCCAAATCTTAAGCACTAAATCCTAAACAATACCAAAGCACAAATAATCTAAATTCAAAACAGAACGTTTTGGTATTTGAATTTTGATATTGGGATTTGTTTGGAGCTTGGATTTTGAGATTTGTAATTTAGCTGATGGGATTGCCACGCCTTGCTTGCAATGACAAGAGGCAAAGGACTCGCGATAATGAAAGGGAATCCGGTGCCCGCTTGACTGTATAGGGGTGACATGATGTAAACTGGAGTTTTAGAAAAGCCAGACTTTGCAAAAGTAGAGAGTTTCATACGCACGAAAGGCGTTTCAGTCTTTAGATGACGGATATAGGAGGCAGCAATGAAAAATAAGAAAATACTCTTATTAGCTATACTTCCTATTTTTTTGGTCTTCAGCCTGATCCTTGTTGCGCCGGTGGCGGAAGCTTCTGTAACTGCTCATCCGCCAGATGGCACTTCCATTCATGCGGCGGTGGACGGCACCAGCGCTGCTTCGGAAGCAGTATTGAGTGCGCCTCAAGAGAAGGTAGTACCCATGGTTGCCGCCGGTGGTTCTCACACGGTGTGGCTTAAGTCTGATGGCACCGTGGTTGCCATAGGGAGCAACGATTACGGTCAGTGCGATGTTGGCAACTGGACGAGTATCATCCAGGTTGCCGCAGGTGAGGGTCACACGGTGGGGGTTACAGCCAATGGCACCGTGGTCGCTGTGGGGGAGAACGATTATGAGCAGTGCGATGTCGCCAACTGGACGGGTATCATTCAGATTGCCGCAGGCGGCTACCACACGGTGGGGCTTAAGGCCGATGGCACTGTGGTTGCCACGGGATATAATGATGACGGTCAGTGCAATGTCAGTGGCTGGAAGAACATCATCCAGGTTGTCGCAGGTGGCTATCACACGGTGGGGCTTAAGTCCAACGGCAATGTGGTCGCTGTGGGATATAACGAAAACGGGCAATGTAATGTCAGTGGCTGGAAGAACATCATCCAGGTTGTCGCAGGTGGCTATCACACGGTGGGGCTTAAGTCCAATGATACCGTGGTCGCCATGGGAGACAACGAATACGAGCAGTGTGATGTTGGCAGCTGGACGGGCATTGTCCAGCTTGCCACAGGTGGCTATCACACGGTGGGGCTTAAGTCTGATGGCACCGTGGTTGCTGTGGGATTGCACTACTATGGTCAGTGCAATGTGAGCGACTGGACGGACATCGTCCAGGTTGCCGCAGGTGAGGGTCACACGGCGGGGGTTACAGCCAATGGCACCGTGGTCGCCGTGGGAAATGACTTCTTTGGGCAGTGTGCTGTTGGCAACTGGGTGGGCATCACCCAGGTCGCCGCAGGGCGGGGGCACACGGTGGGGCTTAAGGCCAATGGCACTGTGGTCGCTGTGGGAGACAATAGCTCCGGACAGTGCGATGTTGGCAACTGGACAAGCATCATCCAGGTCGCCGCAGGTGGCTGGCACACGGTGGGGCGTAAATCGGACGGCACAGTGGTGGCCGTGGGAGATAACTCCTACAAGCAGTGTGATGTCGGCAACTGGACAGGCATCATCCAGGTTGCCGCAGGCTGGGCGCACACGGCGGGGGTTGAGGCCAATGACACCGTGGTCGCTGTGGGATACAGCATTGACTATGGGCAGTGTGATGTCGGCAACTGGACGGGCATCGTCCAGGTCGCCGCAGGCTATATTCACACGGTGGGGCTCAGAACCGACGGCACCGTGGTCGCCGTGGGAGACAATAGCTCTGGACAGTGTGATGTCGGCAACTGGACGGGCATCGTCCAGGTCGCCGCCGGCGGCTATCACACGGTGGGACTTAAGTCCGACGGCACTGTGGTCGCCGTGGGAAACAATGAAGTTGGGCAGTGTGATGTCGGCAACTGGACAGGCATCGTCCAGGTTTCCGCAGGCTTCTATCACACGGTAGGACTTAAATCTGACGGCACCATGGTCGCTGTGGGAAACAACGGCTTCGGGCAGTGCAATGTTGGCAACTGGACAGGCATCGTCCAGGTTTCCGCAGGCTTCTATCACACGGCAGGACTTAAATCTGACGGCACCGTGGTCGCTGCAGGCCTTGAGGTCGAGCTTGCCAAATGGAATTTGGGAGATACCGCCCGCTACCTTACCATCTCCAGCACGACCGGTGGTGCGGTAACTCGACCCGGGGAAGGGACCTTTCCTTACTATCGTGGCAGGGTGCTCAACCTGGTAGCCAAGCCTGAGGATGGCTACCGCTTTGCCAACTGGACTGGTGATGTGGGCACCATTGCCAAGGTTAATGCTGCCCAAACCGCTATTACCATGAGTGACAACTATTCCATAACGGCCAACTTTGAGGAGAAGCCACCAGTCAATTGGGCTCTCATTGGCGGGATTATAGGAGCGGCGGTGGTAGCGGGGCTGGTGATTTTCTTCTTCGTGCGTAGAAAGAGACCTGTCCGGACCAAAAGACGCTGAGCAAGGACAAGACCCTGCTTCTCCCGCTAGAAATCCCGAATTCCAGGCACCGAACCATAGTCAAATTCCAAATGCCAAAATCCAAATGCCCCGCCTGCCGAGCCTTAGCGGGCAGGTTAAATACCAAAACTACTCATTCTTCTCATTTGGGCTTTGTCATTTGGCATTGTTTAGAAGCTCCTTAACAGCATTTTAATATTTAGATGTTACACTTCAAGTAGCAAGAGAAAAGGGGATGGAGTAAGGAAAACACAGGGATGAGGTTGATTGACAACGAGAGGGAGGTAATATATAATCAAAGGAGGTGTGTATGGGAAAAAATGGAGGCTCAGGGTGGTCTCACAGCAGCCAGATTGACAACAAGTACTCCAAGATATTCAAAAGGTCGAGTTTCTAGTTGGTTTTGCTGGTCTTCCGCCCGGCTGGCTCAGACGGGAAAAATCGGGAGACCAGAAGCACGAAAGGAGGTGGGCCTATCGGGTAATGTACAAAGATTAAGGTTGCTGGAGGCAACTGGTAGTCGATCGGTTTGTTCCAGCACCCAAGGTTAGCTCCGATGAAATCGGAGCAACCACAAGAACTAAGAAGGAGGTTGAATTGAAAAGGATTGTTTTTCTAATTATTGCCACTCTGCTGGTGATAGGAATGGTCCTGCCCGGCTGCGGAGAGGGCGGGGGTGGTGGATTTACGAACTGGATCACCATCGGCGTCATTTGCCCGATGAGTGTCGCCCACGGCCAACAGCAATGGTTGTGCGCCCAAATGGCACGTGACGAAATCAACGCTGCCGGTGGGGTAAATATCACCGCCGGCGTATACGGGATCAGGTTGACCAAGATAAATACCCTCACTGAGGAGGATCCTGCCCTCGCTCAGGCGGCACTTCAAGCCGTGATAGACGACGTGGACTATATCGTTGGCGGCTTCCGAACAGAAACCGTTTTCCCTCTAGTAGAGACGACTATGGACGCGCATAAGCTTTTCATCGTTGCCGGTGCCGCTACAGCAAACGTTTTAAGGCTGGTAGCCTGGAACGACACCAGATACCAGTACGTTTTCAGAGGCACCCCGTTCAATGACGTCTTTTTGCTGACGAACATGTATAAGTTTATGGGAGGTCTAGCGAAGATACTTGAGGCTCATAACGTTTCGAAGCCCTGGAGCTTTGCCGTCATCGCTGAGAACCTGGCCTGGACCGCTACTATGCGGAATATTCTCCAATATGATTTACTAGGTAAGCAGGCTCTGTTGGGTTATACGAATGCCACTGTGACAGTGGTAAGTCCCACGGCAACCGACCTGTCCTCTGAGCTGCAGGGCATAGCCAATAGTACTGACCCGGTACTCATCATGCCCATCCTATCGGCGGCTGCTACTGGCGCCGCCTACAGCAGCGCTCGTCCGACTTACCTACCGAATGCTATCTCGTTCGGCATTAACGTAGCGAGCCAGCTGCAGTTTATGTGGTCAATGACCGGCGGTGCGGTAAGGGGTGAGATGTTCCTGGACACCTATGGGGATGGTTGTAACATCAGTGCCCTGACGGCGCCTTTCCTTACTGCGTTTGCGGGCAACTGTACTCTCTCAAGTGGTGATTACCCAATGTATACCGCAACTGTCTATGATATAGTTAAGGGGCTGGCAGTGGATATTGACGCGGCGGATTCGCTTGCCGATAATGCTCTTGTGACACAGATGCGCTCAGGAAGGTTTTATACAACTGCGGGCGCACCGAGTGCCGGTTATTATCCAATGCCGGCAATCACGCTTGTCGCCGGCAACAGCTCCACGACTAGGGTAATGGCACTCAACGCGTCGCAGGCATTCGCCCTGTATCCTCATCTGGTGGAGTACTACAACGCCAAGGGTCACAATTACACCGATTACGCCGCCATGGCGGCGGCTTGGATGTCGGACGGCCTCTATGCAGACTGGACAGACAACCCCGGTGGACTTGTTCCTAACGACCTGATCTACGGTCCTGGTTATACAACCGGCCTGGTCACTCAGTGGCAGAACATTACCGGAGCGGGCAAGAAGGTGGGGGTCTGGCCCAATGTACCCGCAGGTCTCGGAGGCCTTGCTACTATGACAGCTCACCAGATTTATGGTTATAACGCTACTACTTTTGCCTACCTCGTAGGATTGGGGGTAATTGACCAGTACGGCAGCTGGATCATTGACTACCCTGGCACGCAGCCGATACAGATTGACTCATCCCTATTTGTGTACCACGGTGGTTTCTAGTAGAGCAACCGGAGCAAGGGCAGTAGCCCATTGCTAGACACGGCGGTG
>Ga0315277_10003400_pt1 | contig 21572 bp, 23 predicted proteins | sample YL17G05_15_MG_FD_203695 | JGI IMG/M metagenome (GOLD analysis project Ga0315277, IMG submission 203695) | Sediment microbial communities from Yellowstone Lake, YNP, Wyoming, USA - YL17G05_15 | ecosystem: Environmental > Aquatic > Freshwater > Lake > Sediment | place: USA: Wyoming | collected...
CGTTCCTGGAGGCAGCACTGGCCATGCAGTGGGCGGCGCCATAATAGGGATCGTCCTGGGACCCTGGGCTGCAGTGATAGCTATATCTGTTGCCCTTGTCCTTCAGGCTCTGATGTTCGGTGATGGGGGGATAACCGCCATCGCTGCCAATTGCTTCAACATGGCCGTCGTGATGCCGTTTTCTGCATATTACGTTTACAGGCTCATCAGCCACAGCTCGGAGATAACCTCCTCAAGAAGGATGATTGCAGCCGCCATAGCTGGTTACATCTCCCTTACTCTTGCGGCCGGGTTCACGGGATTTGAGTTCGGAATACAGCCCCTCTTGCATCAAGATGCCAGTGGTGTGCCGATCTACATGCCTTACTCCTTGGGCGTGACCCTCCCGGCCATGCTGCTGGAGCATGTCTTTGGTTTCAGCATCCTGGAGGCTCTGGTCACAGCCTTGATCTTCGCTTACATCCAGAGAACCGATACATCCATTCTATATGGAGAGGATTCTCGGGTGCAAAGGGAGAAGCCCAAGGGGGCAAATACTGCCTGAGGTGGGATCATGGATAGGACGACAAGAAATTTTGCCATTGGCCTGGTATTGCTGATAATCCTGGCTCCGCTGGGTCTGCTCGCCGTGGGAGAGACCTTTGGAGAGTGGGGGTCGGAGGAGCTTAAAGAGAAGCTCGGCTATGTTCCGTCGGGCTTGGAGGGGCTTTCCTCTCTCTGGAGGGCACCCATTCCTGATTATGCCTTGCCTGGCGATGAATCCCAGACAGGATTGGTGGCGGCATACATCCTGTCGGCAGTGATTGGCGTGGTAATCTGCGGCGGTGTCCTGTACCTGATCGGCAAGAAGGTCGCCAAGAATTAATTCTCGTCTTCCTTTCTTGCTCCACTCTCTCGTTTTTTTTTGCTGCTGCGCCTGCTAGAGAAATGGCAATTTTATGCCCTGAAAGCATCCCCTCACTCTGAGCCGCTCTTCTAATATCCTGAATAATTTCACTTTGTGCAGCATTGAGTGCTCCCTCGAGCAATGCATCTTCTGCGGTGTCCAAGCCCAAATTACATCCCGAAGGATGCCGATCAATCAGATGGTGTCCTTCTTTGAGGAGGTGGAAGAAGCCGGCTCCGGCTTTGAGGCCTTGAAGCTGATAGAGACAAAGATGCAGACGGATGGCAGTATCGGGTCAGCAGGCTGGGCCAAGCGGAGATGCGGGCAGTGCCGGTGATCCAGATCGTCTCTTTAAGCCAGAAATCCTCTAAGACTGATTCAAATTATCGGCAAGCTCGTGACGATGGGGGAGCTGAAAGAGGCTCTGGAGAAGTTTACAAAATCGGATTAATTCTTGATTCGGCCAGGGTCAGATCTCCATGGGGCATGACCAGCATTCTTGCGTCTTTGCCCTGCCTTTCCCGGGCCTTGGCCAGGGCCTCTTCGAGGGTCTTGGCGGGCTGGAAGAAGCACATCTCAGCTTTTTTGGGAGGCAAAGCTGATACCAGGATCAGATGATGCCGCAAAGATTCCCTAGCCAGGAATGCAGCCTTGTGCCCTCCGAACTCATACTCCCTTCCGAAGCGCTCCCAGCAGTCCTCGGCCCCCTGTGCCGCACGCGCCCAGCGCTCGAAGACCGGATGGCCCAGCCCCTCGCAACACTCTGCCACCAGGATGATCGTGCCTCCGGGAACGGCCGCATATTTGGCGTTGTCCAGGGCCTTCTGAGCCTGGAAGAGGTTCAGGTCTTTGGGCCTGCCGCCGGCACAGGTCACCACGATCTCTGCCGGCTCAACGATGCGCCGATACATGTGATCCACCACGGCTGCCCCTGCCCTATGGGCCTGGATGAAGCCGCCTGAAACCGACTGCACAATCTCCTTTTTGCTGTTTTGGACCACATTCAAGATGAAATCGAGATCTGCGATTTCTGCAGCTTCCTCCATGTCCTGGCGCACAGGGCTGTCCAGCCTTCCGGAAACCGCGCGCGGATCTCTCATCAGCTCGTGGTTCTTGATCACAGACCTCTCCGAACTGACTCCCGGCAAGACGGCCTTGGCCCCGCCGCTGTAGCCCGCATAGTAGTGATATTCTATATTTCCTGTGGCCACAATTAAATCCGAGGACGCGACGGTCTCCAGGATCTCCACAGGCGTGCCTCGCTCCGTTTGCCCCAAAGGAACGCAGGCCTTGGGGTTGTGCTGGATATGAGGCAGGCTCATGCCGTCCTTCAAAAGCAGCCGCTCCTCTTCAGGCGTCATTCGTCGGTGCGTTCCCAGGCCGAAGACGACTTTCAGGTCGGAGATCCCCAGTCTCTTCAGCCTCCTGGTCAGAGGCGGCAGCAGGAGGTGGGTGGGAGCTGGCCGGGTGATGTCGCTGACCAGGATCGAGGCGGATTTGCAGCCTCGGAGCTCGTCGAGGCTTTTGCCTAGAGGCCGGTCCAGAGATCGCTCGATCTCGCCAGGACCCGCAGCCGGAAGCTCTCTGGGAAGCACTACCTCCACGCCCTCGCCAGCCTCCAGCTCCAGGACTCCCTGGCCAAAACCAAGCGCTATTCTCACCTTCACCTCTCCGTTAAGTCTTCCAGATCACAGCCCTGGAGAGCATCTCCGAGAAGGCCTCGAAGATTGGCTGGTCCGTCCTGAAGCTGAAGAATTCCGCGCCAACCTGTCTAGATGCGGCTGCGAGGCGATCATTGTGCTCTGCCATCTTTTGCAGATACTCTTTTCGCTCTCCTTCGGTTATGCGGGTGATCAGGGGCTGGCGTGTCTCCAGATCCACGAACTTGACATCGCCTCCGAAGCGAAGCTCTGCTTCCTCGGGCGCCAGAACCTGGATCAAGACCAGATCATGTCCCGAGAGCCGGTAGATGCTGGATAAAACCTCCTCCGTCTTCCCCAGGAAGTCGGATATCACCACAACCAGGCTGGTAGTCCTGATCATGGCCTCAAATTGATCCGCGATCAGCTTGAGGTTGGACCCGCCCTGGGGCGAGATCCTGTCCAGCTCCTCAATGGATTGGAAGAGATTCCTTCGCCCGCGCTTGGGTTCTCCTGGGTAAAACTTTTTGCAGAACAGAGAGAGCGCATACTTCTCGTTCTCCAGAGTCGCAAGATAGGCAAAGCCTGCGGCCAGGCGGGAAGCATAGGCGAACTTCCCGGCATAGCCCATGCTGCCGCTGGCGTCCAGGAGGATGTGCACCACCAGGCTGCGCTCCTCCTCATGCTCCCGGATGTAGAGCTTCTCCGTTCTCCCGTAGACCTTCCAGTCCACCAGCTTGAAGTCGTCTCCCTTGCGGTACTCCCGGTAGCCGACGGGGCTGATGCCGTGGCCAAAGCGCAGAGACTTCCTGCCGCCGCTGTAGGCGGTCGAGACGCGCTTCTTAACCAGGAGAGCGAACCTCTCCAGCTCTTTGAAGAACTCTGTGTCCATATCTTAAATTCCCTAGATGTTGAGATTTCTCAACAGATCCGTCACCACCTGGTCACGGGTCAGGCCTTTGCGCTCCGCCTCGAAGTTCAGGATGATCCTGTGCCTCAATACCGGATAGGCCATGACGTGCAGATCCTCCTTGGAGACATAGTTCCTGCCTTGAAAGAATGCCCTGGCCTTGGCGGAGACGATGAGGCCTATGGATGCCCTGGGGCTGGCTCCATACTGGACGCCTTCCCACTTGCGCGTGGCCAGGACAAGATTTACTGCAGCTCTTTTCAGGTCACCGGAGACGGGTATATCGCGGCAGAGCTGCTGCAGCGCGATCACCTCCTGCTTGCTGACCACCCTTTCCACCACCGGCTCGCCCCGGCCCGTGTATCTCTCCAGGATCTGCAGCTCCTCTTCAATGGAAGGGTACTCCATGAATATCTTGAGCAAAAATCTATCCAGTTGCGCTTCGGGCAGGGGGAAGGTCCCTTCCATCTCAATGGGATTTTGCGTGGCCAGGATGAAGAAGGGCTTGTCCAGTGGATAGGTCCTGTTTCCGACGGTTACCTGCTTCTCCTGCATGGCCTCCAGGAGAGCGCTCTGGGTCTTGGGGGACGCCCGGTTGATCTCATCGGCCAGGACGATGTTGGCGAAGACCGGGCCGGCCTCGAATCGGAATTTCTTGCTTCCATCCGTGTCTTCGATGATGGTGGTGCCGGTAATGTCCGCGGGCATCAGGTCAGGAGTGCACTGAATCCTGCTGTATCCGAGGCCCAGGCATGAGGCCGTGGTCTTCACCAGCAGCGTCTTGGCCAGGCCGGGATTGCTCTCCAGGAGGGCATGACCGCCGGCAAGGATGGAGACCAACAGCTGCTCGATGGCCACATTCTGGCCGACCATGACTTTATCAATCTCGCGCCTCAGCTTCTGGAAAATCCCCGGAGCCGCGCTGTAAACTGCTTTGAGATCCTCCGACATTATTCTCTCCTTTTATCATTTCCTGGAGGGGTTTTCGGTCTAATTATATCTTTTCCAAGCACTCAGAAAGACGTATATATGCAGAGCCTATAGTTATTTAAGGAGATATAGATGGCAGCGGAAGATGCCATAAAGGCCACGATCGATGAGCTTCTCAAGGCTCTCTCGGCCAAGAACATCATAGGCGAGCCGATAGAGATGGAAGATAAAATCATCATACCCATCACCAAGATGGGCATGGGCTTCGGCACCGGGATAGGGCACGGAAGCGAGGATGCCAGCAAAGGAGGAGTTGCGGGAGGAGCAGGCGGAGGTGTGGGTGTCTTTCCGGTCGCAGTGGTGATCGTCTTCAAAGGAGTCACCGGGTCGGAAGGGGTGAAAGTGGTACCCCTGGCGGCGCCCAGTCCCCTGGCAGAGCCGGTTTCCAATATTGCTCATATGCTCATGGAGAGGCTGGTAAGCCGGAAGGAGAGCAGGGAAAAGAAGTCAGGAAACATGGCCACGATCGAAGTAGAGTAGGTCCCAGCCGATGCTCACATGGATGCAGGTCTCCTCGACATTGACAGCATTGATTCTGATCCTGGCAGCATTATCCTTTTCGTTTTTAGTCCTTCTACTGGTCGTTCCCTTTCATCTGTCTCTTGAACTGAGCAAGAGAGGCCCTCCAGTGCGAGGGATTTACAGGATCGCGTGGCTGGGATTCACTTTGAGGAAAGGAGATATCCTGTCACATTCATTGGAGAGTACCCTGGAGCATAGGGAGATGGAGGTGAGAGGCGAGGAAAAGGGGGCATTGGCCGCTAAGAAAAGAAGAACCCTCATGCGGTCTCCTTCTCCAGGGTCTCTGCTGGATGCCTTTCCTGCGCTCCTATGCGTCCTCAAGGATCTGCTCAAATCAATAGATCTTCAAAAGATCTACTGCCGCCTTTGTTTCGGTCTGGATGATCCCGCAAAGACGGCGGTGATGAGCGGCTATCTCTGGTCAGTGGTATCGGCCTTGGGACTCTTCCGGGCAGACATCTTCATCGAGCCATACTTTGAGGGAGAGCGGCTGGAAGGAGATTTCGCGGCAGAGTTGAGAGCCAGGATGCTGTGGATGGTTATGGCCATGATCGGATCCCTCCGAGAGCGCAAGATAAGAAGGCTCCTGGCAGAGATGGCCAGGGGGGCCTGATCTTGCAGGATATCAGGCTTCCTGTTGTCGAGACGGAGATCCGGGTAGCCAAGGAGCTGAAGGCAGGCGACAGATCCCTCTATACCGTGATCAGGGTCTCATTTCTGAAGGATGACGGGAAGATGGTGGGAAGCTGGCTGACGCCGCTGGCCGTGCTCATCGTCGAGCCTAAGGACCAATATGCAGTCTCCCTCACCGGAGAGAGAATGCCACTGGAGGAGATTATGGAGCTGGCCCCGTCTTTGAAGGCAGTGGTGGAAAAGGCGCGCGGAATTTTCCGCATCAAAGTCACCTGAAATATGCCTCTCCACCTCAACAAGCCCGCGCCGCGTGTCCTCGCCATAGCCGAGAGCTTTGTGCGATCTCGTCCCGCCTCCATTCTGGCGGGCGTGGTCATGCGCGCCGACCTGCGCGTGGACGGCCTGGCATTCGCTCGCGCCACTGTGGGAGGCGATGACGCCACCTCCGGAGTTCTCCAGATCTACGCGCAACTGGATCGGGCGGACGTGAACGCCCTGCTCCTCAGCGGCGCGGCCGTAAGCTGGTTCAACATCATCGACCTGCAGGAGGTCTTCGACATGGTCCAGAAGCCCGTCATCTGCCTGACCTACGAGGAGTCCCCTGGCCTGGAAAAATACATCCGCGAGCATTTCTCGGAGCCGGAGGAGAAGCTTCGCCGCTACGCGCGCCTGGGCAGGCGAGAGCCCGTGAAGCTGAAGACGGGATACGAAGTCTTTGTCCGGGTCTTGGGGGCAACCCCATCCGAGGCCCGCTTGCTGCTGAATAAGTTCACCCTGGACGGCCGGGTCCCGGAGCCTGTGCGCGTGGCCCGGCTGGCGGCGAGAGCAGCACTGCACGCGGATGAAAGTCACACTGATAGTAATAGTAGTAAAAGGAGTTATAAATTTTAACGAGTGAGGAGAGTAAGCCCCCTTCTGTTCCCGGCGGCATTCAGCTTAGCGCCATACCCGAGCTTGGCTGGACGACCAATTTTTCAGCTCTATTTTGGCTTGCACCCACAGGGATTCGCCGTTTCATCCGCAGCCCAGCGCGACCTCAGCCTTGCAGCATCATCGCTTTTGCGCGGAGCGGTCTCGTTTCTGTGCCAGAGCCGGAGCTCTCGCCCCACATCCTTGGAGGATGTCTGTGTGTCCAGAGGTGGGGGGACTTTCCACACCGGCCAGAATTGGCCAGCGGCAGCCGCCCTTCCTCTCTCGCTATAATAGACTTAGCAAAACAACATATAAGGGCTTTGCTTGATTGAAAGGGAGATTGCAGGAGCTTGTAATCGGAAATTAACAGATCGTTTCTTCCGCATAGCGATAAATATTTGATTTGGGTCTGCGGCAACGCACCCCGCTGCAAGCTGAGGGATATGGTTGGAGACGGCCTTAACCAGCTCGCTTTCATGCAGATCTATGCCCAACTCCTCAAGGAGCCTGTGGCTGTCCCCTGGCCACGGGCTTTGAAGATCTCAACAACTTCCTTTGAATACCAAAGTTCTCTCTACGCGAGAATATTTATCGAAGACGCATGATTTAAATGTTATCTCCCTGAACTGCGGTTGATCTAGAGATATCTCGCCAACGCGTGTCTTGAGTGACCTTTTCTTGTAGCCGTTTCTATGAGCCGTTCTCTCTTCATTTCGTTGGTATGGTTCTGCACCAGCCTGCTGTATTACCTCTAGCTGCATCACCAATAAGTCCATGGTCCTGTGTCCTCCTTGATTCCATGGCTATAATGGATACAGGACCTAAAAATCATTTTACAGAAAATAAGTTACGCTGCCGCCGACAGCATGCTTCAACATCCCTCCCGGAACAACCAAAAGAATTATAGCTTTCGTATTTCAATCATACTATGATAAGTTATGTTCAATAGTATTCTTATTTCAACCGATGGCTCTAAACCATCTGAACATGCGGCAAAAATCGGAATAAAACTTGCCAGGCTTTGCAGAGCAAAGGTTTTAGCACTGTATGTTGCAGATACCAGTAAATTTATAGCAGCTGCAGGTCCCACATTTCCTTATCCTGATGTCAGCCCGATGACAGTAAATGAAACATACACGAGTCTGCGCGATTTCCTGATGATTGAAGGCGATGCAGCCACCAGATTAATCGAAGAAATGGCCAATGATTCGGGCATCCCATTCAGCAAGACAGTGGTCGAAGGCTATCCTGCAAGTGCAATTCTTGAATTTGCCGAAAAAAGCGGGTCCGATCTCATAGTAATAGGGAGCATTGGCAGAACTGGATTTGGAGACGCCCTTCTGGGTGGTGTTGCAGGGAAGGTGATCCACGCTTCAAAAATACCTATTTTTGTGGTGCCTTGGGAAGGAACATCATGATTTGAGGGTGAAGATGGTTTCGATGAAGAGAGAACAATTCTGTTCTGAGGCACAGAGTTATGCCGAGATCCTGGAATGGCTTAAGACCTGCTTTCCTTCTCCGGTCTCTGATCCCATCATGGACGGCTACTTCGTGCACACTGTCTCTCATTTCTTGGACCATGTGGACAGCCTCAAGAGTCTCGCTCCGATTCTTGGAGTGAAGGAAAAGCCTCAATCCTGCCAGGATGCGAGAGCCGAAACGGAAGAGCGAACTCAAAGTGAGGGATGCCTTGATCTGAGTTCAGCGATGGATTTTCCCGAGCATGTGACCTCGGTGGAGAGTGTGACAGAGCTTCTGGCAGGCTATCTCAAGGGCATGAACATCTGGGCTCATCCTAACTCTCAGGCCAATGTGATCCCGCCGTCGAGCATACCCAGCATCACGGCCTTCATCGCAGCAGCCATCTACAACCCGAACATAATCTGGGACGAGTACTCAGCCCTTTTTGCCCAGGCGGAGATCGAGGCGATCTCCATGATCTCTCATCTGGTGGGCTACGGTCCACGGCAATCCGGTGGCGTCTTCACCTTTGGAGGCACGGGGACTATCTTCTATGGCTGCAAAGTGGGACTGGAGAAGGCCCTCGGCGGCCGGGGTAATGTGGAGGGGATAAGAGAGGACCTGAAGATAGTAGCATCCCAATCCTCCCATTACTCTCACCTAAATGTTGCCTCGTGGCTCGGCATCGGAACCCGGAACCTGGTACTGATACCCACAAACCAGCAAAGCGAGATTTCTCTCTCCCATCTTGAGGAGTACCTGCGCAGGGCCTTCGAAGAAGGGACCAAGGTGGCTGCGATCCTGGCGACGATGGGAACCACAGACGCCTTCGGTATAGATGACCTTGGAGCGATCGTACGGCTGCGTGACAGGCTGGCAGTCGAGTACGAGCTGGAGCATCCTCCCCACATCCATGCGGACTCGGTGATAGGCTGGATCTGGTCGGTTTTCCGGGATTACGACTTCCTGGACAACCCCCTGGGCTTCCGTCCGCGCACCTTGCGCGCTTTACAGGATTCCATTCAGCGCATCAGCGCCCTGGCAAAGGCAGACAGCTTCGGGGTCGACTTCCACAAGACGGGGTATGCGCCCTACATTTCCAGCGCCTTTCTGGTCAGGGATCGAAGAGATCTCGCCCTCCTCAGCCGCGAGCCTGATAAGATGCCCTACCTCTACCAGTTCGGTCAGTATCACCCTGGCATCTACACGCTGGAAACTTCGCGCTCGGGGGCAGGAGCCCTTGCCGCCCTGGCCAATATGCGTCTTCTGGGTAAGCAGGGCTACAGAACTCTCATCGGCCACGTCGTGGAGATGGCCGAGCTGCTGCGCCAGCGGCTGGAGGAGCACAGGTTCATTAGGGTCATCAATGAGGGAAACAAAGGCCCGGTGACGCTCTTCAGGGTCTATCCAGATAAGATGGAAGCCAAGGACGTCTTCTCGCGGGAGATGAACGATCCGAGGTACAGGGAGTATCTCCTGGAGCACAACGAGTTCAACAGGGAGATATTCCATGAAATCCATGAAAAATCCATGCGTGGGGAAGGGGTTCTTCTATCCTGGACGGATGCCTTCATTTGCGCGGACTATTCCTACGGCCCGCCCATCGCCTCTCTTAAGTCCTTCATTATGAGCCCCTGGACGGATGAGAAGGCGATCGATACCGTTGTAAGAGAAGTGGTGGAGGCCAAGGGCAGCTTAGAGGAGAAGATGGGCTTCTGACGTAGGAGCCGCCTATAAAGAAGCTGGGTGACGGGAGCGTTCTTCCATGAGCAGTTGCTTAATATTATTTCAGATAGCGCTCCATGATGGATATAGCGCAGTACTTTCCGCACATGGTGCAGGACCCGCTCTCATCTATGTCGTGAATCTGTCTAGCCCGCTCGCCATCGATGGCAAATCCGAACTGGCCCTCCCAATCCCTGGCCCTCCTGCACAAAGCCAGCTTCATATCTTCGGCCCTCGGTCCATATTTCAGGGTATCCCCGATGTGAGCGGCTATCTTGAAGGCCACCACCCCTTCTCTGACCTGAGCCGCGCTTGGCAGGGCCAGGTGTTCGGAGGGAGTGATGTAACAGAGATAATCTGCCCCAGAGCCAGCCGCGAGAGCTCCTCCTGCACACCCTGAGATATGGTCATACCCAACACCGATGTCGATGGGGAGGGGACCCGCTACAAACAGAGGCCTGCGGTCGGTCTTCCTCTTGTAAATGGCGACATAACCAGGTATCTTGTCCGGGCTAACATGTCCGCCCATTCCCTCGATGATCACCTGGACTCCCAGCTCATTCGCCCTCCTGGCCAGCTTGGCGTTCATCTCCATCTCCCTCTCCTGAGGCCCGTCCATGCGATCGTGGATGCATCCGCTTCTCATGGCGTTCCCGAGAGAGAGCACGACGTCTCTCTCGACAAGGATCTGGCATATCTCGTCGAATTGTGAGAGGAAAGGATTCTCCTTGCCGCTCTGCAGCATCCATGCCGCTGTGAAAGAGCCGCCCTTGGATACCATGCCCATTATCCTCTGTGTGTCTCTGAGACTCTCCAGCATCTCAACGGTGAAGCCCGCATGGACCACAATGGACGAGATCCCCTCGTCAACATGCTTTCTGATCATCCGGATGAGGTCGGCTTCAGTTAGAGCCTCAAAGGAGCCCCTCTCCACAACTGTCTGGTAAATGGGGACTGTGGTCAGAGGGGTTTTCGTCTCCTCCAGTATTCTCTTGCGGATTTCGTCGATGGGACCGCCCATGGAGAGGTCGGTAATGGTATCGGCTCCATATTCTTCTGCAATTCTGGCCTTCTCCACCTCAGCGTCCAGGTCGAAGACCTCGGCAGAGGACCCAATGTTGGCGTTGATCTTTGTCCTCAAGCCCTCTCCTATGCCCACAGGGGGCTTTCCACGCCGCTGCATTACAGCGATGCGCCCCGAGGCGATCTGTCTTTGAAGGAAACTGGGACTCACTTCCTCGGCCTTGGCCACTGCACTGATGACCGGGTGATCTCTGCCAGCAATTGCAGCCTCAAGAAGGTTCTCGTTCAACAGCATTCCACCAGAGACCTCAGGTTTTTCGAAATCGTCTTATTCTTCTGCGGTCCTAATTTAAATAATGGCACGAGACCAAAGAGACCACTACTACCGCAAAGCCAAAGAGGAAGGCTACAGGGCCAGGTCTGCCTACAAGCTGCTGCAGATAAACGAGAAGTTTCACATTATAAAAAAGGGCGACTCGGTGGTAGACCTGGGCGCAGCCCCCGGCGGCTGGCTGCAGGTGGCCCGCAAGCTGTGCGGCGGCAAGATCGTGGGCGTGGATCTGGAGGAGATCGAGCCCATCCCGGGAGTGATCACCTTCCGGGCAGACATAACCCAGAAGAGCACCATCGATCTGGTCAAGGAAGCGCTAGGCGGAGCCGCAGATGTCGTGATCTGTGATGCTGCGCCCAACCTGTCGGGCGCCTGGGACATGGACCATGCCGTGTCCGTCGACCTGGCGCGCTCTGCGCTGCGCGCGGCGAAGCTGCTGCTCAAACCGCGTGGCAACTTCGTGGTCAAAGTCTTCCAGGGAGACATGTTTCCTGGCTTTCTGGCCGAGGTGAAGAGAGAGTTCGCATCAGTCCAGGCACACGCGCCCGCAGCTTCCCGAAAGGAGAGCGCAGAGACCTACATCGTGGCCAAGAAGCTCCTCTCCGGTCCGGTGCGAAAAGGAGACATCCTCGAGGTCCAGATCGAGTCCCTGGGACGATCCGGAGACGGTGTGGCCATGGTGGAAGGCTTCGCGATCATCGTGCGCAAAGCAAAGCTTGGCGAGAGGCTGCACATAAAAATAGATGCCGTCAAGCCCAACTTCGCCTTTGCGAAGATACTGGAGAGAAAGGATTAATAACCTGCCAAAGAAAAGTAAGCGGAAGGGGTGACAGTATGGAAGACAATGCTGTGATTTTCGTCGGTGACAAGCCAGTCATGAACTATGTGCTCGCAGTGATGACCCAGTTCAACAAATTCTCCAGCGTAACCCTGAAAGCCAGGGGACGCGCCATCTCCCGCGCCGTGGACGCGGCGGAGATCACCAGGAACAGGTTCATGCCCAACCTGCTCGTCAAAGGCATAACCATCGGCACAGAGGTCATCCCCAGCGAAGAGGGCAAAAGCGTAAATGTTTCATCGATGGAGATCGTATTAGCCAAGCAGGAATGAAGGGCTCCTTCCCTCGTAGAAAATAATTTAAATGCTCGCGTCAACCCAAAACTCGTGACTGTATTCAGGGCTTATGATGTTAGAGGTATCTACGGCACCGATCTTACGGAAGATCTGGCTAGGCGAGTTGGTGAATCCTTCGGATCCTATGCCGGAGGCGGCAGTGTCTCCCTAGGCAGGGATACGCGCATCAGCGGGCCTTCCCTGCAGAAGGCCTTCTTGAAGGGGATCCTGGCCACAGGCTGCGAGGTGCAAAGCTACGGCGTCATTCCCATCGCCATCTTGAGCTATGTCACCCGGGCGGACAAGCTCAAGGCAGCCGCCTACATCTCCGCATCTCATAATCCTCCCGAGTACAACGGCGTACGGTTCAGGACCGGCGACGGATATGGCCTGCTCTACCAAGAGACGAGCATCATGAAGTTCTACCGCGAGGGCGGCTTTCTCTCTGGAGCGGGCCGGGTTGCCGATCGTCTTGCCGGGGATGCCATCGAGAGGTACAGGCAATACGTAGGCGGAAAGCTGCACTTCAAGCGTTCGCTCAAAATCGTTCTGGATATGGGCAACGGCTCGGCCTGCGCCATGGGCTCCTTCTACCAGAGGCTGGGATTCGACGTCGCGGTGATGAACGGCAACATGGACGGCAGCTTCCCCGGCCGCGGTCCGGCGCCGAGCGAAGAGTCTCTGCGGCCTGCCGCAAAAGTCGTTCTGGAGAAGAGGGCCGACTTCGGGGTGGGCTTTGATCCTGACGCGGACAGGGGCATAGTCATTGATGACCGGGGCAGGGTGATTCCTCCGGAGAAGGTGGCCATAATCATCGCTCGGCGAAGGTATAGGCCTGGCAGCCTCGTCATCTCCGGCTTCGATTGCTCCATGATCCTGGAGCGCGAGCTGGAGAAAGACGGCATAAAAGTGCAACGAGAGAAGGTGGGAGATGTGTTTGTAGCCAATAGAGTGAAGAACTCCGGCGCCGTCCTGGGAGTGGAGCGCAGCGGCCATTTCTTCCTGCCGGAGTTCCAGTACTCTGACGACCCCTTCGCCATGAGCCTGGCCCTGGGAGAGATCATCTCCAGTGGCGAGAAGCTCTCCGATCTGGCAGACCAGATACCGGACTATCCTTACCTGCAAAAGAGCATCCTCCTCAGCGAGGATCCGAGCAAAGTCATGCTCCGGCTAAAAGACGCGCTCGCCAGCCTGGAGCCGGACACCACCGACGGCCTGAAGATCACCACTGAAAGCTACAGCATCCTGATTCGTCCCAGCAACACTGAGCCGCTGCTGAGGTTGTACATCGAGACTGCCGGGGGCAACATGCTGGAGCTGGAGGAGCGCTACGAGCAGATCATTCATAAGGCCATGAAGCATCCCATTATTCATCACAATCATCATCAGAGCTGATGCCCACTTGAGCTACCAAGACGTCTGCGTTCTAATACCGACCCTCAATGAAGAGGAGTCCATCGAATCCGTGATCAATGAATTCCTAGCCCTGGGCTTCGAGAAGATCCTGGTGGTGGACGGCCACAGCACCGATGCGACTGCCTCCAGGGCCCAGGCGACGGGAGCGCGTGTGGTCCTTCAGTCGGGATCAGGCAAAGGCCAGGCATTGAAAGAGGTCTTCGGCGCCATAGAAGAGAAATACGTCCTTCTCATCGACGGCGACGGGACATACCTTCCTGGCGAGGCAGTAAGGCTCCTGGACCCGGTGTTGAAGGGCGAGGCTGACCATGTGGTGGGAGATCGGTTCGGCCGCCTCCAGGGCGGAGCCCTGAAACGGCTGAACATGTTCGGCAACAAGATCATCAACCGCTTCTTTGTCTTGATCTACGGGATTCAGCTCAACGACATCCTCTCCGGCTATCGGGCCTTCACCACGGAAGGAATACGGCTGCTGGATCTATCCACGCCCGGCTTTGAGATAGAGTCGGAGATGACCGTCGAGAGCGTGAAGAAGGGTCTGCACATCATCGAGGTGCCCATCACCTACATGCCCCGCGCCGCTGGCACCAGGACCAAGCTCAATCCCTTACGAGATGGCCTGAAGATAGTGCTCACCATCTTCCGAATGGCTAAGACCGAGAATCCCATGTTCTTCTTCGGCCTGATCGGCTCCGTCTTCGGTGCAGTCGGTTTTCTCATCGGGCTCTACGTGCTGAGGGACTGGCTCAACGGAAGGATCGAGCACATTCCCCTCACCATCCTGACGGCTATACTGATAATCGTGGGCTTCCAGCTATTTCTCATCGGCATGATGGGCGATGTGATGGCTTCGCTGCACCGGGAGATGATGAGAGAGATCCATCGAAAGAAGAAATAGGTAGTCTACCTTCATTGAGTTGACCGATCCTTCGCGGATCGAATGGCTGGCACGAGAGGAGTTGCTTGGATTCGATTGGCTCTCAATAAGTGTTATCTAGGCAGACGAGGTCTTTTGCTGCGGTTTTCATGTTCAACAACTCATTATCAGTGGACTACCTGGCGCTGCTTCCTCGCATATCAGCGATTTTGCATGCATTCTCTTCCTCACCTTCAGGCACGGGGATCTCAATGTCGAATGAGGAGAGAATATTGAGTCCGATAAGCTGGCTGAACGAGAAGATAAGTACGGGAGGCTTCTTTCCCGTTCTTTTTTTGAATGTGATTCCGTCCATCCTCATCAGGAAGGAGTGGAACGGGTAGACTGCCCCTTCATAAATAATCCCATTCTCCGCGATATATGCCTCTCTTGGAGACTTGAGAGCATTTTTCAGCGCGAGTACTGGTGCAATCCTGGAAACGATGAATAGGAAAACCGTGACTGCCAGAAGAAATATCCCGGTGATAAGGCCACCCTCTCCGGCAACAATCATCATGATGAGTGCAGAAACAACAAGCATTCCGCCAATAATAAAAAACATGGCACGATTTCTTTTCTGATAATCCGCATATTCACGCATTGCACTCTGCTCTGCCTCGTCTGTTGAATATATCCAGTGGGCAAGGAGCTGCGTGCTATTCAGAATGGAATCCATGACGTGTGCACGGCGGAAAAATAATGCCGCGACAGCAACTCCTGTAATGGCAAGGAAGAATGACACAAACGCGATAGCATAACCGCCCGACATGCCCTCAATAAATTTGAATGCTGATATACAAATGATTGCAAAGATCACTGATGAGAACAGCGATCTGTAACACCACTTCCATTGAGTATTTTCCATCATCCTTATCAGCATCCATAATTGGGTTATCACGATAATAATCCTGGCGGCATTAGGTTGGCATCAGGATTTTTATTATCTGCAACGTGATTTGTGACGCGAAAATGGATAGCTGGAGCCAGCCACGAAGGGAGTACGAGGGGATGGCTGTCTCCACTCTTAACAAGTAGTAGTAATAGTTAAGAAGGATCACCCGCGCGCCGCGAAAGTGATGAAGGAGACGCTAAAGGCAGGATATCGCAATGCCAAGTTCGGCCCGATCCAGGTACACGAGAGCATGGGCTTCGAGGTCCTTTACGGCATCGTGGACTGCCTCTGGATATTAGATTGCTGCATAATCAACTTCTGCATCCCAGAACGCTGGTAGCTTAGACCAGGGATTGGGCTCCTTTTGGTCGGTCACAAAGACGTATCCGATTCCTCGGTTCAATGCAAGGTCGATGCTTGATCGCATGGCTGATGCATCTGATGTTGTGTAAACCAATGAAGCAAAACGATCATGACCATATTTGCTAATGTACTTGTCCGGCTGATAGCCTGGCCATTTAGTCCAGGAATCCTCGAAGATCACAGTTGTATCTCCAATGGAGTTTTTTATGTACTCTTCATCCGTCTTTGTACCGGGATTGAGAAATACTGCACCAATTCTGTAATTGGATCTCACATAATCGCTTAGAAGCTTATAGTATCCGAGATCTTTCGACTCATCAGATACTTCATCGAAAAATATGCCATCGATGCCAAATCGCTTATATAGATCTACATCGGCCCGGATGTATTTCGGATTCCGTGCTCCATAGCCAGTATAGACGTACCCCACGACTTTGACTCCCGCATTATGAAGTTTCTTTATACCCGCCAAGTATTCAACAGTAGGGTTGCCGCCAGGGCCATCATTGGGATTTATGATTACAGTTATTGAAACACAGGATGCCGCTTTTACAATTCTATCCCAGTTGCTATCAGGATCAACATAAAGCGGGACCAAGATCTTCAACGGGACAGGCTTGTTTCCGAAATTCTTGCCTGATGCAGCTGGATTGGTCTGCTTCCAATTTCCCTTAAGTACCTCGCTCACTGTGTAAGTTTCAGGCAGCAGACTGTTGAACTTGTAATTCCCATTTGTATCTGTAGTCGTTGTAATTGTAGTTTTGTCAGGCTTGCTGAGCTTTATCGTCCAGCTTGATAGACCAGGCTCGCCTGCGTCTCGATATTTTTCCTTGTTTTCCTTCAAGAATGCCATCCTCAACTCACGCCTTCTTTGCTTGCTCTGAATGGTATCAACCTTGGATGATAAGCTTTTCAGCTCAAGAATTTGAGATCGACACCCGGAAATCATTGAATCTCTCAGGCAGCTTCCCCAGTTCCCACAGATCCCCCAGCGCGGAGATCGCCCTCCCCCGGCAGCGACTTCAGGACGTGGCTCGACTTGGGATCGTTGATGTCCAGTCCGTATCTCCCCAGCATGCCGATCTTGAAGGTAATCTCCCTGATATCCTCCAGAGACTTGCCCGAGAAAAGCTGCACGGCGTCCAGTAAGTAGAAGCGGGCATCATGACATGATTAAAGTAACCACAAATCTAATAGATTTCTCTTAGTGGCCTAGCCTCACGATCGCAATTGATCAAATAGACGGAAGGTTTAATATAAGTAATAATAATGGTAAACTCAAAGGGGATGTAACGCAAATTATGGGAGGGCATTATGGATGGAGGGAAGGTAATGGCATTAGCCGTAATATTTCTTGCATATTTTATTACAGGATTGGCAATGTCAGCGGATGAGGTAACGCTACAATATGGGCAATTCTTTGATGCAAAGAAAGTCTCGGGCCATGGCATTGCTAATGTCGATATTTCTGTGCAAGATAGTGAAATCGGCATTTACCTTGAAGACTCCATGGTCGGTGATGGCGATTTCAAGATCGATCAGGTTCATGCATGCTCACAAAAGGCTGAAAATCTAAAACGGAAAGTGAATTTTATAAACAATACCAATGATTCGAACCTTAACCTATTCGAGAGCATTAGACTGACCTACTCCGGATCGACTCCTCTTGTTGGTGAAAATCTCATAAGCTCTGGCGCTGGGAAAATAGCGGAAAACTTCAAAGTCAACAAGATGGATAGAGACCATATGGCATTCTTCACTTCTGCGACTAATGCCTTGCTAGGCAATAAGTCCGTAAGCATGATGGGTATTGATACCAAGAATGATTTTAACGGTACATGGGGCACTGATGCCATACGGCATAAGAAGCTATCCAAAGATATCAAGTCCCGTGCGATGCTCAAAGGATGTTTCGGAGTGGAAAAGATGATCATGTTCTCGCGAACCAGCGCTTGAGTAATTGAACAAAAGTTGAATCCTAAACCGACAACAGAATATGTAGATTGGCGTCCTGGCGCAGATGGACTCATATGACTGGATCGCCTTCCTGCCCATGGCCGATGGCTCAGGAGCCTACAACCGCTATTTTGGCAGACTGGAACACAGGCAGATGGACTGAGAAATGCGGACATAAGGGAATTGGCCATTCATCGCAGGGTGAGCAGGTTTAACTATCGCGAAGGTGCGCAGAGGCTTTGGCGGTGCAGGCATATCAGAAACGCGGATTGCCGCTGTCTCCCGGATATGTAGTGTGGGATGCATCCAGATGGGATGTAGATCTTGAAAGAGATGCCTCGGAGTTCGATGCAGGGTATTATGGAAAGCTGCTAGAGAAGGCGTGGGATGAAGTGGAATTCGTCCTGCTATGCGACCTACATAAATGATTGCTGCCTGCAAAGAAAAGATTTACTCGTAAAAACGTGCGGGGTTCCCGTCCCCAGCACTAAATTAATCTATTGATAGTGATCTTAGGGATTTCACCAATTGACCGTTTATATACCTTTTTAGGCTCTTAGCATAAATGTATGTGCCTTATAAGTATTTAATAGACTATAATTAATTTGCGTAAGAAAGATAGCGGCACAGCAAATCAAAAAATGTGAAATGGGTTTACTGATACTGATTGAGGTAGGCTAAACACATACGATAAAGGTTATATAAAATGCAGAAGATTGAGATTTATTCTCCGCTTTACAGGGGGTAATCATTCATGTCCTGGCTTCCAAGAATAATGGGTCTCTACGTTGTAGGCTTCCTATCAGCCTTCTGTCTCATCTCAGCGATCATCGCAGCTTCCCAGGCAGCTCAAACTGATGCTGAAAAGAAAATGTTTGAGGACGACCTTAAGGGCAATATCGAGTTGCAGAAGGGTGAAAGCTATCTCTTCACCTTTGCTTCGAATCCCAATAGATATCTGGATACCGATGGTAAATGGAAAAACATGGCTTCGCCAGCCACACTGGATCCTGATCGGGAGATCGTGTGGTATGTAGGCCCTGATTCCACCCTAAAGCAGGACAGGATATATGGCAGAAATATTCTGGTCACTGGCATATCACCTGGCACGGGGGAGGTCTGGTGCCGGAGCTATTGGGAGTTCAAGAATGCCAGCGGAGGGCTTACCAAAGGCCAGATGACTACCACCTGGAGAGTAGTGGTCAAGGAGGAGGCTCCTCCTGAGGTCACAGTTTCAACAGGGTCTATCCGGGGAAAGGTGGCGATAAAAGGCACCATTGAGCCGGTAGCCGGAGCAAAAATTAGCCTTCTGGGAACCAGGGAGTATACGACTGACGGATGGATAACGGATAGGTACGGTGAATTTCTCCTGGAGCTAAGTGGACAGCAGATTCCAGAGGGTAGGTACAGGATTGCTGCTCATAAATCAGTGGAGAAGGGCGATCTCTGGCAGTCAAACGAGGTCGTCCTGGATCTGACCCAGGATAAAGCTCAAGCAGGGATAGACGTCGGTTCGGTGGAGATGGAGTTCATACCCCTTTCGGATCGATTCTTGGACATCGGCATTCTCCGGGGAAAGGTAGTGATGAGGGGCACAGGAAAGCCTGTGGCCGGGGCCATAGTCGAGCTAATCAAGATCGAAGGCGAGAACATGATCGCCTTCGATGCCTGGATGGACGGAAATGGTTGCGGTCCGGTTGCTCCTTGGCCAAGAGATAAGTTGAGCGCAGCAGAACAGAGCAATTACAAATCCTACCGCTGGCTCACCGATGAGCAGGGACAGTTCGAGATCGATGTGGCCAGGGATATTCCTTCCTGCATGAAGGAAGGGCTTTACCAGATCCAGGTGCGCAAACCCAGCACTGATACATCAGAGATGTTCTCAGTCATGGGCGATCTCTGGCCGGTCAGGGATTACAGGGTTCAGATCACAGTTGAAACGATGGAAAGGGAGATCGATGCCGGCACAATCGAGGTAGACAGTGTGGAGAATTCGACTACGTAGTGGCTTGGAATAACAAAGGCAAAAATATGCTCCGATCTTTTTTTGGAATTCGTTTACAGCGTGTATCTTGACCTGGCTTTTTCCGCCTTCAAATGCCATTCGTTTATATATCGGGGCCATCCTGATGGTATGGAATAGTCTGCCGGCACCATTATGCTGAAGGGCGGGAACTGATAAGTGCCGCTGCCGGATAAAGTTGCCTCGTTGCCCCTCTGAAAACGAGGTGGATAATCAGCGATGTACGGACCCGTCCATGATACGAAACCTGGACAAAAATGGACAGGTGGATTCAGGATCTCAAAGATCCTAATCCAGCTGTACGAGAAGCGGCTGCAGGGGCTACAGTGGATAAGTCCTATCCACATTTTCCGGGATTGCTTCCTGGCGCGAGGGCGACAGGACGCGCAATGTCCACCTGGGGAGCACAAGGAAGTACATGTTTAATACCTACTGATTCTTCAATATATAGATCTTCATGAGATACAGGCCAAGTGCTATTACTGCAACGTAGTAAATCGTCTGCACCAACGGAACGTATTGGTACTCCACCCACCTATCGATAATGTCGTTAACTGAGAAGTATAATCCGAAGGCAGCCAGCACTATGAAGATATTGACCAGAATGAATAGACCCTTCTTGAAGTAGCTATCTAGGTCCTCTATCATTATTTGCCACCTTCGGCCTCCCGGTGAAACCTGCCCTTGCTGCGCCTCTCCAGAAGCTTCTGGTTTTGTCGCATCCCTGGGCCCAAGCTCAATGTCCATATCTGCGTCTCCCTAGCATTACTGTCATGGTTATTGCCATCAGCGCAATCAGGATCTCGAAGCCTGGCGCTTTGGCCTCCGCTGCTGGTGCAGCCGCAGTGGCATTTGCAGTCGTTTTGAACCCACTGACGTCGATAGATCTGCTCTCCACGCGTTCCCCTTCAGTAAGCTTGATCCCTGGCTTAAGCGATACGACACCTTCGCCGCGCTTCACGATGGTGTCCCTGGACCAAACAAGAACCTCGATGTTGTAATTATACTGGTCAGGAACGGTCAGGTTAACACTTCTTACAACTGTCGTCTCGGGCTTGATTGCCGCCAAATGAATCCATTTCTTATCCGCTATCAGTTGGGCGTCCCTCTCCCTGGCCTTGACCTGAACATCAAACTCCGAACTGTTATCAGCGCCTTCATTGGAGAAGTAGATATCGTTCTCGATGACTACTTTTCTGTCGCTAGCGTTTCTAATCAGGAAATCCATCTCGCCAATCTCTATTCCAATATCCTTGACATCTTCCTGTAAGCTCTCCAGATTTGAGATGCTTACTGATCGCGTGGCTTTCTCGACGCCACTCTCATAAAGGTTTATCTGGAGGTTGTACCCTCCTTTTCTGGGTAGCATCAGGGACTGGGAGATACCAACTGTCTTTCCTGCATCTATACTTCCCACCGAAGTTTTCATCTGCTTCTCAAGTAAGTCATTCTGGCTATTGTAAGCTTTGAGCAGGAGCGATGTGTTTTTGCTTGCCATCTTCCCATAGTTCTCCAAATAGATGGTGATATTAAAATCGACGTAAGAGCTCTTCACATGATCAGCCGCGATGTCAATGGTTTCGATCCTGAGCTGCGTATAGTCTTCTCCGGTCTTGAGGCATCCACTAATGATTACGACCGCAATAATTAGGAGGAGTAACAGGCTGCTTCTGGCAAGCCTTAGAATTGGCTGCATTGTTTCCCTTCTAAATCCAATAGTTCTCTTCTTCCCTCCACTAGTATATTTAACTTTGTATGCTCTTTTTTCTGAGGATATCATAGACCACTGTGCAAAGATTGATGAGGAAACCGCCAGGCAGAAGGCCCATAGAATGAAGTATTGCCCGTTATCGAATTATC
>Ga0315277_10003402_pt1 | contig 21561 bp, 15 predicted proteins | sample YL17G05_15_MG_FD_203695 | JGI IMG/M metagenome (GOLD analysis project Ga0315277, IMG submission 203695) | Sediment microbial communities from Yellowstone Lake, YNP, Wyoming, USA - YL17G05_15 | ecosystem: Environmental > Aquatic > Freshwater > Lake > Sediment | place: USA: Wyoming | collected...
AGAACAAGCACGACCACACCGATAGAGCCCAGAGGTAAGAGCTGGTCCCAGAGAACTCGGAGACCACTCCCTTTGAGAAAAATCCCCCGCACGATAATTAGAAAATACCTCAATGGATTGACATAAGTGAGATACTGAATCAACTTTGGCATATTGGCAATCGGGAACATAAACCCGGAGAGGATGTTCGCTGGCATAAGAAAAAAGAAGGTCATCATCATCGCCTGTTGCTGGGTTCTGGCAAGGGTAGAGGCGAAAAGACCAATTCCCAGGGTGGTTAAAAGGTAAACCATCACTGACAGAAGCAAGAAAAAGAAATTCCCCCGAAAGGGGATTTTGAACCATAAAACCGCCACCGCGGTTATCAGGCACACGTCAATAAACCCGATCAGGGCAAAAGGGGCAACTTTGCCCAGGATGAGCTCAGAGGTCTTTATCGGAGTGACCATCAACTGCTCGATAGTTCCGATTTCTTTTTCCCTGACAATTGCCATAGAGGTGAGTAGCATTGTGGTGATCATCAGGAGTTGTGCCAAAACACCCGGCACGTTGTAATCCCGGCTTTTCAATTCCGGGTTATACCAGGCCCTTACCTCGTTCCCCAGGTTAAGTACCTTTGGTTTAGAAACCACGCCCGCAACAGAAACTCCAGCCAGCCTCTCCTGTACCTGATCCTGGAGAAGCTTTAGATTATAAGATAGAAGTAACTGATTCATGTAGCCGGAGACTATTCCAGCAGTGTTGGAATTGGTCCCATCAATTATAATCTGAATCGGAACAGTTTTCCCTTTTTTCAACTGTTGAGCAAAATCGCTTCTTATCTCGACCCCCACCCAAACCTCCCCTTTATCCAGAAGCCCGACCAGCTCCTTCTGGCTTTCCGGGAAATAGCTAATCTGAAAGCGCCCCGAATTCTTGAAAAGCTGAATAAGCTCTCTGCTTTCCTGGGTTCTGGAAAAATCTAATACGGCTATGGGGATCCGGTTGACGTCAGTGTTGACCGCATAACCCAGCAGGAGAAGCTGGAGGACCGGAGCTACAAAGATGATCATCAGCATCCGTCTATCCGTTCTGATCTGGATAGTCTCTTTAATGAATATATGTTTAATCCTCTCCCACATATCAGTCGGTTAACCTTTTTTTAAAGATTAAATTGGCTAAGGTTAACATAAAAAGGGTAAATAAAGAAATAAGTGTAAAAACTGTATAATCCGTTGCTGATGTTCCAAAAATTTTTTTAAAAAGCACTTGACAAATTTATTTCTATATCGTATACTATTTAAGTAATGGCTAAAATGCTTAATCAAACCGAAGAGCAAGGTTATGAAAACAGCGCCTTCCGAAATATTTAAGGTCTTGGGAGTGGAGACACGGGTCAAGATAATTGAACTCCTGAAATCCAGAGGTCGGCTTGGCGCAAAGAGTATTGCAGAACTGGTTGGTATAACCCCTGCAGCTGTATCGCAACATTTAAGGATATTAAGGCAGGCAGGTCTGGTCAGAAGCGAAAGAAAGGGATACCGGATTCCGTATTCGATAGACGAGGAAGCCTTAGAAAACTGTCGACAGGTATTAAACGAAGTCTGCACCTGCGGGTGTGGAGGAACAGGTAAATTCAGAGAGAAGGAATTGAGTGACGCGAGTCTGGAATCACTAAAAAGATATGAAAAGGAACTGCGAAACGAGCTTAAAGTTATCCGAGAAAGGATTAAAGAAATGGAATCTAAAAAGAAGTAGATAAATTTTTTTACAGCAATATTTAAGTTATAGCTTAAATACTTAATCAGTATGCCTAGTTTTGACTCCTCTGATGAGGAGCCAGGATCATGAAGTACAAGCCATAAGGAGGTGATAAAGATGGCAGGCAAGAAAAGCACTTGTGGCTGTGGATGCATCCCGCTAAACCAGAACAGTGCCAAAGCCACAAAAGATGAGAAGAAGGCCAAGAATTCTAAGTAAAGCAATTGACATGTGGCCTCACCAAAGAGGGTGGGATCAAAAATTAAGACGCCCACCCTCTTTGCTCTAATATCACTACTTATAAAATGGAGGTGTAAAATGAATCTCGTAATAATAAGTCTGAGCCTCTTTCTCCACCTTTTAGCCACGGTGGTGTGGATTGGTGGTATCGTGATGATTCTCTCAGCAATACTGCCGGTGGTAAATGCGACCTTAGAATCGCCAATGAAAAGTAGGTTAATGAAGGGCATAACCGAGCGATTCACTCCTTTGGTTAACATAAGTATCCTTGTTTTGATCGTCACGGGCATTGTCATTGCTCACCATGAGAAAAACTTTACAAGTTTTCTGGATTTTAACAATCCTTGGAACGCTATTATGTTTCTAAAACACTTTCTTGTAGCCTTGATGGTCATTATCCATTTTTATAGAGGATTGGTATTGAATCCAAAGATCGGGAGACTATCTTCCCAGGTTAATGAATCGCAGGTGGCACCGTCCTTATCTTCCCAGGTGGTAAACCTACAAAGATTTTCATTAAATCTTATTAAAACCAATCTTGTTTTAGGACTGATAGTCCTTTTGTTAACTTCGATTTCCTCGTCTCTATAGCTGGCTATCATTTTTATATCAATCCTGTAACCTTTTTTTAAAGATTAAATTGGCGATACCCAGCATTATCAGGGCGAATAAGGACAAAAGGAGTATCTCTAATTTCAGCACGGCAAAGCCATCTCCTTTCAAAAAGATCCCTTGCAGGATTCTTATGTAGTACCTGGCTGGCACGATGTGGGTTATCACTCTGAGGAAAGCAGGCATGCTGAAGATGGGGAAGATAAAGCCTGAGAGGATAAACCCGGGCAAAAAAGTGGTGACCATTGCCATCTGGTAGGCTAATTGCTGGGATTTGGCCAGAATCGAGATGAACATTCCCACGCCCAGGGCTCCGATGAGAAATATCCCTGAGACTAAGAACATCAAAAGAAAGCTTCCTCTGAATGGAATCTTAAAGATGAGCTTGCCCAGAAGAACTGCCAGCAATAGATCTATCATCCCGATCAGAAAATAGGGAACCAGCTTGCCGAAGATCAGCTCTGAAGATTGAATGGGCGTGGCGATTAACTGCTCCATAGTCCCTCTTTCCCATTCCCGGGCAATGACCAGCGAAGTGAGCAAGGTTCCTATGATCATCATAATGACCGCTATCAGTCCGGGGATGATGTAGTTTTTGCTCTTTAGCTCTTCGTTATACCAGACCCTGATCCTTCCGTCTATTGGAGGCTTGATTTCTATCTGAGTGATCTTGAGAGAGTAAAGCTGGAGTGCACCGGTTAGATATCCTGCGCCAATAGTGGCGGTATTGGCATCGCTTCCGTCCAGTATGGTCTGGACCTCCACCTTTTCCCCTGATTTTATCTTTTTGGAAAAGTCGTATGGAATGACCAGGGCAATTTTAATCTTTCCTTTTTCTATTAGACTCAGGAGTCCCTGGTAACTATCAGCATAACTTTCCACCGAAAAATAACCTGATCGCATCAAACTGGTAACCAGCCCTCTGCTTTCCTGAGAATTATCCTGGTCATATACCCCTAAGGGAAGATTATTGATATCCAGAGTCACCGCATAGCCGAAAAGAACCAGCATCCCCACCGGGACTGCAAAAGCCATAACCAGAACCCGGGTATCCCGGGAGATCTGAAGAAATTCCTTGAAAACTACTGCCCAAAGCCTTCTGAATCTCATCTTCTAAGCCTTCTTCCTGATCAGAGACACAAAAACATCCTCTAAGGACGGCACGATCTTTTGTAACCTTATCACCTCAATTTTATTCTCATCTAAGATCTGTGAAACTAAAGCAGAGGCTTCCTCTTCCCTGGCAAAAGGGACAAGGATGTGGATCTTCATTCCAAAAAGGGAGGCTTCGATGACCCTTTTGTCTTTTTGCAGAGAATCTAAAGCCTCAATTGGATTTTTGCATTCCACTTCCCAGACCGAGCCGGATATCGATTTGCCCTTTAGTTCCTCCGGGGTTCCCAGCCGAACTAATTTCCCCCTGAAGATGAGGGCTAACCTGTGACAGTATTCAGCCTCATCCATATAATGGGTGGTGACGAAAACGGTTGTGCCTTTATCTGAGATGGAATAGATTAAATCCCAGAAATTGCGCCTCGAAATCGGGTCAACTCCGGAGGTCGGCTCATCCAAGAAAAGGACAGGCGGCTCGTGCAGGAAAGCACATCCCAAAGCCAGTCTCTGCTTCCAGCCCAGGGCTAAATCCGCAGTCCTTCTGTTCCTTTTGTCCTCCAGGTCCGCCATTTTCAGAACCCATTCTTTTCTTTCTTTTTTCTTTTCCTTTTTGACTTTATATATTCCGCTGTAGAAATCTATGTTCTGCTCCACTGTCAGGTCATCGTATAAGGAGAATTTCTGCGACATATAACCTATATGCTCTTTGATTTTCTCTGATTGAGTAAAGACATCGTATTCTCCAACCCTCCCTTTACCTGAAGTAGGCGTTAAAAGCCCGCACAGTATCTTTATGGTAGTAGTCTTTCCAGCCCCGTTAGGACCTAAGAATCCGAAAACCTCCCCCTTCTTGATCTGAAAACTTATATCATCCACTGCAGTGAAATCACCGAACCTCTTGACCAGGTTTTCCACTTCGACTGCAATCTGATTTTCACTCATCTGATCCTCTTTTACATATCTGTAGCCGCAGGCTTCAGCCTGCAAGTGCCACGCAACCTAAAGGTTGCGGCTACCATAGCGATGTTATTCTTATTCATCTACCCTCTTAAACTGCTTGCTTGAGTGAGATGAATATATCTTCTAAAGAAGGCTCGATTTTATTCAAGCTTAAAATCTCGATACCCGCATTCTGTAATTTGACTTTTAGACCTTCCAAGATTTTTTCTTCCTCCAAGGTAAAATGCACCTTTTCACCAAAAAGGGAAACATTCATTACTTCTTCGTCTTTTTCTAAGAACGATCTTGCTTCCCTGCTTTTTTCGCTGACCAGCTCGAAAAGAGTTCCTTTCATCTTCTGTTTAAGTTGCAAAGGAGGCTCGTAGGCGATTAACCTGCCCTGGTCTAAAAAAGCGACTCTCTGACATCTTTCAGCCTCGTCCATATAAGAGGTTGAGATGAAAATGGTCATCCCCTTTTTCTGCTGCTCGAAAAGTATCGACCAGAAATCCCTGCGGGAAAGCGGGTCCACCCCCCGCGTGGGTTCATCTAACAGCAGAATCTCTGGAGTATGCAAAAGCACACAGGAAAGAGCTAACTTCTGCTTCATCCCGCCGGAGAGGTTTCCGGCCAAGAAATTTTTAAAAGGTTCGAGTTGACTAAACCTGAATACCTCCTCGTATTTTTCCTTTTTCTTCTCTTTGCTAAGCTGATAGACCTCAGAAAAAAAATCCAGATTCTCCTGAACAGTCAAATCCTCATATAGCCCGAAGCGCTGGGGCATATACCCGATTTTCGCTTTGAGCTTTTCTGAATCTTTGACTATATCGAATCCGGCAACTGTCGCAGTCCCGGATGTGGGAGCCATAATCGCAGACAGTATTCTCATCAAGGTGGTTTTTCCGGCCCCGTCTGGACCAACTAAGCCCACCATCTCCCCTTTTTCTATTCTTAAAGAGAGATTTACAATAGCAGTGAGAGAGTCAAATTCCTTGACAAGGTCGAAGGTCTCCAGCATAATACCCTAAAATATGGAGTGTAAAGCTTTAGCTTTACCCAAGCCCATCAATAAATAAGGAAAAAGATTTGGCAAACCTAAAGGTTCGCACTCCAACCAGTTTTCTTAATCTTTTGATAGAATTACATCCGCCGGCATACCCGGCTTTAGAATCTGTAATGGGTTTTCCAGGCTCACCTTAATCCCAAAAACCAATTTCACCCTTTCTTCTTTGGTCTGGATATTCTTGGGAGTAAATTCTGCTTCGCTCGAAATGTAGGTGATTTTCCCTTCAAAAACTTTATCCGGATAGGTATCTATCTTAACCTGCGCGCTCTGTCCCAATTTGACCTTTCCCAAATCAGTTTCTTTGATGTAGATTTTAACCCAGGGATGATACAAATCCCCCAGGGTCAAAAGCGAAGAGCCTGGCATAACCACCTCGCCTATCTCCGTATTCTTGCTCAGGACCAGACCATTGATTGGTGACTTGATAACAGAATTGCCGAGATTGACCTGAATCAGCTCGATGCTGGCTTTGTTTTGTTCAGTTAAATGAGTGGCTGAGCTGAGCTGGTCCTTTGCCATCTGATATTTTGTCTCCTGATCATCCAACTGCTGCTGGGTGGCGCTCCCGGCTTTAAAAAGCTGCCTCGTCCTTTCCAAATTGGTTTTGAGATTCTCCAAATTCGACTTAGACTGGGCAAGTTGAGCTAAAGACACCTGATAAGCCGCCTCAACCTGTTTTAGTTGAGCCTGAAGCTCTTTAGATTCCAGTTCAATCAAGACCTGATCTTTTAAAACACTATCCCCTTCATCCACCAAAAGCTTCTCTATCCTCCCGACGAGCTTGGAGCTTACCTCCACTTCGGTGATTTCAATCGTGCCTGAGGCGGATATCTCCCCCCTGTTCTTTTCTCCTTTTGAGCTCAGCAAAAAATACAAAACCAGTGCTAAGATTATCACTAAGATTAAAATCCCGAACCTTTTCATTATTTTCTCCTTTGGCTTATTATGATATTGTCCTCAGGCAGAAAATATAAGAAGATTCTCCCTTTTTTACAAATGAAATTAATCTTTTAAAGTAGGTCGGGTTGCGACAGCCACCCGACAGATTTATATTTCTGGACTGGTAAAAAATCAAAAATTTTATTGACAAGATTTTTTGGATTTAGTATATATTAAACATAAAAGTCGGAATTTGAATCGACAGGGAGGTATAATCGGAATAAACGCAACAGGTTCGTCTATAACCCCAATTTTGAGGGGATAAACGAACTTATTACGCTTGTAACCAAGTTAGCTGCTCATTGCAGGCAAGGGAAGATTAAAAATGGCAAATAGAACCGTCCCAATTTATAACACTTAATTAAAAAGGAGGTAGTATAATGGATGAAAGATATGTTTACGGGGCTAAGGAGGCAATGCAGTCTGCAATGAAGAAGGGACCTATGAGGCGGGCACTGATTGTTGGAGCAATTCTGGTGTTTTTCCTACTTTTAAAGCCATGGATTCAGATTGGGGCAGGTGAAAGAGGGATTGTCCTTAATTTTGGTGCTGTTCAGAAGAATGTGCTTGAAGAAGGGCTGCATTTCAGGATACCTATAATGCAGAAGATTGTCCTGATGGATGTCAAGGTTCAGAAATCTTTAACAGATGCCGCTGCTTCATCATCCGACCTTCAGGAAGTGAGTTCAAACGTTGCGCTTAACTATCATATAATTCCAGATAAGGCAAATCTTGTCTATCAGAACATCGGCATATACTTTAAAGAGCGAATTATAGACCCTGCAGTGCAGGAAGTGGTAAAGGCTGTGACAGCCAGGTACACAGCAGAAGAGCTTATCACAAAGAGGCCAGCGGTAAGCGAGGCCATGAGAGCAAACCTTGCTGAAAGACTCGTGACGCACAACATAGCAGTTGATGCATTTTCTATCGTCGGTTTCAGCTTCTCCAAGATATTTATGGAAGCCATTGAGTCAAAGCAGACAGCAGAACAGCTTGCACTAAAGTCAAAGAGAGACCTGGACAGAATAAAGATAGAAGCAGAGCAGAAGCTTACAACAGCCAGGGCAGAGGCAGAGGCCTTGAGGCTACAGAGAGCAAATATTTCACCAGATCTTATAGAGCTTAGAAAGATAGAGGCTAATCTCAAGGCGATAGAGAAATGGAACGGGATACTCCCCCAGGTTACAGGCGGAGCAGTGCCGTTTATCGGCGTAGGTGAGATACAGAAAAGATAAACGAATAATCATAAGAAAGTAAAGAATCCCATTGTTTAGATATGTTATTCTGCTTGCTATTGCAGGTATTGTGGGGAGCATTATAGCCATAAGAAAAGGGCACAGCCCGATATGGTGGTTCTTCTTATGTGCAATTGTTCCGTTACTTATTGCTGTTATTATTGTACTTCCACCTCTGGTATCTAAAGGACATACCAAAACATGTCCCTACTGTGCAGAGATTATTAAAGAAGATGCAATAGTTTGCAAGCATTGTGGCAGGGACCTGCCCATAGAGATGATCAAGGTGTCCTCATATTAGCAAGGATTAAACCATGACATGCTCTACGATACTATCAATTACAAGCCGGTTCATTTTCACAAACCAAGAAACTTATTTTACTGAGATGAAGGGCAACGGCAGTTAACTGAATAAATAAAGTAGGTCGGGTTGCGACAGCTACCCGACAATAAAGATTTTTGTCTTTTTTGAAGTTCGTAGCGTCCGAACCCGTGTTGGACGTTATTTTTTAGTAGATTTTGTCGGACAGTCTCCAATCCGCAGGATCCAAATTCGAACAGCCCTACTTACAGGACTGGTGAAAAATCAAAATTCTTGTTGCAAAGATTTTTTGGATTTAGTATATATTAAACATAAAAGTCTGAATTTGAATCCATGGAGGTACCTGCACATGAGGAGACTACGTGGTTAAAATTCGCAGCGTAGACGAAGCAATCAGTCCACGAACATGGTGAACGTAGCGTGTTGGGCAATTCACTACAGGAGAAAATAAATGGAAGAAAGTAAAAAATATTTCGAAGCTGAAGAAGACGGGGTCAAAAACATACCGAAAGAACAAAGAAAGCTTGTAACGGTGTCTTACGACTACAGTGTTGATTACTTGTATAATCTAATAAATACAAAAAAAGTCATATTAGAAGTGCCTTTTCAGAGAAAGTTTATTTGGAAACCAGATAGGTGCTCTCAATTCATAGAATCTATCATAATGAATGTCCCTATTCCTCCAATATATTTTGCTGAAGAAATAGACAACAGTTGGCTCGTGATCGACGGTTTACAGAGACTTATGTCTATAAAAAAATACTACGAGAACGAATATAAGTTGACAAACTTAGAAATCATTGAAGAGCTGAAAGGGTTTAAATTTAAGGACTTACCACCAAAAGCGAAGAGTATTTTGAAGGATGGCTTGCTTCGCATAAATGTCATAAAGCAGGAGAGTCACCCGGATATAAAATATGATATATTTATGCGACTAAACAAGGGCGCCATGACTTTAAATGATCAAGAATTGCGCAATTGCTTGTACCGCGGTAAATTGAACGACCTCGCTAAAGAGTTGTCAAAGAATGCTGACTTTTTAAAAATCTTAGGGCTAAGCAAACCGCATCCAAGGTTCATTGATGTTGAATATATTCTGAGATATTTGGCATTTTCCAAAAACGTTACGGCCAGCGCAGAGGCAGGTCAATATTATATCTCGAAATATAATAATAGCCTAAGGACCTTTATCAATGACTTTCTACGTGACAATAAAAACATTACGGAAGAGGAGTGTAAAGCGTTAAGAGATAGATTCAATTCAGTGATTAAAAAGTCCTTATTGCTGTTCCAGTATGATGATGCTTTTAGAAATCCAAAAAGCGGTTCCAGAAAAGTAAATAAGGCAATTGCTGATTGTGTAATGGTTGCGCTGGAGAAATTGGGTGTTGAGAAGGCGGAACGGGAAAGGGATAAATTCAAAAGCATCATTTTATCTATCATGAATTCGGAGGACTTCTCTAATGCATTGCGGAAGAGAACTGCTGATAGAAAGAATGTGAATTACAGATTTACTACGATGATCAAAGGTATCGAAGATGCCCAACAATTATGAGTCCACTGATAACTTTGAATTATCCTTAAGCAGCGTTAATGTACTGGTCGCTTACGCTGAAGATGAAAATAAAAAAGGCAATGATTCAAACAGGCTGCTATTCTTAAAACTGTCAATAGTCCTGATGGTGAGTAAATTTCAGGTTTTTGTTGAAAACGTTTTGGCAGAATTTCTATACAAAATTAGAACGAGCAAGCTTGATTATAACTGCTTGCCGATTCACTCTAGAATTAATTCGTTAAAATTAAACATGGACGATAAGGATGTGCTAATCCAATTGAAAAATCCTGAGAAATACGACCAAAATCTTCTAGTAACATTAGAGAAATTTTTTAAAGAACTGATAAAACACTGTAATCATAAGGATACAATACTGGACGAGTTTCTGTTTAACAATCGTTTTCCATTGGGGAAGACAGGAACGAATGAACTTGTGGGATTATTCAAACAATTCGAAGGTAAGGACATTTTTGAGAATAATATTGACATGAGCAAAATGGATTCGCTCCTGAATATACGGCATAATATTATACATCAAGATGCAAATCCTTCTCTGACAGAAAATATGTCGATTGAATATCTCGATTATTTAAAAGTTGTGAGTAAATTCATTGATGCTTACTTCAAAGAGCTTCTTGGAAAAGGCCAAAATACCATCAGCAGCACGGCATAGCCGCTTCGATGCTTTGTTCTAACGTCCGCTCTGCAAAGGGTGTCGTTGCGCTGTTAGATCTTGGAGAAAGGATATAAAAGTTTTTCGCCCCGCGCAGTTACGGCTTGAGAAAGGCCCCCTCAGCGACCTTAAAGGGGTCGCACTACGAAAAAGCTCGATAAATCGAGCAACCACAGTTTCACATCCCGAATTTTATTCTCATCAACTCCTTTATCTTAACCAAATCCCCAACTAATATTCTGTCCTCTTTAATCTCTTTAACTCTTTCTTTGATTCTTGAAAATATTTTGCCTGTCCCGATTCCGGGTTTTAACGGCGCCCTAAAACAAATCCCCTGATAGGCACATAGAAACTCGATTGCCAGAACCTCCTCGACATTATTCGCTATCTCCCTTGCTTTTCTTGAAGAAATCGTCCCCATACTGACATGGTCTTCCTGATTCAGAGAGGTGGGGATAGAGTCAACTGAGGCTGGGTGAGCTAATATCTTATTTTCAGAGACTAAGGCGGCGGCTGTGGTTTGAGCCATCATCAGACCTGAATTTATCCCTGGCTCACTTATAAGAAAAGCTGGGAGGTCTGTGATACTTGGGTCCATCAAACAGGCAATCCTTCTCTCGGAGATACTCCCCAACTCGGATACAGCTATACCCAAAAAATCCAAAGCTAAAGCCACTGGCTCACCGTGAAAGTTCCCTCCAGAGATAACCTTATTCTTCTCCGGAAAGATCAAAGGGTTATCTGTGGCTGAATTTATCTCCACTTCTAAAACTGAGCGAACGTAACTTAACGCATCCCTCACCGCGCCGTGAACCTGGGGCATACAGCGGAAAGAGTACGGGTCCTGCACTTTAGGACAGGCTTTATGGAACTCCCTGATCTGGCTGTTTTTCATAAGCTGAATTAAATTTCTGGCGACTATGCCCTGTCCTTTGTGTGCTCTTGCCTTTTGCAAATCCTCATCAAAAGCCACTGGCGTGGCTAAAGCAGCTTCGCAGCTTAAAGCGCCTGCTATATCAGCCAATTCAGATAACCTTTCTGCCTTAAGCAAAGTCAAAGCTCCCAGGCCGGTCATCACCTGAGTGCCGTTGATTAAGGCTATCCCCTCCTTGGCTGAAAGCTTTAAAGGTTTAAGCCCGGCTTTCTTTAGTGCTTCATTGCCCGAAAGTAATTTCTTATTATCCGAAGGATCCAAATTCGGATAAAAAGCCCATCCCTCACCTATCAAAACCAGGGCGATAAAAGATAAAGGGGCTAAATCTCCGGATGCTCCAACTGAGCCTTTTTCCGGAACCATCGGAGTTACCCCTGAATTAAGCAGATTTATCAGGCTCTGTATCACCTCTATTCTGACTCCAGAATGACCTTTGGCTAAGACATTCGCTTGCAAAAGCATTGCCGCTCTGACTTCTTCTTCAGAGAAGACAGGACCAACCCCGACTGCATGGCTTAAGACTAAATTCTTCTGCAACCTTTCAATCTCCGAGGTAGAGATTTTGACCCGGCAGAGTTTTCCGAAACCGGTATTGATCCCGTAAACCGTCTGCCCTTTCCGGATTATCTCCTCCACATATTTTCTACAGCGATAAATCTTCGGAACAGCCCTTCTGGAAAGCCTGACCTTAGCCTTCCCAAAAGCCACTTCCTCTATCTGTTCCAGTTTCAGATTTTCGCCGTCAATTTGAACATACCTCATAAGTACCTCTTAATTTTTTATATGAATTAACTTAGTTTCTTTTTCAAACCAGGTGGATATTTGATCTGACAGCTCTTTCTTGTTTTTGACTGTCCGACTCTTCACTGGCAGCGAATCCAGAAACACCCTGCCATATCTCTGGGTCAAAACCCGGCTGTCTAAGATTATCACCAGCCCGTAATCATCCTTTTTGCGGATCAGCCTTCCAAACCCCTGCTTGAATTTTATAACCGCCTCAGGCAGAGAGTAACTTAAGAAAGGATTTTTTCCTGAAGCTTCTAATCTTTCCATCCGGGCGGATGCTAAAGGCTCAGTCGGCACCGCAAAGGGCAGCTTTACCAGAATCAAAATCTCCAGGGCTTTGCCTGGAGCATCCACTCCTTCCCAGAAAGAGGAGGTCCCTAAAAGAATGGCACCTTTTTCGCCTTTGAACCTCTCAAACAGGTTGGTGGATTGCCCGTCTTTTCCCTGACCCAAAAGGAGTATTCCCTCACTTCTGAAACTTGATTTGAGAGCCGAGTAGACTTGGTTTAACATCTCATAAGAGGTGAAAAGGGCTAAAATATTTTTTCTGAATCTTCTGCCGCATTCCTCTATCAGCTCTTTTGCCACTTCCATATACCCTTCGCTCTTGGGTGAGGGAACGAATGAGGGGATCAGGACCTTAGCCTGTTTTTCGAACTCAAAAGTCGAGCCCAGACAAACGGTCTTGACCCTTTCCTCTTCCACCAGATTTAAACCTAATCTTTCTTTGATATAGGTGAAATCCTCATTTACAGAAAGAGTAGCTGAGGTGAAGATAGCCGTTCGTAAATTTTCATATATAAGCTCGTTCAAACTTTCCCCTACCTCCAAGGGAGCCATGCAGAGTTTAGAGTCAATGTCTTCTTTTTGAGCCGGGCATTCAATCCAGTAAACGTAACCTTCATCTTCGGCTGTGAACAAGTCCTGGGCTGAATCGATCAAATCCTGGATTTGAGTCATTTCGGCCTGGACCTGCTGAATGCTTTCCCTTTTCCCTTCGAGTTCTGAGCTTTTCAGTTCCTCTAATGCGACGGAAACCACCTCTAACTTATCCTGGAGCTTTTTCAAAGAAACGATAAGTTTTTCCCCCTCCTCATTCAGAATCGAGACGATCTTATCCTCTTTTTTATATCTGAGCTTCAGGTAATCGTTTGAAGAAAATCCTTTTAAACTCGAAGGGACTTTTTTGAAAAGCTCTTCTGAGATCTTATAGGTTTTGCCCAGCTCTTCAATTGCCTTTCTCAGCTTATCTTCTATCCAGGATCTCTCAATTTTCTTCAGCGCACTTCTCTGAAGCCTTGATTTTACTTCCCCGAAGATACCCCACTCAGCTTGCATTTTTCTGTGATAGAGCCTGTCTAGGGTCTCCTTTATTTTCCAGAAGGAAAGCTCCTTCCCTAAAAATTGGGTGGCAGCATTCTCCAGGTTATGGGCCTCATCCAGTATCAGATTCCCCACGGATAAAGTCCTGCCTTCAGACAAAACCTCGGAGAAGAAAAGCGAATGGTTAACCACCAAAAGGTGAGATTTCGTAGCTTCTTTTTTAATCTTAAGATAGAAACATTTTTGATAATTAGGGCATTCCTGGTTTAAACAGGAGCTTCCCTCACAGCAGACCCTGTTCCACAAAGGAGCTGATTTAACCAAATCAAATCCGCTATTTTCAGCAATGTCTCCTGAGTTGGTCTCAGCAGCCCAGACCGCCAGGTTCGAAAGGGCTTTCTGGTCTTCTAAGGGAAACTCATACTCAGCCTTGTTGATCAGGTTATAAAGTCTATAAAGACAAAGATAGTTTTTCTTGCCCTTGAGTAGTGTGACCTTGAATTCAAATGGCAGAGCCTTTTCCAAGAGCGGAAGGTCTTTAAAAAAAAGCTGTTCCTGGAGATTTTTGGTATTGGTCGAGACTATGGTTCTGTCCTTATTTTTTTCTGCCCACAATAAAGCTGGCACCAGATAGGCTAAAGATTTCCCCACACCAGCACCTGCCTCCACCAGAAGGAAGTCACCTTCATTAAAAGCAGACGCTACTGCCTGAGCCATAATCTTCTGCTCTTTCCTCTGTTCGAATTTCTCCATCTGAGAGGAAATCGGTCCCCCGTTTTGATAATATGCCAGAACCTCCTCTTCTTTCTGCCAGACATCGCTGTAATCGGTTTTTGAGCCGATCTCCTTTTCTCCCCGAGTTCCATTGAAATTCAGCAGAAGATCATCGTTCTCTTCAGATGGGACAAAATCGGTCAGCTCTATCTTCCTGCCCTCGGTCAAGAATCTTCCCCAGGTATCCTTTGACCCAAAAGAGAGGGTCATCAACTGTTGAAAAACAGAGGGGCTTAACTTCTGGAGTCTATAGATGAAAGTAAGCAACAGATGATAAACCACCTCTGTTTCCTTTCCAGAAGAAAGGTCTAGATTAAAATATTCAGCCACAGTTTCTATTTTGAAATCTCTTAGTCGGGGAAGGAGTATTTTAGCAACTGCTTTCAGGTCCAGCAGGTCTTCTGTCCGAACATCCATTTTCAATAAAATCTCTTCCCATTCTTCGAGGTCAAAACTGACTAAAGTGCTCTCCGCTGAGAAATTCTCAAAGGCTTGAATATATGTAAACCTAACCCTTTTCAAGTCAAGACGAAAATCCTGCTTATCTTCAATTTTCAAATCAATAAGCTTAATCGCTGAAAATTCGACTGAGTCCTTTTCAGGACTGGAGTTATCCTTACCCAAGATCACAAGCTTTTTTAAGAATCCTAAACCCATCACTTCTCCATTAATTCGTCAAGCAGTCCTCTGGACATGCTTGACCTACTACCTATCACCTACGACCTATTTCCTGAGATTAAAGCAAACCATCTTAATATCCGTCATCTCCTCGATGGCATATTTAAGCCCTTCTCTTCCGATCCCGCTTTCCTTGACCCCACCGTAAGGCATGTTATCTGCACGGTAAGTGGGCACATCGTTCACCATTATTCCCCCCACTTTTATCCCTTTTATCGCTTGAAAGGCATTTTCGATGTTTTCCGTGAATACCCCTGCTTGAAGCCCGTACATCGAATCATCCACCATTTTAACTGCTTCAGAAAAATCCTCAAACGGGACTAATGATACCACCGGAGCAAAGACCTCTAATGCCACAACTTTCATCTCCGGTTTAACATTTTCCAGAACGGTTGGATAATAGAAAGACCCCTCCCTTTTTCCTCCAATCAAAATTTTTGCCCCATCTTTTACCGCCTCATTCACCCAAGATTCAGTCCTTTTAGCCTCGTCTTCGGTGATCATTGGACCTACATCTGTTTCCTTATCCAGAGGGTCGCCCAATTTCAGTTTGGAAGTTTTATCTAAAAAATCTCTTTTGAATTTTTCGTAGATTTTCTTATGCACATAAATCCTCTGAACCGAGATGCAGATCTGCCCGGCATAAGCAAAACTTCCCATAACCGACCTTTCCACGGCTAAGTCTAAGTCTGCATCCTGGTCAATTATAACTGCAGAATTTGAGCCTAACTCCAGTGTGAGTTTTTTCAAGCCGGATTTTTCCTTGATTTTTCTTCCAACTGGAGGGCTTCCGGTAAAAGTAATCATCTGGATCCTCTCCTCTGTTACCAGCCAGTCGCCGACAGTTCCTCCTGACCCAAAGATTATGTTCAAGCCGCCTTCAGGCAAACCTGCTTCCATCATTATCTCCCCCAATTTGATCGAGGTCAAAGGGGTCAGAGAAGCTGGCTTTAAGATGACTGAACAGCCCGCCGCTATGGCTGGTGCTACTTTATGCGATACCAGGTTCAGGGGAAAATTAAAAGGGGAAATCGCTCCGACCACCCCGACCGGAAATCTCATAAAAAAACCAACCCTTTTTTCGCCGCCAACTGAGGCATCTAAGGGAACAGTATGCCCGAAAATATCTTTTGCCTCTTCTGAGGCGAACTTGAAGGTCTGCACAGACCTCTCCACTTCTAAGAGAGAGTGTTTCCAGGCTTTGCCTGCTTCCATACAGATTATTCGGGTCAACTCCTCCCTATTTTTTTCAATCAGCTCAGAGGTATTCTGTAAAATCTTTGCTCTGCGGTAAGCTGGCAAACTGGATATTTTTCTAAAACCTTCGACAGCAGAAATAACTGCTTTCTCAAACTCCTCTTTACTTATCTCCGGAACCTTCCCGATTATCTGCTGATTATATTTATTTCTGACGTCAAAGCACTTCCCCCCGGAAACCCATTCCCCCCCTATTAACATCTTATATTCCTTTTCCATTCTTCCCTCTGGATTTTTCCTTTTGAATCCGCCTGTGACGGACTGAAATATAACCATCTTTATTTTTGCGGTCAAGAAATAAACGGGAGTCGTAGGGGCGACCCGCCGGGTCGCCCCTACACGCTCAACTCAGATTCCTGTCAGTAGCACAGGGCTCCTGACCTACAGCAGGGTGGCACCCTCAAACTTGTTTGAGGGTGATGGAGGGGGATTCTATGTTGTTCTGTCAGGTCCTAGACCTGACAGATATTCGTCAAATCAGGTGTCAGAAGTAGCTTCAGACATAACTGGCAAAAAGGTAAAGCTAAAGCTTTACACTCCAGGTCAGCAGGGCTGGGAGCCCTGCCTACGAATGCAAAAAGAAGTGAGTTTTCGTAGGTCGGGCACCTTGCCCGACCGTCTTCTACTTTTCAACTTGACTTATATTTATCTCAAAACTATTATTCTTCTCTGATTCATACAAATCAAAGGAGGAATCAATGTCTGACAGAAAAAAAATAGCCATAATCGGGGGCGGACCAGCCGGCTATGTGGGAGCATTGAGGGCAACTCAATTAGGAGCGGAAGTCACCCTGATTGAAAAAAAAGAAGTAGGCGGCACCTGTTTAAATGTGGGTTGTATCCCTACCAAAACATTGACCTCCACTGCCCATCTTTTCACCCTTATGAAAAGAGCAGCTAACTGGGGAATACAGGTTGACTCTCCCACTTTAAACTGGACACAGGTGATGAGGCGAAAGGAGCAAGTGGTGAGAAGACTGGTCAATGGTGTCAAATTCCTTCTCAAGGAAAGAAAAGTAAACCAGATCTCTGGCACTGCTTCTTTTTTAGATGAGAAAACATTATTGGTAAATAAAACCGATGGAGGAATGGAAAAGCTACAGACGGGTAAAATCCTTATCTCTACTGGCTCAGTTCCAATTGACCTGCCCGTTACTGGCGCAGACTTAGATGGTGTAGTTGACAGCACCGGGGCTTTATCCTTTGAAGAAATACCCAAGAGCCTTTTGATTGTGGGAGGAGGATATATCGGCTGTGAATTTGCCTCTATCTTTCATTCCTTCGGCACTGAGGTAGCCATTGTAGAGATGCTCCCTCAAATACTCCCTGGTGAGGATGATGAGATAGCCTCTTTTCTGAGAAGCAAATGGGAAAAAGAAGGGATTAAAATCTATACAGATTCTAAGGTTACCGGAATCTATTCTAAAGACAGCCAGCTAAAGAAAGTGAAAATTTCCACTCCTAAAGGTGAACTTGAAATCGAATCTGAAAAAGTTTTGATCTCTGTAGGAAGAAAGGCATATACTGACGGGTTAAACCTGAATGGTATCGGAATCGAGCAGAATAAAGGGAACATAAAGGTCGACGAATTCTTGAAAACGAATATTGAGGATATCTATTCAGCCGGCGACTGCATTGGTAATTATCTTTTAGCCCATGTAGCCTCAATGGAGGCAGAAGTAGCAGTTGAGAACGCCTTAGGAGGAAATTTGGTGATGGATTATACAATCGTTCCAAGATGCATTTTCACCTATCCGGAAATTGGTGGTGTGGGTCTGACTGAAAAAGAAGCTTTGAACAAAGGTTACAAGATAAAAACAGGGAAATTCCCCTTTATGGCCAATGGAAGAGCCTTAGCAGAGGATGAGACCGAGGGGATGGTCAAGATAATTGCTGAGGAGAAATCTGATAAGATTTTAGGATGCATCATTGTTGGAAATAGGGGCACAGATTTAATAGCTGAGCTGGCCCTGGGAATGAAGAAAGGGATGAAGATAAAAGATTTAATTGAAACTATCCACGCGCATCCCACCCTTTCTGAGGCAGTCAGGGAAAGCGCCTTGAAGGCTGCGGGAAGACCGTTGCATATACTATAAATCAATAATGGATGACGAATGTCGAATAACGGATAAAAAATTTGTAGGGGCAATTCATGAATTGTCCCTACAAATTATTTGGGCGAATACTTAGATTCAACACGATATCTTTTTAGCAGCCTGGTGGTGGGCCACCTTTAAAAAGATAGTTGATTAAATAAACTACATCAGAGACAGTAACCTTTCCATCGCAATTGACGTCTCCACCGATTAAATAGTAAACCCCACTCATTTGAACATCATCCATTGAGCTATAGGGAGAAGTTCCGTCTTGTCCACCTACCAAATATACGTGTCCGTTGTTCTGTGCTCGCCCCATATGGGCTACTTGGCACATCAGGGTATCAGGTTCTAAAGACCATGTCCCCAGAGAGCCGTCCATATTTATTTGTGCTTTCTCAACAGTATTATGGGGGCCCGAATAATAACCATGTCCAGCGATAGCATATAGGTAGCCATTCAGTACAGCTGTACCCGGGGAACCGGCACGTTCTACAGTCATTGGTGAAGTGTAACTCCATGCACTCAGACTCCCATCAGGATTTATTTGGGCATATTCAACTGTTTCGCCATCTGGGCCAATTCCTCCCAATAGATAAATATATCCGTTGTATGCATGAGCTGATGGTTGCCATCGACCGAGCTGATTAGAGCTGGTATATGACCAGTTCCCCAGTGTCCCATCAGGATTTATCTGAGCGTACTCCACGGAATTTACTCCCAGTGGCTTACTTTCACTCATTGGGGGGTCTGGATTTCCTCCCATTACATAAATATACCCATTGTATTCAACAGCAGCAAAATTCACCCTTTGTTGCTGTAAAGGGGAGGTTTGTTGCCAAGGTTGTAAGGTTCCATCCGGATTAGCCTTGGTATACTGCACAGCAGGGGTAGCATGTGCATAGATGACGTCACCACTAATAACATAGATGTAGCCATTTTTACTAATTGCGGCGTCACCATAAACCGGAACCAGAAGAGTATCCGATTCTAAAACCCATTTCCCAAGTGTTCCATCACCATTTATCTTGGCTCTCTCTACGGTGCTATAAGGAGCAAGTGTATAGCCGTTGTGCCCGCCAAAAGCATAAATATAGTCTCCGCAGATAACCACAGGATACTCACATCTTGAAATCACCATTGAACTGGTATATCTCCAGGGCCCTAAATTACCTACTCCTTTGAAAACATAATCCATTAAGCCCGTTATGGCTTTGGATTCTCCCTGATCCTGAGCGACAAGGATGTTTCCAAACCCGTTAAAAGAGATCAAGCAGATAAAAATATAAACGAAAATCTTCTCTTTCATAGTGAACACCTCCACAATATAATAGTTCATTTAGTATAGCAACTGTGATAATTTTATACCCCTGATACTCATACTTTAGCACCACGAAGTGATGATGCGTCAAACTTTTTTCATTGCTACGGGTAGTGAGTCCTTTCGCTGAGAAAAAGGGTAGCCAAAAATCCCATTTTCTTGCTCCCAAATATCTGCGAGTAACAAACTAGTTACATGATGTTCAAGGTTAAGGACTGACAAAATTATTTGTCTTTTATTTATGTAAAGCTAATTTAATTTATAATTCAAAAATTTAATGTCGAATATCTAATAGTGAATACAAAAACTAACGCCCGACACAATGGTCGGGCATTACGAGTTTTGCACGGAAACACTAGCTGAAAGGGACAAGCCCATCACGTAATCATATCCGTTATCTATCATTGTTTTCTTTTTTTATTTTCCTTCTTCCATTTTTCATCTTCCTTATGCCTTCTTGTGCACTAAATCCCCAAACTCCCTCATCCACTTCAACTCCTCCTCGGAAAGCGGACCTTTTTCAACTGCCTCAATTGCCTGATCAATTTGCTGAGTGCTTCTCGGACCTGCTAAGACCATATCCACCGAAGGATTACCCAGCATAAATCTATAACAATCGCCAGCAGTGGGGACTGGTTTATCCGCTTTCCAACCCTTTGGTTTTCTGAGTAATGTTTTATGTTTGGTAGCATTAAACCCGATGATTCCCGGTCTATCTTTCTCTGGCAGAAAAGGAAAAACATCCTGCTCTGCTCCTCTGTGAGCCATATTATACCTTATCATCAAAACATCCACCGGCCATTTTTGCATTATCTCCGCACCCAATTTCCTTTTATGAGTGGACACTCCTAAGAATCTGAAAAGCCCTTTTTCTTTAAGCCTCAAAAGCTCTTCTAATTTTCCCTGATCCGGGATTTTCCTTATCATTCCTAAAAAGAAGATGTCGATATGGTCTGTCCCTGACCATTTGAGATGCCGGTGCAAAACCCTTTCAAAACTGTTGGGTAAGCTCCAGAAATAAGTGGCTGTAGCAAAGACAATTTTATCCCGATAACCTGGCAGGATTTTTTTCAGATTCCGGGATACAGGAATATACCCCGGCAAAAAAGGAGCCCAGAAAAAGAAATTTATCCCTTTCTCCAAGGCATAAATGACATTGGTCGCCGAAAGGCCATACCCTGCGCCAATTCCTAATCTGGTCACCTCTAAACCGGTTTTACCTAAAATCGTTTTCTGCATCTTTTATACCTCTTCCTCTGGCGTTTTTAAGATAATATACTATCAGAATCCTGATTCAAAAAGATATTTTTTAATATGTCATTGCGAGGAGGTCATTTGGGCGACGAAGCAATCTGTTGATTTCAGATTATAGTCAGGAGCACAAATCTCCTGACCTACTCTCCAAAATCTGTGAAAGAACAATGTTCCATCCCTACAACTGGCGACCCTGAAAGGGTCGCGCTACGAAAAAATTATTATAAAAAAATCGGCCAGGCAAGACCTGGCCGAAAATTTTAAAACTTTACCTCTACTACTTATCTGAAGAACGCTTCTTACATCCCCTGGTGGCACTTCATCATCTTCTCTTTCTGCTCCGGAGTCAAAAGGGCTTTTGCCTCCCTGAATGCTTTGATATGGGAAATCTTCATATCAACTTTCAGCTTCTCTACCGATCTTAACTTAGCCTCGATATCTTTCAGGGTAGCTTTTTCATCCTCCATCAGAGATTTAAACTCTAACTGGGCTATTTTCAGGTCAGATCCCATTTTGATTTCATTCTTAATAGAACCCATTTTGATGCCCTTCAGAGCTTCCACCTGCTTGTCAGTTAGACCCAAGTCCTTTTTACAGCAGAGGAAAAATTCGGCTTTACAACCACTCATTTCCTCCTCACCTTCCATCATTCCGCACATCCTCATACCCATAATACCAGAACCCATTTTACAGCAGCTCATATG
>Ga0315277_10003403_pt1 | contig 21558 bp, 21 predicted proteins | sample YL17G05_15_MG_FD_203695 | JGI IMG/M metagenome (GOLD analysis project Ga0315277, IMG submission 203695) | Sediment microbial communities from Yellowstone Lake, YNP, Wyoming, USA - YL17G05_15 | ecosystem: Environmental > Aquatic > Freshwater > Lake > Sediment | place: USA: Wyoming | collected...
TCGTGCAATGCGTATTCTGTAGCGAGGGAAAACGGGAGCCGTTCGTAGGACACGGTGATCGTGTGCCCGCCCGAATCTGCGAGAGCGCGCAGGATCAATCCCTTGTGAACTGAGATGGTCCCTGGAATGATCTGGAATTGGTAGTCCTTACCGTTCACCAAGAGCTGAAGTGAATCAATAACCACTCGTTCACTTCCCTGAAGCAGATAGGTATGCGGGAGCGTGAAGACGGTGTCAGAGACCTTGAGCAGAAAGACAGCGACGTATTGTGGTCGGGACTGGAGGACGCTTCTTATGGGTTGTGCCGGAAGGCTCCAGGGGAGCCCGATGAAGAGAAGTATGAGGAGTTTTCGAGGCAAGGATGTTCTCTAGGATACCTCACATCAGTGGGGAAACGAAATCGTATCCTTAGTGCATCGACATCCTCCTTTGAGGGTTTCTGTGCCGAAGGTGGGACTCGAACCCACACACGGGTTAAGCCGTACTGGATTTTGAGTCCAGCGCGTCTACCAATTCCGCCACTTCGGCAATTCAATAAGAACGGGATTCGCGCCTACTCCGGAAGTAGTCCTTTGAGAAACGCATGGCCCGGGCCGCTCTTGAGAAACTTCTCACGCCTCCTCGCGGCCGTGCGAGTCTCACAACTTTCCTGGTAAACAAGCGCTAATGGCCGGCGAGGCTTCGTCGAGGCAACTCGCCCCTTGTTGTGTCTCTTAATTCGGGACTGCAGGTCTTCCGCACTCGTTTCCGGCTTTCAAAAACAGTTCGGGCCAGCTTTCGCCAGCCCTTGTGTTTTCGTGCACCCACCAGGACTCGAACCTGGAACCCACTGATTAAGAGTCAGTTGCTCTACCAATTGAGCCATGGGTGCAGACTGAGTTTGGATTGAGAACCTCAGGTTACGGAATCTATCATTCCGCAATCAGCAATCCGAATTCCCCGCGCGCACTTATCTCGTTGGTTGCTGCTGAGGAGCAGCCTGCTGTGCAGGCGGCAACGATGTCGGCTGTGGGCCCGACTGGATCACACTCTCCGCCGACCGCTCAGCCCTCGGCAGAATCACGAGGTTGATGAAGAGGGCGAGGACCATGAACAACGTCGCAAGAACAGTCGTCGTCTTGGTCAAGAAATCCGAAGTGCGACGGACGCCGAAAACAGTGCCCAGGTTGCTCGTGCCAAGTGTTCCTGCAAGTCCGCCACCTTTGCTGGCTTGCATCAGCACCACAATCGTTAGAAGGATGCTGACCAAAATCTCGACAATGATGAAAAACGTGTACATAGTTCTTCCTTATTTACACATAAAAACCCCAATCGCAGCCGGGGTTGAAATCAATATATCATCCTTCTTCCTGAAATGCAAGGTGTTTTCTCCCTCCGATCATCGCAACGCTCTTCCTAGTCACGAACCAGGAAGGAACGGACCTTCAAATTAAGATCGAATCCCTTGTTATCATCTCCGTTTGAGTCGTATTTGCCATCGTATCCCAGCCAATTCCAATTCTTCACAACCTCCCGTCTTTCCATCTCTTTCAAACGGCCAAATTCCGGCACCATGTTTTTGAATGACGGATGCCTCGCATACTTGTCGGCATCGACAATGGAAAACGCGCGTCTTGAGGCGCAGATTTCCTCCGGATTCATGGTCGAAGTGTTACCTCCACGCTGAAACACGACGGAGGCATTGTGCAAGCTCAGGATCCCGGTCTTGATGAACTTCCCTTCGTCTTTGACGACGATCGAAGCATCTGGCAGGAGTGTCGATGCTTTCAGAAGAAAATCACACGTGAGGAAAGCATTCCATTCGTTATCAGCGACTCGCGTAAATCCGCTTGCCAGGCACTCGTCAAAGTACCCGCCCCACTTCACTATGAGAAGCTTTTCCTGTTCCATCTGGACAATGATCTCTCGTTCCGGCAATCCCTTCTCTCGCAGCGTTTGCTGCCGCTTCGCGATGATCTCCCAGATCGAAAGCGAAAGATTCGCGAAATCCTCTGTGTTAGGAAATATCACAAATCGTTTGAACCTGAGGCGACCCGTGCTCCATGAGAATTCCGAATTGTACCAATGCTGCAACCTTTCGACAGACGCCCATTCCTCATCTGTAAACTTGTTTCCCGGGCGGTCCTCAATCCTATAGATGATGCGTCTTCCCATGCTTCACTTTCTTCGTTTCCGAATGAGCGCCCCTGCGAATTCCCCGAGCCCCTCAAATCCGACGTCTGCTCCCCAGCCAAGCTGAGATGCCTCTGCCGACATTTCCCCTACATGCCCTCCGTCACAAAATCGTAGATTCGTTTCGAGACGAGTGCAATAAGACGCTTCCCTGACTCTGCATCCCGGAGGTCCTTCGAAAGAAGCACGAGAACGTACCGGCGTCCATCTGGCAGGAAAACAATCCCTGAATCGTGTTCAACACCGGTGATACTCCCAGTTTTGTGTGCGACCCGAATATCAGCGGGCAACAGTGCAGGAATGAGGTCTCTGAACTTTTGAGCCAGGAGAACTTCCATCATTGCTCGAGAGGACGACGAATCAACTGCTGTACCACGGGCAATCTCGCGCATGATCATGAGAAGATCGAGCGCGCTCGTGCGATTGTTCAATCCGCGCTCGAAAGCTTTTCCATCCTCCACACCTCTCAAGACCTCAATATTGGCCGCGCCGATGAGCCGCATCCTCCGTGTGACCTTCTCTGCACCCACAAGGTCGATCAAAATGTTCGTAGCAACGTTGCTGCTCACCGTGATCATGTGATAAACAAGTTCGCGTACCGTACACTTCGTTCCGAGACGCTTGTACATTGAATCGTCACTATCGTCCTTCAGATCGAGTTGGTACGTCGAGCTATCCACGATGCTCCGGAATTCATTCCGTATTACCAGACTATCATCAAGGGAAAATCTTCCTTCACGACATTGGGCAAACGCTTCAATCATCACCGGCGTTTTCATCGTGCTCGCAGCATGAAACATCTCTTTTTCGTGTATCAGCAGCCGGCTTCCGTTCGAGAGGTCCTCGAATGCAACGGCAAAAGTGCCCTGCACTGTATCAAGCATCGCAAGGACGTCTGCCCGCACCTTCGCATGTTGTTGTCCATTCATAGAAGTCGGCGTTAAGAGAATGAGAATGATTAGCAATCGTTTCATCGCTGCCATCGCTTTCCTTCAATAAGCGAGTCTCATGATACAATCTTGAGCTCGGTCGGCTTCTGAGACAGCAAGAAGGAGGCCGCACTCTTCTGGTTCATGACAATCTCGACTAACCCGGAGCTTCCGACGATGAGGCAAGGAGTCTCAGGCGGCGCCTCTGCGTAGGTACTAATCCAGGCGCTCACGATTTGATTTCCGATTGCAAGAGCCTTCACGATAGTGCCCTTCCCATCCTGCAGCCCGAGAATATTAGTGATGATGTTGCCAAACCTGTCAACGTGAAGAATTCTTGGACCGATGTTGGATCCCCTGCGGTCGATAAACGGTTGCGGGATGCTCCTCCCCCTCGCTCTCGTACCAAAGCTGCTCAGCCGCCTGCCAGTCGCAAGGTGTGCACCAACTGGAGCAAAGATATCCCTCCCGTGGAATGTGGTGGATATCTGCTCTCCTATGAGCTTCTGAACAAAGCGACTCTCCTCTCGAAGGTATAGCACTTCACGAGGTCGCTCCTTCCAGAGGACAAGATCCAGGACCCCGTTATCGGGAGCAACGAAAACGTTCCGCCTGGTTTTCACCAGGAGAATCTTTCTCGATGTGCCGACGCCAGGATCAACAACGGCAAGGACGATCGTACCGGGGGGAAGATACGCATATGAAGCCCACAGCAGGTAGGATGCTCCCTGGACGTCTTGAGGTGTGACCTGGTGCGAGAGATCGATGATCCGGACAGCCGGGCAGATCGAAAGAAGAACACCCTTCATGACACCAACGTAGTGGTCAATGGTGCCGAAATCCGTCAGCAGGGCTACAACAGGAGTTCTTCTTGGCATGGAGGATTGAAGAAAATGAGCCGACTGTGAGGCGGAGTATGAGTCCTGGTGGTCGACGGCGCGGATCGCTCAGCTACTTCACGTTGATGCTCTTTCCCTTCTTTGCTGACTTATAAATAGCGTCAACGATTTTCATACGATGCACGGCCTCTTCTCCCGTCGAGAGCACGGGGTGTAGACCTCTGAGTGCTCCGATCCAATGCTTAAGTTCGTTGTCGTACGATTTCCAGTACAGTGTCTGCGGCGTTTCGTGCGAGACAGGAGTGACATTGACGAGGTTTCCATGCATGCGCTTGAGGATGCGGAAGGGATTCAAGGAGCCCCCTCCCTCGGTTCCGAAACAGTCACAATAAAAGAAATCTGTTTCCGTCTCAAACGACCAGCTCGATTCGATTGTCAAAGTGGAACCGTTCTTCATTTTGATGAAAACCACCGCTGAATCTTCGACGCCCTTTGTATTATGCGAATAGTTCGAAGCAAGAACTTCCTTAGCCTCGGGAAATCCCATCAGCCAGAAGGCGAGGTCGAACATCACGATTCCAAGGTCCAACACGACGCCTCCCCCCGACTTCTCTTTGCGCGTCAGCCATGGATTTGTCGTCTTCAGCTTCCGCAACCACCCGGCCTTTGCATAGAATATCTTCCCGAGTTCACCGCCCTGAATCATGCTTTTGAGAATCATCGCATCAGGACGGAAACGATTGTTCATTCCGACCATGACTTTGCGTTGGTTCTTTTTCGCCACGTTGATGATCTCTTGCGCTTCCTCGTTGGTCCGCGCGAGCGGTTTCTCGACCAGAATATGTTTCTTCGCTTCCAGGGAAGCGATTGCCGCTTCCAAATGCGAAAACGTGGAAGTACAGATGTCGACCCCGTCGATTGCCTCCTCTTTCTTCAGCATTTCCTTGAGGTCGGTGTAGTATCGCGGTATTTCATATTTCTTCGCCACAAACTCCGCCTTCGAGGCTTCGAGGTCGCAAACCGCCACTATTTCGACATCTGGGATTTTTGAGAGGATGGGCAAATGGACAGATTGACCGATCGTTCCCAGTCCTACAACTGCAATCTTCACTTTCTGCATGGAAGTTGTGATATCGTTTACGATGGTATGAGTTGACCAGCGACGGAATGCTGCCTCGTCGCGAGGAATTCCTGAACAACACTTGCCACACCCTCAGCGTCGAGCCTGAGGAGGCGGTACAGCTCGCCGGGAGTCCCTTGCTCGACAAAGTCATCGGGCAAGCCGTGGACCCGCACTGCGACCTTGTGCAAACCTTGTCTGCTCAGAGACTCGAGGACAGCTGCGCCAAACCCTCCAAAGGTGACATTGTCCTCAACTGTGACGAAGCTGTCGAACCTTCCGGCCAACGATTGAATGAGCGCATCATCGATCGGTTTCGCAAAGCGCATATCCACGACCTCTGCCTCGATGCCCTGATCCGACAGAAGATCTGCTGCCTGCAGAGCGCTGTTTACGACGTTGCCGATAGCGAGAATTGCCACATGCTTTCCAGGCCTCAACACCACGCCCTTGCCGATCTCCATCTTCTGAAATCCGGATCGCAACGGAACACCCATGACATTGCCGCGCGGATAGCGAAGTGCAATCGGTCCACCTCTGTACTCCACAGCTGTATAGAGCATGTCGCGAAGCTCCTGCTCATCTCTTGGAGCCATCACGACCATGCCAGGAACACAGCGGAGGAACGACAGATCGAGTGCGCCGTGATGGGTAGCTCCATCAGCTCCCACCAAACCTCCGCGATCCATCACAAAAACAACATGGAGTTTTTGGATTGCACAGTCATGAACGACCTGGTCAAATGCGCGTTGAAGAAATGTCGAGTAGATTGCGGCCACCGGGATGTACCCTTCCGTTGCCATTCCCGCAGCGAATGTGACTGCGTGTTGCTCTGCAATTCCAACGTCGAAAAAGCGCTCAGGAATTTCCGTCTGTAACAGAGTCAAGCCCGTGCCGTCGGGCATGGCAGCCGTGATGCCGACCACCTTCGCGTTTTGCCGGCAAATCTCGACGAGCGCCTCACCAAACACAGTTGTATAAGGGAGCGGCTCTGGCTCCGTTTTCGGCGAGATTCCGGTGATCTTGTCAAACGGCGTCACGCCATGCAGTCGTGTTGCTTCTTTTTCCGCGGGGGGATAGCCTTTTCCTTTTACTGTTCGGACATGAATCAGGATAGGGCCCTTGAGTTCACGCACATGCTTGAAAATCTCCACTAGCTTGAAAACATTGTGGCCATTGAACGGGCCGAAGTACCGGAATCCCAATGCCTCAAACAGCATTCCGGGGGTGACCACAGCCTTCACACCTCGCTCAACCTTCTGTGCGGCAGATCGCAAACGGTCACCGAACGTATCGAGCTTCCCCGTCAATTCCCAGACATTCGTCTTGAACTTGTTATACGTCGGATGCGCCAGAGCCTCGCTGAAATAGTTGTGGAATGACCAGACCGTCGGCTGCACAGAAGACAGCGACACCATCCCGTTGTCATTCAGCACAACGATTATGTCTTTCTTGAGCATCCCCGCGTTGTTCATCGCTTCGTAGGCCATTCCCCCGGTGAGCGAACCATCGCCGACGATGGCCACTACTTTGAAATCCTCTTTCTTGAAATCCCTCGCCGTGGCGATTCCGAGAGCTGCGGAGATCGCTGTGCTGGCATGGCCCGCACCAAAAACATCGTATTCGCTTTCACTTCGCTTGAGGAATCCACTCAGGCCGTTGAGCTGCCTGATCGTGTCCATCCGCTCTTTTCGACCTGTCAGAATCTTATGCGGATAGGCCTGATGCCCCACGTCCCAAACGAGCTTGTCTCTTGGCGTCAGAAACGCGTAGTGAAGCGCGACGGTAAGCTCGACCGTACCCAGGCCGGCACCGAAGTGTCCGCCCGTCTTGGACACGGAATCGATGAGAAACTCCCGGACCTCCGCACAAACTGTTCGCAGGTCCTTCAACTCGAGTTTGCGAAGATCTTCCGGCTGGCGAATCTTGTCCAGTATGGTAAATTCCGATTGCGTATCAGTCATCCTTCTTCCACGTCTGTCACTTCAAGGTCGTCGCCCGCCGACTTTGCGAGTCTCCTGATTTTCAGCTCGGTCGCCTTCAATCGCTCGGCGCAGTCGCGGGAGAGCTTTATTCCTTCCTCGTAGAGTCCAACAGCTTCGTCAAGGGATACCTTCCCCCCTTCCAACGATTCAACGATTGACTCCAGGCGCTTGAGTGAACTCTCGAAGGAATCCTTCTGTGTCTTTTTCGTACCCATTACTGTACCTTCGCCTTTACGCTTCCATCCTGAAATTGTATCGTGGTCTCGTCCTGCCGCTTCAGCAACCCTGCCCGGGTGATAACCGCCTCCCCTCGCCGGACGATAGCGTACCCGCGTTGCAGAATGCCCTGCGGGCTCAACCCTGCCAGGCGCTTTTGCAGAGACAGATGAGTGTCGTGGGCTCTCTCGTAGAGACGGTGGGCAGTCATAGCCTGCACCCGAACCAGGTCGTCCAGCTTCTGCACGAACTCCCGCAGTATATCTTTGGGTCTGTTGAACGCGTAGCTGGAAAGGAGACCCTGCACCCGTTCCCGATTCTCAGCGATCAATTGCAGAGCGTTCCGACGCATAGTATACTCATAGTTGCGAATAAGTTCAAGAAGCTCTGTCCGATCAGGCACGACCATCTCCGCCGCCGCAGATGGAGTCGGCGCCCGCAAATCTGCGACAAAGTCCGCGATGGTGAAGTCAATCTCATGACCGACGGCGCTCACAACTGGAATCCGGGACCCGGCAATGGCCCTCGCGACAACTTCTTCGTTGAATGCCCAAAGATCCTCCATCGACCCACCGCCGCGCCCTACAATGATGACATGCACATTTCCGTATCGATTCATCTCAGTGAGAGCACGTGCAATTTCGTCAGATGCACCTGCACCCTGTACCGGAACGGCTATGAGGACAACCTCCACGCTGGGGAAACGACGGCTCAGGACCGTCCGGATGTCCTGCAAGGCGGCACCAGTTTCCGAAGTGATGACGCCAATCCGCTCGGGAAACCGTGGCAGCGGGCGTTTCCGCGATTCGTCGAACAGCCCTTCTGCCGCAAGCCTCCGTTTCAACCGATCGAAGGCGACCTGGAGCTCACCGATTCCGACGGGTGTCAGTTGTTCGACATCGATCTGGTAGTTTCCGCGTGGGGGATACACTGTGATACTACCGCGCGCAATCACTTTCATGCCATCTTCGGGAGTGAAGAGCAAGCTGGCGACGCGACTTCTCCACATGGTTGCCGAAAGCTGGGCACCTTCGTCTTTCAAAGTGAAATAGAGATGGCCGGAAGTATGGCGCTTGAAATTCGAGATCTCGCCCTGAATCCACACTCTGGAAAACCGCTGCTCGAGTGATTGCTTGATCTGGCGTGTAATATCGGATACAGATAGTACTTTTGACGTTTCGTTCACGTGGTTCTCGTCTGCGTTTCCAATGCTGGAATATAGGAAACAATGCCGAAGACCGCACGCATTTCTTGTCTTTCAGGGGCATCTTGCCTATATTCTTGAAGAAGGGACAACAAAAGGAGGAATATGTACGCGGACGTTCTGGCAATCGGGGCACACCCGGACGACATAGAGCTTTCCTGCGGAGGGACCATAGCGAAACTTGTCCGGCAGGGGCACAGAGTTGCCCTTGCAGACATGACACAGGGGGAACTTGGCACGCGTGGGTCAAAAGAGATCAGAGCGCGAGAAGCTGCCGATGCAGCCAGCATCTTAGGTGTGGTGACGAGGCGTAATCTGCGACTTCCCGACGGTGGCATCGAGATCAAGACGGAACATGTGAAGAAAGTCATTGCACTCATCCGGGAACTCCGGCCATCGATTCTGCTCATTCCTCATGGCGTTGAGCGCCATCCCGACCACGTTCACACGCACCAGCTATGCAGAGAAGCGTGGTTCTACGCTGGCCTCGAGAAACTCCCGACGATCATACGAGGCATTCAGCAACAACCCCACCGGCCGCATCACTTCTTTGAGTTCATGCAATGGCACGAGTTCGATCCTGCATTCATCGTCGATATCTCAGATACCTATGAGACAAAGATGAACGCCATTCGCGCCCACGCATCCCAATTCTTCAATCCTGAGAGCAAGGAGCGCGAGACAAAGCTGAGCAGTCCCGAATTCCTGCAGACCATTGAAACGCGCTGCAAGTACTACGGACACAAGATCGGCGTCAAGTATGGAGAGCCATTCCTGACGAATTTCTCTATCGGCGTGAAGGACCTCTTCGACCTTCAGATCATCAAAGGTTAGTTCCTAACCGACGATCTCGCCTCATCCGAGGCAGAGCTTCTGATTTTGCTCTCGAGATGGCTGAAACATCATTGCAGTCCGTCCACCCCCGATCCTCGTACGAATTCGATAAAATCGTGTGGGGCCCGATTTGAGTCGACGTTCACGGACGGAGGAATGAAAGTGGACTTCAGAAAGCACCGCGATTTCGAATTGGTCAGCGACAATCCTTGATTGTGGAACTTCAATTCGGTATCTTATGTTGGAAATTGTATCGGCGGAACATAACCTTGGTCATGAAACAAACCCGATCAAATATCATCATCGCATCCACTCTGGCGCTGTTGTTCACAGTGTTCAACGTCGGCTTGCCGATCGCGATGTATGTCTGCCCCATGATGAGCGGAGATCTCTCAACCTGCACCTGCAATTGCACACATGAGGGTCTTTCGATCAGCTACCACATGGATGATTGCTGCAGCTCAAAGGTGCTCGCCGAGCGCAATACGACGCCGTTTCTTGACGTTGCCAAGTTCCGGGCACCCGGGGCAGAACTTGTTTTCGTTTTCTCCTTCGCCGCCACAAACCCACAGGCTCCTTCTTTCGCGCACACATCAATCGCTGCGTTCGATACCAGCCCTATTACTCCTGCTATACCGCTCTATCTCCAATCTTCCTCGCTTCTGATCTAGCGCCGCGCTGTTCTTCCTTCGTCCCTGGCTGAGTCCCAGCCTATTATTCATTTCATACCGTTGAGGGAGTTACGATGAAGTACGCACAATTGCTGCTTCTCGTCGCCCTCTTCTTCACGTGCGTCAGCGTTGCACAACGTTCAAACAGCACGCGAGACTCGGTTCGTGAAGAGAGCATGGCGGCGCTAATCAATGAGGCACTATCGAGGAATCCCGACATTGCCGTCGAGCGAGACCGCGTCGAGGCCGCAAGGCAGAAAATACCGCAAGAATCGGCACTTCCGGATCCGGAGCTGATTTTCAAAATGATGGAAATCCCTGGTCTCGATTTTGGGAACGCCACATTCGCGAATCTTGAGCTCATGCAAATGGTTCCATTCCCCACAAAGCTGCGCACAAAACGATCGCTGGCCGAGTTGCTCCTGACGCATGCCAGCTATGGGCAGAAGGAACGAATTGCAATGACGACAGCAGAGGTCAAGATGGCCGCTGCAACGCTCTGGTATGCACGCGAGGTCCTCGCACTCAACCAGGCGAATCAGGACATCTTGCGAAGAGTGCTCAAGGCGGTGGAGACTGCTTATGCCGTTGGGAATGCTTCGCAACAAGATGTGCTCAAATCCAATATTGAGCTTGCCAAAACGATTTCTGAGGAGACAGTACTCAGAAGCCGCACTCTTGGAGCGGAGAACAAGCTCCGCGAGCTCTTAAACCGACCTTCTTCAATCGGCATCGGTCGGGTCTCTCCCGGTACCGGACGTGTTACCCTCCCTCCCGTCGAGAAACTACTTTCAGCTTCAACTCTGCGCAGACCAATGCTTGCAGACGATTCGTTGAGCATTGTCGAGAAGGAACTCGCGCTCAGTCTCATGAAGCAGGAGTACCTTCCGGATCTCAAATTCTCTCTCGAATACGTTCGCATGCCGATGGCGATGGAAAACCGGTGGAGTTTTGCTGCAGGCATTACGCTCCCATTTTCACCTTGGACGCTTGGCAAAGCTTCAGCCCGGGTACAGGAAGGGGAGGCTGACAAACGCATGTCAGAATCTATGTATGTATCGAGAAGAAATAGCGTCGCGGCGGCGATACGCACGCGTTATGAAGAGGCGAACGGCAGGGCCCGCCAGCTCGATATCTACGAGCGGTCCGTTCTCCCACAGCTCCGCCAGTCTATCGCGGTGATGCTCACCGAATATGAGACGGGTAAGACTTCATTCCTGATGCTTTTGGATAGTTACCGTATGTACCATGAAGGTATCATGGCGTTTGCGATGGCTCGCATGCAGTACTCTGAGGCCATCGCCGAACTCGAACGAGAGGTGGGCGTCACAGATATCTCCTCACTCTCTTCATCCGGCAAGGAGGATTCGCAATGAAACGATTCATGAACATCGTACTACTCGGCTTCACGGTCACCAGTCTTGCCCTTTTGGGCTGTGGAAAATCAATGGACAAGGAAAGCGACAAGAGCCACGCCGAGAGCCACACGGCTGACGTTTATACATGCCCCATGCACCCCTCAGTGCAGAGCGATAAGCCAGGCGCCTGTCCAATCTGCCACATGACCCTTGTCAAGGTCACATCCGACGAGGCTGCTCAGGACACAGAGCCGGGCCATAGTGGTCTCTCGCTGTCAGCATCCCGTCTCGTTCTCGCCAATGTCGCAACGCAGAGCGTAGAAAGGTCCAACCTCATCAAAACCATCACCGCTGTAGGCAAGATGGACATCGCCGAACCCAACAACCAGCAGATCACTGCGCGCTATGCGGGGCGCGTCGAGCGCCTATTGGTATCGTTTGTCGGCGAGAATGTCCGGCAAGGCCAGCTCGTCGCAGAGATCTACAGTCCTGATGCCGTCGCTGCCCAGCGAGAGTACCTCGTTGCACTCGAAAATCAACCCGGTATCACTGAGACATCCGCCGAGACCTATTCGGGGGCAAATGTACTTCAGCAATCGAAGCGAAAGCTCAAACTCTGGGACTTTACCGACGATCAAATCGATCAACTGTCGAAGACACGAGAGGCGAGGACAGTCGTCCCAATCTACTCACCCGTCGCGGGTACTGTTATCCGCAAGAACATCAACGCGCAAGCATATATCTCAGCCGGCGAGGCATTGTTCGATGTCGCAAATCTGCAATCCCTATGGCTTCAGTTCGATCTGTACGAGGCGGAGCTCTCAGCTGCGCGAATTGGCCTGAAGGTCACGGCAACCATCGATGCATTTCCAGGTGAACAATTTCAGGGAACAATCTCGTTCATCAGTCCCCTCGTGGAACCAACGACGAGAACTGTACGCGTCCGAGCTTCAGTCGACAATAGAGGTCTGAAGCTTAAGCCCGAGATGTTTGCGCAAGTTCTCCTGCACGTTCCGTTGCCCAAGACGATCGTGGTCCCTGCATCTGCAGTGATGTCGACCGGGAAACGGACCGTTGTCTGGGTAGAAGCGTCTCTGCGACATTTTGAACCAAGAGCAGTGGTCCTCGGCGAACGAGCAGGAGACTTCTACCAGGTGCTGGAAGGGTTAGCAGAGGGTGAGATCATCGCGACGACAGGAAGTTATCTCATCGATTCAGAAAGTCAGCTTCAAATGTCCAACACCCACGCGGGACACTAAGAACGTTTGCCGGATGAGACACTCCGGATCCATTTTCGGGATTGTGAGGCAATTATGATTGAGCGAATCATCGAATACTGTTCACGCAACAGGTTCATTGTCTTGCTCGCTTACGCGATTGTCGCGGGCTGGGGCCTTTGGGCGGTGCTGCACACACCGCTCGATGCTATTCCAGACCTTTCAGAGCATCAAGTGATCGTGTTCACCGAATGGATGGGTCGATCACCGCAAACAGTTGAGGACCAGGTTACCTTTCCGCTCGCGACTGCGTTGCAGGGAGTTCCTCAGGTTTCTGCAATCCGAGCGCAATCTATGTTCGGGATGTCATTTATCTACATCATCTTTGATGAATCCGCAGACCTCTACTGGGCTCGAAGCAGAGTTCTCGAAAAACTCTCCACCGTCCAGTCTTCCCTCCCCCAGGGGACACGAGTACAGCTTGGTCCTGACGGAACAGGGGTTGGACATGTTTTCTGGTACACCGTTGAAGGAAGCTCCGATCTAGGAGCGTTACGAGCGGTTCAGGACTGGTACATCAAGCTCAACCTCCAAGGGGTACCGGGTGTGGCAGAAGTGGCCTCCATAGGCGGATACGTGAAACAGTATCAAGTCAATGTGAATCCAAACGCCATGAAGGCATTTGGGGTCGCACTGAGTGATGTCAAGACAGCGGTCATGCGGTCGAACAACGAAGTCGGTGGCAAGATCCTGGAGATGTCCGATGCTGAATACTTCATCCGAGGGCAAGGATATATTCGGTCTCTCCGCGACGTCGAGAATACGGTTGTTACCACGGGCGCCAATGGTGTGCCGGTCTATGTGAAGAATATCGCCACTGTTCAAATGGGACCTGATATCCGCCGCGGGTCTCTCGAAAAAAACGGAGAGGGTCAGGCCGTTGGCGGGATTGTCGTGATGCGCTACGGCGAGAACGCCAAGGATGTCATTGACCGCGTCAAGAGGCGCATTCAGGAAATCAGCCCGGGACTCCCCAAGGGAGTCACAATTCATACGGCATACGACCGGAGCGAATTGATTACAGCCGCGGTCGACACGCTGAAACGCGCCCTCACCGAAGAGGCGATCATTGTAACCCTCATCGTGCTGATATTCCTCCTCCACGTGCGGAGTGTTCTCCGCGTCATTATCGAGATCCCGGTTGCTGTTCTTATTGCTTTCATCTGCATGAGAATGTTCGGCATAACCTCGAACATCATGTCCCTCGGCGGCATAGCCATCGCAATCGGAGTCATTGTGGACTCTTCCATCGTTCTGGTGGAAAATGCCTACAGGAATGTCGCACGGGCACAGGAGGAACGTGGGGCACTGAGCACAACGGAACTTGTCGAAATCTCCATCTTGTCAGCAAAGCAGGTTGCCCCTGCCATTTTCTATTCGGTTGCCATCATGGTGGTTTCGTTCCTTCCCGTTTTTCTTCTCGAAGGCCAGGAGGGAAAACTTTTCCGGCCTCTCGCCTTCACGAAGACATTTGTCCTCGCTGGGTCCGCGATTATCGCGATTACACTCGTCCCAACACTGATGACCCTCCTGACACGTGGCAAATTTCGCACGGAGGAGAAAAACCCAGTCACCAGGATATTGAAATCGCTTTATGCACCGGTGATACGCTGGGTGCTGAAGTGGAGAAAGACTACAGTAGTGCTGAACATACTCGCCCTTCTGCTCACGGTGCCAATGATCTGGCGCATGGGCTCCGAATTCATGCCTCCCCTGGACGAAGGGAGCCTCCTCTTTATGCCCGTCACGCTCCCGTCGGCCTCGATGACCGAGGTCAATCGCATACTCCAGATGCAAGATGGCATCATCAAGTCGGTGCCAGAGGTAGATCTTGTGCTTGGGAAGGCGGGGAAGGCCGAAACGTCCACAGATCCTGCTCCGGTAAGCATGATCGAGACCATCATCACGCTGAAGCCAAAGAGCCAATGGCGCCCCGGGGTAACCAAAGACGACATCATTGCGGAACTTGACGCAAAGCTGCAGATTCCAGGCGTTCGGAATGGCTGGACGCAGCCCATCATCAATCGCATCAATATGCTCTCGACCGGCGTCCGGACCGATCTCGGTGTCAAGATCTTCGGTAAAGACCTCGACACCCTCGAACGGCTCGCCATTCGCGCAGAACAAATCCTCCGGCAAGTACCCGGTGCTGCCGATCTTTACGCAGAGCGAACACAAGGCGGTCTCTTTGTCGATATCGATATCAACCGCGAGGCCGTTGCACGCTACGGTATCAACCTCGGTGATGTGCAAGACATCATTGAGACTGCCGTCGGCGGTGAGAACATCGGGATCATCATCGATGGGCGTCAACGCTTTCCCATCCGTGTCAGGTATCAGCAGGACTACCGCAACTCTCTCGAGGTCCTCCGGAGTCTGCTTGTGCCTTCAAGTGTGACATCGGCCGCCGCTGGTGGATCCTCGCCACAACCGCTGGAAGCAACGCGCATGGGCTCGAGTATGTCGGCAGGAGCGATGTCTTCAACAACCACGCAGAAGCAAGCCACGATACCTTCCGGAGCTGGGCAACCACTTTTCAACCGCACCTACATACCGCTGGGGCTGCTCGCGGCAGTGCGGATTGTGCCCGGTCCACCGATGATCTCAAGTGAAGATGCCCAGCTGCGCTCTATCGTCTTCCTCAATGTCCGCGGTAGAGACATGGGCGGCTTCGTCACTGAGGCGAAAAAGGTCCTCAACAAGGAGCTGACACTTCCGACCGGCTATACACTCCAGTGGAGCGGTCAATGGGAGAATCAAGTGCGAGCGAAGGAACGCCTCACGATTTTGATGCCGATCGTATTTCTTATCATCTACGTCATGCTCTACTTCGTCACCAAGGATTTTCTCGAAGCGCTCGTCGTCATGCTGTCGGTTCCGTTTGCACTCATCGGCGGTGTGTATCTCGTATATCTCCTCGGTTACAATCTTTCGGTGGCCGTCTGGGTAGGGTTCATTGCGCTTTATGGACTAGCCGTGCAAACTGGCGTCGTTATGGTGATCTACTTGCACGACGCCCTCGATAGACGCATTCGAAGGTGGGAGAAAGGAGAACGAGGTCCCATAACCGAGGCCGACGTCATTGAAGCGACAATAGAGGGTTCTGTTCTTCGTCTTCGGCCGAAGATTATGACTGTTGCCACGGCTCTTATCGGACTCATACCCATTATGTGGAGCACCGGAATCGGGGCAGACGTCATGCAGCCGCTTGCGGCGCCAATGATAGGAGGATTGATCACATCCACTATTCACGTCCTGGTCGTGACTCCGATTCTCTTCAGCGCTATGAAAGAGCGGGCGGTACGTGAAGGAACGCTCAGGAAGTCAAGTATGGCGGCCTGGATGAAGGATTAGATGCTGAACACTCACTGACTGAGAACAACCATTAAAGTGCACACAAACAATCACTATTCCAATCAGAAAGGACATTCACATGAAGCATCTCACATTTGCCGTCATGGCAATTGCCGTGCTCGTTTCGTCACTCACAGCCCAGACAAAGCAGAAGGCCGAGCCGAAAGGTCCAGATGCGAAAATAGAAACCGTTGTGATCAACGTTCCCACCGTGGTTTGCAGCTCTTGTGACGCGACAATTACAAAAGCAGTCAGGAAGGCGGCAGGAGTGAAAACGGTGAAGGTCAATTTGGAAAAGAAAACCGCAACGGTATCTTTTGCGAGCGGAAAGACCACGCTAGCAAATCTTGAGAAAGCTATCTCCAATGCCGGCTACGACGCCAACAATACCAAACGAAATCCGGCTGCTTATGAGAAGCTGGACGCCTGCTGCAAGAAAGACTGAACTAGGTTTCCAGGACTCTACTACCCCCTGAGAACACGAACGTCCCGCCGGTCGCTGGCGGGACGTTTCATTTCAGCCGAGTATGTTCGCAATCACTCCGGCGGCCGGGGTCTCTCTCCCTGGCGGCGGGCTTCCTCCACTCACCGCATGATCGTCAGCACGAAACCTATAATGAGCGTGACGGTGCCAGCCCACACCAGATTTATCATCGGTTTGATACTGGCTTCGATGACAAGCGTATCTTCCTTCTGGTGAGCTGCAGGGTCGTGGGGGAGCTTCACATCGACAGCCACGGCTGATTGGGATGGATCCTCCTGACTCGGCATCGTCTTTGTCATAGCGAATTCATACTGCTTTCCATCCTTCGCTGTATATGCTGATGGGATGAATTCAGCCCCTGCAGGGCCGTTCTTCACGCGGAGTTCCAGACGGTCTGAGCTTGTTCCCTTCTGAATCTGAAGCTCGGCAGTGATGAAGAACTCCTTCCCTTCTGACATGGCAGCTCGCTGCTCGTCTGTGAATTTGAACTGCGAAAATGTGACGGTGAGGTCGCCGATCTTCAGAGGCTTACCGCGTGCAAGCGTGTGCGAGACGACAGCCTCCTTCGTCCCTGTTTCTACGGTCACGGGGGACACGTAGAAATCCCTGCTGATGAAATTGATGACGTCGGGATGGCGTATGGTTGAATTATCCTGGCTATTGAATCGCATGATCGGCGCGACGATCTTTGTCACGCCCCCGTGGTGGACCTCCACATTAAAGGCATAACGCTCGCTGTCGAGCTCCTTGTAGCCGAGGTAGGTCAGCCGATAACCCATGCTCTCTGCCGGTTTGCCACGCTCTAACGCTAGCGTTGCTTTGGTATCGTAGCGGGACGACGTTACGAATCCAAGACACATGAGTGCGATGCCGACGTGCGCTATGGATCCTCCGACGAATTTCGGATTCCCCGCGAATATGCTGTAACCGATCTTCGCATTGACGACAAGTGAAAACGCCGCACAGAAGATGAAAAGCAGGATAAGGACTTCTTCCGAACCCAGCACACTGTAGACCGCAGCAGTAATGAGAAGCGAAAGGGCCACAGGCACAGCCAGGCTGCGAAGCAAGGGTCCGGCATGAGATTGCCGCCACCAGAGAAGTTGCCCAAGGCCGGAAAGAAAACAGATCACAATTCCCAACGGGAGATTTGTTCGCACATAGTAGATGATCTCGACCGCGGACGCCTTCCCCTTCAGAATAGAAGTGATGATGGGGGAAGATGTCCCGATCACAACAAAGAGCGCCACGAAGCTTAGCGCGAAGGCGCCAAGGAAGAGGGCGAACTCTCTGGAAAAGTACGAATGCTTCACCGGTGCTTTCGGCATTTCTCTCACGCGGAACGCGAATAGGCCGAAACCGATGCCGGCAAACAGACCGAGACACCCCAGAAGCAGCCAATAGACCCACATACCAGGATCGACGAAGGAATGAACGGACGTATCGCCGAGCACGCCGCTCCGGGTCAGAAAGGTACTGTAGAGAACCGTCACGAACGTGAGGAGGCTGAACACGATGTTCGTGCGAACGAATCCGCCAGTCTTCCTCTGGTTCAGCGCTGAGTGAATCGAGGCTACGCAGAGCAGCCAGGGAATCAGCGAGGAGTTTTCGACAGGATCCCATCCCCAGAATCCCCCCCATCCCAGTGTTTCGTACGCCCAATAGCCGCCGAGGATGATCCCCGTACCCAAAACCATGGAACCGAATACTGCCCAAGGGGTCGCAATGCGGATCCACGAGTTATAGTCCCTTTTCATCATGGCGGCCACGGCAAGTGTGTACGGCACCGCCATGGCAGAAAATCCAGTGAAGAGAATTTGGGGGTGAATGACCATCCAGTAATTCTGCAGGAGAGGGTTGAGACCCTTCCCCTGATTCGGAAATTGAGCCCACACGCCCCTGGCGGCGTCGAGCATGACCACGTTTGGGAGCCCATTCGGTATTGGTCCCGACTTCACCAAATCGGCCGGGAAGCTGTCCCAAATCAGCGCGAAAGGATTCTTCACGACCAGCATAAGGAGCAGAAAAGCCAGGATCGATGAATACACTGACATCGTAGCGGATTCGTACTCTCTTCGCGACGTGTAGAACATCAGGAAGATGCCAATGAAGGAAGTGTACAAGGCCCACAACGTGAGACTCCCTTCCTGGCCGGCATAGAAGGTCGAAACAAGCAGGGGCAGGGACAGGTCTGTTGAGCTGTATTCCCAGACGTAGGTGAACTGAAACTGGTGTGTCAGGATCAGGTAGAGAAACACCGAAGAGGCGGCAATCAGAGAGAGTGTTGACAGATGGTAGCAATTGCGCGCGTAGAAGAGCGCCTTGTCAGATTGATTTCTAAAAGAGCGGAAGTAAAAGAAAGCCGCGGCGAGCGCGGCGAAAAAAGCAACTTTGATAATGCTTGAACCGATCGTCCCCAGCAACACCATGCCCATCGCTCCTCTCCTCATCACAGGGTTTTCTTGATCGTTTCGGAAGACCCTTCGTACTTGGATGGGCACTTCGTGAGAACTTCAGAGGCGTGAAATTCTCCGTTCACGAATTTGCCTTTGGCCACCACGCTCGTGGCGAGCTCGAAATTGTTCGGTTTCGCGCCATCCAGAACCACTTTTGCGACGCGGCTGGCGTCATCCTTCATGAAGAATGAGAACTTGACGTTCTGAACGTCGAAGGCGGTTGGTTGCTCCTTGACCCACTCACCCTTGACCTGAACCTTTTTCTGGGATCGTTCCGCCGCTGAGAAGTTGGCATACTCCACGTTCGATTCCATGAAGTTCATCGCCCCCAACACTACGCCGATCACAACGACAATGGCCCCTACAATCACTTTCACTTTCATGCACTTATCCTTTTGTAAAATGATCTTCCAACTGTTTGATCCGTTTGTCGATCCGAACCAGGTACCAAACGATCCCCGCCCAGATCAACAAAATGATCGACATGACTATGAACAACTGATGCTGCCCTAAAAATTCCATCATATCGGACCTCAGCTATGGTGAGCAGAACGCTGATACTCGAGCCTTGCAAGCCTGACCCTGAGATTGAACAACCAAATAAAGAACAGCGTGAACCCGAGCAAGCCCAGCAAGAAAATCACCAGCATGTTCGGTGACATCTTGAATTGAACTACCGGTCCTGCCCCATCAGGGTCTCCCTTCGCGCCTGGATGAAGACCGCTCATGATCCGAGGCATGACGAAAACAAAGAATGGGACGGTTATTCCTGCAATGATTGAATAGACGGCCGACAAGGTCGCTCTCTTCTCTTCCGTCTCGAGCGCTGAGCGAAGAGCAAAGTAAGCCCCGTAGATCAGGAGCAGAACGAAAATGGACGTCTCCCGGGGATCCCAGTTCCAGAACGAGCCCCAGCTGAACTTTGCCCAGATCGCTCCTGTGATGGTTGCAAGGAGGCAGAACATGAATCCCAGGCCGGCAGCGGAGACTGATTTGATGTCGTCGTCGAAATTCTTCGTTTTGAGATATCGGAATCCGTAAAAAGTCCCCACGAGAAAGGCAACGACAGTCGTCCAGGCAACCGGAACGTGATACAGGATGTTCCGCGCTTTTTCTTCGAGGCCGGGGATAATCGGAAATTCCAGCCAACTCTGCGGACTCGGAGACAGAGGAATAGCCAATCCCGCGATCAAAACAAACGTGATGAGAATAATGGATCCGTATTTTGCTGCGTTCATATCATTCTTTCCAAACATATTCAAACAGGAGATACGATCCCGCGGTCATGGCAAGAAAATAGCCAATCAGGATCTGGAAATCGCCGAGCGCCGATGCGAACGGCTCGCCGTCGAGCGCCTTCGTCGTTGCGCTCATCACTGTCATGAGCAATACTACCAACACAGGGAATGAGAGAACCGGATACAGAGTCGCCCTCGTATTCGCCTTGGCCACAATTGCGGCGATGATCGTGGAGGCGGACGCAAACCCGAGGCTGCCAAGTATTACCGTCCCGAGAAACGTTGACATCGTCTGAATGACAAACGTGCTCGAGAACACTGCCATATAGAGCGCTGTCACTGCGATGGTGAGCGAAAACGTCAGCGCCGTGTTGAAAATCAGCTTGGCAAAATACACCGTCGACGGAGTCGCAACCAGCTGCAGTGTCATCGTCGTTCCCCGCTCCTCTTCGCTGACAAAAGTCCGCGAGAGTCCGGACATCGCAGTGAAGAACACTACCACCCAGTAGAGGCCAGCCAAAACGCTTGATGTGGGCTGGTCGGATCGCAACGCGAAGAGAATCGTTGCTACTGCCACAACGACAAACATGACCAGCGCATTCAAGGCATAGCGGGTTCGCAGCTCAGAATGGATGTCCTTGCGTACAAGCGCAAATATGGCCGTAACAGACATTCAACCCCTTGTCAAAAATAAGAAAATACTTGCCCAACGGCAAGCGAAACACCTCAGACCGAGTCTTTACAGTGTGTGATCGCCCAGGACCACTCGCTGCGCGCACCAGGTTGCCTCTTCATGGTCATTCGTCGCGACGATAAGCACGCCAGTCGACCTCTGCCGGTCTGCACATTTCTCCACCATCGCGATCCCTTCATAATCCAGATTCGCGGTCGGTTCGTCCAGAACCAGCACATCGGGGCGGTGCAACATCGCAAATGCGTACTTCAGCCGTTGCTTCATTCCCGATGAGTATGTGCGGACGAAATCATTCCGCCTCTCCCACAATCCAACTGTCGTCAGTGTCTCGGCAATCCACTCCCGCGATACATCGCGATCTGCTCGAATCCGAGACAGGACCTCCAGGTTTTCCAATCCCGTGAACTCGTCGTACATCTGCAGGTATGGGCTCACAAGACCGATGTAGTCTTTGACTGCATCCACATCAATGTTCCGATTCTCCACCTTGTACGCGACCGATCCACGCGTCGGAGACAAAAGGCCGCAAATAATCTTCACGAGCGTCGATTTCCCGGATCCATTCCGACCAGTAATTGCCAGCGACTCCCCTCCCTTGAGAGAAAAGGAGATATCCCTGAAGATGGACCTTCGGTTGAACTCCTTTGAAACACCAGTCGATGTGAGGGAAATCAGATTCATTGAAAGATCGCGACCTTCCACTTATACTGCGCACTTCCACATTTCG
>Ga0315277_10003404_pt1 | contig 21557 bp, 18 predicted proteins | sample YL17G05_15_MG_FD_203695 | JGI IMG/M metagenome (GOLD analysis project Ga0315277, IMG submission 203695) | Sediment microbial communities from Yellowstone Lake, YNP, Wyoming, USA - YL17G05_15 | ecosystem: Environmental > Aquatic > Freshwater > Lake > Sediment | place: USA: Wyoming | collected...
TGCCCGTTCTGCCGACCGCGGTAGGCTGCAGTCCCATGCCGACTGGAGACTGGACTCTAGGGGCAATAGCCGTACACGGAGCTCGTGCTAACAAGCCAGAGGTAGGTGGGATGTTTGCGGCAGAGCACCTGCCTGGCAAGCACAGGTTGAGGGGTCATCTTCCCGGGGATCGGTGATCCGTGCGGCTCACCACGCACCATGTGGGTTCACAGCATGAGCGCCGCAGATACGGATGGAATAGCGCCACCCCACAACCCAGATTCACACGTTAGGTGGGGCGTGAAGGCCTCCCCTGGTCTTTGCCCCAACCCGGTTCATCCTTGCGTCTCCTTGGTGCCTGGAGTACAGTTGCCTCGGCCAATAGCGCCCTTGCTCCTGCCAGCGACCAACGCGGCCATGTTCCTGGCCGGCGGTCCGAAAAGGGCAATGATTCTGGCCGGGCCGCCGCGGCAGCCGAGGGTGCAGCCAGCCGAGGCCGGCAGGGGGACCAACAAGGAGACCTAGGATGGGGAAATCGCTTCTCTCGCCAATCGCTGTACTGCTCCTCTCCGTGACTCTGGCGGCTTGCGGTGGCTCAGAGAAGGTCACCCCGACCCCCGAGACACCCGGCGCCAGCCCGGCAGCAGGGCCTGTCACCATTGACCTCTGGCATTCGCAGCTTGCCGCTAACGAAGAGACCTTGAACCGCCTGGTGGATCGTTTCAACGCCTCCCAGAATGAGGTGAGCGTGCGCGCGTTTTTCCAGGGCACCTACGACGACGCCATGGCGAAGCTGGTGGCCTCCCTTCCCACAGGCGACGTCCCGGCCATCATGTTCCCACGGGACACCTACATGCAGATGATGATCGACGGCGGGGCCGTTACCCCCGTCCAGGAGTTCATTGACCGGGATGGCTACGACCTTTCGGATCTGGACCAGAAGGGTGTCCAGTACTACACCACTCAGGGCAAGCTGTGGGCCATGCCCTTCGGGATGGAGGTCAACGTCCTCTACTACAATAAGGTGGCCTTCCGGGAGGTGGGCCTGGACCCCGAGAGGCCGCCCCAGGATCTGGAGGAACTGCGCCAGTACTCAGAGAAGCTGCTGAAGCGCGACGCCGCCGGGAACGTGGTGCGGAGCGGCATCGCCCTCGATATTGCGCGCTGGCCGGAGCGCGTCCTGGCCGGGCACGGTGACCTCTGGGTAGACAACGAGAACGGACGTGAGGGCCGAGCGACCAAGGTCCTCTTCGACAACGACACCGGTCGCTGGTTCTTCCAGTGGTGGCACGACATGGTGGATAGCGGGCTGGCCTTCAACATCGGCCGGAACCCTAGCTTCGCCGAGGGCTTCCTGGCCATGTCCTCCGGCCGGGCCGCGATGACCTTCAGCTACTCAAGTGCGCTGCGCTCCGTGATCGACGTCCTGGAGAAGGGGGTACAGGGCGTGGAGGTCGGCATTAGTCGGCTGCCCGGTGCCCCCGGGAGCCCCGACAAGACGACCTGCATAACTTCCTACGGCCTCTGGATTCTCAGCGCACGCCCCAAGGCGGAGCAGGAGGCGGCCTGGAAGTTCATCAAGTGGCTCATGGAGCCTGAGCAGCAGGCCGAGTTGTTCGCCGGCAGCGGCTACCTTCCCGTGAGCCGCTCGTCGGTCGATCTGCCGGCGGCGCAAGATGCCATAGCACGCTACCCTCTCTTTCGGGAGGCCCTCGACCTTTACCTCAACGCCCCGGCCACCCCCGCCTCCCTGATGGCGACCCTGGGTCCTGTAATGAAGGTGGACGAAGCCGTTTATCGGGGCGTGGAGGAGATGCTCACCGCCGGCAAGGATCCCGAACAGGCCCTGAAGGACGCTGCCTCTAATGCCAACGCCGCCATCGCAGAGTACAACCAGCGGGTAGGAGGCTAGGGGCCTCAGACAAGGGCAGCCCGAGCGAGTCCACGGGCCGTTCTTTCCCTTTCCATCACCTGCAGGGCAGGCTCCCGCGGCCGTCCATTGCAGGTCGAGCCGTAGCCGGGAGGTGGTGGCTGGGTCGGGCTATTGCAGGCAGGAGGCGTCACCGACCCGGTGGCGCCGAAGCCCAGGCGGCCCTGAGCCACAACGGGCCGCCGCAGGGCACTCATACGCTGTACTCCCACCACGACGTGGTCGTGGAGGCCGCCCCCGGTACTTGTCACCGTCTGGCTTTGGTGCGCTCGCTGCGGGATCAAAAGGAGGCCCGCATGACTAGCGAAACGGACCCTTGGATACCTACCTGGCTACTCGTCATCGAGATCGGCTTCTCAGTCATCGGCCTCCAGTCGACCCATGCATTGGGCGATGGTGCTGGCATGTACATCGGGGCGATCCCCTTCGGCATGTGGCTACTTGGCAAAGGATGCCGACGCGCTTTCACAGCCTTCCCTGTCGCCCACTGGCGGCAGATCTGGTCCAACAACCCGCTGGAGCGGCTGAACAAGGAGATCAGATGCCGCACAGACGTGGTGGGCATCTTCCCCAACAGAACGGCGCCAGGCGGCCCATTGGGGCCGTGCTGGCCGAGCAGTACCATGACTGGGCAACGAGCCGGTGTTACCTCAACGTCGGGGGGTCGGCGGGAGAGGAGGCTATGACCCGAGGGTTCCTGCAGGGGAAGGACGCGGTGCTTCTGTCGGCGGCATCTCGCCAAGGGAATTGTGAGCGTGGCGCGCTTTGACGCCAATTGACGGGACGTGACCCAGGCCTCAGCAACTTGGCAGCCGCGAGCTCACTTCGATCCAGAGTCGTGAATGAGGAACACTGAGTCTACCGTGCCGTCAGTTCTACATGGTAGCCGGCGAGACAACAGGTTCGTCTTGTCGCTCTGCCAGCTGGGCCCCGACTAGCCAAACCGTGACGGCAGGAACGCCTCCAACCCCTTTCCCGTCTTGTCCGTCGTTATCAGCTCTGTAACGAGCTTCGCTGTCACGGGCGCGAGGAGGATGCCATTGCGGAAATGACCGGTGGCGACGGTCACGTTACTCCAGCCAGGCAGCCGACCGAGTATCGGCAACTTGTCGGGGGATCCCGGTCGGAGGCCGGACCAGCTAGTGGCCACCTCGGCGTGGCGGAGGGCGGGCACCAGTCTTGAGGCGACACCGCGAAGCCAGACGATGCCACGCTGTGTGGTATGTGGGCGAAAGCCGACGTCCTCCTCCGTCGCGCCGACATAGAGGACGCCGCCAGCCTTCGGCGCGAGGTACCCGGGCACGATGTACCCGTCTAGGGGCCAAATGATGTGGCGCAACGAAGTGGGACGATAGGCCAGCATCTGGCCGCGTATCGGACTTGTGGGGACGTCCCAGTCGAGCTTCCGGGCCAGCGACCGTGTCCATGGTCCAGCCGCTAGCACGACATGGTCACATTCAAAGGTTCGTTCCGTTGTTCTTACACCCCGCACTCGGTCGCCCCTGAGCGAGAAGCCGATAACGGCTCGGCCTGGGTGGAGGTCTGCGCCATGCAAGCCCGCGGCTCGGGCCAGGGCCTGGGTGAAGTGCCCGGGATTGATATGCCGCTGATCTACGGCGAGGGCAGCGCCTGGGATCGTCGGCGATAGGGCAGGCTCTAGGAGGCGCAGAGATACTTCGTCTACCCACTCGAAATCGATGAATCCGCTGCCTCTCAACTGCGTGAACTGCCGCAGTCCTTGAGCCACCTCCTCCGTCTCAGGCACGACCAGCAAGTCCGAAGCGAGAAACTGGACATCGATCCCCGTCGCGGCGTCAAGCGCTGCGACGAGCGAAGGATAGAGCTCGAGGCTGCCACGGCAGAGGTCGCCGAAGGGGCCTCCGCCAATGGCTTCGGGAGGTGGGATGAGCAGGCCGGCGGCAGCACCGGATGCCTGGCCGCCGATCCCCCCCTTCTCCAGAAGAACAACGGACGAACCCGCGTTGGCAAGAGAGTAGGCGATGGCGCTGCCTATGACGCCGCCGCCGACAACGATGACCTCTGCCCCGCTTCGCACGACCCGAGTATAGGTTCGAGGTCACGTCCCGTCAATTAGTGTGGTGTTACAGAATATGTGACACAGAGAGGGAGTGAACGAAAGCCGGGCCCGCCATAGGGTAGGCAGGACACTAACCTAGCTGTGGGGTGGCAAAATGCCATCCGCCATCTTCTCGCTACGCCGCTATCCACTCATATTCGTGGTGAAGACCGCCCAGAACCGGCCGAGGGATGATCTCGCCAGCCGCTGGCGGGCCGGCCCGAGCGGGCGCCCCCGTGGGGCTGTCAAGACCGAGTGCGGGATGAGGCCGAGGTTGGCCAGGAGAGCTCACCCTGTCAACGCTCCAGATACGGATGGAATATTGCCACCCCACAAGGGGTCTGCGGAGCATCTGCCTATCACGCAGAGGGTAGACGGCGATATCGAGGGTTCAAACGGGACGCCCGTGGGGGGCCTGCTGCTTCAGGGCTGGCCCGGACAGCTCCCTGTGCCAACGCTCCAGATACGGATGGAGTTTTGCCACCCCACAAGTGAGGGAGTAAGGCCAAGAGAGGAAGGCCGGCGCAGGTTGCCCCGACCTTCCGCAGCCTTGTGGGGGGCTCTAGGCGGATTCGTCCTGTTGGACCTCCACGTTCTGCCAGAAGCGCCATCCATTCACTGAGTTGCCGGTGATGGCGCGGGCCGCCGCACTGAGGGAGCGATAGCGGCTTCCCCGGCACTCGACGGCCGGGGCGCCGCCCCCGTCCTCGTCCGCGACGATGCGGGCAGAGACCTCCTGACCCCGATAGCGACCCACGAGCTCCGTGCCCACCGGCGGGAGCTCACGGGCCTGAGGCTTCTGGCCGGCCCCCTTGCGTTCTCGCTTGGCCATTGTTCTCACCTCCTTTCTGTCTTGCCGTGGTGTGTACTCATCACTCTGCCGGCGCCAGAAGTCAAGGGGGTGCGAGGGAAGAATCTGAGGGGCTTGAATAGGGAGGTGGCGGTGCCCAGGCCGCTGCGGTGCGGCATCTTGGGGGTTCGCGGTTCAGGTTGTTCGTAAGCATCTGCCTGGCAAGCAGAGAGTTGAGGGTCACCTCGCTGGGGATCGGTGGTCCGTGCTGCTCACCACGGACAGGGGCGATTCAGAGCGTGAGCCCTCCAGATACGGATGGGGTTTTGCCACCCCACAGCTTCTTGAAGCCGACGGCCGTGGGGCTCCAGATTGTCAAGAAATGAAGTAGAGGGCTGTGAGAGGCAGGGTTGAGGAGACAGGGGAACCTCTGCGAGTTAGGAGAATACCTCAGATGGGGCCAGACTGTCCAAGACGGCGTCTAGATGACCGTAGCAAAAGTTACATAACTAATGGTTAGGTACCCCCAATAGTTGTCATTTATAACTGCAGACCAGGGGTGGCAAAATGTCATCCGCCTCCTTCTCCAGCTAGGACGGCGTCTTGCCACCCCGCAGGGTCGGCTTCGGGAGGAGGCGGCCTGCGGTTGAGGACGTTTCACCCGCCAGGCCCCTTCGGAGCGCGATGCTCAGAATATCCACGGGCGGCGACGGGCCACACCTCCACGACCTCATCACCGTCCATGGCGAAGATCACGTCGTGTAGGTTGATCGTGGGGTCGATGTGGGAAGGCCACAGCTCGATGCGGTCGCCCACCCGGATGGTGCTCGCCGGAGGCAGAATGATTGTCGCATGCTCGTCGCTCAGAAAGAGGACGGATGCACCTTCAATACCCTTGACCTTAGGGTTGCCGTGATCCATGGAGCACGCCTTGTGGCCGTTGTCGGCCACACACACCTCCGGTTTCGGCCGACTGAGGACCGTGCCCAGCACGGTGAAGGCCAGCTCGAAAGGGATGTCTAGCTGCGCATAGGCGGTGTCCATCAGAACGTAAGAGCCAGCCTGGATCTCGGTAACGCCCTCGATGCGCCCTGTGATGTCGTAGGTGCCGGTGCCACCGGCACTCACGATCTCGCACGGCAAGCCGGCCCGACGGATTATCCGCACAGTCGATAGAAGTTGCTCCATCGCCTTCTTGGCCTCGGCCTCCCGCTGTACGCGGTCTCCGATGCTCACCACGTGACCCTCGTACCCCATCAGGCCCCGCAGCCGCACGTGCTCTGCCGCGGCCACGCGTTTGGCCAAGCTGAGCGCTTGAGCGCCCGGCGCAATCCCGCACCGCGGCAGGCCGACGTTGACATCGACGAGCACGCCGATCTCCACCCCCTCGGAGCGTGCCGCCCGCGTCAAGTCCTCCAGCCCAGCGTCGGAATCCACGGCGACCTTTACGTCGGCCTGTCGCGCTAGCCTGGCCACGCGGGCAGCCTTTCCAGGCCCGACGACCTCGTTTGCGATGAGAACGTCATTCGTTAGTGCCTCACCGACGACGATCTCCGCCTCACCAACGGTGGCACAGGTAAGCCCTGTGCACGACCCGGCCGCAAGCTGGCGCCTGGCGATGGCAGGCGTCTTGTGCGCTTTGAAATGAGGCCGCAGCTTACAGGTAGATTCAGCATAGAACTCGGCCATCCGCCGGATGTTGCGTCCCATAGCGCTCAGGTCGACGACGAGAGCCGGGGTCGGGATCTCGTGTAGCCTCATGTGGCCTCCTCACTGCGTGCTTCCACGCCGGGCGGGCGCTTCTAACCACGTCGGCGTCCTACAGTCGATGCTACCACGCCGTCCCCTGCTGGCGGATCACTGTCCCGGCTGTACCAGCACGAGAGCGGACCGCCAATTAGACCACGCCCGCGATGGCCTGCCAGGAGAGCTCACTCCAGATACGGATAGGGTTTCACCACCGCACAGCAGACCTGGCCTGTGGTCGAAGGGATAGCGCGGGCTCGTGATCCGAAGCCTGCACGAGTGCGAGGGCGGCGAGGCGAGCGCCAGTCGCTGTTTCAACTTGACCCGACGCCCGTCGGCTGAAGCTAACGCGTGGCTGAACGGAAAGTCCCGCATGCTGAGCGGTGGCACTAAGCTGACCCCCGCAAGCTGACTGGCCGACCATTCGCACGACAGGCTCTCGTGGAGTGCCAACACTCAATCCGTATCTGGGAGAGCGGCGAGTGGCAAACTAGGACCGTCGAATCCCGGCAGAGAGCCACAAACCCTCTGGCTATCACGCAGAGGGTTCATCAAGGCGGCGTCCAGATACGGATGGAATATTGGCACCGCACAGGTTCTCAATGAACGGCCGCGGGAGCCTGCCCTGTAGGTGAGGGAAAGGCAAGGAACTGCCCGTGGAATCGCTCGGCCTGCCTTTGTGTGAGGCCCCTAGCTTCCTAGCCGCTGGTTGTACTCTGCGATGGCTTCGTTGGCGTTAGACTCCGCGTCCTTCAGGGCCTGGTCCGGCTCCTTGGCGCCGGCGAGCATTTCCTCTATCCCCGTGTTCAGGGCTTCGCGGACCTGCCAGAAGGGCCCCAGCAGGGCGCCCAGGGCGGCCGGCGTCGTAGGGCTGTTCAGGTAGAGGTCCAGGGCCACCTGGAACAGGGGGTACTTGGCGACTACGTCCCTGGCCGCGGGCAGGTCAACAGCGGCGCGGCTCACCGGCAGGTAGCCGCTGCCGGCGAACCACTCGGCCTGCTGCTCCGGCTCCGTGAGCCACTTGACGAACTTCCAGGCCGCTTCCTGCTCTTCCTCCGGCCGCAGGTTGAAGATCGCAAGACCGCGCTCGATGAGAAGGGGGTGCCCCGTACCGCCGGGGACCCCTGGCAGTCCGGCGACACCGATCTCCAGGCCTTCCGCTCCGGCCTCCAAGGCATCGATCACCGAGCGCAAGGCGTTAGAGAAGCTAAAGGTCATGGCAGCGCGTCCGCTGGCCAGGGCCAGCAAGCCATCCGCGTAGGTGGGGTTACGGCCGACGTTGAAGGCCAGCCCCTCATCGACCATGTCATGCCACCACTGGAAGAGCTTCTGGCCGGCCTCGTTGTCAAGGGTGACCTCAGTGGCGACGCCAGCAGGGAGCTGATCCGATCCGGTTGGATTCGCCCAGTATTTGCCCTAAAATGGGCTCGCATCGTATCCTTATCCAATTAGGAAACAGGTCCCTGACGCGCGCCCAGCGGCCCCTAGCAAAGGAAAATGGACCAGTACATCATCGCCCATGATGTCGGCACCAGCGCCAACAAGGCCGTCCTAGTGGGCACGGACGGCCGGATCCACGGCAAGTGCTCCGCCCCCTACCAGGTCCACTACCCCGGGGCCTGCCGGGCGGAACAGGAGCCTGCCGACTGGTGGAAGGCCATCGTCGAGACCACCCGGGGGCTGCTCCAGCAGACTGGCGTGTCGCCAAGCCAGATACTCTGCGTCACGCATTGCACCCAGATGCTGGGCATCGTGCCCATGAGCGCCAAGACGGGCTCGCTGGGGCGGGCCATCATCTGGCTGGACAGCCGGGCGTCAGCGCAGGCGCAGCGCATGATGCGGAAGTTCATCGGTGCCCGAGTGTTTGCCCTCATCGCCGGAGCGCCGATGTCCGGTAAAGACTGTATACCCAAGCTGCTCTGGCTGAAGGACGAAGAGCCGAATCTCTACCGGAAAACGGATTTCTTCCTCGATACGAACGGCTACCTCTTGTACCGCGCCACCGGCAACATGGTCATGGAATGGACCGGGGCGTCCGCTGTCGGCATGGACCTGAAGACGAAGCAGTGGATGAAGGGCGTCATGCGGTATGTCGGGCTGGATCCGGCCAAGCTGCCTCCCCTGGTGCGGTCCACCGACAAGGTCGGGGGATTGACCCCAGAGGCCGCCGGCGAGTTGGGTCTGCTCCAGGGGACCCCGGTCATCGCCGGCGCCGGCGACGCGCCCTGCGCCGCGGTCGGTTCGGGCGCAGTGCGCGAGGGCGCGGGGCACATCTGCATGGGGACATCGGCCTGGCTGGGCGTGGTCACCAGCCGCCGGCCCAAGGGGAAGTGCGGCGTGGCCACCATCCATTCCGCCGACCCGAACAAGGCCTTTCTCATCGCCGAATCGGAGACCGCGGGGGGCTGCCTGGAGTGGGCTGCCAAGCACCTGTATAGCGGCGATGCGAACGCTTCCGACGTATTTGCTGCCATGGACCGGATAGTCGACAAGGTTCCGGCCGGGTCGCACGGCCTGATCTTCACGCCCTGGATGTACGGGGAAAGGGCTCCCATTGCGGACTGCAACGCCCGCTCCAGTTTCCTGAACCTGAGCGGGCAGCACAGGCGCGAGGACATGATACGCGCGGTGTACGAAGGCGTGGCGTACAATATCAGGTGGTTGGTGGATATCGTGAGCAGAGAGTTCGGGTTCCCGCTCCCGAAGCTGCGGGCCATCGGCGGCGGAGCCAAGAGCGCCACCTGGATGCAGATGCTGGCCGATGTCACCCACCGCCGCATCGAGACGGTGCCCGACCCCAAGGAGGCCGGGGCCGTCGGGGCCGCCCTGGTGGCGGCGGTGGGATTGGGCATCTATCCGAGCTTCGAGGCGCTGGAGAGCGTCACCAGGGTAGAGAGGACCTTTGAGCCACGCGAGGGGAATCTCAAGATACATGATGCGATGTTTGAATTCTTCAGAGATTCGTATGGCCGGCTCCGGCCTTTGTACGGAAGGTTGAACGAGAATGCGTCCGATAGCGTCGGCTTCGACGAGGAGGTGTCGCCATGAACACGGAAGAGATCCTGGGGCTGCCCTCGGCCCTACCCGATGGCGTGAACTACGATGAGTACCTGATTGCCACGTACCTGGCCAACCTCCCGGCGGCCATGCCGGCGCATCTGCTGTCCATGGCCCTGGCCGTGGAGCAGAGCACGGGCACCTGGGTGCCCGTGCCAGGCGAGACCCCTGAGGTACGGCGCGGGCACATCGCCAAGGTCATTGGCGTGTACGCCGTCCCCGACTACGAGTTCGAAGTGCCCAAAGGGGTGGAGACCCGCGACTACATCATCCAGGTGGCCTACCCCGAGGTCAACATCGGCGAACAGATACCCATGCTGATGACGACGGTCGTCGGCAACGTCTCGATGGCCGGGAACGTCAAGCTCCTGGACGTCCGGTTCCCGGAGAAGTATGTGGCCGGCTTCAAGGGCCCCAAGTTCGGCATCGACGGCATCCGGAAGCTCCTCAACATCCCCAAGCGCCCCCTGTTGAACAACATGATCAAGCCCTGCACCGGCTACTCCCTGGAGCTGGGGGCGGAGCTCTTCCGGCAGGCGGCGCTGGGCGGCTGCGACATCATCAAGGATGACGAACTCATCGCCGATGCCTCGTTCAACTCTGCGCTGGGCCGCGTCAAGCGCTACATGGAGATCGAGAAGCAGGTCTTCGAGGAGAAGGGCGAGCACACCCTTTTCACGGTCAACATCACGGACAAGGTGCCCAAGGTCCTGGAGAACGCCCGGCGCGCCGTGGAGCTGGGGGTCAACGGGCTGATGATCAACTACCTGGCGGTCGGGATCGACGTCATGCGGGCCATCACTGAAGACCCGGCCATCAACGTGCCGGTGCTGGCCCACATGGATGTGGCCGGAGCCATGTACATGTCGCCGCTGCATGGCCTGAGCTCCCACCTGGTGCTGGGCAAGCTGCCGCGCCTGGCCGGGGCCGACATCGTGGTCATACCGGCTCCGTACGGCAAGGCGCCGGTCCTAGTGGACAAGTTCCAGACCGTAGCCAAGAACCTGACCTACCCGCTGTACCATCTGAAGCCCACGTGGCCCATGCCATCGGGCGGCATCACACAGCCCATGGTGCCGAAGGTGATGCAGGAACTGGGCAACGATATCGTCTTCGGCTCTGGCGGAGGCATACACGCCCATCCCCAGGGGCCGGTGGCGGGCGGGAAGGCCTTCCGCCAGGCCATCGACGCCACCATGATGGGAATTCCGCTGACGGAATACGCCAAGGACCATCCGGAACTGGACGTAGTCATGAAAATGTGGGTGGACCCATTTGCGAAAGGGAATTAGACCCTTCGCTCGATAACGCGTAGTGGAGAGGGGCCGGAGCCCCTCTCCACTTCTAGGTCCAGCTCCACTCGATGATTCAGGGGACTGGGCGGTTAGAGCTTCTTCTCGACGCTTGCCAGCACCCGGTCGAAGCGTTCCAGGGCATCGTCGATCACCGCGTAGCTGTCCGCCATGGAGGTATAGAGCCGGCTGCCTGCAAGAGTTATGATGCCTTCGGCCGTAAAGGCCGCCCCCATCTCCTCCATGATGGTCTTGCGCTCGGTGACCTCGGTGAAGATCTTGGGATTGGTGATCTCCATGAGCATGGCGGCCCCGGTCTCGAGGTGGCAGATTGAACCGTGGTTGAAGGCCACGAAGGGCAGACCGCGTCGCTTGATGATCTCCTGCAGTCCAGCCGTCAGCCTATCGCCGGCCCGGCCGGCCTTCAGGGGCGCCTCGGTCTGGGCCATGGCCTGGAGGGCGAAGTAGCCGGCGGCGCAGCTCAAGGGGTTGGCCGAAAGCGTGCCGCCCACCATGGCGCGCTTCCTCAAGCCCCCAATGCCGGCCGCAAAGCACTCCATGACATCACGCCGGCCCCCCACCCCACCGGCGGCCGGATAGCCGCCCGCCACGCACTTGCCGAAAATGGTGAGATCGGGCTTGACGCCAAAGAAGCCCTGGGCACCGCCCATGCCGATACGAAAGCCGGTGACGACTTCGTCGAAGATGAGCAGCGTCTCGTATTCGTCGCAGAGCTCCCTCAGATGGGCGTTGAACTCGTAGATCACGGGTCGGGTGCCGCTCTCCGGCCCAAGGGGTTCGACGATGACCGCGGCGGTGCCGCCCTGGTCGGCGTTGCTCTTGAGCAGGGCCTCCATGGCCTCGATATCGTTGGGGAAGCATTCCTGGGTATGCTCATAGCAGCCGGAGGGGATGCCGTGGGCGTCTAGCGCTCCAACACCGGGGATGCGCATGCCGAAGACCATCTGGTCGCTCCAGCCGTGATACGCACCGCCGATCTTGATGACCTTGGTCTTGCCGGTGAAGGTCCGCGCGGCGCGGACAGCCGCCATAACCGCCTCCGTGCCCGAGCCGAGCATGCGGAACAGTTCAATGGAAGGCATGTGTTCATTGATGGTCTGTGCCAGTTTGAGCTCGTATTCGTGAAACAGACCGGTGACCGGGCCGCACTCCTTGAGGAGTTCGATGATTCTTTCCTGCACCGGGGCGTAGTTGCTGCCCAGGACGGTCGGGCCGCCGGCTTGCAGAAAATCAATGTAGCGGTTGCCGTCCACGTCCCAGAGATACGGACCCTGGGCCTTGGCGATGGCCAGCGGAAAAGGATGGTTGAAGGCCAGGTTGTGCTGGACCCCGCCGGGGATGACCTCCATGGCCGCGCATGTGATAGCCTTTGATTTCCCGCATTTCCGCTCGAAATATTCCAGGTACTGCTCCATCTGTGCGCGCTCGATGGGCATGGGCGGCGTCTTGTTGGCCAGGTCATGCAATCGGGCGAGGATATCACGCGTATCGGGCCAGGCGGAAACGGCATAGCCCGGTTTGATGATCCCGCTATCCCGCATGTCGGTGTTCAGGTGTGCAGCCATATCTCATTTCTCCTGACAGGTGATCCTTAAAGGCGTCATATGAAGATGCCGCTTCGGGCGAGCCGCTGCGTGCATTCCAAGACCGCGATGCCTATGGGCTCTACGGGGCTCATGTCCACCGAGCCACCAGTAGGGGCAGGGCTCGCCCCTGCTCCATGAGGGCACCCGCGAGGGGTGCCCCTACGGCCTATTCCCTCTCCACGCGGTCCGTGACCTGAAAGGCCATCTTCCCCAGGCCCAGCTCTACTCCAGGCGACCGCGAATCAGGCGGAAGATCTTCTTCTCGACCTCGACGACGTGCTCGGGCAGGGGCATGACCGGTCCCAACCCCAGGGCCAGCACGTGGATTTGGGCCAGCCGCTCGACCAGCTCGCAGACGGAGGCGGCCTCCTCCAGGTCAGCTCCCACGCCGAGCACACCATGGTTGCGCAGGAGGACGGCGTAGCCCTCCCCAAGGGCGGCGCAGGCCTTTTCGGCCAACTCCTGGCTCCCGCCCATAGCGTACTCGGCGACGGGGACGGTGCCGCCCAGGATCACCACCTGCTCGTCGATGAGAGGCGGGATCTCCAGGCCAGCGACCGCCAGGGCACTGGCGTAGATGGAGTGGGTGTGGATGACCGCCCCCACGTCGGCACGGGCGCGATAGACGGCCAGGTGGGGCACAGTCTCGCTGGAGGGGACGCCTTCCCCTTCCACAGGGTGCCGCTCGAAGTCGATGACCAAGATGTCATCGACGGTCAGGCGGTGGTAGGGCACCTGGCTGGGTGTGATCGCCACCAGCGGAGCCCCGTCGGGACCCTCAACCCTTCGGCTGACGTTGCCGCTCGCGCCCGCCACCAACCCCGCGGCGACGATGCGGCGGCAGGCTGCGAGCACTTGCTGTTTCTCTTCCTGCCAACTCATGTCACTTCCTTTGCAGCACCCATCTCCTGGCAGAAAGGCGTCATCAGTAGGTTTCAGCGCCCGCCCCGCGCAGACCGGTTTCGGCAGCCGCCGCTCTGGCGCCATAAGGAAGGCGGGCCAGTGGCAGCCGGGCTCGGCGTTCGGCGACGGGGGCCAGGATCAGGCCGCGCCTGGCCACACCGAGGTAAGGGCTTCCATAGGTAACTATACCACGGGAACGGCAGACGCGCCCCAGGGTGGGAGCCACCGGGTTGTGTCAACGGCGGCTTGACTTTCCCCAAAATCATCAACCCTCAGATAGCTTAGCTCTCTGGTTTCACCTCCTGTGGGGGCCAAGAATCTCATCCGAATCTGACTGATTGACCGAAGACGGCGTCTGCGCGAGCCTTACCGCATCCATCCTGAAGGAGGCCGCGCCTTGTTCACCTACCTTTGGCTCGCCTGCCGCTTCTTGCGCAGCGCCGTACGCTCGCGGTGCGACGTCGCCCTGGAGAACCTCGTCCTGCGGCAGCAGCTCGTGGTGCTCACGCGCTCGTCCCGACGACCGCGCCTCACGAGGGCGGATCGCCTGTTCTGGTCGTGGCTCTCGCGTGCCTGGCCTCGCTGGCGATCGGCGCTCGTCATCGTCCAGCCGGACACCGTGATCCGCTGGCACCGCACCGGCTGGCGACGGTACTGGGCCTGGAAGAGCCGACGCCGCGGGCCGGGTCGTCCACGCCTCTCCCCTGAGCTCCGACTGCTCATTCAGCGCCTCGCCCGCGAGAACCCGCGCTGGGGGAGCGTACGGATTCAAGGTGAGCTCCGAAAGCTGGGCATGGAGGTCAGCGCCGAATCTGTCCGCTGCTACCGCCGCTCCGCCCTGCGGCGGCCGCCATCACAGTCTTGGCGCACCTTCCTCCGCAATCATGCACCGCACATCTGGGCCGCCGACTTCTTCACGGTACCGACGGTTACCTTCCACACCCTGTACGTCTTCTTCTTTATTACGCATGACCGGCGGCGGATCGTCCATCTGAACGTCACCGCGTATCCGACCGCCGAGTGGGTCTGGCGCCAGATGATCGCGGCGACGCCGTGGGGTGAGCAGCCGCATTACCTCCTCCGGGACCGTGACCGTAGCTACAGTGCCGCCTTCATCCCGCGCGCCGCCAGGGTCGGCATCCAGACCATCCTGACCCCGGTGCAGGCACCGAAGGCTAACGCGATCGCCGAGCGTCTCGTCGGGACGTTGCGACGGGAGTGTCTGGACCACATGATCGTTGTGAACGAGCGGCACCTGTGCAGGGTCTTGCAGGAGTACGCAGCCCACTACAACCGAGGGCGACCTCACCGCTCACTGGGCTTGGAGACTCCAACGGGGCCCCCGGCTCGCGCTGGGCCACCGGAGACCGGCAGGATCGTTGCCCGGCCCGTGCTTGGTGGCCTCCATCACGACTACGAGTGGGTGGCCGCTTGAGTTGCGTAGATACGGATGAGATTCTTGGCCCCCACAGGCTTCCGGCAGGTCGCCGATGATGCTGCCTATGACCAAGGGCATCCCTACGGCTGCGACGATGAATCGCCCTCTTGACACACCTCGTTCGCCCCATTCGGCCAGCATCATACGCCTACCCATCGGATTTGCCAAGCCAGAGTCATCTGCCAAAGCTTCCGGAAAGCGTCATCCAAGTACGCCGTCCAATGGAGGTTGCGCGACGGCGGAGTTGCGCCGTGGAGGTCAGAGACTAGAAAGATTGTCTCATGCGGGAACGGCAACCCACTCGTCTGCAGGCGGCTAGCTGGGGTCAGAGGGCCCAAAGGCGTTGCGCGAAGTCTAAGCGTCGCAAAGGAAAGCAGAAGCTCAGCCTGAGGCCGAGCTTTCTTGTTTGCTTTGTTGGAGCGGGAAACGGGACTCGAACCCGCGACCCTCTGCTTGGGAAGCAGATGCTCTACCAACTGAGCTATTCCCGCAGAGTCCGGGCCAACAGGCCCGGCGACAATATACACCGGCGGCCGTCGGACCGTCCAGCGCTCTATTCGTGGCTCTGGCGCCGGCTCGGCGCCGTCACAGGTGGCCACCCCTTACGAGCAGCGAACCCTAGCATTCAGGCCGGTGAACCGCGCGGCGTCATTCAAACGGCTGACGGAACCGCTCGCGGTGGGCTACCTCAGAGAGCGCCTTGCGCTGCTTCTTGCCCCGGCCATAGGCCTGCGCCGGATAGCCAAACGGGACAACAGCCAGCACGTCCAGCTCATCCGGGATGCCTAAGAGCGACTTGACCTCGGTCAGCCCGAGGAAGCCTACCCAGTTCGAGCCCACCCCTTCCGACCAGGCCGTCAGGATCATCGATTGGATCGCGCGGCTCGCATCGGATACCGCGAACCTCGTTTTCTCAATCGCCACGACGACCGCCATGGACGCCTGCGCTACATACGGCCCCGTTGGCGCCAGTTTCCCCAGCTCTCGTATCGTGTTGCGGTTCTCGACGACAATGAAATGCCAGGGCTGGCCGTTCATGCTGCTCGCAGTCAGTCTCCCGGCTTCGACTATGCGGCGGACGGTGTCTTGAGGCACAGGGCTATCCCGGTAGTTGCGCACGGCCAGCACTGTGCGCATAGCATCGAAGACTTCCACTGCCTGCCTCCTTTCTGAGCGTTCAGGGTCCTGAAGGCTGGCCCAGCCGCGACCCCACCACGCCCAGTGCCAGTAGTGCCAGCCCCAGTCCGCTGAAGGCGATGCCGTTGCGGATCGGCAACCACGCCGCCTCCTTCGCCAGGTCCAGAAGCTGGACAGTGATGTAGTCATCCGTCCCCCAGCCGGCGAGGCTGAGGACGAGTCGCACAGCCACCGCCAGGAGCAGGAAGAGCAGCGATGCCACCGCAACGGCGCCGCCCAAGGCGCCAAGGCCGCCGTAACCCCGCGTGACGAGGACCAGGACGCCCGACAGCACCCCGCAGACCAGGGCCAGCGCCAGGGTCGCCCAGCGGAGGGCGTCGTGGTTGCCGGCCGTGAGGAATCCCAGACCCGTGCGGACGGCTCGCTGCACGGACAATCGCGAGGCGTCCCCCGACTGTCCTTCCTCGCGGAAGGCTGCCGACCCCTCCTGGTAGACCCGTTCCGCCGACCGGTCCAACAGCAGGTCGCGTACCTCGGCGGCTGGGCGCTGAGCCTCCTCGGGGGATAGGGGCACGTCGAGCGGGTAGTCGGCCAGCGCCAGGGGTTCGTCCGGCGAGACGTCTGCCTGCTGGCGCAGGGCCGCGCCATGCACCGCCAGGAGTGAGTCGATCTCGGTCAGGCTGGCCACGGCGCGGCGAAGGGCGCGATGGGCGGGGCCGGGCGCCGTCAACTGTAGAAGGTTGAGGGCCACGAGGAGGGCCAGCAGCGCCATCGCCAGGCCTAGAGCCGTAGCGACCTGCGGAGCGTGGCGACGCCATCCGAACAGCCCGCCGGCGGCAGCGTCCTGGTGGAGGCCCCTTCCGGTCCCGATGGCGTCCCTCCCGGGCCTCATGACGTGGGCGGCGGCGATCGCTCTGGGCTGCTGGCGGGCACTACCGTGGTGCCCGCTACCCGATCGTGAAGGGCGCGGCGCTCGCCATCCAGGAGGACGGAGCCGGTGGCCAGGAAGGGAGCGGCCAGCGACAAGAATGCCAGGGCGAAAGTGACCACAAGAACCGCCGCGCTAACGGTAAGTGAGGTGAGGATCGCCCCCGTCATGACCCAGAGAAGAGCCAGAAAGGGGTGGAAGAGCAGGGGGTGCAGGAGCAGGAGGCGGACCAGTGATGTCCAGAGGCCCAGCGGCCGTCCGTCCGTGCGTGCTACCTTGATGTCGGCGACGTACTTGCCCACCGTTTGGCCCCGCCAGCGGCAGAGGACGACGTTGAAGGCCAGCCAGAGGGGGATGACCGCCATGACGATGGCCAGGATGGCGTAGAAGGAGGAGTCAGGTGGGTCCTTTTCACCGAAGTCGCTGGCGATGAGGAGCTGGAGGCCAGACACCGCCAGGAGGACAAGAGTGAAAGAGAGGAGGACCACGCTGTCGACCAGGAAGGCCAGCAGCCGTGTCTCTAGCCGGGCTCTCTTTAGGGTGGGGGCGGTAGCGATGGCGGTCACGCGGCTCCCTCTCCTGCCGACCGGCAGGTGGCGCTTCGGGGGCGATTATAGCACGGCCCCCCGCTGCGTCCTAAGGGCCTTCTGGCGGTTGCCGCTCCGTCGGGGCCGGTGCTAAGTTGTGTTCACCGCTGGAGGGTCCGATGTCAGACCGCCGGTCGCGCCTAGTCGCTCTCTTAATCGTCCTCGTCGTTGTCGGGGCGGCCCTGGCCGGCGGCTGGCTGGTCACCGCCGCCATCGACCTGCCCACCGGGCCTGAGGACTACAACCTGGTGCAATGGGAGGTGCGCCACCTCCCCAACAAGTGGCTCTATCAGATAGGTATCCTCGTCCGCGGCGGGCCGGACGAGGCAGAGAAGACCCGTCGCCTGGAGCGGTTCCTGGCCCTGAACGCCGAGATCACGTCGCTGGAGGAGCAGACGGCCTCGACTCAGGGCTCCGATGCCTCGGCCGGAGACAACGCAGCCAACCTCGACGCGCTTGCAGCGGCACGCCGGGAGCGAGACGGGCTCGAAAACGTCGTGGAGGCCGTCCTGGAAGAGCGTGTGGCCCGCGTGGCCAAGGAGGTGGGGCTGGATAGCTCCTTCCCCTTCTTCCCGCGTGCACGGTGGCTCTTCCCGCCCGTGGACTTCGAGTTCGCGGCGCCGCCCGACGTGCTGGCCATCTCTCCCCGCGACCGCATCTACCTCGAGAGCACCCGCCTCCTCAAGAGCGACCTCACCCTGGAGGAGATCGAGGACGTGGAGCGGCGCTGGGAGGCAAAGGGGATGTCAGCACTGGTCGCGGGCGTTGGCGGCGTGGGCACCTACCCCAGCGCCGTGCCCCTCGATGTCGATTACGGCCATCTTCTGGAGACAGTGGCCCACGAGTGGCTGCATCAGTACCTCTTCTTCCGTCCCCTGGGCTCGCGCTACTTCCGTGACCCGGCCCTCGCCACCATCAACGAGACCGTGGCCGACATAGCCGGGCGAGAGCTGGGGGCGCTGGTAGCGGAGCGATACCCCCTGTCGGCAACCTTGCCTGCCGAAGAGGCAGGCCTGCCTGCCGGACAGGCAGGGGCGGGAGCAACGCCAACGGCTGGCGCCGGGATTGACTTCAAACAGGTGATGAGGGAGCTAAGGTTGGAGGTGGACCGCCTGCTCGCCGAGGGAAAGGTGGCGGAGGCGGAGTCCCTTATGGAGGCGAGGCGCCAGTTCCTGGCCGACCACGGCTACTACATCCGGCGCATCAACCAGGCGTACTTTGCCTTCCACGGCCTCTACGCCGACACGCCGGCCTCCAGCAGCCCGATCGGTCCCAAGCTGGACGAGCTGCGGCGGCGCAGCAGCTCGCTGGGCGACTTCATCCACACCGCGGCCCGTATCACCAGCGAGGCCGACTTGGACCGCCTCATCGCCGGCGGAGGCTAGCGCCTATTCGACTTCGATGCGGCGGCGTCGCCGGCCGCGGGCGCCCTCCTTCTCGTCCAGACGCTCCAGGGCCGCCTCCACCATGCTGCGCAGAGCCAGCAGCGATTCCCGTCGCGCCTCCAGGAGATGGCCCCGGGCCTTCGGGGAGAAGGCCCGGAAGACGGGCTTGCGGATGCGGAGGCTGAAGCCCTCCTCCGGCGAGTACTCGCACTCAAAGAACTTCTCCGCCACGGTGGCCTCCTTCTGCGGGATGGGAGTCTACGATTCCGGCCGGGCGAAACGGATGCTCAGCCGGTCGTCCTCCAGCTTGGCGCCCCGGCTCTCCATGCCCACGAGAGCGCGGGGCAGGATGATGTTGCGCTTGAAGTTCCCCACCTGCACCACCAGTTCGTCTCCCACCTGCGAGAGACTGATCTCTTCCTTCGTGACGAAGGGCACGGTCAGGGTCAGCACGTACTGGCTATCCTCCTGACGGATCTGGTGGATCTGGCCCTGGTGGAGGACGGCGGTAGGGTCCAGGGCGCCGTACACCGCCTCGCCGAATCGCTCCAGCATGGCCAGGCCCATGACTTCCTGCTCCATGAGGGGCACCTTGAGGATGGGCAGGGGCGCGAAGGCCTCCTCCACCTGCTGGTAGTAGCGTTCCTGGGTGTCCTTCCAGGCCTGGAAGTAGCTGTCCGTGACCGCCTCGGGGATGACGCGGTTGCAGACTACCAGGTCGGTGGCGTAGCCGTACAGGTTCAGGTAGGTGAACGTGCGCTGGGCCTCCTTGATGACCATCTTCTCCGGGTTGAGGACCAGTCGCACCGAGGACGTGGCGGGGTCCGTCAGAATGCCGCGCATCTCTTCCAGCTTGGCGAAGAGCTCCTTGACAGCCGAGAAGACCTCGTCGTCGGGCAGGGGGAGGTCGGTGACGCGGCGCAGGACGGGCCGGGCGATGCGGGCCGCCACCCTCTCGATGGGGAAGATGCGGTGCATCCACCAGCGGGCCACGTCTGGGAAGCTCAGGAGGCGTAGCGTCTCCCCCGTCGGCGCGCAGTCGACGACGATGACGTCATACTCGCCCTGGTCGCAGTAGTTGACTAGGTGGAGGAGGCCGGCCAGCTCCTCCATGCCGGGGAGCACCGCCATCTCCTCCGCTACCACCTCGTCCAGGCCGCGCCAGGCCATGAGCACCTTAAGCCAGTCCTGGAGGATGCCCCAGTGGCGGTCGATCTCCCGGAAGACGTCCAGCTCCTGGCCCCAGAGGTTGTCGACGATGGGGGCCGGCTCGCCGCCCAGGGGCATGTCGAAGCTGTCGCCCAGGCTGTGGGCGGCATCGGTGCTCATCACCAGGGTGCGATACCCCAGATGAGCAGAGCGCAAGGCGGTCGCAGCCGCCACGCTGGTCTTGCCCACTCCTCCCTTGCCGGTGTAGAGGATGACACGCATCGGCGAAGATTCTCCGGACCCAGCTCAGCCGGTATGCGCCACCGGCCCCGGCAGGGAGCCCGTCATCGGCGGGAGGCCGGCGTACCGCCGGTGGCCCACGTACATTATAAGGCCTTCCAGCAGCCGGGCGGCAGCGAGGCGGTGACTGGTTCGTCGTTGGTGGGGGAATCCTCGACCCCCGCCTGGTGGTCATGAACAAGAAGACCGGCACAAGGCAGGGCCGAAGCCCTTCAGCTACGACCCTGCCTGCCCTCCGTTCTGTACCTGCAGACCTTTAGGTCTGCCTACAGTGGCCAACCGCCACCGTCTCACTATCTAGTCAATGACCTTAAGGCTGGGGTCATGTCGCGAGGCCTGTCCAGACTGGCGTACTGCCGCTGCACGGCGAGACACCTCTGCCTGCTCAGGTGACCGGCGCGCCTCGCGCCCGGCTTAGCCCCTGAGACGGTAGGGGATGCCGACGACGACGGTGTTGGGCCTCGAGAGAAGAATCCTCTTGAGGGGTATGGACGACTGGTTGTGCAGGAAGCCCTGCCAGAAATGGTTGGGCACCAGCTCTGGCAGCACTACCGTGACGGTCTCGCCGGGGTAGGAGCGGTCTATGGCGTCAATGTAGGTCAGGATGGGGGCGATGAAGGAGCGGTAGGGCGACTCGATGATCACGAGGGGGACATCGGGGATGACCTCTTCCCAGCGCTGACGCATCTCCTCGGCCTCTGCTGCGTCGTCGCTGACGTGGAGAGCCGTGACGTTCTCTGAGACAGTGCGCGCATACTCCACGGTCCGACGGACGGCTTCGTTCACGTCGTCCACGGGTACCAGCACCACCTGGGTGTGCTCGCGAGCCTCCTGGGCGCCAGTCGGCGCCTCGACCGGCGAGGTGACCTCTAGCTGTTTGTCTACCCGGCGGTAGTGGCGGCGAATGGCGGTGAAAAGGTATATGAGAAATCCAATGCCCAAGATGCTGATCCACGCCCCGTGCGTGAATTTGGTGAAGGCGATGATCACCGCTACCACGCCCGTCGCGGCGGCGCCTACCCCGTTGATGGCAAGCGCGCGGGTCCAGCCTTTCTCTCGGGTTCTCCGCCAGTGCAAGACCATCCCCGATTGGGAGAGGGTGAACCCCGTGAACACGCCGACGGCGTAGAGGGGGATCAGGCGGTGTACGTCTCCCGTGAAAATGATGAGGAGGCCGGCGGAGGCGGCGCCGAGACCGACGATGCCGTAGGACAGGGCCAGCCGGTCCCCGCGAAAGGTGAACTGGCGGGGC
>Ga0315277_10003407_pt1 | contig 21550 bp, 18 predicted proteins | sample YL17G05_15_MG_FD_203695 | JGI IMG/M metagenome (GOLD analysis project Ga0315277, IMG submission 203695) | Sediment microbial communities from Yellowstone Lake, YNP, Wyoming, USA - YL17G05_15 | ecosystem: Environmental > Aquatic > Freshwater > Lake > Sediment | place: USA: Wyoming | collected...
GCTCACTCCATGGCATACCCGGTTCCTCCTTATCCCGAATATACACAACTGTAAACCATCTCCTGATTACCGTTGTAAGCGATGTCATGATAACATACATCGTGACCGGCCCGGTCTTTTTCGGGCGAGTTGTCACTTGCCCCACCAGAGATCGTAACGGCAACAGCGGGCGGTTCGCGATGCGCCCGTGGCCCCCAAACGGCCCTTAGGGAAGCCAGCTAAGGAACTTTTTGAGAAACGTCAAAACCACTTCGTCGCCGGCGGCTTTCTTGTCGATCTCAATGGAGACTTTGCCGTCTTTGCTTCGCTTGAATTTGAATCGGGTCTGGAGGACGACCACCACGGCTGCGGCCAATAGCATGGTAGTGATCGGCTCGGCAAACCGGGTCATCGAAGGTTGCTCGGCCATCCGGGCAATTACTTCGCCGTACCGGGGATCATTGGCCAGAAGCGACAGAGCGCACCGGGCCATATCGCCGTCGGTGACGGTTTCACCCGATGGTTGGATGTCCAGGCCTCGTCTGCCTCTAATCAATCATGGGTAGGGCAGAAGTCGAAGACTTCTGCCTATTCCCCTTGGCGGATGTCTCCGACATCCGCCCTACTCCTGAGACTGCGGCATCGGTCGCCGCACGAGAATATCCGCCAATGCAAGCCTACCCGGTCAGGTCGATCTTGAATTCCCGCCCGCAAAACATGCAGGTTACTATCAGGTACTTGGGCGATTTGGCCGGCTCACCGCCCCTCATCTTGTAAACGGCGTACACCTCTCTTTCCAATTCTTTGTCAATGTCTATGTCGTTTACCTTCCGGCAATCCTCATGCGGGCATCTATGCTTTTCTATCTTTCCCACCCTCCTCATCCTTCGATTCAGCCATTACCTGATTGTACAGCTTTTCAAATTTCTTCTTGCCTATCTTTTTCTGCAAAGCGGCGATTAAGCCAAGCGCAATTTCCTTTCTTGGCGATTTCAATTCCGAAAATATCGAATAGGCAATCAGAAAATTCCTTAGGGCCTCCCCGTATTTCTTCTGGTCAGAATGAATTACCCCCAATTGTGCCAGCGAGATCGCCATCCCGGATTTATCCCCAAGTTCTTCCGCTATCTTGAGACTTGCGGTATATTTCTCTATGGCAGCTGCGTGGTCGCCCTGAGCATGATGAATCATTCCCAATTGGTGCAGAGTTGTCGCAATCCCAGATCTGTGCCCAAGTTCTTCTTTTATCCTGAGACTCTCGGTATACTTTTCCATGGCCGCGGCGTAGTCGCCCTGCAAATAGTGAATATTGCCCAATTGGTGCAGGGTGCGCGCAATCCCGGATTTGTTCCCAAGCTCTTCTTCGATCTTGAGACTTTCGGTATACTTCTCCACGGCCGCGGCATAGTCACCCTTATCCTCATGAATCATGCCCAATTGGTGCATGGTGATCGCGATGCTTGATCTATCGTTCAACTCTCTAGATATTTGCATTACTCTTGTATATAGCTCTACCGCCTTATCATATTCGCCTCTGTTTTTATGAATATTGCCCAACTGACCCAGTGTATACGCAATCCCGTATTCGTCCCCAAGTTCTTCGCTTATCCCGAGACTTTCGGTATACTTTTCCACGGCCGAGGCGTGGTCCCCTTGGTCCTGATGAATCATGCCCAAATTATGCAGCGCCGCCGCTTTTGGCCGACCATCGGCTGTTTCAACTGTCTCTTGATTCAGCGTCTTAAGCAGTTCCATAAGCCCCCATCGGTGCAGCGGTACCATGAGGACATTCGCGACGATTCCCCCGGCGAGATCATATTCGCCTGCCTCGAAATAGAGGTTTCGGGCTTCGAGCATGCCCCAAATATTATGCGATTCTTTGGCGAGATATTCATAGCATCGTGCCGCCGTGACAAGAGCTTTCTTCCACTCGTCGCCGGGAACTTGCGATTTGACAAAATCCCTAACCAAGGTGTGGACCTGATACCCGGCATCCCCGTTGTCATGAAGACGCACTATCAAACCCCAATGAATAAGCTCATCAAGTTCTTTGCTGATGTCCGGCCCTTCCCCGGCCTTATCCATCAGCCATTTAAGGCCCGCTAAGGGGATGGCTTTTCTGAACACGGCCGCGGCGTCGATGAGTTTCTTGGCGCGCCGGCTCAGCTGCTTGTAACTCCGGTCCAAAAGGGTAAAATCGATCATGTCCCGCCGGACGCTGGACAGGTCCGCCAACACCTGCCGCACCGAGCTTTGGGCGGCGTGCCGGCCGAAGAAATTGATGGTGTAGGGATGGCCGCCAATTTTGTCGTAGATTTCATTTTTCACGGCAAAATTCTCACGGGCGATATCGGCAAAGCGGTTCATGATCATAATCGCCTCGGGGCGCGGCATTTCGCCCAGGTTTATCTCATCGATTAGGTTGGTCAGACGGTCGTCGGTCAGATTGAAGGTATAGCGGGAGGTGAACAAGAACCGCGTGCCGTCGTGGCATTGCGTGACCAGCGTCTTGAGCGCTTTTTTCAGATCGGGATTATCGATCTCCCATTTGCCTTTTTCCTCGGACAGGAGGCTTTCGAAGTTGTCGAATATCAACAGCAGCTTGATCTTCGACAGTGCCTGCGCCAGAAATTCGATCTTGGCCTCGATCGGCACCGGCGACTGCATCACGTCCTCGAGCACGTTGATATTGAAGCGCTTGAAAAACTCGTGCAACTGCATGATGATTTTCTCGGCGGATAGAGCCTCGCGGCAGTCGAAAGTGTAAATGCCGTTAAAGTTATTCTCCAGATTTTCCGCAACCTTGGCGGCGGTGACGGTTTTGCCGACGCCGCCGATGCCGTGCAGGACAACCACCCGGATACCGCGCTGAAGATACCCGTCTTTGATCCGCCGCAGTTCCCGTCGGCGGCCGATAAACTGCTTGCCCAGCCGTTCTACCCCCAAGACAACGCGAACGTTGAGAGTGATCTTTATGTCCATTTCCTGTTTGGCCGAGGCGGCGGCCCGGTCGGTCCGAAGGCAGTCGGTATCGCAGACATAGAGGACGGGGGTGGCAAATTCGACCTCCCCCAGCTGACGTTCGACCAGAAGTTCGCGGCGCGCCCGGCTCAAGGCCAGATCGATGGCGGCGCCGTTGCCGATCTCAACGTAGAGTTTGCGGGCAAGTGCGGTTGCCGACTGGTCGGAAACCGAGTACTGCATGGCCACCACGGCCGGGATGTCTCTGGTCAAAAGTGGCGTAGCCATACCGCTCAAGGCCCGGCGGCCGGAGGTCTTGGCCGTCTGGCACCCGGACAGCACTACCAGCCTCAGCGACTTGTGTCCGGCCAGAAGGTCGGCCACCATTTCATTGTCCACCCGCCGCGAATTGCCGGAGTCGTCTTCCAGTATGAGGTATCCTTTGTCGTCTTTGTCAGAGTATTCCCCATGCCCGGTATAATGAAGGATATGAAATTCTTCCTCGTCCAGTTTGTCGCCGATGTTTTTGAGGGAGGCTTCATCCAGGAATTCGATCTCGATCTGATTGGCGGCGTTGGCGCGGTCGACCGCCTCCATGATCAGCATCTGTTCCTGCTCGCTGTTGAGCCGCTCGTGATCCTTGAGGTCAATCGGGCTGGAGACGACGGCCAGCATCCGTAACCGACCCGCGATGGGCGGTAGTTCTCCGGTTGAAACTCCCTCCAGCGCGCGCGACAGCGTCACCCGTTCGGAGGCGGCCGGAAAAGTGTCGCCATCGTACATAAATTCCCAAGGGACACGTAGCAGGTCGCCGTCATCCGGGGAGAAAACCAGCCGGAGGCGGACATCCTGTTTCTGCCGCCGCAGGGATATGAAGTAGCCGGCGATTTCACCGCCGAAGACGGCGTCGTAAAGACTTCGCCCGAATACGCGCACCTGTTCGGCGGCCTCTTTGAAATTCAGGGTGCGCCGGTCCTCCAGCCTGGACAGGATGTAATGATCGAAACGATGAGTAAAGGTGTGCGTCACCAGAACGTTTCCGGCGTGGTCTTTCAGGACGGCCTCGTAGGTGTTTTTTCCCCCTGCCCTCTTGATATGCAGGTCAAGGCGTTGTGCGGAGGAGATCATACGTGCCCTGCTTTCGTGTCATGTACGACTTTCCCCGGCGGGCAAGTATAACGCGATGAAGATCAAGGATGTCAATTCAAAATAACCCAGCCCGCGGTGATATATTGGTCCGCGCTTATCTTAGATCAATATAAGCGGCACGACCCTTAAAATCAAGGGCGAGGTCAATGCCAGCGAGGGAAATTTTGTTCAAGTTGTGGGCCAATTGAAGATCGCTTCCCATAAAGTATGGGCGGCGGGCGATGTTTTCGCTGGTGATAAAATGAGCAGGCAACTGTTCAAATCAGGGTGTTACCGCTTATATCGCTGAGGGTTGTACGATTATCGGGGAGGCGTCCTGTGCAGTCTTTATTTCCCACCGCGGCATAGTCATTGATTGGATAATTACGGATAGAATAAGGTTCTGTATGCGGCTAGTGTTTTCCCTTTGGATTCATGGGCCGCGTTTGCCGGGGCGGCCGCGGTGACAATCAGAGCACGGCCCCCGGAAGGGAGGAACCATGATACGCCACGTACTCTTCATTCTGGCAGGGATATGCGTCGCGACGACGCCGGCCTGGTCGGTTTCGTGGCACGTCGCCACGACCGGCAGTGACGTGACCGGCGACGGCAGCGCGGCCAATCCCTTTGCCACCATCCAGCACGCGATCGACGTGTCTTCGAATACCGATCAGGTGCTGGCGGCGCCCGGAACGTATACCGAGAACGTCAACTTCCACGGCAAGCGCGTGCGGTTGACGGCGGTCGACGGTCCGGGGATGACGCATATCGAGGCGGCGGCGCCCACTGTCCCGATCATCGAGTTTTCATCGTCGGAGGACACCACGGCGGTGGTCGCGGGCTTTACCATCGGCAGCGTGAGTAGCGCTCCGGGGATACTCTGCAACGGCGCCTCGCCGATCATCCAAGATTGCGTCATCGAAGCGTGCGTCAATTCCGGGTACGGCGGCGGCATCTCGTGCCTCAGCGGCTCCAAGGCGGTCATACGCAACAACACCATCCGGAACAACACGGCGGCCCTGGGCGGCGGCATCTACTGCCGCACCAGCTTTCCTGTGATCAACCACAATATCTTCACCGGCAATTCCGCCAACTACGGCGGCGCGGTGGCGGCGTCGGAGAACGCCTACCCCATCATCACCTACAACCTGTTCGCCGGCAACGCGGCGACGCAGGGGGGCGGGGCGCTCGCCAGCATCCGCCAGAATACGCGCAGCCTGGTAGTCGAATATTGCACCATGTATCAGAATAATTCGACCCGGTACGGCGGGGCCGTTTATTCCGAGATGTCATATCTGATCGTCAACAAGTCGATCCTGTGGGAAAACGCAGCCGCAACGGCGGGGGCGGAAATCTATTGGACCTCGGGGCTGGTGGCCCTGGTGACCAATAGCGATATTCGCGGCGGGTGGGCCGGTACCGGATCGGGCAACACCAGCGTCGATCCCCTGTTCTGCGACACCGCCGGCGGGGATTTCCATTTGCAGGACAGTTCGCCGCTGGCGGCCTATCCGTACAACGGCGGCAATCCCATCGGCGCCTACAATCCGGGCTGCGCGGTCGTGGTTGTCGACAGCGATGGCGACGGAGTGGCTGATGAGGATGACAATTGTCCGACTATTGCCAATGCCGATCAGGCTGACGTCGACGGTGATGGTCAGGGGAATGTATGCGACAATTGTCCTCAGACGGCCAACGTCGATCAAGTGGATGCCGATGCCGACGGCGTTGGTGATGTCTGCGATAACTGTCCGGCCGTTGCCAATGTCGATCAGTTGGACGTCGACGGCGATGGTTTGGGGAATGCATGTGACAACTGTCCTCAGACGCCCAACGCCGATCAGGCGGATGTTGATGCCGACGGCCTTGGTGATGCCTGCGACAACTGCCCGGCCGTTGCCAACGCCGACCAGTTAGATGCCGACGGCGATGGTCAGGGGAATGTGTGCGACAATTGTCCTCAGACAACCAATGCCGATCAGGTTGATGCTGATGCCGACGGCGTTGGTGACGTCTGCGATAACTGTCCGGCTGTTGCCAACGTCGATCAGTTGGACGCCGACGGCGATGGTCAGGGGAATGTGTGCGACAATTGTCCTCAGACAACCAATGCCGATCAGGTTGATGCTGATGCCGACGGCGTTGGTGATGCATGCGATAATTGTCCGGCGGTCGCCAACGCCGATCAGTTAGATGCCGACGGCGATGGTCAGGGGAATGTGTGCGACAATTGTCCTCAGACAACCAATGCCGATCAGGTTGATGCTGATGCCGACGGTGTTGGTGATGCCTGCGATAATTGTCCGGCGGTCGCCAATGTCGATCAGTTGGACGCCGACGGCGATGGTCTGGGGAATGTATGCGACAATTGTCCTCAGGCCGCCAACGTCGATCAGGCGGACACCAACAACGATGGTGTCGGCGATGCCTGTAGCGGGCACGACGATGCTGGCGCCGTCAGCGGCGTGGTGTACGCCGATTCGATTCCGACGGATGGCGTGTATCTTGACCTGTCGGATTCGGCGGGCGCCAAAGTTCTCTCGACCGTCACCGATGAGTTCGGCCGCTATCAATTCACAGAAGTCAATTCTGGCGTTTATTTCGTCACCGTCTGGCCACCGTTCGGCTATGGCGCGGATGATGACGTCCGCGAGGTAATTGTGTCGGGAGCGGTTGACGGCGTGGACTTTTACCTGACCAAAGAAACCGGCAAGGGCAAATGGCGCGGCCTTGGGTACTGGAAACACCAGGTGCATGCCCTTCTTCGCGGGCGGGGCCATGCCCATGAGTCATATGAAGACATGTGCGGCTACCTGGAACGTATCCGGTTGTACTTTAACTTGAATCCCGACTACCCCATCCAGATTTTCCGCGTGGATGAGAACGCCGACTGCGATCAGCGCCTGCGCGACCTGGAAAAAGTGCTGACGCCCAAGCGGCCCAACATATTCCTTCGGGCGCGGGCGGCGTTGGCGGTCCTGCTCTTGAATCTTGTCTCCGGGCGGATTCCACCCTGGGCCAATATCGGTGGCGGGTTTGCCCTGGGTTCGCCGGCTGTACCCGAGTCGTCAGGCGCCGCCGGAGATGCCGTCACCGTCTGCCAGGCGGTCACCTTCTGCGAAATACTTCTTACCGACGGTGACGCCCAGAACGATGATCTGGCCGGTCGCATCGCCGATTGCATCAACCTCGGCGATCCGGTGCCGGAGGGATGGGTCGATCCGTCAACGCCGCGGATCGATTACCTGGGGACGCTATCGGGTGGAGATGAATCGCGGACGATTCCGGATCAATTCTCTCTGGGGCAAAACTGCCCCAATCCATTCAACCCGTCCACGCAGATTGCCTACAATCTGGCGGCGCCGGCGGACGTCCGGCTGGTAGTGTACAACCTGCTGGGTCAGCCGGTCAGGATTTTGGTCGACGATATCCAACCGGCCGGAGCCTACACGGTGACGTGGAACGGCGCCGATGATGCGGGCAGGCCGGCTGCATCCGGGGTCTATCAGTACCGGCTCACAGCCGGCGATCTTTCCGCGGCCAAGAAAATGCTGCTTATCAAGTAACCTCCTTCTCTATCGGCCGAGGGGCGGGTGACTATGCCCGCCCCTTCGTTCGTTCCATCCCATCCGAATCCCCGTAATCGCGCATGTCACCAACCTTCAAAAGGCGTTGAAGTAGGAATCGATGGGAAAATACAAGGGGGAGATGCTTACGGAGTGGGCACGATCAATGTCATCACACCCTGCTTGCAGGCGCCGAAGAGGGTCATGGCTTTCTCGGAGTCAACGCGCACCGTCAGGGTCGTTTCCCCGAACGGCACGTTGACGGCACGGCGAATTTCTTCGACGTAATTATCGAAAGCCGAAATCGCCTCCCCTTGGATGTCCGAGGTTATATCGAGGGCCAAGCGGTCCGACCAGTGGACGCGAAATCGTTCCGGGATCATGCGCCGGAGCCGATCGACGGGGACGCTGACCGCCTTGCTGACGATGGCCAGGATGGAATCGGACACCAAAGTCGTGGCCTCAAACAAATGGATGCGTTCGATCGGCTGCACCAGGCATTTGCAGTCGGAGCTAAAATTGTCGATGAAAGCGGCGACCTTCGTGGAATCACCCGCCCCCAACTGCATGGGCGTGTCCCACAGGACGGCGCCTTTGAGTTTCAGGGCCAGCCGTTGGCGGGAGAAATCAAGGACGAGATAGGTCGAATCGCCGGCGGCAAGTTGAAGCTCGGTTTGGGTCACGAGCAATTGGCGGTGGATTTTGGACAAGGGCTGTAGATCCGAGGACGAGGAACCGGATACAAAGCGGAAAACCCGGCTGACGGAACCGCCCGGCAGCACAATTAAGAGAACCGCGACAACGGCCAGGATAACGACCGTAATACTCGCCAGAACCCAGAAACGGCGGCTGTTAGAAGATGTAGACTGGAGTGCCAATGGGAACACGCTCGTAAAGCTTTTTGAGGTCGCCCGCGCCCAATCGGACGCAACCGTGGGTGACGCTGATCCCCAACAGTCGCTCATAAATGGTGCCGTGGATGAAATATCCGTCTCCGAACCCGATGGCGTAGTCTCCCATCATATTGGGATCGTAACGTTCCCTCTCGTTTTTCGGGATGGTTTCGTTTTCCTCGATAAACGCCCAGTCCGGCTTGCGCCACCACGGCTCCACTAATTTGCTGTTGACCTTGAAGGCCCCGCGCGGCGTTTCAAACGTCCACTCGCGCGCGGTGATGCTGTCGATCAGAGTCGACCCCGATCCGGTGGAACATTCCGCGTCCAAAAGCACCGTATCGGCCGTCCGGAGATAAAGCCGGTTGCCGTAGGTGTCCATGACAATGTAGAGGCCGGACGGCTGAAGGCGCGACAGGACCTTGCGTTTCTCCTTGAGCATCTGTTTGGCCTTGACCGAATCCTCAGGGAAGCTGAATACGCCCATGCCGCCCTTGCCGTCGCCCTGCACGATCACGCCGGAGCAATAATCCGGGCGGCTGAACAGCCCTGCAACCAGGAGGGTGCCGGCAAACAGCAATGGTATACCCGCGATTAGAATATATTTTTTCATGGCCACGAGTCCGACCGACGCACAATCGTGACCGGCGTTCCCGACGTCACGTATTGCATCAAATCATCCATGTCATGGTTGGCCAGCGCCACGCAGCCGTCGGTCCAATCTTCGTTTTGCCCTCCGCCGCCATGGATTTCAATTAAGCCGCCGATGTGAGCATACTTGGAAATGACGTTTCTCTGCTTGTTTTCCGCGAACCGCCTCCGGTCCCGATCGCTGGGGTAGTTGATCATGAGCGCCTTGTAAAATTTGCTGCCGGTGGGCCGGACTTTGGTGATGTGGTATTGCCCTTCCGGCGTGGCGCCGTCGCCCGCCAGCAATTTTTGCCGGGCCGAATTGTAACCCAGCTCGCACCGGTACCTTTTGACCACCTTGCCCGCCTTGACCAGGTACAACGTATGCGCCGACTTGTCCACGATCAGGGCCGTCGATCCGATTTTCTTGGAATGGTTTACCGTCTCCCCGACCCATCGCCGCCAGACGTCGATTTTCTGTGACTCGTCCTTGGAGTACTCTTCGACGAAACCGGCCAGACTTCGGAGATGGTCCTTGGTCTGCTCGTGCTCCCGAAGCGCCTCGGAGTATTCGCCCAAAGAAATGAAGCGGGCGCTCATGTCGAGACTCAGCTTGGCTTGGGTCCACAAATGCTCGCCCTTGAACATGGTCAGAGCATCGTCGAGAGCCTCTCGCCAGGCAGACAACTCGGTTTTCAGTTCCTTTTGCTGTTTTTCTGCGCCGAGCTTGAGCTCACCAATCCGCGTTTTCGCCTCTGATTCGGCTTTGATCGCGTCCAAAAGAGCCAAAGCAAACAGCGAGTCCGCGGCGGCGTAATTGCGGAACGGCTTGAGCTTGGCGTTCTGCCTGGCCATCTCCATCCGACCATCCTGCAGAAGCTGGGCGGCCTGGTCATACTGCGCCTTGGCGTGCGCCTGGGCGCCGGCCCGCGAGGCTTTCTCCAAAGCCCGTTTAGCCTTGTCCAGCGAGGATATGGGGGGATTTTGACAGCCGACCAGAACCAAAAGAACGGCCATCCCCAGTATGAACGTTAGGCGTCGAAGACCGCCTTGTGTCAGCGCCAGATGAAACCTCTCCATGGTCAGCATACGCCCTCGTCATGCTGTGGGAAAGGGCCGGCAAGCCTGCCGGCCCTTTGCAGTGCCGTTACGTTTCACTAACGATTAGCGGCCGCCGGCCTTCGTCTTGGCTTCCTCGATGTAGCGGATGAAATCCTGGGCCTTAGTCATGACCATTTCGATCTTGGCTTTGGCGGCCAGGTATTTGCCCGCCTGAAAATCCGTTCCCGCTTCGGTATAGGCGGTACGGATCGAGGCCAGGTCATTCTTGAGCATTTCAATGTCGGCCTTGCTGCCCTTTCCACGAGGGGCTTTATCCAAGGCCGTCTGGGCCTGGGCCAGAAGCGCGTCGGCCTGAGTCATCAAATTCGTGACTTCCAGCCGAACCCGTTCCTTCTCAGCCTGAGCTTCGGTCACAGCCTGGTCGGAAAGCTGCTTGCCAGCAATGAACATCTCTTTAACCTTGCCGTATTTCCGGAACAGAGCGAACTTGGAATTCTGTTCCTCCATCGCCGCTTTGGCCGCGTTCAGCGTGTCCAAAGCCATCTGGTAGGTCGAAGAAGCATACTGATCGGCCTCGGCCTGTTGCGCAGCCTGAAGAGCCGCTTCGCCAGCTTGCTTTTCAGCCTCCGGGGCTTTGCTGCATCCAACCACCATCATCAAAGCGAATGCCGCCAAAAACAACGACAACCACTTAAACATACAAACTCCCTTCTCCCCGAGATTGTTTCCTCAGCACAAAAAAAAAGACATGTGCAAGCTCGGGACAGTACACACATCTTAGCTTGAATGATTCGCGCACCGCTTGACGCGCGAACCCCTAACGACGCTATTAGGCTCAGATAATAAGCAGCCTAAAACCTTATGGTCTTCCTCCTTGATAAACATCAAGTCGGTATAAATCCTCATTTATACCGTTCCAACTTAAGATACCCGTTTCAAAACCCTATTGTCAAGTGAAATCTTGACAATCTTGCCCGCAACAAAAATTTCACCCCGGCGTTCCAGTCAATCCAAAATACCGTTTCGCATTTGCCCGCGCCGCCTCTCAACCCGCCATTTTGCCGGAGCCGATGGGCAGTCCCTGAAATCATTCCGGCTACTTTGATCAACACACGATAGAGCACCGAATTACAGCTACCAGCGGCGCGCCGAGGCGCCCGCCAATCCGGGTGTCCTGCGCCCAAACCATTCCAATTGATCGGCGCCGGAATTTTAGTGCGCCTTATATTGTGGGGAAAGATACCTCTTTACAAACAAAAAGCTACAATAATAAATTCAATAAAAGGAAATGATTTAGGCCGAGCCGCGGCGGCATTTACCCCCAAAAAAGTGCCTCCCGGAGAAAATATTCCGCCTACCGCGCCTTTGTACCCGTTTGTGTCAGACTTTCCGGGAGCGACATAACAAAGCCTTTGATCTCGTCGCGGACGCGCCGGTAATGGGCAAGGGCCTCGTCCTCAGTCTTGGCGCTTCGCGCCAAAGCGGGTGGATCGTCGAACCCGCGATGAATCTTGATTGTCTTTCCGGGGAAAATCGGGCAGTTTTGGTCGTACCGGCCGCACACGGTGATTACGTAATCAAACACGATCCCTTCGAGATCGGCCAGCGTTTTGGAGCGATAGCCGGAAATATCGACGCCGGCCTCGGCCATGACCCGGACGGCGTTCGGATTAAGACCGTGCGCCTCGGCGCCGGCGGAGTATGGCTCAAGGGTGTCCGACTTCAGGTACTGTGCCCACCCCTCGGCCATTTGGCTCCGGCAGGAATTACCGCCACACAAGAAGAGTACTTTCAAGCGTCGTGAAGTTGACGGCATATGTCCTCAATTCCATTGAGTATTGGCTTGTCGTTATGGTTATACGCGCGCCATTACTCATGTACTGTACGATTCTCAAGGCAATAGTCTGCAGCCGAATATGACCCTTATTCGGATATCACCAGACCTCAATGTGAAAGAAGTATGTCAGACAGTAATATATACCCACCAGCAAAAAGACAACGCCGGTGATTCGGCGCGCCCATCGCTCGATCTGCGAAAGGCGGTGGAAGGCTTTCCCGACAACGCGCGCGCCGACTGCGATCAGCGCCGAAAACAGCACCACCGGTAGGGCGGTGCCGACGGCGTAGGCGGTGGGCAGAAGCACCGACGAATGATGCTTGACAGCCAGCGGTATCAGACTGCCGAAATACAGCGCCGCCGAAACCGGGCAGAACGACAGCGCAAACAACAGCCCCAAGATCCCCGCCCCCCATATCCCGTACCGATCGACTTTCTGCCGGAGCTTTTCGCCCAGGCTGATCCCAGGGAGGCTGATGCGGATCACCTCCAGCAGAAACAGGCTGGTTATGAGAAGCAGGGGGCCTAGAAAAAGATTCATGTATTTCTGGAGGAAGAAGGACAGTTCGGGAATCGACAGGGCGCTGGCGACAATGAGAAATCCCAGCGTCACGTAGGTCACCACTCGCCCCGTGGTGTAGATAATACCGGAGAAGAGGACCATTCGGGGACGGTCAACGCGTTTGCCGATATAGGAAATGGCGGCAATATTGGTGGCCAGCGGGCAGGGCGAAATCGAGGTCAAAATCCCCAGCCAGCACGCCGAAGCCGCCGCCACCCAGTACGAATCCATTACTTGCCGTCGGGACCTATGAACGCCTTGGTTTCATTCTGAACATAGGCGAGGAACTTGTCCTTGTCCCCGACCAGCTCCCAGATTTTGTCGAGGTTTTTCCAGCCGGTTTCCTTGCCGTCCTTGGTGTGTGAAAGAATCAACGACTGGCTGAAAAGCTGGTAATCCTTCACAAAATGCTCGTTGCCCTCATCCTCGAAGTTGACCACGCGCCACTCGAGATTTCCCTTTTCGAGCTTGTCCGTGAACGCCTTGGTGATTGCCTCCTGCGAATAGGCTTCGAGTTTGCGGCACGTCGGGCAGCGGCGGTTGCCGTGAAAATAAGTGACGATCACCTTGTCGGTGACCATCTTGGGAACAGCCGCCGTGGTCGTATCGGAAGCGGCCGATTTGGCCGGCTGCGCCGTCGATTGCTTCACCGCATCCGTCTTTGCAGGCGCCTGATGCTTATCGGCCGAAGCGAAGCCGAAGATCAAACAGAAAGCGGCCAAAATCAACATAACCAGCATCGCCTTGTTAGCTTTTCTCATCACGGGATCCTTTCCTTTATCATCGACAAGATAAAACTCTTGTTGTCTATCTTCCATTCCGGCGGTTCGCCCGTAGCGTCGGGGAATCGCCTTCTCCAGTATTCTACACCGGCGGCGGCCAAAAGTGCCCGTGATTGCGCACGATCAACAGGCGTCCATAACCTTGCCCCGACAGACAGCTCGATATCGCTACGATTGCAATAACGCTTTCAGTTCTTTGGGCGTCGGGACCTTGCCGGCTGAAACCACTTTCCCGTTGATCATCAGAATCGGGGTTGACAGCGGGCCCAGTTCGGCGATCTTATTCAGGTCGCGCACGTGCTGGAGGTCCGCGGGGATATCCGTTTCGACCAGGACCGCCATGAGACGCCGCATCAGTTCTTCGCAGCGCATGCATCCCGGCCCGAACACGCGAATTTCAAGCGGTCCGCCGGTTTCGGCGACGTCTTCTCCCAAGAACCGACGGTATTCCCGGAAAAGGGCATCTTCGTACAGCGCTTCCGCCTCACCGGGGATATGGTTCGACCGCCGGGCATGCTCCAGCAATGCCTCCCGGATATCCTGCTCGTCCGCGAGGTTAAGCCGTTTGACGGCCGTGTAGACGTCGCTCAGGCCGATCATGCCGATAGTATGCTCGCCGACGCGGATCTGGGTTATCTCGCCTGCCATAAGTCCGCCTTTAGCCTAATGTCGACAGTATCTTCTTGATCTCCTCGACGCTGGGGACTCTCCCGACCATTTTGACCTGCGCGTCGACCACCAGCGCCGGTGTCATCATGACGCCGTAGGCCATGATCTTTTGAATGTCGGTGACCTTCTCGACCTGGCAGTCGAGACCCAGCTCGGCCACCGCCGCCCTGGTCTGTTGCTCCAGCTTTTGACACTTTGGACAGCCGGTCCCGAGTATTTCGATCTTCTTCATCTGTCGTACCTCTATTTCAGTTTTCTGGCAGTGCTTCTTTCAAATTCTGATGCCTGGCAGGAATCTTGCCCTCCTTTACCAGTTCCCGTCTAACCGCTGTCCATATCTTCCTTTTTCGGAAGAAGACGCGAAGCTCCTCTATTGGCGGGAAACTGATAGCCTTGCCGAGACATAAGTTGGCACAGGTAGAGCAACCGACGACACAGGCCAATGGATTTTGAACCACAGCCTTTCCGTCAAAATCCCACTCAAATACTTTCTTGCCACAGTTCATACACATACCACACTTTACACATTTTTCCTTGTCGATCGTTGGCTGCCAATTTATCTCATTTCTTTCGACGCCTGCAAACCAGGGCATACCTTCCTCCTTTCAAAAGTTTATTCTTCTAAACTTTTATTTCTTTGAGGTCCCGGATCTTCCAATTTGCGCACCAACTCATCAACAGACAATATCTTTCCAGCGCTGACCATTTTATCATTAATAAATAATATGGGTGTCATCTTGGTTGCATAGTCACAGACTCTCAAGAATTTATACTCTACGCCTGCTCGCTCGGCGGCTGATTTCACGTTCTTCTCCAGCCTCTCACACGATTCGCACCCGCAACCGATTATTCTTATCTTGATCATTGTCACCTCGAATACCTGTTCTTACCTACTCTGCCCGCCCATCATGTAAATATGCCAAACAAGGAACATTTCAACGCTCATAAGAGCCCAACTCGACATTATATTGCCCGCCACGCAACCTCCGGCAAATCCGTTCCAATGCCAATCATTGCGCAGTTCCCCGGGCAACCATCAATTACAATTATACGCTCCGCCACTTTGACGGGATCCCTGGCGAAGTCAAGCCCGTTGGCGACGGCTGCCAGACAGCCCATGGACGCCAGTTTCATACTTGACACCCGCCGAGCGGCCTGGTCAGCCACCGTGCCGACGTCGGACGCGCCGGAACAGGCAAACACCAGCCGTGGCGCACCACCACAGCATCCGCTCTTCTTCTGGTGTGACGCCGATTCTTCATTAAGCGGAGCGCCTCCGCAACATCCGCTTTTTCTCAGTTCCATATCGGTCTTCTCCATTTTATGTCTCTATGCTATGCATTACACTTCCCCGCGCTTTTATTCTGAGGCCCCACAATCTTTCAGCGCGCCTTGCTCCAAAAGTTTTAGAGCATTCTTGGCCCGCGATCTCGGGATTGCCTTTGCCGCCAACTCAACGAGGCCATCTGTCAGTTCCTCCAGCATTTCGACGGAGAACCCAAGAACAGTTTCTGCTGGACCCAGATCGGTCGCTTCGCGGCAGCCGTAACATCCTAATGAGAAGTTTAAACGCTTTTCCTTGAAAGGTATCACGGTGGCATCGACGCATGTAGCCTGAAGTACTGCCGTAGAAGCGCTCCGACGCTTTCCGCCTGACAAGTTCAAATCTGCCAGCAGAAGCCACATCAACTGTTCGGAGTAGCCTTCGACTATTATGACATCGGGGCGAGAGGGAGCTAATCGTAACGGACATAACGCAATACCAATGATAGAACCCTCATCCAAAACTGGCATCCCGTCGAACATTTCCTTTCCGGTTATGGCATCGTGAACGATGCCAAAATTCACGAGTCCCTCACCGCTCCGAAGGAGCTCAGGCAAAGGCCTGAACCCGAAGGCTCTGGCCGCCGCCGGACATGACAAGTCGTCCGGTAGCAGCAAAATCGCCTGACCGCGCCTCGCCTTCATCACCGCCTGACAGTATCGGCACTTGTGGGTCGTCCGCCAACCGGTAAACGGGGATGACAGATGCTCCAGCAGAAAGACAGCGACTGGATCCGTTGCCAGCTCAAGGATATTCTTTATCTGATCCGCGCATTCGTTAAAACTATGCATAGTATAAGCTTCTCTTTACGACAAAATCTTCTTGATCTCCTCGACGCCGGGGACTCTTCCGACCATTTTGACCTGCGCGTCGACCACCAGCGCCGGGGTCATCATGACGCCGTAGGCCATGATCTTTTGAATGTCGGTGACCTTCTCGACCTGGCAGTCAAGTCCCAGCTCGGCCACCGCCGCTTTGGTCTGTTGCTCCAGCTTTTGACACTTTGGGCAGCCGGGGCCAAGAATTTGGATGTGTCTCATATTTTGTCTCCCCTTTCTCAACGGTTTTCACCAATTACTTGCTGTTTTGTGCCATCTGGTCTATCTCCGCCGGATGTTCCCGCATGAGTTCATGGCGGCTGATCTTACCGTCAATCCAGAACAAGCTTCCCGGAAATCGCCCGGGGCGAAGATGGACGTTGTACATGTGCCAGATTGACAACGCTAACAAGGCCAGTAAAGCCTCATGGGCATGCGCTTCTTTGGCCACATCAAACACGGTAATGGATGCCTGCGGCCAAATCATCCATATGACTTTCGGGAACCACATGACCAGCCCGGTCGTTACCATTATCGCACACCCCCAAAAGACCGCCCAGTAGTCAAACTTCTCGCGCGGAGTAAATCGACCAAAGCGCGGTCGTTGGTCAGTTCTGCCGAACCGCCATTTCAAATGCTGCCAGTAGTTCACCACGTCGATCTTGCGAGGGAGGAGAAGCAGGAAATCTCGACGACCTTCCGGATGCAGCAGAGAATAAATCATATGATATAAACAGGTACCAACCAGAATGACTGCGGCCAGACGATGAATCACGCGCCATAATTCAATACCGCCGAGGGATGCGCTCACAGTTGCCGCCCATGAAGCTCCTGGGTAGCGTAGAGACCATAGGAATACTGCTGAGATCAGCAACACGATGACGCTCGCCATAAGTAGAAAGTGCTGTGTCAGATAATGTGTATTGAATCGTTGTACTACATTATCACCCTCTCGTCCGAGGTTCGCTTCTATGCGCGGCAAGCGTCGTTTCCGTGCGACATAATCAAGTATGATGTGCATGACAAGCAAAGCCATGACAAGAATTGTCAACCACTTGAAAAATGCGGCGACCCACGAGACTACACCGCTGTACTCCCTTGGGTTTCCGTCATAACCAATTATCTCGGCTTGAGAGGCCAAAACCGGCCGGGCGGCTTCATCAAACGGATAGACGGTGATACCGGCAAAGAAGAACGCTGCACCCTTGCCGTGGCAGTCGGCGCAACCTTTGGCGCCCAACGCTGCCTTCGCGGGATAAACATCGTGGCTATACTTGTGGACGTTGGCGAAGGGGGAAGCTTCCCACGCTTCTTTATCAACCAAGGTGTATTCGGAGCCGGAACGATAGACCCTATCATTATAAACCCAAACGACGCGCTTGCCTTCCATGGGATATCTGATATCCAACAACAACTGAGAAACGGCGTCTATGAGAGCATCGATTTCTTCAGGTCGGTTGATCTCCGGCGCACCGTCGGCATTGTCATCGGCGATTCGACTCAAGGACGGGTAATTCGTCGGATCGTTTTGATGCTTCGCCCACATCTTAAGGACGTCGCTCATACGCGGTTGCATCAGGCCGCTCTTTCCTTCGATTTCAATACCCGGCCAGGCGCTGTGGACCCGGTTGACGGGGTAAATTTTGCTTTTGTACCGGGCAAGAACCGGTCGAAATGGTTCCGTGGGTTTGTTATCGTAGCCCATCATTTCCAAGTAGCCGTAATGGTTGCGCCATTCTCCGTCAGGTCCATAGAATGTCCACAGCTGTTTTCCCCCCTTGGGGATTCTGGGGGCGGGATTGAAAACATCGCCCGCCTGAAACTGAATGGGCATAACCACCCGTTCCGGGATGTGGCATGTCTGACAGGCAATTCGGTCGAGATGCAAAGGCGGCAGCCCACTATGCCGGGCCAGCGGGGCACCCAAACGACCGGTGTCGTGGCAACCGGCGCAGGTGAACATGGTGTTGTCCAAGTCATCCCGAACCAGCCCCCCCGGATCATCGCCCTTGGAGATCTGGTGCACTTCGCGGCCTTTTATTCTCGGATCGGTGGCGGCGCTGCCGGCGGGATGGCAATCCACACAGCGAAGACCGGCCCGAAGATGGACGTCAGTGCGCGATCGGAAATTCGCCCCGCGTTTCTTCCAACCGGGCTGTTGATGGCAGTTCAAACAGGCCTGATTCTCCGGTGACCGAACCATCGGCAGTTCGATCGTTCCATCGGCAGTAAAGCGCGTCACGTCATAGGCAACCTGCACTTGTTTTCCGTCCTTGACCGATCCGGTAGCTGTTGCCAGACCCGATCCGGCCGACGCGGCCCAGCGAAAATTCATGCCGGAAATCTGCTTCGTTCTCTCACCGTAGTTGTACCCCGGCAGATGGCACAGAAGGCAGTCCGCCTCCAGCACCCCGGATTCACTCCATCGGGCCTGGTAATAGTCACCATCAAAATTGTTATCGGCCCCGTCGGCAAAACCGCTGGTCGTATCCTTTATCCACAAATCATATCGTTTTCCGTCCCGATCATACTCCGCCGAACCACCGCCGGGATGACAGGCGCCGCAAGACAGAATAAACGTAAAGGCAGTCATGTCCATTGTCACCGGCGAGTCGTTTTTTTTGGGCGACAAATAGCGGTAGAGCGGCGCCGGTGAACACCAGTTTCCCCCGAAATTGCCGGGCGTTGACGCCCAGAGAATGCGAGCTTTCTGCTTTACCGTCGGTTCTTCGCCCGCCCCCTGCGTGAAGTGGAAGCCCTCGGTGATCTTGGCGTAGTCATGGCAGCCGGTTGCTCCGCACGTCTGTTTCGGCGAGTAGGGAACGGTGTCATTGATATGCTTCGCGGGATTGATGACCGCGCCCTGCTCGTCGCGCAAAGGAAACGGAGGACAAACGCCCTGGGCACTTTTGTCTGTGTTAACTGGGCTTGCAATTGCCATGTCTCCTAAGCCCGACCCAGCAGTGAAAACAAGGGATAGCAACACGAGAAACCAGATCATTGCGCAGTACTTCATAGCAACTCTTCCTCCATAATACAATCTACCCTTTCATGCCCACCGACTAACGCCTTGGAACTATAGTATTATCAGAATCGGTTACTACGACCGCCTTGTTGGAGGCTGCCTCATACAGCGTAGGCACGAAGAAGAGGGTTACCAAGATCGTAAACGCCAGCCCTCCGATGGCGCCGACGGCCATCGGTTGAAGCATGTCTCCACCTTGCTCGAGGTTAAGAGCCAGCGGCAAGAACCCGACCAGAACCGCCAGAGAGGTCATCAAGCGTGGGCGAAAGCGAATACGTGCCGCCTTGAGAACTGATTCTCGTGGCGTGAGATGCTCCTCACGTCGAATATCTTCAGCGTAATTGATAAGCAGCACGCCTTCCATGACATTAGCAGCAATAACTACAAGAGCTCCGATTATCACGGTCGCCCCCAAAGGAATGCCGCTCAAGAAGAGGATGATTACTAAGCCCGACAACGAAATAGGGATCCCGGCGAGAATGTAGAGGGGCAAGCGCAGATCGTTGAATTGAACTACCAAGATGATGAACGCAAAGAAGACCGCAAATATGAGAATCAGCAACAGGCTGCGGCGCATTTCAGCCATCATCTGTGCCTGGCCGCCAAACTGCAGATCATACCCGGCGGGCCTATCGAGGTCCTCAAGTTTCGTCTGCAATGCTGCCAAAGCCGTGCCGACACTGACGCCCTGCGCGTCACCGCGCACGATTACCTGCTTGACCTGATCCTCTCGTACGATTTCCACCGGCCCGACTGCCGCCACGACATCAGCGACATCGTCGATGCGTAGATAACCACCCTGCGCGCGGGAAACAGTCAGGTTCTCAATGGCCTGCTTAGAACTCATGACCTGCTCCGGCACCATCAGTCGCATATTGTAATACTCGTCGCCATCACGATACCGGGTGATCACATCGCCACTTATGGTGGTCCGCAGCGTAGCCGAGATATCAGCAACTGACACCCCCAGTTCTGCCGCCCGGACGCGGTCGGTACGAACCTGATACTCCGGTTTGGTCATATCCATGGAGACGTACACGTTCTTAAACTGCCCAAGCTGTTGCATCGACTGCGCCAGGCGGTTGGCGAGAGCATACAACTGCTGCGCATCCTGGCCCTTGGCCTTTACTTCTATGTCTGCATCGCCGATCTTGCGAATGCCTTTCATCTTCTGCTGCATGACCATGGCTTTGCCGGCAGGCAAGGTCACCTTAGCAAGGCGTTGCTCGAGCTGCTTGATATATTCTTCGGTGGAGATCTCGCGCTTGTCTCTTTCCACTAGCTGAATGTCAACTTCCCCTTCATTCGCCACCTCATAGGTGTAAAGGCCCCACACCCGGCCGCCAACCAGCGTGAAGGTATTGTCGATGAGTGAGTCACCTGCGATTGCTTCTTCGATTCGGACCAGGCCTTGGTTGGTTTGTTCCACAGACGCGCCGGTCGGAAGACGCAGTTTCACCATAACCCGGCCGTCATCGATCTTCGGCAGGAACTCAGTCCCGAGCCGCGGCAGCAAAAACGCGCCGATTAGCAGCATGACCGTAAAGAGTGCAAATGTGGCCCCTCGTCGTCGAATTGTGACATTGAGCAGTTGAGCGTAACTGTCAGTAAGACGCTCGATCATGCGCTCGGCGAAGTTCATCCGCCCGGCATGCGCGGAACGATTTCCCAAAACGAGCGCCATGACGATCGGCGTCACGGCAATGGCCATGACCAAGCTGATCGCCATGATGCCGGCGATAACCAGGATGAGTTCATGGAAGAGCAGACTGGCCAGACCAGGAACCAGCAGGAACGGAAGGAAGAGCGCCAAGAATGACAGCGTGGCCGCCAGCACAGCGGGCCCGACATGGTGCGTAGCCACAACGACCAGTTCGCTCACCGGCAGATCCGGTCGCTCGCGACGTAGCCGTGTGATATTCTCGATCACTATAATGGAGTTATCCAAATCGACTGCAATGGCGATGACCAGACCTCCCAGCGAGAAGATATTGAGGGAAAAGTCGGCCAGATGCATCAGGCCGAAATTGATCAGCAGTGTCGCCGGTAGCGCCCAGACCATGGCGACCACCTGACGCCAGCTACCGAGAAAGAGTGCGAGAATGACGACTACCAGCAAGGCGGCTTCGAGCGCGGCATTACGCACGCCCTTCAAGGCGGCACCAACATAGTCGGCTTGGTTTTCAACGATGCCGAATTGGATGCCCCGAGGAATAGTTGGCTTCAGTTCTTGGATTCGCTTCGCCACCGCCTTTGATACTTCGACTGTGTTGGCGTCTGCCTGCTTGAGCACACTCACTTTGACCGCCGGCTT
>Ga0315277_10003408_pt1 | contig 21550 bp, 15 predicted proteins | sample YL17G05_15_MG_FD_203695 | JGI IMG/M metagenome (GOLD analysis project Ga0315277, IMG submission 203695) | Sediment microbial communities from Yellowstone Lake, YNP, Wyoming, USA - YL17G05_15 | ecosystem: Environmental > Aquatic > Freshwater > Lake > Sediment | place: USA: Wyoming | collected...
GCTGAGGACTCGACATAAACTCAGAGTTCAGATTCGTGGAACGCCAGCCGTACTTCCGCAACAGGTGGTAGTCGGTAACAGAGGTGAAGGGTGTGAGGGCTGCATCGACACCATAATCAACGGTACCCCCGTATGAGCCTTGCAGGATGATCTGTGTGACAACCTCAGACTCGGAGTCTGAGAAGTCCCAGTCAATGATGTCTATATCTTGGATCCATGAGACTGGCTTGTTGCCCAACGTGTCTAGGTTGTAGAAGGGCGGCTTGAACACGATGTCCCCAGTAACATCCATGTAAAACTCAAAGCCGACCGCTTCCTTCGCTGCGTTAGCTAGCTCTAGCTTCGTCTGAAACTCAGATTGCCAAAGGTCCTGAGCGCCTGCGTTAGACGTGACGGCTTTGAAGGCAACCACATTCGGGGACGTGGGATCATAGACCATTCCCGAACTATCGGGACCACCATTAGCTTGACTCACAATCTGTGAAGCGAATGGCTTCTTCGGGACCGTCCCGGGCGGGTTGTCCACGGAGTACGTGCGGTACAAGGCGTCACCTCGAACCGCGACACCTTGTGCGCCATACAACACAAGGTTACTCCGCATGCGAGAGAAGCGCTTCTCCCAGTATTGCATGAGGTCTGACAAGGCTGCGTCGAATGTTGCTTTCTGTCCGGATTCTTGAACCAGGTTTTGGAGACTTCCCGTACCCACGATAACGTCACCAAACGACTGCAAGGCGAGAGAGAAGATCATGTCGTAAGGGTTAGACTGGGTAAACACGTTGCCGAAGATGTTACGCCCCTGCTGCCCCGGCGTTGCAGTATAGGCCGGGTTGACGTTCATCTTACACAGTTCCCACCACTTCAAGATATCAGAGCAGTGGATGTTAACTGTATGCTCACCCCCGGAGTAGCCGTCGGTCACTTCTGTAACGAGACCCCAGAAGATGGGGTAGTATTGAGCCAGACCTTCCACCAGGTAATACCCCTTAGCGTAGATCTCGATCTCCATCATAGGGGTGATGACAGCGGCACCATCGAAGTAGAAGTCATCGATGGTGTGGCGCGGTATGGACATCGTAATGGAAGCGCTGCCAGGGGCACTATCCACACTCAAGTCCATCTGTACTGCCGTGATGTACTTGTTGAAGTCGAACGAGCGGGAACACTGCGGACAGCCAATAACTTCCTGCTCCCCGTTAATGTAAACGATAGCGTCCGGAGCCGTCACAACAGTGGGCCGGACATTAGGGTTATACGTGCCTTGGAAGGGTCCGCGTGCCATCAGGTGGTTCCAGTACCTACCGTAAGGTGCGCATCTGGAGGAAGCGCTACCTCAGGACTCGGTTGAGGATTGTTACCCCCCATAGTCGGGCTGTTCCCAGTGCCTGTCGGGATAGAGGGTGCTGCTGGCCCTGGTCGGCCGTACATGTACTGAGGGTCGTCTTGATGGTCCAACAAGTACCAAGACCTGACCGTAAAAGTGAAGTTGTAGTCCAGGGTGAACGGGGCCGTTTCAGACTCAGTCAAGCTGAAGTTGTCAAACGATCCAACGTAGAGAATTTCGTCAAAGTATAGGTAGACTGACCCGACCACCGCAAGGTTCTTGGCGTGACCCGTACGAACAATGGGGTCTGGCAGCCAGACACCTCCGTTGTTCTTGTAGATGAGCCACAGAGCCAACAGGTTCTGGTAGCTCGTTGAGAACTGACGTGCCGTGCGGGTCAACCCAGGACCAGTAGCGTTCTGAGCGTCCATCGAGTAGAACGCCGCAACCTTACCGGACCCCTCGATCTTGTCCTGAGCGTCCCCCCAATGTTCGACGATGTATCCGTTACGACCCCAGTTACCGTCCGAGATGATCTTCTCAGCAGAGACTTTGAATGACTGCGGATTAACCAGTAGGCGCAAGGGAGGGGTCTTGGCCATTTGCTCAAGAGCCGCCTGCATCATGTTGATCGTAGCTTGCTGCTGAGCCTGGAACTGCTTGCCAAGGTTAGTCTCGTTCAGGGCCTTGTTGGCAGCCAGACTCGCTGTACGGGCCGCCTGATTGGCGTTGGGTGCCCCCGTTGCTACCCATGTACCTGTAGAATTCGCGACGTCCCTTACCGGAAGCACTTCAGTGGGTACAGGAGGTACAACACCTGCACGGGCTTGTCTCAAGCCGAACCCCGGATGATACTCAAAGTGCCCAGGATCGTGGATATTGGAGAAATCACCGCCCCAAATCATACCTAGCTGCTTACCAAGGCCACCCACCACACCCCATTGCGTCCACTGGCTAGGGAAATAGGCGCTACCTAATGAAGGCGATGGCCCTGGAGAAACCATAGCGAAGTCAACGGCCAATCCGAAGTTGTGCCAAGACTCACCACCCTTTACCCCAGTTACCACATTCCCAGGAGCAGTTCGTCCTTTAGCAAACAAGGCATCCTGCTGGGCATTAGTGCGAAGGCCGTTCAAAGCTACGATGCTGATCCCTTCGGCGGCGGCGGCTGCAATGAGCTTACGGATCAGAGGCTGAATACTCGGGTGGGTGCTCGCTATCGCGCTCTCACTGCGACGAAATGCGTTAGCAGAAGGCGTGACAGTCGAACTATTGCTCAAACTTGACGGGGCACCTTCCACGGTGTTGACCCAGTTACCGAGCACTTCTTCAGTCCCAAGTGCTTCAACCTCCTCAGCCGTAGCGGTTGAAGCCGCCAAGGCATCCCCAGAGAAGACAGATACGGATGCCGACCGATCAAGTAATCGCCCAGGCACCCTAATAGACGGTGGAATCAACCCGACTGCAAAGATTTTTGTCTCTTGTGGGCTACGGGTCTGAACCGTAGTCATAGGGATGAACTGGCCATCCAGGGGCTCTTCCTGGTTCTCTAGCGCCTGGTAGAACGACAACAGTTCGTACACAGCAGGCTGGTAGAGCCCCGCACTTTTTTCGATCTGTTCAAGGATCCTGGAGTTAGCTACCATTGGTTCAGACCTGAGGCCCCCCAGGCGTATTGTTCTGCCTCTGGAAGTTAGGCACGTTCAAGTAATTCGCGACCCCACGAGATTCCGGGTTGATACTCATCCCAGGGATCTTCATGATTTCCTCTTCGACTTTGAAATTCCAGGACACCTTGAACGCAAACGGTTGGTCGGCAGTCTCTTCAATGTCTATGGATTTAAAGAACCCAATGTACGTACCCCGGTCGTACATCAACATGATTGAACCTTGCAGCACGATGTTGCCGTAGGGGTCGAAGACACTCCCATTATTGCGGTAGAGGTCGTGCAAGTCTCGGTAGCGGTCCCAAGCAATGGTCTTGTGCCGCATCACTGAAGACAGGCCCGTGTAGATGTTCATGAACGCCCCAGTAGACCCGTCAGCCGAGATCTCAGTCAGCTCATCGCCCCAGTGTTGCTCGACGAAGCCGCCCCTGGTCTGGATGCGCTCTACCTTCTTACTGTGGTTCTCTGAGTAGCTCTGAGGGTTAACATGGAGAACTAAGGCATGCGGTAGCAAACAACGCCGACTATTGAAAGGACTCGTGACCTGGAAGGCCATCGGGATGTACGACTTACGCTGCTCAAGACCGTGCTGGTAGTTGGGGTTCGTGGACGGAACCTGCAACAGATCAGAATCGGGGTTGGCGGAATGGATTGACGGCATCTAGACCTCAGCGCAGCCGCTTGTTGCGTTCAAATTGGGCAGTACCATCAACCACACGAGCGTCAATGAACCGTCGCAAGTCGCCCTTGAGTTCCAGCTCTACCTTCACGTTACCGCCGCCACCACCGCCCCCACCACGTGGGCTAATCCGCTCCCCAGTGCCTACCGAGGCTAACCCCTCACCCAGAGCCGGACGAACGTTGGCTATGCCGTTAGCGATGCTGGAGACTATGCCCCCGTCTGCGTTAGCCGACAGCATGCCACTCAACGCAGCTTGAGAGCTTCCTGTAGCCCTGGCACCGCCTACGATGCCTTGCCCAAACCCACCGGGAGTGAGTTTTCCCTGCATCAAGCCCTGAGCGACCGCTCCTTGATCCAGATCCTTGTACATGTAATACTCGAAGAGTCCGGTGCGGATGGCATCAAGGGTCGAGAGGCCTAGCTGATCGATCGTTGACGTAGCAAGCGGCACCCCTGTTTGAAGGGTGGTGTCCACAGCCAAGGCTGCTTGTGTTGTGGCCTCCTGTGCCTCGTTCCCGCCGCCACGGGGTACCGGTACCACTCTGGCTGTTGCGGCAATGGGAGCTGCTGTAGGGGTAGCTGCTGTAGCTGCTGTTGTAGCTGGAGCCGCCCGTGGTGCTGTAGCTGCTGTAGGGGTAGGAGCGCTATTGAAGAAGTCGTATATGGCGTTACCGAGCGAAGCACCCCACTTCTCCGCGCCAGCCATATTAGCAAGCGAGTAGGTAGCCAGACCAGTAGAAACGGCGACAGCAACTGCTGCTGCTGGTGCAGCGGCGACACTAGTAGCAGCAAGAGTAGCAGCACTAGTTGCTACGCCTGTTAGTGCGGGCAGTATAGTCTTAGCAGCATTAACGACGATTGGTGTCGCCGCATTAGCAAGAGCCTTACCGCCAGTAGCAAGCCGACCGCCCGCTTGCGCAAGCTTACCACCAGCCCCACCCGCAAGACCAGCAAGCTTACCACCACCCCCACCAAGCCCTTTAGCAGCCTCAAAAAGCTTGCCAAGCTTACCACCACCCCCACCAAGCCCTTTAGCAATATCAACAAGAGCCTTACCACCACCGGATGCGATGATAGCCGCGAGTATAGCTACAGTCGTAAGCCCAAGGCCCTCCAAGACCATGAAGATCTTCCCCAGCATTGCATCTACCAGGTCAGAAAACTGATCTAGTGTGGTGACGGTTTCACCTGCTATTCCATCTTGAGCCTTCTTATCCACCTCAGCCTGAGCCAGTAACTCCTCCTGATCTTTTATGAGGGCGGTTTGCAGCGCCACGTCACCTGAAGCACGCACGGCTGCTGCCCCCGCAGCACCCTTGGTAGTTACCCCAAGACGCTTCAAGATCTTCACCTCACTCGCAGTGAGGTCAGTTCCGGCCTCTATCTTATTTGCCAGCTCCTGCCGCTGCACTGATAGACCTGAAATCATAGTTTTGAGCTGGTTCACAACCTCAGGACTTTGATCAATGGTATTCTGAACAGCTAAGAGAGCTTTCGGGTCTTTTTTCCCTAGTTCGGAAATACTGGTATGATGCATACTCTGGACCGCCGCTTCCAACTCTGCCATTGACCCAATTATATCATCAGACTCAAATGCGGCCAGCGATTCAAGAGATCCCTCGATGACCCTCCCCATGTCTCTAGTCAACGCAAAGATTGCCTCCCTTTGTGGTCCAGCGGTGTCCTTCTTCTCCTTGTCTGACATCGTGGCAAAAATCTTCTCTACTTCTTCCGTGTTGCCACTTTCCATAGCTGCCTGAAGTCTAGTCATTGTCTCAGGGGCTAGCTTCAGTTCCCCCGTAGTTGCAGCGATCCCGCGTTTCGCAACCCCCCTCTTGATCTCCTGGTATTTAGGCTGGCCAATTATCGCACCCCTTTTTAGCTTTGCGTGAATGTCCTCCTTACCTACCCCAGCGAGTGTCTGAAGCAGTTTCTGCGCCGACTTGGGATCCATAGCCTTAGCCATTGTACCAAGGACTGAAGTGACATCAGCCATGCGTAGAGCAAAGAGGGACAAGTCAGCCGAGAAGCTGCGGACGATCCCAAAGAATTTACCAGCATGCATCCCAGCATCCCCAGCAGCCGATGCAACACGTGCAAACTCAGCGGTCGTGCTAGCAGTCCCCATCCCCACCTCAGCGACCATCTGCCCCTGGAACTGCGTAAGTTCTTGAAGGCTGACGCCAAAACTACGGGAGTATGCAACAGACGTCCACAAGACGTCGTTGAAGCTCGACAAGCCGCCAGCCAGGTCCCCCACCGTCTGAGGCACTTTGGCGATCTCTTGGTTCAACCTAGAGGTTGAGACGCCCTCCGCACCCATCTGGGATCTGAAAGCTACCGCCATTTCCTTTGTAACGCCTTTAGTTATGTTACCCAAGTCCAATGTCTGCTTGTAGGCATCACGCATAGCGGTTTTAGTGGCCTGGGTCGCTTTACCCACATCACCCATGCTGCCCGCCAAGAAATCCCCCGAACCTGCGGACTCCAAGACAGCTTTGTTGAAATCCTTGAAGGCCTTTTCACCATCTAGAAGGAACTTGACGAGCCCCATAACGAGGGACCCAACTATACTCAGCAAGGGTAGTATCTTGCTGATACCTTGAATCAAGGGAGCCATGCTGCCTGCAAGACTCGCCATGCCTTTGAGGCCAGCCCCCATCCCCTCAGCTTTGGAAGGGTGCTTCTTGATACTCTCACCTAGCTTAGACAGCACCAAGGCCTTCTTAAGCATCTTAGCGGCAAGCGTACCGCCCTCTTTGAATGCCCCAGGAAGGTCCTTGTTGAGGAGTGCCTGGAACGGCTTCGCCAAATCTTCCCCAGACTCACGGAGAGCCGTAGCCAAATGCTTGATGGAACCCGTTGAACCCAGATCAGCACTGCTCGTCTCCCTAGCTTTGGCTAAAGATCGAAGACTCTTTTGCTGCTTTTGAAGAGAAGCCAATTCAGACTTCGTGATAGCAGCAACCTGTTCCCGCTCTCGAACTTCATCCCTGGCCGCAGCCACCCTCTCTCTGGCCGCAGCCACTTTACTCTCTGCGGCTTTCACAGACGAGCCATCGCCATCCCCACCCTTCCTACGAAGAGCCACCGCAGCTTTTTGAAGGGACAGTAACTCCTTTTCGGCATCAATTTGATGCGATTTTAAGTCTTCGCTAGACTTCAAAACTCGATCAAGAGAATCTCTTGTGGTCCTGATCGCCTCCTTGATTGCCTTGCGAACCTTCAATTCCTTCTGCAAGACAGGGCCAACCATCTGCTTGGCACGACCCATCTTGTGGATGTACTTCGTGAGACCGTTGTTCAGGTCCTTCTCCGACTTCTCAACCATTTTGAGACGCTTAGTCAGCGCTTTCTGAAACCGGGTCGCCTCCAAGATCGCGGTCTGAGATTCGAGCGCAAACTTGATATTGACTACTTCTGGTCTTGGGTCAGCCACTTGTCACGTCTTCCTTCGGAATGGAGTCGTAGGGGTCCTGGGAGCAGGCAGTTGAACAGCCCCTGATATATCCCGATCTGTAGTAGAAACTTCAGTCGAGACTTCCGGACCCGTGACACCCCACTTACCCAAGAAGTTCTGCGCCTTCTCGTCCTGGTCCACAGAGTCCATGTGACGGTGCACTTGCTGTGCCTGTTGCTTGCGGCGCTCCACCCGATCAGCCACCTCTCGTGGTGTCAAACCTTCCCGCGCATCTGAGTTGCCCACGACATTGCGATCCCCGAACTGAACCGCGTTCTCTCTAGCTACCTGCTCAACCTGAACACGGCGATCATTGTACTGATTGCGGATCTTAGTCTCATGATCCTCAATCACTCTGTCGTGCCAGTCCTTCTCCCCTCGGAGATCCTTCTCTAGCTGACTAGCAAGTTCCTCAACCGTCCTCGGAACGGTGATCACAGCTCCTGGGATCTTGAGTACGTTCGCCTCTTGCTTCTCACCCAAGATGATCTCACGAAGGATCTTGTCCTTACGAGAAAGGCGTTCTTCCTTGTCCTTACGCCTACGTTCGTTGTCCTGGTTGTAGACCTTGGCTATGCCCTTACCCGCAAAGCAGGAACCAACGAACTTGGCGTTTTCCCACTCACGCTCATGCTGTTCGTTCCGGTCCTCCGCATGATTGAGAGCCCGCCAAAGCTGCTGTGACCAGTTAAGCCCGAGCCGCTGAGTCCCCTCAATACCAGTCACAGCGGTAGACGTTAGGTCCAGACCCTTGATCTGCATCCAGCGATACCGGGATAACGACTCCATCGCGTAAGCCTCAGTAAGGGCTACCGCGTTGGATGCCCGCCGATTAACCTCACCCACATACCGCACGATCTTAGATCGTGCATCCTTAGGCAGAGATCCGAATGTGTCCGCTAGTTTGGGTATCCATTTGTCACGCTCAACGAGGATGTTAACCCCATCGACCATGAACACCCCGTAAGCCAAGAATGTCCACCAAAATTGCTCCGTAACCCGTCCCTCACGAAAGCCCCCGCTGAACCGCAGTAGCTCGAATTCGTGGTGATTCAGGCTCTTAAAGACGAAGCTGACACTGTTGATCTCCGCAGATACCGTAAGGAACCCACGGTAGAGCAGAGGCTCAACGTCCTTCCAAACCTCGGGATTAACCTCCGGTTCTTTCGGGATGGTGATGTGGATGTCTTCCGCAGAGTTACCACTGTACTCCGCTTGAAGCTTAGTCTGCTCTGACTCGTATGTCTGGGTTGCTTCAGGCATTACGAGTCCATCTAGATCTTGGGTTGAGGTCTAAACCTCGGGTTGATCCCAGCTACGGGAGGCTTGTCCAGAATCGCAGATGCCGCAGAAGCATCAAACGGTTGCTGCCGCTGACGCAGCTCTACAGGCTCCGGTCGTTGTTCCGGCCGGTACACCTCAATAGGCCCATGACTGCCGGGTAAAGAAGTCGGCAAGGCGGCCTCTAGGGCAGCAATTTCGGAGGTACGGCTTACGGCTTGGCTTTCACCTTGAGCCGCTTGAACGATTGGCGTAGCCGGGGCTGGGACATTGGCCGTACGGGCTTCGATCACTTGCTGGAGCGTCCGATGCGGGTCCACGGGACGACGGCTCTCTGCGGTGTCCAGAGGGGGTGCAGGGGGCTCAGGTTCCGCAACGGGTGCTGCCGGGACTACAGTTGTGGCCGCCGCACTGGCACGAGCCAACTCATCCGTTTTGGCCATCACCGCTTTGATCTCGTCGGCAGTGGACTTCCGCATGAGACCCATGTCTGCAAGGATGTTGTCCACCATAGCGGTGGGAACCTCGTCTTCACACTCCTTAGCCTCTAGCAACAAACGTCGGTACTTGTCCTCCCCAGTCTCATCTGTAGTGACGAACGTGATGCCTTGCTTAGCCTTACGCTCCGCAAGTTCGACCACATCTCCAAATTTACGGAAAGCCGTGTAGATGGCCTCTTTGCTCCATGTACCCAACATGTGCTTGTTCAAGTACGCATGAAGCTCTAGCTTCACTACCTTCGTCTGCCCAGGCTTTTTAGGGTCGTCTTCCTCGACCTCTACCAAGTCAGTGTCGTGAAGGTCTACCCCGTTGACGATCACCAAAGCGCGAGCAAGGTGCCCACGTTGATAGGCATTCAGATACTCTACACCCTCAAGACTAGCGCAGTCTTGAATGATGTCCGCGTACTCAGTAGGCCTAAGGTTGCGAAGCGTTAACTCGCAGTCCTCAATCGTGAAGCTCTCTTCGACAAGACCAACATTTTTGGCTTTATCTAGAGCGTCCCTGAGTTTTCTACCGTCTAGTGTTCCCATGCTCATCCTCATTTGATGGTGAGGATGACAGCGCTGGCTTACCTAGCTGATCTACATCTGGGTCTAGTGTGCTGCTCGCCTAGTACCTAATTCACATCTGGTTTGATCTGATTTGATGCGCATCTAGCTCAACCGCCGCTGTCACCCGCGTTTTGGCTCACACTTTGAGGGGGTGAGCGGCCCTTTTCACCCCAGGTTAGACTGGGACAACCGAGTTGCTGTTGTTGGCAAAGCGAAGGGAGAAGCCCTTGCCCGGACCACCATTCGCAGACACTGGCGCAAGGCCCGTATCGATGAACTCACCGTACTGACTCACGCCGTCGATGATGTCAGTGACCGTCGCGGACGAGTTCTCCACAACCATCGCAGAGTCACTGGTGAACGATGCCGAGTAGCTGTTCAGCCAGCAACCCTCGTAGAACGTCAGAAGGGCACGCGGGACGACAATCGGATTGTCAGCACTCGTAGGACCTGTCGTGACTGTCGCAGCCACAGACGCACCATTGGGGTCCTGCAACGATGCCAACTCCGAGAACACAAGCTCCTGCTTGATGTCGAAGGGCCAGCGGTGGTGCCGCAGAGAACGGGCCAAGCCGTCAATGCCACCCTTGTAGCCCAAAATCTGCCACAAGTTCGCCGTGTAAAGCAGCGTCTTGTTGAGGGTCAGGGTCATCGGTTCGGTGACGGACGGAACCAACTCGGCAATCTGGTCACCGAATCCGACGCCACGAACGGGTTCAATGGAGCGGGATTCGTCAAAACCGAACTCAGAGATCGCGCCGAGTTGCTGAAACCCACCAGCGCCCACCGTGTAGCCGTAGATCTTGTTCTTCTGGGATACAGCCGCACGTGTATTTGGCGCTGTTCCCATCCTGTATATGTAGTTACTCGTAGTGACGTTTGCCATTTCAGGACTCCTTCAGCGGTCAGGGTAGAGAACGAGACAGGCTCAGACGAACAGCCCGTGGATTTCAGTCGCTCTCTTGGAGAGATCAGCGAGGTCGTTACCAACCCACGGTTGCGCAAGGTCCACATTCTGCGCAATCTCGGCAACCCGAGACGCAATCTTGTGGAGGTCCTGTTTGGCGCGGACCGAGTCAAACCGCTTGCCAGCGGTCATAAGACGGTCAATCGCCTCATCGGTGGCCGCTACCTTGGCCACGATATCTTCGGCGGTTTCCACATTGGCGGTGAACGTGTCGTAGGAAGCTGTTTTGAGCATGGTTGATTTCTCCGAGAGGACCTGACGATCAGGTCCTTGCATAAGAGGGTTAGCAACAGACGAAAAACGCGCCCGCCTGAAAGGCAACATCGCCCACATACGGTCGAGATCCACCGACAGCATCACCTGCTTGGAATCCACGAACTCTTTGAGCGCCACTCTGGCGGTCCGCGACGGAACCAGTCCAGTGATCAACTTGAGCACAGAGACCGGACCTAGCATGAAACGTTGATTCTGCACCTCAACGTAGTCAACGAACCCATCAGTCCCAAACACTACTAAACTTCGCACTACATTTGCTCCCCGTAGAACTGTAGCAATTCTTTGGCCCATCTGATCTTGTCCGCCACTCTTTGACCGGGCGGTTGCGATTTAGACCACAGTTCTAGGTTATGATAAGTAGTACAGTCACACCTGGACCGAAGCAAGCACGGCCCAATCGAATTTTCGTGTCTACTGCCGTTCCTATGATGGATATGTTCTGTTTCAGCTAGTTTACGCCCCAGAAATTCAGCAGCCATAACTCTATGCTCAAGAGCGGACCCAGATTTGTTGGTGCTGTGCTCTGGTCGATAGAGGACACGGTACCCATAGGAATTTAGGTACCCTGTCCCATCAAAAACTTTGATGGGATCCTCAGCTCGCACAGCACCTTGCTTGTTCCTTGCGTAATGTGCATCACACAAACCACGTCCATAGTGGGGGCGCTGGCACCCTGGAATAACACAAGCCTTCTCTACAAAGCGATGCTCCGGCAAAGTACCTCGTGTTTTGTGCTGCTTGTAATGCTTTGGGCAATAGCCGTACGCCTTCGGGTAAGCTTGACAGTTAGCTTCTTGGCAAACACTATATTGACCCTTCGATCTCACAGGTACCGCCGAAACCAAATCCCCCTTCTCTCTCAAACGAACATAGTGAGCGCCGCATAAACCCTTAGCTAAACACGGGCGTGAGCAACCCGAAACTAAGCAAAACTCTGCTTGAGTACGCCGTAGTTGCACTGGAGCGTCCAACGGTCGCCCTTTACGAGCACGTTGATAGTGCACATTGCAGTACCCCTTTAAACGAGACACTCTAGAACAACCTGGTACTGAGCACGGTATTGCCACCCCCTAGTAGCAATACAAAGACTTTAGGTAACTACACGATAGTCAGAGCAGAGGGGTATAGGTGATGGCACGCGGTGGGCACTAGAGTAGAGTCACTTACCCCAATCAACGTAACGGCCAGCCTCTATGTCCTCTTCCTTGCTGTCATACGCCTCAAGGTAAGCTTCCACTCTGTCCTTGAGATTATCGCGCCAGCCTTGAGTGCGCTTCACAATCGGCGCTTTACCAGGGACCAGAGAACGGCCCTTCGAGAAGCTATAGAGCTGTACCCGAATCGCATCATCCCCCACCCCAGCACCAGTGGTCCCATGCTGTGCGATCGAAGTCCAAACACGAATACCCGTTGTGGGACTCAAGTGTAGATCGAAAACAAGCTCACCCCTATGCGCACCCTTCGTAGGCTTGAGAGCACGAAACGCTCGCTTAAGGAACTTTTCCATATCCTCAAGGGATATCTCAGTGTAGGTTGCCGCCATGGCTCGCTTCTTCATACTTGCCCCCTACGATCATACGACACGACGGGGAGTTCATCCGCAAAGCGCTCCATGGTTTCGATAACGTAAGGATCCACCGCTTCCACAGCAGCGGTCTTTTCTCCCGACTCAAACACCTCACCCTTGGGTACGTTCTCACCCGCGTGCAGCCCAGCCTCATGCACAAACGGGCTGATCCCAGCCCGCATACCACCAGAGGTCTCAGGACACAAAATCTCAAGGTTCACAGCAGCTCGGGTCAAAGCCACGTACGCAAGGTTGCGCTCTGCTTTCATCTTCTCAGCCTCCTCCACCGGATCTGGTGGGGGCTCATCGGGACGAGGCTTACGAACCGGTGGGAATTTACCCAGAGGCATGAGCACCGAGACATTCGGCCACTCAAGGCCCTTCACGCTGTGTACCGTGGAAAGCGTAATGGCTGGGGGCTTTGCCCTACGTTGCCCTGGGTCTGCAATCTTGGCCTGCTCCCGCTCCCACTTCTCTGGATCAATACGCAGAGTCTCAGAGAGCTTAGAGTACCGGGCAATCTTCGCCACAAACCCTTGAGCCGTCGAAGGGTCCGTTGCACTCTGTTGGTCATTCGCGTTTGGGATTGCCATCTGGTACAAGAACTGGACTGCACCCAAGCCCTTGCCCGGTACATCTTCCTTCTTCTCGACCCCCAACGAACCTTCCTCGCCAACCTCAGGCACCACCTCTTCTGTTTCGTCTTCCTCCCCATCATCATCGGAGAAGATAGCGGTGTCATGCGTGATCTGTTCGCGCAACGTGTTAGTTTCTGTGTAGGCCCCGCGTTCACGGGACCAGCCTGAAACCACAGATGTCATCTTGTCCAAGATGTAGTTCAACAGCTTGTCTGTGCTGTTGTCCGCAGCTCCGACAAACTCAGTCAAATCCCGCAAATTCTTGGCCATACCCTTGAGGTTGTCCGCCAGCTCATCCACACGCTTACCGTACATCCACTCGCCCTTACGGGTGTCCCCACGAGCCGAGCTGATGATCTTGATCCTGTATGGCTGTTTGAGCTTGTCCGCCAAAAGCCTAATGTTACGGCTCTCCAACAACGCCATGGGGCTCACGGACTTGATGTCCACTCGCTCACGCCTAGACAGGTCATCAAGAGCCTCATCCACGGCCCTCGTTACATCATCTGGGCCCAAGTATAGCCCACGGTCAGGCTTCATGAGCGCAGAGACGAGAGAACCCTTCATCTTCTCGTAATCGTTACCCGTGATGAGGTCTAGGTACCCCAGGACTGCCTTGGACTCAGGGGCTTCCAAGAAGCCTTTACCACCACGCCGCACGTAGGGGATCTCGTTAATGATGCAGGCAGTCTCGAAGTCGTTCAACTCTGCGTTGGTACGAGCCAAAACCGCGTAATCCTCAGCCTTAGCATCCTCGGTTGAGATGTCCTTGACGACACGACCAATGGTTTGGATCGCCGCATCCGTATTGTCGTTAGGCGTGTCCACAATGATCGAAGCCTTACCCCTAGCTTTCTTAGGGTTAGCTCGGGCCTCCATAGGGATATTGCCATCATTGTGGGCAACTAAGCGATTGGCCGCGTCAACGATCTCCGCTTCACAACGGTAGTTTGTCTTGATCATCCGGGTCTTCCAACCCTCTTTGCCATCGAGACTCGTGAACAGCTCAGGACGTGCCCCGCGAAATTGGTAGATGGCCTGCTTATCGTCACCGATCATCCAGAGAGACTTGCCATCAGAGCCATCCCCGATGTGCTCAGTCATCAACTCAAAGATCTGGTGCTGCACAAGATTCAAGTCCTGGCACTCATCGACCAAGAAGTGATCAAACATGCCCTGAACCATCGCCTTGGCCTTCGGGTCCCGCTTCAAGATCTGCTGGAACACCTTGAGCATGTCGTCCAGGTCACCCAGACGTTCCCCACCCGGACGATTCTTCTTCATGAAGTTGTCGTAAGCGGGAGATATGCATGGGGGACGCCACCCAGGAATGTCCCCCTTAACCCCCATGTACATCTCGTACCAGACAACCGCTTGAGCCTCCGCCTTCGAGGTGACCTTCTTCTTGGCCTCCTCAAGGCTCACGTCATTGCCCCGCCACTTGTTCAAGAGCAGACCGGCCTTCTTAGCCTTAGGGGGCTCCACCAACCACTCGACCGGAAAGCCGAAGCGGCTAGCCAGCGCTTCCACATCGCAGTTGGTCCAAATGTTACGAATAGCGATTGAAAGCGTGGTCGGACTCACCGACCTCACGCCCTTCTTGGCCGGAGCAATCAGACGGGGCGGTTTGAGCATCGCCTGTTCCTCAGGTGTGCCAAACCCAGGCACCTGACGGTCCCCCGTGATGAACTTGTAGAACAAGGAGTGCATGGTGCCGACCTGGACCCCAACATCGGAGCCATCGGTACCCAACTTCTTCGCAATCTTACCCTTGAGTTCGTCAGCCGCCTTACGATTGAACGAACAGGCAAGAATACGGTTGGGGTTCTGCTTGCGTTCCTTCACCAAGTAGTCGATGCGAGCCACGAGCGTGGTGGACTTACCAGCACCCGCACCAGCAGCAACCAACACCTTCCCATCGGTAAGCGCTGCCGCTTGCTGCTCATCATCCAAACCCCGGAGAGAAGCCGGTACGTTGGTGGACTTGCTCGGGTCCGTCATGGCGGCAGCCACCGCTGCGGTAGCAATGCCCACAACCTCAGACTTGTTCGGGGGCACATCAGGCTCTCCAGAAACTTCCATGGCCCTCTGAGCCGCCCCAGTGGCCCGCGTCTGCATGTCCAGAAGGATTTGGGCGTGCTGGTCCGCAGCCTGTTGGCTGTCCTCGGAAGCTGGAGTCGCCGCCTGCTGTTGAGCCTTGGCAGCATACAGTGAATCGAGGTCTGCTGCTGCCTCATCGCCGCCCACCGACACTGCGTTCTGGAACGACCCTGAACCAGCGGTCTCCGCCGCCATGTCGATCCACTTACGCAGCCTCTGGTTCTTCATCGGGATGACAGCGAACTTGTCGAGAGCCTGATCCGCATCATCCACCATAGAAGCAGCCAACGCTGCCTTAACCTCTAGCAGCGCCTTGTTCGACTTGAACACAGCCCGCATCGTGGAGGCACCGCCCCTCGAAAGAAGCGTGCGCATCTGGAGACTACGACGACCAAGTCCCTGTGTGTTTGGCAAGAACCGGAAGGCCTTGTCCAACATCCGCTTGTGGTTGGCACTCGGAAGACTGTCCCCCAAGAAGGCTTGAATTGTCGCCATGTGACGTCGATCCGCAAGCTTGATGAGCTGTACGCCCTTCCGAATCAGTTCGTCCTCAACCCCCTCACCCGCCGTTTCCTCAACGTAACGAGTGTAGGTGTCGAGCGCGAGAAGCATCACGATATATTCGGCAATCTCAAGTTCCCCAATGTCATCATCAGGTTCAGGTTCAGGTTCCGCTGCCACCCGACGAACAACGCGCTCTGAAAGACTTGTCATACTTGACTCCAAACAACCTAAAGAATAACGATGTCTAGCACAGTGGATCACGAGCTGGGGGACAGTTTGGCCCCAAGAAAGGAAACTGCGGGGGACACTGCGGGGAACTGGGTTGCGGTTGCGGAACCATCGGGATGTTGGGGAACACCCTGATCAACCGAGGACGAAAGTTCATCACTAGAGCGTATTCCGTGAGCGTAGCTCTACCATCCGCCACGCAAACGCGAAAGGCCAAACAGCCCCAAGTGTTCCTCGGGATCTCAATCGTGTTGTCCTCCCACCCCTGCACAGTGGGCAACGGAACCCCGTACATGGCCGCCACATCGGCCTGCGTGAGCTGCAACGCCTCCCGGAGAAAAGCGAAGCTCTCCCCACGGATAAGCCCCATTTGAACCAAAGTCGAGGCCGCCCTGAGATTCGCCGCCTTCTGCACCGGGGCCGAAAAGGTCGGCCCCCATTGGTACAAACGCCCCGGCACCGCCGCCACGAAAATGAGTCCAGTGGACCCCACGGGCATCAACAGGTCGAAAAGCCCGATCTTACCCACTTGCTCGGGGTAGTCATTTTCGAGTACGACTATGGGGAACTGGTTAAGGTCGTCGGCCATAGATCGATCCTGAAGGGTGTACACCTTACCAAAGCAACAAAGAATCCATGGAACTCAACGTACGCATCGAAAAGAACCTCCCGACCATCGTACCCGACGCCGTGTCGTTTGAGACAGGCTGTACCAAACAGCAGGCCCAAGACCCTGCCATCGTGGCCTACGAGCACCACGGGGAGGAGTTCACCACACAAGACCGTGGAGCCCTACCCAGCTTCTACGAAGACCTGTTGCTTGGCCGAGCCATGCCCCTGACGTTCGCCACAAAGAGCGTCCAAGACCCCGACACCCTACTCGCCATCGCGTTGTTCCTGCACCGAGACCTAGCGACCCACCCGCACACCGCTGGCTTCGTCTACATAGTGGACTTCGTACACCGGCTGGGCCTACCCGCGTTAGCCCACATCGAAGAAGACCTGGCCCGGTTTCTAGCTGCACTCAGGGTCTACTTCCCAGATCAAGGGATCTCGCAACGCGAACTAAGCCTACGGGTAACCACTGCGGTAGGATGGATCCGGGACTATATCCACGAAGGCCCCATACCTCTCCTCGGTCCCACGCCCCGTACCGAAGTCCGGATCCTTGACCATGGGACCCAAGGGTTCGTAGTGGCCGAAACCCAAAGCACCCTGTGGGACGGTTGGGTCGAACTATTCCGAACTGGCTTCCTACGAGGGATCTTGGTTGATCACTCAGCCGGGGACCGAAAAGACTGCTTGATCGCCCGCAAGAGCCTCTACCTGGGCTTCGATCTCCCGATGGCCCAAAGGCTACTCAACCAAATGGAAACAGCGATGGGCGAGCTACCTGAGTGGACCACGACCCCAGACGGCCTCTGGCTCAAAAGCCCACCCGAGGGGACCCTACTCCTACTCCGGGACATCCTGGAAGTTCTGGTTCGCGTCTAAGCTACCGCCTACCATCGAGGTCCACATCTTCCATGAACTCAAAGAGCTTGTGTAACGCCCGTTCGTACAGCGTCCGAGGGGGGTTCCGCGTGCGATCGTAAACCCAGTGCCACAAGCGATCCCACCTACTCATAACGCATCTAACTCGATCCGACGCAGCAACGCAATGTGATCCTGGTAAAGCTCAGTACCCGCCAGAGACGATTCCTCAACCGCCTCACGTATCTCTCGGGCTGCCTTGGATGCACCCCCACGAGTAGGGTTTAGGTAGTACGCCTGGGCCCAGGGACCCAGGGGCCACACAGAGCATAATGTGTGCAAGAGTTCGTAGTCTTCTGGGCTGGCACGCTCGATAGGTTCGGGCGCAGATAGCTTCCTCAGGTACCTCAAGAACCGCATGCAGTTAAGCAGTTCAAAGGAAGGATCAAGGCTTCTGCCAAACCAACAAGGGTTCCCGCTTCATCCCACGCTTGAAACTACGCACGGGCATGTACACAGGTTCCCTAGGAAGCAAACCCAGGCGCTCTACCAAAGGCTGGACCGCCAGATCCAGCCTCAAACCACCCACAGGCTTCTGAGGCAGATTGAGGACCAGGAAGCCTCCAGGCTTCAAACGCCGAGAAGCCTGAGCCACAACCGCCCCAAGAAAAGACTCCACCCACTGCCCAACAGAAAACCCACGTAACGATGCCTCAAACTTCTTCCCGTATACCTCCAAGTCAAAGTACGGAGGTGAGGTGAACACAAGGTCCAAAGGTTCCCCCGGATCAAAGGTCTGAGCATCACAACACTCCACACGACACCTTGTGGAACACTCAAGAGCCTCTGCCAACGCTTGGTTCCCCTGAGCCGTCTCGGGCTCCAAGTCCGTGCCGATGTAACAACCCACCCCCGCAGCCATCGCCCCCAAAAGACGGCCCCCATACCCCGCACAAGGGTCCCAAACCACCCCACCCTTTGGGCAATAGTTCTCGTACACGTACCTGGCCACAGCAGGCCGAAACACACTGGGGGTCCTAGAAAACATCACCACGGCCTTCAACACCCTCTCCGGGGTCGTCGGGTGCCCCGAATCCAGTTGAAGACGAATCGCTTTCCGCAAAGAAGAATCGTCGTGCCACATGTCCCAGGCACTCAAACCCTTCTGTCGTTCGGCGTGGTAGCGGTTGGGGAAGAATGTGCCCGCTGCGTAAGCCCCTGCTGTGCTGTAGGGACGGATCAGTGTCGCATCGTCTAGAAAAACTGCGAGCCGCTGTAAGCGAGTAAACTCGGCCTTGATCTGCACGGAGGGTTTGAGTTCCGGCCAACCGTGACGACGCACAATTTGGAAGATACCTGTCACAACAGAAGCTTTCTCATCTTCTGTCTTATTGGACCACTGGAGATGCGAGCCGCCTAGCAAGTCAACCCAAAAAGAACTGCTGGCAACAGGGTCGGTAAATCGGATGACCCTGTACTTGTACCCTAACGCCAAAGCCTTGGCTTCTTTAAGCACATCCAGGTCACGTTGACGTTCAAACTCTTCGATGCAGCCATGCCATAACTCGGAATACTGGTAGTGCTGTTGCCCGTGAGCCTCAATGATCAAGTTGTGCTCTGGGAAGAAACCGTCGAAGTTAAACCGCCACCCGCTAGTTGGGTTGGTGATACGCGGATCGGACCACTCCCAAACGTAATCGGACTGAAGGAAGGAGGCCGCTTTATCCAGCACAGTCCTTTGCCACGCCAACTTGTTTCGAGTAGGGAGGTTGTACCGCCTACAGTAGCTAATCACGGTTGATTCAACATGACCTGACGCAACCGTCACGCTTGACACAATCACTCGACCGTTCTCGTCCGCGTGTTTTAGGAGGTCTTCTTTTGAGAACAAGTCTCTGAACTGTGCCGCTGCCATGACTTCGGACCGCTTTGTACGTAAGGCGTCAGATCGTATCAGAGCCGTGTACTTAGCTTGGTACTCCGTTGAGGTAAGACCATGTAACTTGATATGGTTGCTAAGAGTCTCACCCCTAAACCCACACACGGCACAAACCACGTAGTCCTGACCTTCTTGAAGGCCAGCCCACTTATCGTCCTCAACCTGCCTTCGCACCCCCTCCAAAGCCTTGATGTGTGGATCGTCCCCAGCACTGACCATGTGGTGGGTGAGAGCCTGGTACCCAACAAAGCCAGACCCGCAGACCTGGCACCAATGGTCGGAGCCGCGAGCTACGTCCCGCTCACGGTAATGCTCATCCGTTACCCGTACCTTGCCCTTCCGACTGAGACCAGCCCTTGTACCGGCGTCGGAATGCAACTTCTTGGAACGAGCATCAAAAGCGTCCTTACCGAAAGCCTGGACCCACTTGGCCCGTAGGGTGTTAGGGCTCACCCCAATACGGGAAGCAACATCCTTAAAGGCTTCGTTAGAGTGGAAAGGCTCAAGGAGTTCCGACTCAGATGCAGTGGACTGCTTGGGATCGTTTCTGTCACGGATAGCTTGGAACTGTTCTTCCCCAAGCTTCTCCTTCAAGACCATCCGAATGGTGTTAGGGCTGCCCCCAACCCGCTTGCAAATGGCCTTCAAGTGCTCTCCACCAACAAAAGCAGTGACCACAGCCTCTACCCAAGGTCCCTTACGCATACCAAAAGGCTAGGCCACAGACGCCCAAAAAGCAAGAGGGTCGGGACCGTGTTATCGGACCAGACCCTCTTGGACTCGTAAGTAGTTGCTTTTACTTGGGTTTTATACCCTAGCCCGAAGGTTGAATGTGAGGACGATGTACAAAAGTGGAAAAATAGGGCTGTAGAACATCTCGAAGCGGAGGATTGTAGGGTCCTCGGAGTCGATTTCTGCGGACATCCCCGTGAAGGCCCCGACGATCTCGGCCTGGACCAAGGACTTGAACAGGGAGGTCATGGAGACCACGACTTCGTTGGTACGGCTCGCAAGGAACTTGGTTCCGATGAAGGAATCCAGGATTGCCCTGCTCTGCTGTTGCACGAAGTCCGCGATCTGCACCACGGTCGGCAACCTGGTCAGAACCGACGTCATGTTCGTGGTCAGACCCTGGCGGATTCGGATGATCGGGTCCAAGTCCTCAAGGATCGTGATACCGGCAACTGCCGTCTGGTTAGCTTCGACCGGATCCATGATTCTGGGGATACGGGTAAAGCCTTGGATGCGACGACGGGTGTAGGGGGTCGCCACGTCCACAGCGGGGGATACAGCGGAACCGGCCACGGCAGCTCCGAAGAAGCTACCGTCAACCAGGCTCTCGAACGACTGCCCAAGCGAGTCAGTCAGAGTGATGACTGACGAATCTGGGTACAGGGCCAAGATACGTGAGGAGTTCAACCCTCTGGCCACCGTTTGAGCGGAAGTCGGAGACGTACCGGACGCAAACCCGATGAACCCAATGCGCTCCGACTGGTTACGGATGTTCGACTGGACTTCGCAGTGTGCTGTCAAGTGCGTGAAGACCGCTGTTGAGGTGGCGAGCGGGATCAAGATATCCGGCTTGATGTTGCCCGGAAGCGGTGTCGCCAACTCGTCGATAGCCGCGTTGAACGCCTGATCCGACGCTTGGTTCGTGTTGGGCACCTTCAAGACTTGCTTGATGATAACCAGCACGGCACCGTTCAAGATGGCCAGGTAAGCGGCCAACGTGACGCGGTTCTCACTCGAAGTTCGACCGAAGTTCGCTTCGATCGTCTTGAGCTGCTGGTAGATCTTCGGGGAGTAGTCTTGCTTCAGGTAGCGGTAGCTAATGAAGTAGAAGTCCCCCACCGTCGGCTCAACGCCGCTCGGGTTGTATGTGACGAGCGTGGCGGTGTCATTGACGCCCACGCCCACCGTGTTGGATACGAGAAGCTCTAGGCCGCCCACCGAGTAGCGCGGTACCGAAGGGGACACGTGGAAGGTCGGTCCGACCTCCATCGTGAAGAACCCGGTCGGGGTGTAGCTGCCTGTGGAGGCCGGGAGGACCGTGAAGCGGAGGCCCGTACGAGCATCCGTGTACGTCTGCCCTGGGGTACCCGTGCCTGCTGAGCCAAGCGGAGACGTTGAGGTCACCACGTAGTTGTTCTGGGCGTCCTCACCAACGTCACCGTCGGTGCCGGGGGTGATGCCCGTACCAGAGGTAACGTTGAATGCTGAGTTTGCAGAGGTCGAGAACCCAATCGAGGAGGTGGCGGCACCCACCGACAAGGACTCGAAAGTGATGTAGTCCCTGCCACTGATAGGCGCGACATACGCTACAGCACCGGCCGCAAAGAGAACCGTGTCCATGAGGACATCGACAACCTCTTGCGCTGTGACCAGAGTC
>Ga0315277_10003409_pt1 | contig 21547 bp, 27 predicted proteins | sample YL17G05_15_MG_FD_203695 | JGI IMG/M metagenome (GOLD analysis project Ga0315277, IMG submission 203695) | Sediment microbial communities from Yellowstone Lake, YNP, Wyoming, USA - YL17G05_15 | ecosystem: Environmental > Aquatic > Freshwater > Lake > Sediment | place: USA: Wyoming | collected...
AAAATATGCCTAAAAGAACTATGGCTACGTATGCTGTTGTTAAAATTTTCATAAAAGTTTCGCTAAGAGCAAATGTACTGCCTTTCATTTTATCCCTTTTGAATCTTTATTTTACACCTATCTTCATCAAAAAATTTTCTTATAACCAATGTTTCACTGATCTTTTCAAACTTGATCTTACTTATACAGGAAAAATATTTGTAACAATCGTCCTCACTATTGCATTTTTCTCCTTCCAATCCAAATTCCCTGTTTATACTTTGGTCATAGCTTAAAGAATTGGATGGATTAAGGTCAGTATGACAACTAGGGTCAGCATCGTCTATTAATATTCTAGGCACAGGCAGAAGCACGTCATCATCATTGTTTATCCCGTCATTGCACTGCGCAGCACCTTCAGTATCATCTGAAGAACTGTAACTGTCAAGGTTTAAAGGGTCATCGTCTGTATGGCATCCTGGATCATCTACATCAATAAGGTGATCGCCATCATTATCTTTTCCATCAGAACATTGCCTTTTGTATGCACTATGAAATATAGGACATGTACAGTCAGGTCTACATTGTCCTGGACATGCTGAATCATATGCTCCTCCGCCTGACCCTATATCGCATTCTTCTCCATCATCTATAATGTCATTTCCGCAAGTGCTGCTATTACAAGTACCAAAGGCACAATTTAAAACACCACAACAATCAGTTTGCTTGGCACAAGAGTCTCCTATAAGGCTACAGTTCTTTGTACATACTCTAGCAATATCACATTCGTCAGGTTTTAGAAATCCTACTGGAGTAGGATTAGAAAATTGAAATTGCGTTTGTGCTGGTTCAACAAGAACTGAAGGATAAGGTGTATCACTTAAAATTATTGTATGTTTTAAGGGTATACTAATCCTTGCTTCATATTCTCCAGGAGAATAAGCAGCCACTGTTAATGCAGTCCTTATAGTATCTTGAAGGTAAGAAGGTTCAACCTCAGCCAAAGATCCTAAGATATTATACGCTATTCCTCTACCAAAAACTGTTGCAAGAATTATTAAAATAACAAAGATGCCTACAACAAATAATAAGAAATCTTCTGTCATTCCTTTCATGTTAATCATTAACCTGTTTTTTTACATTCACCATTAACACAATTCATAGGCTGATGAGTTTGAGGGTCTTCTGGACATGGAACAGCCGGCGGATCGCATCTTCTAAGCCATGCACACTTAGATGCTGAATCTTGCATGCATTTTTCATCTAAAACACCTGCCTTTTTCCAAACTTCTGGCATAGGTGTTTTAATTGGCCATGCCAACGAAGTATCTCCAATTACTTGTATTGCAGTGCAGATATCACCTACACCCATTGTAGTTTTTGATGCTATTTTTTGGATTTTTAGTCCTGATGTTGATAGTATTTTTTGTCCTTCACCTACAACAGGTACTACTTTTCCTCCGACGACTTTTGTAGTTGAAAATGAACCAAAGCTTGATATTAAATCTATAGAGTCGCATATGTCCATAGCTTTCTGATAGTTCCAATATCCCCAACCTGTTTCTTGTCTTTCCCAGCTTGGAACATCTCTATATGCTTGCGTTGCAGCTAAAGTATTTACAGCTAATGTTCCTATTGTAACATAGCCGCATGCTTTAAGACATGTTTTCAAAGAAGCTCCACCGCTGGCATAAGTAACAGCCATACAAAGTCCAATACATGTTCCGTATTCGCCAGCATAAGCATACCAATATGGTTCATCATTCACTCCCCAAACATATTGTTCATCAGCATAGCAATAATTCGGAGTATCTTTATCGCTTACACCAAAAGTATATTGAACAGAAGGTATTACCCCTCCGAAAAGAGATGGTGTACCAACCGTCAAACCAGGTTGCGAGCAATTAACATTGCATTTTTTATCCTTTTCTATGTCAACGAAAACCGTATCTCCATTTTTCCAAACTTTAGCAAGTCCAAAACATGGACTTACAACATAAAATCTTGGATTTTCTGGAACTGATAAATAAAATGATATTGTGTTAATCCCAATAGGAGTTCTCTCTAATACAGACGGTTTTTGTCTCCATGTTTTCACACTAATACTTTCAGGAATTCTTCTATCAAGTAAATAAGAATTAGAAGTTTCCGTTGGACCCTGAGCTCCCATTCTCACTATTCTACATATAGCGTTATTAGAACATCCTCCTTCCTTAACTGCTGATGCTTCTGCTAATGCTTGCTTAATAGAATAGGGACTTGAAATCCAATTATATGGTGCTACTGTAATCGGCCACGTATCTAATCCAACCCTGTTCATGTCAATAAATACACCACGCTTAAGCCTTTTCCAGCCATAGGTCGTTAATGTTTTAAGTTTTGAAAAGGATTGTTCTGTTAAAATTGGTGTTAAAAACCTGTCTGTTACTTTTAATGGTTCAGTTATGTACAATCTTTTAGATAGATATAATGGAGCAACGACCATATCAGCCTTGACTTTGTCTGCTTCACTTACAAGTAAGTTGAGATTATTTGTTGAAAAAGCGCCGTTTTTAAATGCACTAACTCTAGCATATTCGTAAACATCATCAAAAACCTGCTCGTCAATTTCCTTAGAATATCCTTGAGAAATTTTACTTATCAGAGCTTGTTTAACTACAGGATCAAGATTTTTAGCAGGAGTGGACAATATGTTATAATCCTGCCATGCAGCACTAATTTCAGCTAAAGTACTCTTAGAATTAAAAACGGTTTCCCTTAGATTTTCAGCTCTATCATAATATTCCTTACCGAAAAATTTAGCACCTTTATCAACTAGTTCGCCTTGCTCGCGAGGGAAATACAACGTTAATATATTGGCATTATAATATCTTTCATAGTTGTTTATGAGTCTGATTGCATCCTCGTCGGCAATATCGTCTGCCTTAGTGATTACTTTTTCAATTCCAAGCCTTGCATTGATATCATTTATTTGTGCCATAAAATCAGTAGGATTATCCTTAACTTCTTGTAAAAGTTCATCGCGATGCATCATTGCATAGTCTTTAATAGCTCCTATTTCTTGCGGCGTGTCATAAGTTGTCAATACTTCTTTATGATTCATCCAGTCGTTCCAGGTGCCTTTAATTTTATCATCATAAAATCCTCTTATCCTGTCAATTGACTTTTTAAACCAGGTATTTTGCCACCAATTTTTAACTGAATACTTAAGTGGATACCAACGTTTGAGTTTCTGCTTTTCAAACCATGACCCTAATTTAGAAGGAATATGATACAACCCTTTATACATTTCTGAAGCTTCTCCTGTATTCTCGATAAAAAGTTGCATAAACTGTCTATACTCTTGCTTAACTATGTACTGACCGTTACCTGTATTTAGGTCATAGAGTTTATTAGCGATCCATTTACCAGTGTCGGGATCTTGTACTCCTTCAATTACACCAGCTTTTATTAATGCTTCCTCTTCTGAAAATAAACCGCTTTTCACAAAGCCTTTAATGTCATCTACAAGACTTTTGAATTTACTAGGATAGTATTTTTTATTAAGCTTATCTTCAAGTGTATCTTGTACAGTAGTTTGAACCGCTGAAGAGAAATGTCGTTTTAAAAAGTCTCTAACAGCCGTATAGTATTTATTGTTGTCAAGCCACCTCTTTATTCTAGAAGCTTCAAACCATCTTAAAATTTTAAGTTTAACTAGAGAAACGCTCCCGTCCCATAATGCTTTAGCAAATTTTACTGTATATTTAGTAGCATATGTAGCAAGCTTCAAACCATATTTAAATCCAACATAATTTAATAAGGATTCAGTAGCACCTCCGCTAAATGGTTGTGACTCGCTCCAAGCATACCCTGATTCTGGAAAAGTCTCATAGGCTAGTATGTATGTTGGGCTTTGAGCTGAAAAAAGAGCTGAGACTGTATTCATTCTGTTTTTTTCACAAAGCCTAATTGGAACAATTGTATAATACTCTGTTTTTTCATCTGGAGGAGCGCTGTTTTCTGTCCACGGAGATACGTCCTGCTCTAGAGCAACTTTATTTATCGCATTCGTAAGTTCTATTGCAGTTGTATTTGAAAGCTTATCGCACTCGGTGCTCCCAAATACACTAAAGAATAAGTAAACTATTCCTATGAGGATTATTAACGCTATCACAGTGTACAAGGCTTGCTCAATTGATGTCATTCAAGCACCTACGTTGATGATGGTGGACAGAAGCAAAAAGCATTTAGTTGATTCTCTGCAACACCGGCTCTATCCATCACATCACGAAGTCCCACTGCATCATCACTCCATGAAACTTTGCAAGAAGTTCCATCAATAGTAGTTACATCGCAATTGTAAATGCTTCTATCGCCACAACAATTTCTTAAAGCTTCTCTAACTGAAATAGCATCAACTGTACCTTTAGAACCAAGTATGAATAAGATAAAACTTACTAAAACAATGATTCCTAATATTATTAGGATAATAGTTGATGTTGTTAGTTCAGCACCTTTCATTTTTATCATCCTCATTTAAACTGTTGTCGTTTTTGGACACGCCATACAAAATCCTCTGCATTTATCACAAGTTTCTTGATCAAAGCTTGTTGAACCATAATGCCTTACGCATAAATCTGATAGATACATCGAGTCTCCTCCTTCTACAGGTATAGCTAAAGTTGAAGCAGAACCGCAATCGCATGATTTTTGCTCCCAATCTCGACAAAGTTGAGTTATATACTGCATATCTGAGATACTTGTTTTCCCAGGAAGTATAGAGCTAAATACAAGCAAAACTACGCAAAGAATTAAGGCTACGAGTAATACGATTCTTATCGGCGAGTCTGTTATTAACGAACCTCTCATGTATTTATTTTACTTAAACTGATTATTAAAGTTTTATATATTGAAAGAACCTTACAAAACCTTATTGCTACCCAATATAATTATTAACAAAATTAACATATAAATCCGTAGTATTTCGCTCGAAAAGATTAAGCTTAAATTTAGACACCTTTATTATTTTTAACAGATATTCAATACAATACACGACTTTGGTCATGCGACTTCTTAGTAAATCTAAAATTTAAGAGTTGATTTTATGGAAAAAAATGGAAAGCACTTGGAACGACTGAGTGCTCAAATAATTTATGAAGGGGAGGATAAAATGTTAGACGTAAAAAAATCGAATTTGATGGAACTGTCCAAGGAGGAACTTGTTGAAAGACTATTGACAAAGTCTGAGGAAATGGCAGAAAAGAAAACCAGACAAAACCAACCAGAAAGACTTAGTCAAAGTTTGTTGGAAGAGCAAAGGATTTTACAGCTAATGAGACAGCATAACATCAGCAGAACATGCGCAGAGAGACTATACCTTGAAAAACTAAATCGAATATTCATCGAGACTGAAGATGGAATAAGTGTCGAGCGCATAGAAGAAAGATGGGACTAATATGAAGACTGTCATAAAGGCTTGCAGATTTCCAAAAGAGTTGCTTGACAAACTTACAAGGGAAGCCAAGTCTCAAGGTACGAACACAAACAACCTGATTATGCGAAAGCTGACAGCCTACGAATCTCTGAATGATTTGCATAACAGAGTTGCTTTGCTAGAAGTCCAAATAGGAGAGTTGAAGGAGAGGATAAGATGACATTAAAAAGAGAATTTGAAAAAATACTTTTGAAGACACCACTGTTTCAAGATGCTAAAAAGGAAATGCAAGGTTTGAAAATGAGAGCTGATGAATTGGAAAAACAACGAAACGAAGAGATAAAAAAGGTGAAGGAAAAACAATACTTGATTCTTTCAAATATGGTCAAGAAATACGACATGCTCTGGCTTGACGGAGAGTTGATGCATAATATTAAGTTCAAATGTAGAAATATCATCGCTGGAGGAAAAAAAGAGTGCGACAACAAACTTGATTTGATTCAACTGGGTTTCTTTCTTGGAGTACCTTATCTGAGCGGGGTTACGGAAACGGATTTGTTAAATTCAAACAATAGTGTTACGATACGAAGGAAAGTGGGTTGCAGTAATTGCGGAAAGCATTATGTCATAACCAACAGACCTACGAAGTGATTTTATGGAAATGACTGAAGAACAGTTTGAAAAATTGAAAAAAACAGTAATAGATTCAATAAAACCATTAGCAGAAGAATTAGCAAAGCATATCAGAGAGCATAACAAAATTGTTTGGCTGGACTTGAACAAGTTTTATGAAGAACTTACAAAAATAGACAAAGAAAAATACAGCAAATATATTGGTTGATATGAAAGATGAAATTGTTAAAGGCATAAGCAAAGTAAGCTTTCAGGATAATAAAATTAATAAGAAAAGTAAGAGAAACTCTATAAACAGAAAAATAATTTTACTCAGGTATTGTTCTTATGAAGAATGTAGTTTAGGATATCTAAGAAAACAGTTGCACATATCTCGTCAATTATGCTTTCATTACCTAAAAGAACTTACAAAACAGAGTCTTTTGAGACAGAATATAGACACTAAATTTTACAGTATAACACCACTTGGCATCGAAACAACCAGACTATACACCACCCTATCAAATTCAAAGAAAATACCTAATAATCTTATTAATAAATATAGGCTTCACAACTTCAAAGCTATTCTTAGATTAAAAGATAAGACTAATTACAAGGAACTAACCAATATAAATGACCATATTCAAGCTGTTTCTAACATAGCTATTATCCATTACTCTACTAGCATTTTTGTTTCCAATCTTGATACTTCTTTTATCGCTTCTGTTTTTGTTAATAACATTAATAACCAAACCAAAGAATTACCCTGCGCTACTGATTCAGCTAGTTATTATCTTGATGTTGCAGAAATTAGGTCTAAAAAACAATTGAAAGAAGATTTTTTAACTGATGAGAGATATAGAGATAAGGAGCTCTATTGGTATGATTGCTCAAAGGGGTTTATCGAAAGGGAGTATAATCTTGAATGGAGATTTTTATAGGTTAAAAACTGCTGTAGTTTCTCCAATACCATATAGGAAGTGAAACTGTAATCCTTGAACATCTTTTGGAACTTCAAAAGGCAATTCTCCTCTCATCTTCATTCTTGGCAGCAAATCACCATCACATTTACAAGCCTTATCTAAGGCTGTGAAAGCTCTGAAGTCCAAATCATAACCATAACCTTCCTTGTCTCTAAGCTTGAACAACATAATTGAACTAATAGGATGTGTTTTATCCTTTTCTAAGTTCTCTAATGTTACATCAACGATTGCGAATTTTTTACCTTCAGAAGCTTCAGCTACCAAAAACTGATTGTCTTTCTCGTCGACTACTTCAGAGTATCTCACGTTGTTTAGAGTGACTGCTAGCTTACCGTTTGTTGCAGTTTCTCCTATTTTAAATGTTTTAATTGTAGATTCTTGAGTTGGTTGAGAAACAATCTGGCCTGTAGGTTGCACATAATCTTTGCTAGATGTGCACCCAGATATGCTAATTATAGCAATCAAAATCAACGCCAATAGGGCTAATCCTTTCATAATTAAAATACGAAAAAGTAAGAATTTAAAGAGTATGCCATTTCTTTTTACACGTTTGATTATTAAAGAGGATTTAAGAGGTTTTTTCACATTTTAATTCTAAAATTGTAAAGTTAGTTGTAGTATCTATGATTATTGGTTCTAACATAGTATACGTATCTATTTCTTTTACTATGCCATCTGGACTTATTACAGTTTGCTTCAAGAAATAATCATAATTGCCCATATACACTTTACTAATTAATGGATTAGAACCACAATAAAGGTAATTCACATTCTGTCCTTTTGCTGAACCACTATTGCATTCCATATAAAGACGTTCAGATGTAGTTTCTACTTTATCTCCACTCTGGAGAGTTGTCGTTGTTGGAATATTAAGATTTACATTAATGGCTGTTCCCATTTTACTGGAATAATAAACTACTTCATGTATATCGTTTTTTATTATATCTTCATAAGGACAAGTATAGTTTTTTTGGCTTGTTTGTAAGTTTGAAACTGTAGAACTTATCTGAGTGCAACCGCTTATCAAAGCTATTGCTAAAACCAGGATAGCTATAAACAGTTTCATATCTATCTAACTACTCTTACTGTTAAATCAGGTTTTACTTTTTTGTATATTCTATCATAAAAGAGAATTAATATCCCAATGACAAAAAATGTTACAACAATAGTAGGATAGATAAACTGTTGCTCAAACCTTCCATACGATTCTTTTCCAAGCACATAAGGGCTTGAAAACATCGTAAAATAACCAACTGAAGCAAGGATTATGCCAATAATGATAAAAACTAAACCTGCATACATTCGTATCTTATTCATATTAATAATATAGAAAAATTAAGACTTAAGGATTAATTTATTTACCAATGTTTACAACATACATTAAAAACCATGCTACAAGCAATAAGACTATTATGAATATAATTGTGAACAACCACTCTTTTTTTCTACCTAAACTCACATTTCCGTCTTTTTTGATATTATGAACAATAACAAGACCTGGAATAATATAGAATGAAAACTTGTAGTAAAATATCATATTCAATCCTATAAAAAGCACTACAAGTCCAACCATAGCTGATAGATATTGTGCAAAAAACATACAAAAACCAAATATACAAATTCCAAGAATAATAAAAATCCAAGCAATTTCTATTTTACTTTCCATACTAATCATATAGAGAATTTAGAATTTAAATTCTTCTAAATTATTAACAAGATTAATAACATATGCTGTAAAGAATGAAGGAAAGAAAACAGAAATATTGCTATTTGTATATGTAACAGCAGAAAAGAAAATAGCCATAAAATATATCATCATTGCACTAGTCCTATATTTTTCTTTTCTTTTAGGTTTTAAAATTTTATACAAAATTGCCATAAAAAAAGCAAGAATTATCAAAAATAGAAGGCCATTATATATATTAGGTTCCATTTTTACAAAAAGACCATTAATAATAAAATTGATAACAGGAAGAGCCGCAGCTCCAAAAAATTTAAAAGAAATTTTCTCATTAAAAAAGTCTACTATCTCAATCAAAGACTCTTTTAAAGTTTTTATTTCTTTCTTTGACATGCTATCGCTTTTTCTTTGTAGTTGTATAACAACATTTCAATAAGATATATCCGTAAATTACTAATACCCAAGCAATAAGCTCTAAGATGGCACTTAATTCTGTATCCCAGAAAAACCCTTCATAGATAGCTATAATTATTGAAATTACAATAGCGATATACAACAGATATTTCATACTATTATATAGATAATATTATGGTTTAAATTAACACTTCCAATCAGTCCAACCGCTATCATAAATTTTATTGTATTTATATTGCCAATATGGTTCAGTTAAATTATATATGCAAGTCTTTTTTTCACAAAACGCTTTAGTTTGAACAAAAAATGTAAAATTAAAACTACTTTGATTATAGAATGGTTTTATCTCTAATTTGAAATTCTGAGCAATATCAGGGCTCATAAACAAATTTATTGAATTTCTCTTTTCGATATAATTACCTGATGAAAACTTTAATACTTCTGCAGAATTATTTTCATAAGCTACTGCTATACTCCCTCCAGATCCTCCACGATTGATATAAGAAACTTCATATGTCAAACCATAACCTACCATAATATCTGAAAAACTATCAGGGCATTCTCCAGTTCCTGCAATTCTATGAAAATCTGGTTGCTGTAGAACAAAATTATTCCAAGCCGTATAAGCAATTACAAGTGTAGCAAATAAAGTTATAGTTGCATACCAGAACTGTCTTCTCGATGTTCTTTTATCTTCTAAAAATTTCATCCCATCAACTGTTATTGTAAAACTGACATCATTATCTGAAATATTCTGTCCTCCCGTTGTATGAATTAAAACAAATTTAGAAAGAATGAGATGGTCTATTAAGGCTGTATATTCTTTTTCAGTTAAAGTCTTGCTTAATCTTTTTCTTATATTTTCATTAGTTACTTGTTTAGGAAAACGTTTTCTTAATATTTCTAATAATTCTTTAACAAAATCCTCACTTTCATAATCCTCTTCAAGTACATTTTCTTTCCTTAACCAATCAAAAACACTCATATCAAAAATATCATTCTTAAATCTTATTAAACTTCTCTTTAGTATTGATTTTCAGCCAAACAGCACCAAACCAAGATAGTCTTCTACATCATAGCTATTTTGCAGAAGATGTAAGTTAAAGATTTACCACTATCTTTAGTGGTAATTTTTAATACTCTCATATTAATTAATTATAGGATAATATGGCAAAAAAACTTACTCAGGAAGAATTAAAAACTTATATATCTTCCTATATACAAGATACTTCAAATATTGAACATCCTGATAATTTTCTACTTTTAACTAAAGAAGAAATTTTTAAGCATATAAAGACATTATATGAAAATACTGAAAAAGAAATTATGATAGCATTAAATGAATTAAAAAAAGAAAAAATGATAAAATCACATGATATAGAAAAAAGAATATATATCGCAAATACAGAAAAAGGTAAAGAATTAATAAAGCATCTTAGAAGTATAGGAATTTGTCCTCTTATTTCATCTGATATGCTTCTTCTTATTTCATTTGCTTTAGTATTTTATTTTTTCACGGTGATGCGCTTATTTTCAAATCTAGATATGAATTTTTTATTTGGTTCATTTTCATTATTTTCATTTGGCGTCATTATTGCCGTATTTACAAGAGCATTAAGAAATATTATAAATTCTTTAATATGGAAATTTAAAAAAGAAGATTTTTTCAAAACAAATAAGAAAATGATTTTGAGTATATTAACAATAGCTATCATAGCATCAATAATATTGACTTTTATTTTTACTACTTATGCTGCTGGATTGGCATCAATAACAGCTATTCTAGGAGTTATATTTGTTATTATTTTTAACATTAATACAAATCCTAAACAATAATAATATCTGAAATCTTTCATTGCTCCTATGAGAGGAAAAAAACAGAAAAAATGATATTGACTGGGTGGCCCATTCCTATGGGATTTTTCTTATTATTGAAAATCTATGAACCGCATACTGATTTATAGGCAATGCTTATTATTCTATAACTGTCAATTTGTCTTCTTTCCCTTTCCATATTATTTTGTATTTATCAAGTTCTAATATAGACTTTCTGATTATTTCTGCTATAAAATTTACTGCTTCATTTGTAGACAAATCTTCTTCATTGATTACAAACTCTCTTATTTCTTCTGATATTTCTTTTAGTTTGTTTTCAATTCTTGATTCTCTTTCATAATTGATTTTTATCTCTTCAATTCTTTTTTGTTTATCGTTTACCATTTTTTCACCTCTTTAGTTTTTTCCTAGAGTATCATGCTTTCTCTATGAAAGACTTGACTCCTATTCTTGCCATTTCCTGAGCTAGCTTCTTGTTGAATTCTACCTGCTTCGGTTTTAGACTCGTGCTTGTATTCATCAAAAGAGCAGTAGTTATCTGAGAGATTGTCTTTTCCATGCGGTCTAATCGTTCTTTCATCGTCTCTGCTTGCACGTTCACCGTTTCGATTGCCTTCTCAGTCAAAGCGTTTCCGCACTTCGAGCAATAGTCTTCATGAGAGCATAGGTTTCCGCACTTGCACGTTATCGGTTTTATCAAGTTTATCTCTCTAGTCTCTTCCGTAGCCAATCCGTTAACTGATAAGATAGCGTTTTCCACGTCCTTGTTGTTCAAATGTATGTACGTGTTAGCCATATTCGATGAGCCTGACCAGCCCGCGATTTTCTTCAGTACCTCAGCGTTGACATTCTTGCAAGTCAAATGAGTCAATTTACTATGTCTCAAGATATGACAATGCAGTTTTTTATCAATCCCTGCGAGTTTTCCAGCATGTCTAAGTATCAGATTCGCACTTAGTGGCTTTATGTGAGCTCTTTGGTTTATCCCTTTTCCAAAAGTCGAGAAGATAAAATCTTCTGGTTGGTTGAATTTTGTCTCAGCTTTCCATAATTTCAGATATTCCTTACACTCACTCACGGGCACGGTTCTTTGATATGTCTTTGATTCCTGAATATTGACTCTCACGAAGTCTCTGAAAAAATCAAGGTCTTTCCAACGAAGAGTAAGTATCTCGCTGATCCTTCCCGCACTTTCATAAAGTAAACTAATCAGAGCCTTGTCTCTCAGATTGTCGCAATTATCTATAAGACTGTTCACCTCTGTTTCTGTAAGTATCTCGTTAGCTGTTAGTATGTGCTTGTCAAAAGTGGTCTTCAAATGCTTTACGCAGTCGGGATACTCTCCTTTCTCCATGTCAAATAACCAATTGTAAAAAATCTTCAAGCTTGCCTTGTACATAGCCTTTGAGCTATCCTTTACGTCCAAAGAGTTCAGGAAGTTTATTATATCCTCTCGGCTAGCGTCTCGGAAATCCTTGTTCAAAAAAGTTTCTAATTGTGTCAATACCGCCATGTCTAGTTTTATTTTGCTCTCTCCTATGTTGTTCATTTTTCTTTCGTTCAAAAAATTCGTTATGTTTTGATTCATTTTCATTACCTCCTTTTAGTACGCTTATGAATAGTTCATAAGCTTTTTGGTGAGGTTTTGTAAGATTCTTTTATATATTAAAAAAATTTAATAGACATTATGAAAGCAGACCTGAAAATTTCACAAAAGCTAGTTGTAATGGTTATTCTTGCGATTTTAATAGTAGTTTTTTTTGCTGGAATATTCACTGCAAAAGTAGAGCCACTGGGTTATTCAACTCCAATAGAAAAAGTTGAATGCAAACAAAATTCAGACTGCTTAGAAGGCCAAATATGTACTAGCATAAACGGTCAGTCAACCTTTTGCGCTTGCTTTGATGATACAGACTGTCAAGGAAAAAGGTGCGTTAATATGAGGTGTGTTTCTTGAAGGCCACCACTGCAATGACGCTTGCTGTAATAACTGCATTAATGCTTCTTGCAGTATTGCTTCTAGTCTTCTTTTTTTTCAGACCAACTATAGATAAATTTATGCATGATTTATCGAGCTTTTTTACTTTGCCTTTATAACCGTTGAACACAACAGCATTTGGCTGGATATACTGTACAATCTAAACAATTGCTGCAATAGCAATCTTCATTGTCTCCTGCACAATCTCTAGTAGGCTCGCAAAATCCGCCGTAAGCAGAACAAGTATTACCAGCAACGTCACTGTTTGTATCAGAAATTATTATAGTTGGATAAAGAGGTTTTCTGAGCGGACTAAGAGCGTCAGGCTTTGTATATTTAATTGCTATTCTGATTTTTAATTTATTGCTACAAACGCCATTTGGGCAATTATATATTAAATTAGGAGTATTTTGATTTAATATGTAATTTTTTACATCATTATTCCAACAATCGTTGCTGTATTTAGCATTAAGCAAAACTCCTGTAATTTCGTTCCATAATTTTGTAGAAATACCATTATTATTTTTTAACCATTCTATTGGACTAGAGAGACTGTCATATAAGAACTTGTTAGTCTCCCAAAGTCTGAATCCTGTTTTAATAGCTGAAGTTATTTCTTCAATGGTATAACTTTTTCTTAAATCAAATTCAAAATAATTATATAAAACAATTTTTTGATTTCCATCATCAATAGTTGTGTAAACGTTGTTAAAATTAAAGTTAGTGAAAAAATCAGTTAGAGCTAAAATACTATCATCTTCACTTTCTGCAAATGCATTTTGTGAACAAATATATAAATCAAACTTGCATTCTCTCAAGAAATCTGTATCAAGTCTTCCAAGTTGTATTTTTAAATTACCTCTAATAGGAGTATCAGAAGTTACTGGATTTGTAGAGCAAATAACCGCCATGTCTTCACCGCCAGAATCCTCGCACCAGCCATTAGAATTAGTGCTTTGCCATATACCAGTAAGGTCTCTAACATAAGTCCCATCAGGATCAATATCTATGTTAATATTTTCACAGTCTACACCAATTGCATGCCATTCTGAATCAATATTAGATTGACAGATAGATTCTGGTGACCAATCTTTATCTCTACAGTCACCAAAACAATCAGTGACAACCTCTCTTATGGGTGTAGGCTCACTCTTCATGCAAATGACTGCCATGTCTTCACCACCAGCATTCTCACACCAACCGTTGGAATTGGTACTTCGCCATATACCAGTAAGGTCTCTAACATAAGTTCCATCAGGATCATTCTTTATATTAATATCTTCACAGTCTACACCAATTGCATGCCATTCTGAATCAATATTAGACTGACAGATGGATTCTGGTGACCAGTTTTTATCTCTACAGTCATTGTCGCATTCCGTAACAACTTCTTTAATTAGCGGAGTAGGCTTGTTTATACATATAACCGCCATGTCTTCACCGCCAAAATCCTCACACCAACCATTAGAATTAGTGCTCTGCCATACACTAGTAAGGTCTCTAACATAAGTTCCATCAGGAGCATTCTTTATGTCAATATTCTCACAGTCTACGCCAATTGCGTGCCAACTTGCACCAATATTAGATTGGCAGATAGATTCCGGTGACCAATTTTTATCTCTACAGTCACCAAAACAATCTGTTATAACTTCTTTAATTTGAGCTCCGCCATCTGTGAAGGAGAACTTTTCTTCAGCTTTAATCTCGCCTCCAGGCATAGACGAGTCATAAAAAACTTTTATTGATGAATTTTGATTTCCACCAGCAAGTTTCCAAGAAGATTCTAATTCATTATCGCTAGTCCACCAAGGTTTATTTTGAAGATAAGGTTCTATGTTTGTATTGAAATTACAATTTGAGTATCGAAGTTCATTAGACCATGCTTGATTGCTATCAGGTTTGTTAACATAAAAAGTGGCAGATATAGATTGAGGCGTTGGTGAGACACCTATTCCTTTTATAGGATATTTTTCTGGTTCTTTTTTCCAGTCTTCACTACCACAAACTAAAGTTACAACTGCCCAATAACACCATTCGGTTTTTTCTGGAAGTTCTATAAACTCTCCATGTCCGAAACCAGTTGAATCAGTTAATATTGTTCCTAAATTGGCAGAGTTTCCGGTTGCTCTACCAATCCAATCTCTAAGTGGGTACTTTCCAACGCTAATGGTGTATTCTGTATCAGGATCTCCGTTTATCGCTACATAAATTCTATATTTTGGTAAAGAATCTTGACCTTCTTTATAAAACGGTACTAGGTTTAAGCTGTCGCTTTGTGCTGTTTCACTTCCTTCAGAATGAACTGTATAACTAAGGTAGAAATCATTCGGTCTTTCAAAGTCATAATAGGAAATAGACGTATTGTTGAAATAGCATAATTCCTTTAAAATATTATTGCCCATATTAATTTTTATTGGTTCGCTTCTACAGGATTTTAGTATATTCTTAAATGCATCTACATCAAATGAAGCAGTCTCGTTAAAAGGTATTTGACTTATCAGACATCCATGCAATTCCTTGTAGCTTTTGTCTGCATAATGTTCATAAATGCAAGATTTCAATTTTTTACATATTTCATATTCATCAATCATATCGTCGCATAGGGTGCAATTCTCATTTGAAAATCCAGGAGTGTTATTCGTACAACCCCAGCAATTCTTGAATCTCAAGTCAGAGCAAGTAGAACCTAAATTTGCTCCTGTTGTAGTTAAGTCTTGCATATCTACAGTATCATTTTTATTCCAGTCGCAAGGCTGCCAATCTATATTTCTATGAGCATTGCATGCATTTAGATCGTCATTATTGACAATACAATTTCCATCAACGTCGCCTATGAGAGATGGTATTCTACCGCACATGCCACATTTTTGACAGTTAAAAATATCATTTTTTCCATCTCCGTTTACATCAACGTCACTACAAGAAGAACATTCATAACAATCTGCAACCTCAACTCTTTTTTGTAAAAGCTGAGTAATATTACCAACACCTACTCCTCTCTCAAGAATCATTCCTTCATAATTTAATTCATAATTTTCATATTCTTGTGTAGCTGACATATCTTTTGGTTCAGAAAGGTCTTCTGCTCCTGGCGGCGGTTGAGTTATTTGCTTAAAAAAGTCAAATCCAAAAGCAACTGATATAAGAGAAAATGCTATTACTAAAATAATTATAACTATTATTACTCTACTTAAAAAATGTTCAGGAAAGGTAAGAGGCATATACTAAGTTTTTAATTATCCTATTATATAAATTTTTTAAAAATCTAGAAAACCACCCTACACCGCTGTCTCAGCCACCTACGTATCTGCATAGAATGCCAGCTTGTCTTTTTTGTTCAGTCCAATCACAAAGCGGCCAAAAACAGCCTCCAGTATCACGTGCATAAGTATAGCCTATACCATCTGTTATGTTTACAGTTTGTATAGCATCTTCCATCCAGTTGTCTGCATTCGAGTGATCAGTCTTGCTAAATACAGAAACAGCATCATAGCCTGATTGACAATCCCTACTAAACTTTTCTACTGCATTATCATTTTTTTCTTCAGGAGGCCAATTATAATAAGTACGACCATACTGAACATCAGAACAAACAACTCCAAGAGTAACATAAAATTGATAAGTGTTTCCCGTTTCTTTTTCAGTGGACTTCCACGTTGCCTTACACTTACCGTCATCATCTAAGTATAAGTCTATTAAAATATCTGCCCAATCAGGTCCTTCTCCCCACACTCTGTCTGGTGTTTTTGCTAAGCAGGCAACAGGATATTTGAAAGTTGGACAAGTCTTACTCTCTGCAGTGAAATACCAATTATACTCTCCATACCAGCTGTCTGGGAAGTGTGGAATGTCGGGTGTATACCAATCTATTGGATAGTTAATTGTTCCTCTGCTGTTTGTATAAGTTAATCCCCAAATAGTTGTCGTTGGTTTATTGGAACATAAAACACAAACTTTCCTACTTTGCTCGTTATCGCCATTAACGTCTCTACCTCTTACTGAGCAATGGTCTCCATCTATGGTTATCCTATTAATGACATCTTCGCCATAGTTTCCTTCATCATTTGAATAAGAAGGATAAGCACTCTCAGACGTGCAAGAAGTAGGATATTTGTAAATTCCATTACAAGACGGACTCTCAAAGTCAGCTGTATGGTTATCTCCGTGATAATTAATTGTTTTTAAACCACCACATCTCCATTCATAAATAGCAGCGCAAGTGCAATCTGTTCTACAGCCACCAGGGCAATTTGCATCCTGAAGAGGTGGACCTCTGTCGCATTCTTCTCCTTTCTCTAAAACTCCATTTCCACAAACATCCTCCTTATCAGCTTCTTTATCACCATTGCAATCAGGGTCAGCAGGCATTCCTCCGCAACCGTTCCAATCGCACGTCCCATCGTTATCATTATCTTTTCCATCATTGCATTGTCTTAGGTGAGGTCGTAAAGTTATTATCGGAGTGATGATAACTTTGTTTTTAAGAGCAGTTTCATTGGTTACAAAAGTAAAGAACGTTACATTAACATCTACTGTTCTAAATACTGAATTATAAATAGGAAAACCAGGATCATAATAAATGTATTTGTAATAAGGGATTTCTGAAAGAGTATCGGCTGGTGGCATATCATTTAATTTCCATGGAACATTATCATTTATTATTACTGAAACATTGTTAAGATAACATTCATCATAGGTTGGATACAAACCGCCATTATAGCAAAAATATTTGACAGTTCCATTGTAAATAGAATTTAAAATAAAATAGTCTCTCAAGCCTGCTATTATTGCTTTTGAAATATGAGAGACATCAGCCTCACTTCCATTCAAATCAACTGTAAACATCTGTTCATATCTTATGCCTGTAACATTGACCCAGGCAGAACCGTACCAAAAACTCCATGGATTTGGATTTGTTGGAGTTGTTACAAAAGTGTATTTTGATTCATTAAAATAAGCAAAAAGCCTATAGAAGTTAAGGATAGTATCATTTTCTGCTGTTGCTATGGCTTGTTGCGCACATAAATATATGTTATAAGAGCAATCGTTTCCGCCTCGTTCATTCCAAGAAACATCATCAACAATCATTTTTAGATTAATAGGTATATCGCCTCCTTGTGTAGGATAGGTTGCCTTTACTAAAGGAGTAAAAATTTGAGGGTCGCTGTTGTAAATTACTTGATCGCCTAGAGGAATCTGAGCTAAAGATTTAATTGTCTTAATGCCGCAATCGTTGAACAAAATTCCTTTGTTTTCGCCAGTTATGCCATTAAAATCATAGTTTGAGGTTAACATGCTAAGCAAGTTTGAATAAGATGGCAGTCCACCATCGCTTGTAAAGTATGGTCTTAAGAAATTTCCAGGGCCTACAAAACTAGCATCTGCTTGAATAAAATTAATCTTTGCGTTGTCATATCTACAGATTTTTTGTTTTACGTTTTCAGGTAAAATGTTTTTAAGATCTTCATTTATGCAATGGGTTAAGATATTTGAAATTGTTGTATTTAAAAAATATGTACTATCCCAAGGAATTGAAAGCATTTCTTCAATCTCACAAGGTTCTCCTTCATAATTAGCTATGCATTCCTTGATTCTAGTGCACAAGTCATAATCATGTTTAACTTTACAGTCAGTAGAGAATGTAGCTGGATTCTTGGTGCAGTTGTCACATACCTTCTCATTAGGCATCTGACAGTCATAGCAAGAATAACATTTATTGCTAGTAGAATCGCACTGGTAGCATTTATCGCATGCTAATCCACTTTCATAGATAAGAGTCTTGTTTGCCATGTTGCAAGCTGAGCAAACAGAGCAACTATCAGCTAGTTCCTTGTCAAATCCAGTACAACCACTGCAATCATAGCATTCGTAAAGCTCTTCATACTCATTAATTCTATCATTGTTATCGTCTGCATAATCGCAACTTAAGCAATTACTGCAATTACCAGTGGTCTCATCGCATAGACTGCATCTTAAACAATTCTCAGCATTTTTGAAAGTTGATACCTTAGAGCAGCCCTCGCAACTAGCAGCATTGGAGCAATCTTGCCAACCCAATCCAGACTTGGCAGACAAATAGTCATTTCTTTGACTTGCACTCATTGCTTCAGAACTGCTATTAAATATTAAATAATCTTCATCAATCTTTACTTCATAAGTAATATTTTCTTGGCATAAGCCAGCTATGCAATATAAGTTTGTATCACACCACTTTCTCAGTCCGCAACATTCTTGATTTATTCTTCCGCAATTAATGCCACCTGGATTAAAAAATTGGGATATGCCTTCAGCAATTGGTTTATAATAGGAAATTCCCACAAAGACAATAAGAATTGTAACTAATATTACAAGGAGTAAATTTAAAGTAAGCGCTTTCATATGTTGAATTTTTATTTTGCTATAATATAAAATTAACTAAAGTCATAATGGTATTCCGCCACACCCAATGTAACCTGCTACTACTCCTCCAGTAACAGGAAGGTACCAGACCATGGCGCATACTATGGACTTAAACAAAGTTCCACCTGTTACAACATCTAGAATAATAACTGTTATCACTAATGCCAATATTCCTATTATTATATATATCACTTTGCTGTAAGTTTCTTCTTCAAGTGCAGTTTCCATGTTTTACACCTCTAATGTGGAGCGTTGATATTGCATATAACTTCTGATGGTCTAAAGATGCCAAGTCCTAAAAAGTCAATGCCACTAGCTTTTACAGTCTCTTTGCATGCTAGATTTGAACCTCCTGAAGCAAATGCAATGTTAGTTAATCTAAAAAATATAAGTGTAGCTAAAAGAACAGTGATTATTGCTGCTATAATAAGCTGAGGTGAGATTGGCATATCATATTGCCTTTTTAAGCCCTAATAAAACTAAAATGACATTTGAAATTTGAATTAAAGCTGGCATATTCCCAAGTAAATTACTTCTTATTCCTATAAATAACATTACTAAAATTATTACAGCAAGGAATATTAATATCCATATAGGATGAACTACTGCCTCAGTTATGTCTGATTCACCCGCCATTTTTATCACCTCTTTTTTGACAGACCCTATCCTGGGAATGACCTATATTGCTCACAAACGCAAAGACCTGTTGAGATTGAACAATGCTGAATACCAGGAATACAATCAGAGTCTGATTGACACGATGCAGTACATTTATTCTTTTCACAATGATAGCCACAGTCAGTTACAGGACCAACACATTTATCTGCATCCCATTGATTTACACTATGTAAAACATCTGACTGACATTGCTTACACCACTTACATCCCGCGCTTGTACAATCTGCCTCTATGTTATGAGTTGAACATTGAACGTCTTTTGAAGCTCCAATTTTAGTATTGTTGCAACAGCGTCCGTTAGCGACAACTACTCTCCAACTTGTTCCTGATAATGTTGTTGGACAACATAAATTTTTATTTTCATTAAAACAACTGTCACTTACTGCATCTTCTGCACTTCTGTGAATCTCTTTACAATAAACCTCAACTGTGCTAATATAACCGCATGAATCACCAGTATACGCAACATCCGCTTTGTACTCAGCTGGTCCACACTCTTCTACGCCTATTTGTGTTAAGCCTCCCATAATTGCAATAGTAGCCACAGTAACTGTTACCATCATTAATATTCCAATTATAGTTGCAAACGCTGCTTTTATTTCCATGCTTTAGCCTCATATACTCATGGCATTATCATTACATATGGCTACTATGGTATGTATTATTTCTTTGTCGCCAACAGTGCCATCTGTATACCACTTTACCTTTATTTTAACTCTATTTCTAAAAGTATGAGTATCAAATCCGTGATCAATATATCCACTAACATAAATTTCGCAAGGATTAATACTAGGTTCATGGTCTATTGAAGTATCCCAACATTCATTATAAAAGTCTAGATTAGTATTTTCTGTAAACCCGCAATTCGGTGGTTGCTGTGAATTATCGCCTATCTGGAATAAATTATCAACAGAATTGAAGTCTTTTAAGCCTTGTGTTATGTTATTTATAAAAGTGCTGCTAGGACCAGTTCCATCGCCGTATATATTTCCTCTTAAATACAAAGTAAAAGAATTATACAAAATATTATTACCGTTTGTCTCATTCAGAAACATGGGGTCAAAATTTTTAAGTAACTTATATACCATAACATCTGGTGAATCTTTATCATTTATTTCCAAAGGCCTACGAGGGATGGTCTCTATAACTTCTTCTGGTTCTTCTGTAATATTTGATACTAATCCACTAGCCTTTTCTACAAGACCAAGAATTTGAAATAAAAAACTAATGAAAATCAAAACACCTATAATAAATAGAAAGACTTTAAAAACAAACTCGACTGTTTTACTTACCATAATTTAATTTTGATTTTTCCATATATAAAATAAATCAATGAATACTTAGAATAGTTTTTATCTTCATGTAGGACTTCCGCACGGTGGACAGTCACATGCAGGATCAAACAATACATTATTTCTACAAAACTCTGTAAATTCCGGAAGGCCTCCACAATTTTTTCCTAAAGCAATGCCGCAACCAGGATTAGGATCACCATTAGAATCTACGCATTCACATTTTTTCCACCAAGCCCACCACCAAATAGCTATTATGCACTTTTGGCTAGTAGTTGG
>Ga0315277_10003410_pt1 | contig 21543 bp, 19 predicted proteins | sample YL17G05_15_MG_FD_203695 | JGI IMG/M metagenome (GOLD analysis project Ga0315277, IMG submission 203695) | Sediment microbial communities from Yellowstone Lake, YNP, Wyoming, USA - YL17G05_15 | ecosystem: Environmental > Aquatic > Freshwater > Lake > Sediment | place: USA: Wyoming | collected...
CACAGCTCCAGGACGAATTAAGAAAACATGGGCTTAAGGCTTCAAACCCTCTATTGCCCCACAACAGAAAATCGGCTCTCAGTAGTTACCTGGAGAAGGAGCCGATGCTTATCCCTAAGTTCGAGTATGGAGAGCCAATACTTACCATGGAGATGGTTCTCCCAAGTGGAGATGTTTTTCGGACAGGCTCTGCTTCAGGTCCTGCCAGCATGAAAAAAACCAAGGCCGATTTGACAGGCCCGGATGGTCCATCAGTAATGCACTTATGCAGGTTGTTTCAAGGGGCTCAAGGGACGCTGGGGATTGTTACGTGGATCAACGTAAAGGCGGAAACCCTTCCAACAACGCAAAAGCTGTTTTCCATACCCTGTAATACCTTGGAAGAGGTTGTAAGCACCATATGCCGTATCCAGAGTCGCATGATCGGTGATGAGTGCTTTGCGCTGAACAACCATCATCTTGCGAGTATCCTTTGTGAGAACTGGCAGGATGATTACGCCAAACTCAAAAAGGATCTGCCGCCCTGGACCATAATACTCTGCTTGGCAGCCGGGCCCCGGTTGCCCGAAAAAAAGATGGAGTACCAACAGGAGGCGCTGGCAGATATTGTAAAGGATTCAGGAATAACACTGAAAGAAGATCTGGCCGGCCGGGGTTCGCAACTCATTGAATTATTCCAGGGTCCTTGGAATAAGGATCCTTACTGGAAGCATGGACTGCTGGGTGACTCTCTGGACATCTTCTTTATAACAACCCGTAACAAGGTTTCTCAATGCGAATCGTCATTTCATAGGGTGCTGGAGGAGTATGGCTATGCTGCCGAAGACGTTGGCAAGTACATACAGCCCCTGGAGTACGGGAGGGTTTTCCACATGGAATTCAGCATCCCGGTCAGGCCTGATTCCCATCAGGATGGAAAGCTGAAGTCACTTTCCAGAAAAGCAGTCGCAGAGATTTCCAATCAGGGTGGGTTCTTTTCGAGGCCGCATGGCATATGGGCGGAAGCAGTCTTCAATCTATGTCCCTCGAATACCACTGCTCAAATGACGATGAAGAAAATCCTTGATAAAAACAACATAATGAAAACGGAGGAGGGCTTATGTCTTTAAAAGAATTTGAGTGGGATACTATCAATTGTGCACGGTGTTCCCTTTGCAAATGGGTAGACCCCTGGGAGCTTACGAGCGAGAGATTCGCAAAAGTTTGCCCTGCAGTTGCCCGCTATCTTTTTGATGCCTACTCATGCCAGGGAAAAATGGACATAGCATCGGGATTGATGCGCGGTGAGCTGGACTTTACCGAAAGTCTTTTGGACATTGTCTATAAATGCAACCTCTGCGGAGCATGCGATACCATGTGTAAACGAAGTAGAGAGCTGGAGCCCCTCCTTATGTTCAAGGCACTGCGGGCGAAGTGCATAGAGGATGGGCAGATCATCCCCGAGCACATGTTCCTGATTGACTCCCTCAAGAGAGAGGATAACGTATTCGGGGAGCCGAAGTCGAAAAGGGGCGCCTGGGCCGAAGGGCTGGAGCTGAAGGATATAAACAAGGAAAAGGCCGAGGTGCTCTTCCACGTGGGTTGCCGCTACTCCTACGACGCGGACCAATGGGATATACTGCGGGGCGTGGTGGATATCCTCCAGGCATCCGGAGTCGATTTCGGGATCGCCGGCAGCGAGGAAGCCTGCTGTGGGGGGCGCGCCTATGAACTGGGCTACCAGGGGGAGGCGACGAATTACGCGGAGGACGTTCAGGGCAGGGTAAAATCCTCCGGCGCCACGACCCTTGTGACCGGATGCTCGGATTGCTACGCGGCGTTCAAATACACCTACCCTTCATTGGGCAAAGAGCTATCTGCGGAAGTTTTACATATAACTGAATATTTAGAGCGCCTTCTGGAAGAGGGACGGCTTAACCTTACCCAGGACCTGGGTATGAAGGTGACATATCATGATCCTTGTCATCTGGGAAGGCTCAGTGAACCATTTATCCCCTGGGAAGGAAGCAGGGGGGCTTATGGGAGGCATACCCCTCCTAAGGAATACCGGCGAGGGACCTTTGGGTGTTATGACACTCCTCGCAACGTGATTCACCAAGTTCCTGGTGTTGAGCTGGCAGAGATGGAACGCATTCGGGAATACTCCTGGTGCTGCGGATCTGGTGGTGGGGTATGGGAGGCATACCCTGATTTTGCCTCTTGGACGGCTGCGGAAAGAATAGAGGAGGCCCTTTCTACCGGAGCCGAAGCCTTGGTCACTGCCTGCCCGTGGTGTGAGAGGGCGTTTAAGGATTCGGTAGGGGAATCTGGTGCACCTATTAAGATTTATGATCTCACGGAGTTGGTACTGCTGGCAGTCGGAGAAGACAAGAAGAAATCCAAGAAATGATTTAGGAGGCGACCATGGGATTATCAGATAATGCGCTAAAGGCCCTTACCGAAGTATTAGGGGAAGAATATATAAGCACCGATCCGGCTGTGATGAGTGCATATTCAAGAAATTTTACGTCTGCTTTAGGGGTTCGACCCCCAGCCGGTGTTGCCCTTCCGGGCAAGATGGAGGATATCCAGGAGATATACCGTCTGGCCAATCGCTTTGATTTCAAGGTTATTCCCACCGGCACCCATCTGTTTATGTCTTGTGAGCCGATGATACCGATCTATGACTATCTGACAATAGACCCCAAGAGAATGGATGGGATATGGATAGATGAGGAAAACATGTATGCGGTAGTAGAACCTTATGCCACCTGGGCCCGCTTGCAGGTGGAAGCAATGAAGCGTGGTTTGACTTGCTATATCCCTACAGCAGGTGCTCAGACCTCGGTTGTGGCCAATTTGACCTTTCAGGGTTACCACATGGCCGCGCACCGGCTTGGTGCAGGATACCGCTCAATGCTCGCCATGGAGTGGGTATTGCCAGATGGTGAGATCATGAACATAGGATCCACCTCATATCCAGGTGGTGAGTATTTTTGGGGTGAAGGTCCGGGGGCAGATCTGAGAGGCATGATAAAGGGAGTCTGGGGGTTTTTCGGCGGTCTTGGCATGTGCACCAAGGCAGGGATAAAACTCTTTCCCTGGCCCGGCCCTGATAAACTGCCCACAAGGGGAGACACTCCAGACAAGAGGGTTTTTCTTCCTGAAGATAAGTTTAAAATTTATGCCATCGGCTTCCCCACCATGGATTCGGTGATAGACGCCATGTACGAGATAGGCCGCTCTGAGATAGCCTCGGTATGCGTACAGATGCAAAAAGGGTGGCTTGCTCACGAGATTTCACTTTCCCAGGAGCATTACTTCAGCATGTGGGAGAGCGAGGCTTACCAGAAATCCGTAGAAAACATGTTGGTGGTAATGCTTACGGCCTATACCTCGAAAAAGCAGCTCGAGTATGAGGATGAGGTGCTGAGAACAATTATGGATGAATACGGTGGTAAGTTTCTCTCTGATGAAGTCCAGGAAGGTGTGGCCCAGGTGATGGTTCCCGATCTTATGATCAGGCCCAACGTTGTCTATCGAGGTTTTCGCATTGCTGGATCCTTTTTTGATGTCAAGGGAGCACATGATTCTATAGATCATGGGGCTATAGCTCATAAGACAACCCTTCCCTTTATTAAAGATTTTGCAAAGGACAAAACACCTCCTTTCGTGGATGACGAGGGTGCCTGCCATTACATATGCTCCTATGACTTTGGTCATTCGGGTTTCTTTGAAATGCCGTTTGTTTATGAGCCTGACGCTGATCGTAAAAACATAAGGACCCTACTTGCGGGACTAACAGCTAAGGCTTACTTGCACGACGCAAGGCACAAAACCTATCCTGGCGGATTTGTCGTAAGCGTAGGGGCGGATATCATGGGGCCATTTATGGGAGGATTTCAAAAAATAATAAGGAAGGTAAAGACCACTTTTGACCCTAATTATGTGTCAAACCCGGGATGGCCCGTGTTTATGTGGTCCAGGCTTTCGAAAGATCTCATGAAAAGTGGCATGAATTCGTATAGAGATAAAAGAAGAAATATGAAAAAGGAGTTAGAGAAGAATGTATGACGTTATCGTAGTCGGCGGTGGGGTCGGTGGTATTGGTGCTGCTGCACTCTTAGCCAAGCAGGGGAGAAAGGTGTTACTGCTTGAGAAAAATCCCAAGGTGGGCGGAAAGTGTGTCTCTCATAAGAAAGAAGGGTTCCACTTTCCCGTTTTTGTCCACGCTTTTGGACGGGGCAGCAAAGGGAGTTGTTCCCGGATAGCCGAGGAGTTGGGAGAAGAGATTGCCTGGAAGACAATAAATAATGTACCAGTATGCATTGACGGGGAGTGGATGGGGTTCACTATATCTGGCAGGCCTATAGGGGTGAAACTGCCATTGAAGGACGTGCTTTCTTTAGCAATGCTGGCACTGGAGACTTTACCGAAACTGCTCACTAAAAAAGGGCAGGATGAATTAGACAGGACGGACCTGAGAAGCTGGCTGAGCAAGCGTACTGATAATCCCCAACTCCACGCCCTTATGGGTTATATGGTAGGCGCATTCTTCTGCATCCCTTACTGGGAGGCCTCTTTAGGAGAGACAATTCAGATATTTCGGGGGCTATTGAAATCGAGGCAGATTGGATATCCTGTCGGTGAGTGCGAAGCCATTCCAGAAACATTATTTAAAGGATTCAAGAAGTATGGCGGCGAGTTTAAACAAGATAACGTAAAAAGGATCGTTGTATCAGAGGGAAAGGTGCAGGGAGTAGAGTTGAGTGATGGGAAGATCCTGGAAGCCCCTCTGGTAATAAGCAATGCTGGGATAAGAAGAACCGTTCTGGACCTGGTTGGTGAGGAGCATTTTGATAAGGGTTATGTAAATTACTTAAAAAATCTGAGACCCTCCTGGTCGGCCCTGGTGGTACATACGGCCCTTTCAAAGAAGATAACCGATAGGCCAGGGGGCTTATACGCGAACTCACTGGATGTTGTGGGATACACAAAGCAGCTTGAAAGAGGAGAGATACCCGAGAAACCTTACATGTGGAGTGCGGTTACCACAAATTTTAATTCATCATTTGCCCCTCCGGGCAAGCAAATTATATGTTTTGGTTGCCCAATGCCTTTTAGAGAAGGAGCTGATTGGGAAAAATGGGCGGATAAAGTCCTTGAGTCTGCAGAAGAACTATTCCCAGGTCTGAACGAGCACATAATCTTTAGAGAAGTAATTCCCCCCGACTATATTCAAAGCTGGGCTGACAAGGAAGGGGTGTTGCTGGAAGTGGCCCAGACAACTCAGCAGGTTGGCGCAAACAGGCCCTCTATGATCTCGCCAATCAATGGACTCTACTATGTGGGTGTTGATGTCGCGAATTCTGGGAAGACCAGAGGGGTAGGAGTGGATGCAGCGGGAGAGTCAGCGCTGGAATGCGCTGAGATAGTTACAAATAGACTGGGACCGGTAGGATAAAACAGCATGCACTCCAATGGTCGATGGCTTTAGCAATTATTCAAGATGATTAGGAGGTAAAAAATGATGGAAAAAAGGGTCATCATTATTGGCGCCGGTATTGGTGGTGTCGGACTTGCAGCATTGCTGGCAAAAGACGGCGCGAAACCCATCGTGTTTGAGCGGAATAACTTTGTGGGAGGAAAAGCTGGGAGTATTGAGCATAAAAAGTGCCTGGTAGAAGTAGGCATCCATATTTCGCCAAGAGGTGAAAAAGGGCCTCTGGCCCAACTCGCCAAAAAGACTGATGCCGATGTTAAATTCATGAACAAGAGCCCAATGTTTAAGCTGATCTATGGCAAGAATGAGGGCATGATCTATCAGAACATGATGCATCCTGTTTCTTTGCTTAACATGTTACGAACAATCAGACCATCTATTAAAGCTTTACCCGGCATCCTGCGTTTCATGATGCTGGCTTACCGTATTAAAACCAAAGAAGATGCAGCACCGTATTACCATATTTCAGCAAAATCCGTTATTGACAGATATACGAGCGACCCTGACATACATGCGTTTTTAAATTTCTGCTGTGTTATGATGTTCTGTATTTCAACAGAAGAAGCCTCTGCCGGTGATTGGTTACTCGCTTTCAACAATTGGATTACCAGTGGAGGAACTGCATATCCTAAAGGTGGCTTTGGCGCCATTCCAAATACCTACATGAAGGTCTGTGAGGATGCAGGTGGAGAGCTGCATCTCAATGAAGAAGTGAACAGGATTATTACCGAGGAAGGGACTGTTAAAGGCGTGGAAACCGATAAAGGTTTCTATCCTGCTGAGATCGTTATCAGCAATGCGGGCGTGGTGAAAACCCTGGATATGACCGGTGATCAGCACTTTCCTGACTCCTATGTTGAGAAAGCAAGAAATTCGATAGATTCGACTGGCGGAGCCACGGTGATATTTGCTCTTGATGCGCCTTTAGCCAAGACACCCTTAAATGTTTATATTCCCAAACGATACGATTGGGCAGCTACAATAAAAGGCTTGGAAAAAGGCCAGATACCAGATGATATAGCAGTGTTCATGATCTCACCGACTGTTGCGGAGCCAGGCGTTGCGCCCGAAGGGTTACATCTTCTACTAGGAGCAGCAGGGACCGTACCAGCAACCATGTTGGATAAAGATCTGAATAGCCAAGTGATGGATCTCGTTGAAAGCAGGATGGAAAAACTGTTTCCCGGATTAAAGGAACATACCGTATGGAAAGAACGACATGGCGTAGATTTCATGGCTGCGGTCGGTGGCCGTGGACGCGGGGAAGTAATCGGTATGGCTCAACGATATGATCAGGATGGCGATAAACGCTTTTCTCCAAGAACCCCTCTTAAAGGTCTCTATATAGTCGGCTCTGATACAGGGAGTTTCGGTATAGGGACAGAATTGGCAGCTCAAAGCGCCATGGAAACTCATACACTAATTCTCGAAGACACCGCCGGTGTGCATCATGCGACATGAGGAGAGCAACAGGATGGCACGGTGTAGGGGTTCGATTTAAGGGATTAGTTTTTTTGGTTAGCAAGGAGGGAATTTCTAGATCCAGGCTTGGTATTTTACATGAAGATTAGGGGGGGCCGGGAGATCTGCTAACAGCGAAACATTACGGATATTAGAATCATACTGCACATCACAATATAAAAGAGATTAGCATGAGTATCAAGGAAAAGACCACAAACTACATTCTGGACAAAGTCGCGATAAACGACAGAAACTGGGAATTTTATGCAAGAATTGTCGTGAAAAGCATAGACAAGTTTCCCAGATTGGTAAGCCATACGTTGCTCAGAAAGATCTTTCTGAAAATGGCAAAGATCTGGGATCCCGAAAAGCATCACACGCAAGGCTGGATAGTGCCTTTGAATCACGATCTGAAATACGAACAGGACTATCAGAACGTGGTATTGACGATCGAGCTTGTCAGAAAGGCAATAGAAGAATCAAGCTACCGCGCGATAATGAACAAATGCATGTGCAGAGCAGGCCACAAATGCACACATTATCCAATTGATCTCGGATGCATCTTCATGGGCAAAGCAGCTAAACACGTGGTGGAGAATAATGTTGCGCGTGAAGCAAGCGTTAAAGAAGCCTTGGCGCATATTGACCGCGCAGCAAAAATTGGGCTGCTCTGCATGTGCGGTTGGATGGAAATAGAACGGATCCTCTGGGGTATACGTCTGGAAGAGCAGTATAGATTTCTTGAGATATGCTTTTGCTGCCCCTGCTGTTGCCTTGCCTTTCGCAATTTTGCACGCATGCCTGTTGAATTCACCCAGCGGGCCCGCTCAATCGGCTGGGTCGTGAGTGAAGTAACCTGCTGCACAATGTGTGGCAAATGCATCGAGATATGCCCTTTGAAGGCAAGAAGCATTAACGGCGACACGGTGACCGTGAGCGATACCTGTTTTGGCTGCGGGCTGTGCGCAATTAATTGCCCTGAAAAGGCAATCGTCATGAAACAAAAAAGCGAAACAAAAGAGAGAATCCAGGATTACCTCATAGGATTAAATCTGGATATATAGAACACACGGGGTCTGTAAGTACTCATGTCCTTATTCTTTGAGGTTGAAAATGTTGTATAAACTGGGAGGGTCTTGACTGGCTAAGGGGTTGTTTTATGTTTCTGGATAAGCAGATCATTTACAAAAACTTAGGCAAGCTTTCTTTTGGGCGAGGCAGCCAAGTTGACGTGACTTAAAAGACGTATGCCGGAGATGGCGTACCTGCGCACCGAGCTTGCACGCTACACAACGTTATTACTTGACATAGAATTACTAAAGGTAATAATATTACTATCATTCAGAATATTTTCCTGTAGGGGCTGTCTGAAGAGGGTGGAGGATGGGAATCGTCGAACGCAAGGAAAGGGAGAAGCTTCAGAGGCGCCGGGATATCCTCGAGGCGGCAAGAAGCGTGTTCTCCGAAAAGGGGTTCCAGCCCGCGACCATGGACGAGATCGCCGAGAAGGTCGAACTCAGCAAGCCCACTATCTACCTGTACTTCGATTCCAAGGAAGACCTGTACACATCGATAGCTTTAGAGGATTCCTATAAAGTAGTGGAACGGCTAAAGGAGAGCCTCGCCGCGGACATAGGGCTCGTCGAGAAGTGGCGGTCGGTGTTCCTCGCGTTCGTAGAGCACTGCATGGAGAACCCGGAGTATGTTTCCATCTCCCAACACATACTGGCGCCGGAATCGCGGCAGAGAGTATCCGACCATATCCTTGAGGAGTTCGACAACCACACCCATGAACTCCTGGGGTACGTGGCTCAAATGGTGGAGGAAAGCATAGAAAAGGGGCTGGCAAGGGACGATCTGAGCCCATCGAAGATCACGCTGATTGCCTGGAGGATGACCGTCGGGCTTCTCGAGCTGTACTTATCCGGGCGCGCCACCGAGTTTGGCGTGGATGATTACCACGAGTTCTTGCAGAACGCTTTCGACGTGCTGATAAACGGGGTACTCCAGCGAGGCAGTTGACGGGGTGACGGGCATTGAAGGATGAACAGTAAAGGAGATGATGGCATGCTTGAGACCACGCCGGAGAACGTGAAGGGCTTCAGGGATGAATGGGATGTATATAGAGAAGATGAGGATAATCCCTGTTGGAAGTCCCCTGACGAGGTAATCGATATCCAGAATCGCAACCTGGCTCAGCAGATGGAGCTGGTGGCGAAGTACCACCCGTATTACAAGAAACTTTTCGCGGACAAGGGTATCGAAGCCGGGGACATCAGGACCTTAGAGGATCTGGAAAAGCTCCCATTGACCCAAAAGCTTGATTACATGCAGAATGCAATGGACTTCCGGTTGGCCCCGGAACAGATTACCCCGCGTGATATCCTCTACGAGGTGACCTACACCACGGGAACTACTACCGGAAAGCCTACCCCCTTCTTCAATACCACCCACGACATGTACGCTACGGCTTTGCAGATGAGACGCATGTGCGAGATTGCCTGGATGACCCCGGAGGAGGTCGTCCTAAATCTCTTCCCATTCGGAGTCGTCCCTCATATAGGCTTCTACCGTACCATATGGTACTCGGCGGCTGTGGGTATGCGGTTGATCTTTGCCTTGACCGGGAGCGGGTTTCCGGAATTCCCGGTGCACAACTCCATGCAGAAGGTCATCGAGATGACCGAGAACGCCAAGGTAACTCTGATCAGTGGTATAGGGAGTTATGAGCGGCGCTTCTTCATGGAAGCCCAGAAACAGGGACGCGACTTCTCCAGCATAAGAATCGTTCTGGCCTTGGGCGAGGCCGTCCCCCAAGGCATGCGGGACGACATACGGGAGAGGCTGGCGGATATGGGTGCGGAAGATGTCTTCATAAGCAATGCCTTCGGTTTCACCGAGATGCAAGGGGCCATGCCTGAATGCACCCAGTTCGGGGGCTGCCATAATTCCTCCCCCGACCTGTATTTCATAGAGATCGTAGACGGGGAAACCGGCAAGAGAAAGCCGGAGGGGGAAGAGGGAATGGTAGCGATCACCCACCTCAACCGAAGGGGTACGGTACTGCTTCGCTACCTATTAGGGGATATCGGGGCCATCGAATACGGCGTCTGCCCCCATTGCGGCAGGAGTGGAGGCCGCTTGGTGATAAAGGCGGGAAGCACCTACGCCACCCGCACCAAGGAACTGCTTAAGGTCAAGGGCACCCTGATCAATCCGGAGATCCTGAAGAACGAGCTGAGCAACACCGACGGGGTGATCGAATACCAGATCGTGATCACCAAGAAGGACCCCGAGGACCCCTACTCCCTGGACGAGCTTGTGGTGAAGATCGCTGCGGCGGAGGGTCATGACACAGGTGCCCTGGAGAAAGAGGCCGTCGACAAGGTAAGGATGGCGGTGGAGATGACCCCCAAGGTGGAGTTCGTGTCCATGGCCGATATCTTCGACGTCAACACCTCCCTGAAAGCGCAAAGGGTGGTGGATTCAAGACCGGCGGAGAATTAGTGGAAACATGAGGGTTGGTAGCTTACTTTGCTTAAAAGCTCCTCATAAGAATTTGTGGGTGGTCCCCCTCCAGGCTCAGACAGGCGTTTAAGAGTTAATCCGTTCTCACCTTCGGTGCATTTGAGTCGGATATGGATGGCAGGTACAGGGTGATCGATTCGCTCTGTATGGGCTGCGGGACCTGCAGGGAGATATGTTTCTACGGCGCCGTCGAGCTCCTGCGGGACGAGAAGAAGGGGGCCCCGTTCGTCGAGATCCTTTGAGGAGCACGCACGGATTTACGGTTTCCATTCGTGTCCATGAGAAGAGAACGTGAGAACGGAGGGTTGGAATGAGCGATCAGGACCTTTTTGCCTATCCCCGCGGCCGGCTGCAGGCGGCCGACCTGGACCTGGCGGCGAGCCTGCAGGCCATGGTGCAGAAGGAGGTCATGGACAAGCGGCTGGAGCTCAAGGAGGATTACGATGGGCTCCTCAAGCCGTCCCTGGCCAGGCTGATGGCCGAGGTCGGCCTACAGAAGATGTTCTGGCCGGAGAAGCTGGGAGGCGAGGAGCACAACGAGCCCGAGGCCGCCTACACCGTCGCCGCCGCCCTGGAGCAGATCGGCCGGGCCGATGTGGGCCTGGCTTTCCTGGCCGCCCACTCCCTCGCCCTGCAGGCGGCTATCGCCGCCAAGGACAGCTACCGCGAGGAGCTGTGCGCGGCGGTGGCGCCTCTCTTCTGCGAGGGCAACCGCCCACTCATAGTGTCCTTCGTCCTGCCGGCGATGTCGCAGGATGGCGGTGCCCCGGAGTGGAGGGGCAAGGGCATCCAGGTGAGGGCGAAAAGCGGCCCCGACGGCTGGACCCTTACCGGCAAGGCGGTGCGGCCCACCTGCTCCGGGGCCGACGCCGGGCTGTTCGGCGTGCTCTGCGCGGTGGAGGGGGAGGAGCCGGCCTTCATCCTGGTGCCCGGGGACAGCCCCGGCATCAGCCGCGGCCAGGAGTTCAAGAAGACCGGCCTGGCAGCCAGCCGCAACGCCGACCTCGATTTCAAAGGAGTCAAGGTGCCGGCGGCCAACTGCGCCTGGCGAGGGGAGGAAGGATTTCTCAACCTCCTTTCCTGGTTTTACCTGGGCCTGGCCGCCGCCGGGGTCGGCGCGCTGCTGGCCGACTACGAGATCATCAAGGAATGGGGCGACAACCGGGTCATCAAGGGGCGGGGGCAGGTCTTCAAGGAGAACCCCCTCACCGCGGCGCTGATGGGGGAGATCGCCAAGGAGATCGCCGTGGACCGCCTGCTCGCCTACAACCTGGCGGATATCCTGTCAGATCCCCAGGCCTACGGCGATGACGGCCCGCTGGCCGTCTTCACCTCCGCGCTGATGCTCGTCCATCACATCTACGTCTCCGCGGAGTACACCATCCACCGCACTATGGAGCTCATGGCCTCCGCCGGCTACGCCAAGGAATGGCAGTTGGAGCGCTACTGGCGCGACGTGAAGACGGTGCAGTGTTACCTGGGCGCCTACGAGCTGGCCAAGCACGACTTCGCGCGCTGGTTCTACCATACCAAGACACTGTGAGGAGGTGGTAGTATGAGAACCATCGATGATATCACCCGGCCTCTTGATTACCTACCCCCTGCAGCACAGATCCTGATGCCCATATTGAGGAATTGGGCGGACAACGAGGTCATCCCTTACCGCAGGCAGTACGACGAAGACTGGGAGCATCACAAGCTCATCCACGCGCCCGGCAAGAAGCTTCTCGGCGAGTACGGCATACAGAAGCTGCTCTTCCCGGTGGACCTGGGCGGGATGGGCTTCGGCGAATCCGATTACGCCTTTACCAGCATGTTCATCCTGGGCGAGGAGATGGCCCGTGCCGACTCCGGGCTTGCCGTCGGCTTGGGCGCGACCTTATGGCCGCTGATGTCCATCGCGCTCAAGCCCCACGTCAACCGGCGGCTCCTGGAGGAGTTCGCGCCGCTTTACTGCGACACGACGGAGATGATTTGCGGGGCCCTGTGCATGACCGAACCCCAGGGCGGGGCAGACATAGAGAACGTTGACCTGTTGAAGGGGAGCACCATCCAGACCACCGCGGTTAAGGACGGAGACGAGTGGGTGATCAACGGCCACAAGCTGTGGCCAACAAACACGGGCGGGATGGCCGATCTCCTGGCAGTGGTCTGCACCACCAACCCCGGCTCAACGGACCCCAACGATGTCGCCCTGATCTTTTGCTACAACGATACGCCGGGCGTCACCCAGAGCGGTCCATACGAAAAAGCCGGCATGGCTTGCGACAAGAACGGCGACGTCTGGCTGGAGAACGTGCGCGTGCCCCTGTGGTACCGGGCGCACGGTCCGGGCCTGGATGCCCTGTTCTTCAAGGACCTTATGTCTTTGGGCAACGGCGTGATCATCTCCTTCACCTCGGGAGTGATGATGAACATCTACGAGAAGCTCCTGGATTTCGTGAACGAGACGAAGTTTCGTGGCCTTCCCCTGAAGGAGAACGATGCGGTGGCCGGCGTCCTGGCCGATTACGCCGCCACCCTGGAGATAGTAAGGATAATCGGATACCAGGCGGCACGCATGCTCGACCGCTCCGATCTCTATGGCGACAGGTGGAGCTCGGAGATGATGGCCAAGATGCGCTCCTACCGCTACTTCACCATGGACAGGGCCCTGGAGGTTATCGGCAAGGTGATGAACCTCATGGAGGCCTATGGCGCCGACCGCGATCATGACGTCGAGAAGCACTGGCGGGATATCAAGATGAACCAGCTCTGGCTGGGCGGCAAGCAGCTCTGCCAGATCGAGGCGGCAAGGTGGTTCTTTGAGTGCGAGACACTCTAGGTGATGAAAATGACTGTTGAATCCGAGATGATGACCGAGATCCAGGTCAAGGGGCTCATCGACGCGGCAGACCGTATCCTGCGCGAGCTCATCCGCACCCCCAAGTTCAAGGAGGGCGTCATCCTCATTCTGAACTCCATCGACCCGCCGGCGGCAAGGCGGTTGGTGCGCACCTTCTTCTGGCAGGACCCCGGGCTGCTGATGTCCATCCTGGGCAGCATGCCCACGATGATAAACGCGGCAAGTGAGGCCCTGGCGGAGGCGGCGGTCCAGATGGCCAACATGCCTCCCCTCCTCCTGCAGGACCTTCTGAACCAGGTCTTCGCCGGCATAGACGGGGCGGCCGCCGGAGAAGCGGCCGGCAGGCTGGTGGACGTGGCCCTGTCCCTCGACCTCTCGGAGAAGGAGAGCGGCCTGGCGAAGAGCCTCTCCAGGCTGGGTGACGATTTCGGCCGTGCCTACGGCGAGTCCGCCGGGCAGGCGGCACTGACCGGCCGGCTCGGTTCCTGGATGGCGGGGGTGGCCGAGAGGGCCAAGGATAAGGATTCCGCAACCCACGCTTTTCTCTCGGCCGCGGGCGAGGCCCTCAAGGACAATCCCGATTTCGTGGATCACGTATTGAAGCCGTTGTTATCCCCGGCATTGTCCACGGCCCGAGCAAGCGCCGCGCCTGCGAAAAAGGCGGCCAGGCCCAAGCCGGAAGAGAAGAAGTGAGGGGGTGGAGTTTGTGCAGGATAACCTAGCGAACCCCGGGCTCTCGGAACGCATCCTGAAGGAGGTCATCGCGACCCCGGCGCTGAAGGAGCTCATACTGCTGCAGATGAAGGACATCAAGCCCGAGACCGCCCCCGGCCTCATAAGGACCCTGCTGTGGGGGGACCCCGGCATCTCCATGAGCCTCTTCGGGGCCCTACCGGACATGATCAACTGGCTGCTCGAGCTGCTGCTGGAGTTGGGCCGCCAGCTCAACGGCCTGCCCGAGCCCCTGCTCAAGGACATCCTGGGGCAGGTGGGCATGGGCATCGACACCGGCAGGCTCAAGGAGTTCCCCGAGGTCTACGGCCAGCTGGCCAGGCGCCTGCTCATCGGGGAGGACAAGACCCCCGAGGAGGCGCGGGCGGCGGCCATCTCCGCCGTCAACGCCGCCCTGGCCGGCCTGGACAGCCTGACCCTCAGGCTGGAGGGCAGGCGCTTGGACATCGCGCGCTCCCTGAAGAGCGACCTCAAGGCCCTGGACACCGCCGCCCTTGCCCGCTCGCTGCGCCGCCTCGGCCAGCTGGCGCTGGCGGCGGCGCGGCAGCCGGGGGAGAAAACGGGAGACAGGAAGTCCGCGGGGAAGACGGCCGGAGCCGTTATCGCGCTGCTTGCTGTCCTCGTAGTGTTCAAAAAGATCAGGGGCCGTTGAGTGGCCGGCTTCTCGCCCGCTACGGTGAACATGGAGATACGGGCACCTTGCACAGCGCCACGCATGTAGACGATGTCACAGGAAGTGGGGAATGGTAGATAGCGCGGAAAACAACGGGAAAAAGCGGGGAGAATAATGGCATCAGGAGGTGCATTTGGGAAATATGGGTAGCATATGGTTCCCGACTCCATAACGTCAGTTGCCAAGTGGTCTATGGGTACCGTTCTTGGCCGCCCAGTAGTGAACTTGAGAGGAAAGAGGGGTGGTGAAATTGGCCGGGGACAACGGAGAGATTCTAAACGTTAGTGATATGAAAGGGGCGCTTGCGCGGCTTATGGACAGCATGGATGCCGCAAAGACCAAATCAATAGCCAAGGAATTGATCTCCCAGGATGGGTTCTCAGAAACGCTTGTCTATGGCTACCCGCGTGCCATTAATCTTGGCATACAGATCGCCAGGACAATGGTGGAATCGCTGGAGCAGCTGCCGGCAGACCGTAGCGCCGATATGCTGGCGCAGGCCCTCAAGGGAGTGGACGGAAAAGAGGTTGGAGAGACCATCAATTCCCTCTCACGCCTGCTGATAGCCGTGCACCAGGCCAAGCCGGGGCTTATGGCCGAGAGCAGGGTCAGCGTGATATCGGATGCAGTCGGTGCGGTGGATTTCGGAAAGCTGCGCGTGGCTTTGACGGCGCACTACCATTCCCGTATGTCCATGCTGGAGGGAAAGGTCGACCACGTGGTGGGATTCCCGCTGGGTCTGGCCAACCTGCTGAACGTGGTGCCCCCGCTCGTAAACGACCTCTTGAGGATCCTCGCCAAGGCGCTCGAATACATGAAGTTCCCGGACGAGCTGCTGACGAGCGCCCTTTTCACCCTGGTACAGGACGTCGATATGAACGAAGTGGGGCGGATGCTCAACGCCGCCTCCGAACTGGTGATCGCCCTCTCCCACGGCGACTGGATCCTGGGCAGCGGGGGAAAGCCGATGTTGAAGAAGGTGCTCGATGACACCGCAGGCAAGCTCGCCGCCGCCGTGGACGGGCCGCAGCTCAAAGAGGCAGCCCTGGCGCTGGGCGGTGACGGCAAGGTCATCGGTGAGGTCTTCTCCGAGCATATGTTCAAGGACGAGCGGACCACGCTGGCTTTCATGGGATTTATCCTCACCACGGTAAACTCCCTGCTCCGGTCCACGGCCGGGGTCTTCGAGAAGCTGAGCGAGCTGCCGCCGGAGACGCTTGCGCGCCTGGCGGAGGGCCTGGAGGACGATCTCCAGGCCGAGGAGCTCGGTCGGGCGATAAACGCCGCAGCGCTGATTCTCAACCGCATATCAGAGAGTAACCCGGACCTGGTTCGCCAGGCCGCCGGGCGGCTGCTGTCCGCCCTCGAGCCGGAGCAGACGGGCGCTGCGGCGAGGACGGTCGCGCTACAGCTCAAGGAAGCGGTGCTCGCCAACCCTGAGCTCAGCGCCAGGCTGGCGCCTGCGGCGGTCGGCCAGACCATCAACTCCGGCCTGGCGTCTTTCAACCGTTTCACCCGCGCCAGGCCCGCTCTCGTGGCGTCCGGGCTCAACGGCACCCTCTCCGCGCTCGACGCCGGGGAACTGAGCCGAGCCGTTGAGGGTGCTATCAGAGCGGCGGTGGAGGCCGCCCTCGCCAACCGCGAGGTGGTCAGAGCGGTGCTGCGACCGGTTATTGCCGGCGTCTTCAAATACGTGGCGGGATCGATAAGGAACGCCAGGATCTTCCGGCGCCCGTGCAGGCGTCAGTAAGGAGGCTGAGCATGGAGGACATCAAGACCCTGGCGGAGGAGATCCAGAACCAGTACGTGAAGAAATGGAGGGATGAGGGAGGCAAGGTACTGGGCTTCTCGTGCGTGGCCACGCCCGTCGAGATAATCGAGGCTGCCGGCATCCTCCCCTACCGCATAAAGGCCATGGGCAGCCCGGAGAAGGAGATTGCCGATGCCTACATGTCCCGTTTCAACTGTGGCTTCTGCCGCTCCTGCCTCCAGTTGGGGCTCGACGGCACCTACGATTTTCTCGACGGCCTGATCGAGACCAACGGTTGCGATCACCTGCGCGGCATGTTCGAGAACTGGGAGCTGGCCAAAAAACCGGGCTTCTTCCACTACCTGCGCGTACCCCATTTCGTCAGGGACGATTCGCTGGCCGCATACGAGGAGGAGCTGGGAATTCTGCGCGGCGCCATCGCGGAACATTTCGCGGTGACCATCGACGACAGAGCTCTCGACCAGGCTATCGCGGCGCAGCAGGAGATAAAGGGGATGTTGAGAACCATGTACGAGATGCGGGAGCGCGGAGAGCCGGCGGTCACCGGCGCGGAGGCGCTGGCCGTGGTGGCCCTCTCCAGTTCCATGCCCGCCGAGGCTTTCAAGGCACTGCTCGAGGAGTTCCTGAAGGAGAGATCTGAGGCGAAGGTGGGGGGGTTCCGGGCCAGACTCATGCTGGGCGGCGCGGCCACCGACGAGCTCTATTTCGTCGAGGAGATCGAGAGCCTGGGCGGGATGGTTGTCGCCGACACCCTCTGCTACGGCTCCCGCGCGCTCTGGAGACTGCCGGATTCAGGCGGTGGACCCCTGCATCGGCTGGCCGAGGGTTACTTGCGCAACCTGACCTGCCCGCGCATGTTCAAGGATTACGAGCAGCGCCGGGACTTCATCCTGGAGACCGCGGCAAGGGCGGAGGTGGACGGAGCCGTCCTCATCCACAACAAGTTCTGCGACCTGCACGCGGTGGACAACGTGGCCTTGCACGCGGACCTCGAGAGCGAAGGGGTGCCGGTGCTGCTCCTGGAGAAGGATTACGGGGCCAGGGCCGACATGGGGAGGATAAAGACACGGATCCAGGCCTTCCTGGAGAGGATCGGGAGGTGATGGCATGAGTACGCAACTGGTCCATCCATACGAGGGGCTCTTCAACCGCGTTTCCGGCATCTTCGCTATCATACCCACCCTCCCGGACAGGCTGAGCGACGAGGATATAGAGGGCCTGGCGAGGCTCCTGCCGGCTGAGATGAGCAAGTCGTTGCAGGCCGTCCTGGAGCCGGGCATGCGGGAGGCCAGCCTGGCCTTCTTCAAGGCGCTCGGTACCTGGGTGGAAAAAGCGGCACATGCAAAAGAGAACGGCAAGAAAGTCGTCCTCATGCCCTTCAACTTCGCCCCGGAGATCATCTACATGTTCGAGAAAGCGGTCCCGGTGACAACCGAGATCATCACCACCCTGGGCACCATAGCCCTCGACAAGCAGGGTGACAAGTACTGGGATTTCGCCCTCTCCATGGGTCTCCCCGATACGCTCTGCTCCGCCAGCGCCATCGAGATCGGCTCTTTGCTCACCGGCATCGATTTCAAGCCGGACCTCATCCTCTCGGCGGCGCCGGGTTCATGCGACGCCAACTCCAAGATCCACGAGTTCACCGCTAACTACCTGGGCCTTCCCCAGATCATGATTGAGAAACCGGCGGACACCTCCCGGCGCGCCCGGGAGCTCTATCTCACCTATTTCAAGGCCATGCTGCGCGAGATGGAGGAGTTCCTCGAGGAGGAGCTGGACGAGGACCGCATGCGCGAGGTGATGGAGAAGGCCAACCAGGCCCACGAGCTCTACGACGAACTGTGGGAATACAGGAAAATGGTGCCCAGCCCGGTCCCCAACATCTTTAACGCCTACATCTACGGCACCAGGTACACCGTCTGGGGCCAGGACGAGGGTATCACGGTGATGCAGAAGTTGATCGACACCTGCAAGAGAAGGGTCGAGACCGGGGATTACCCCGCACCCAAGGAGATCGCTCGCACCTACTGGGCGTACCTGTTCTACTACTACGATTTCATGGAGTTCTTCAACTGGATGGAGAAGCGGGGCATTGCCATAGTGGGCGACATGCCAAGCACCTGGTTCACTAAACGGATCGACACCACCTCCAAGGAGAGCATGATCCGGGACCTCGCCTCCAACAGTTTCGACTACTTCATGACCCGGCAGATAGGCGGTAAGTCGATACTCCTCGACTGGTGCGACGATATAACCTGGGCCTGCAGGGAGCTGAGCGCCAACGCTATGGTCTACTGCGGCCACCACTCCTGCAAGCAGACCTGGAGCGTATATTCCATGATGCGCAACGAGTTCATGAAGCGGACAGGGATCCCCACCCTGCTCCTGCAGGGGGACATGTGGATCAAACGCATGACCCCCATGAGCTCCTTGCACCAGCAGATCGACGAGTTCATCAACAACGTGGTGGCGCGTCCCAGGTCCTCGAGGAAGTAACATATCGCATTGGGCTCCTCGACGAGGCAGTGGGTATACGACCTGCCTTCTGAAGACTCTGGGAAACATGGATAATAAATGGGTTAAAGGATGATAGGATAATAAAGCGTGGAAGTAGTTTATGTGGGGAGTTCCCGTAACCACAATATGACCACACAACAGGATGCAGCAGACCATTAACAGAAAGAGTAAGAAACAGCAGGAAATAGGTAAAACCCAGGCCTGATGCGGAATTAAGCACTGCAAGCAACAACAAGATAAAAGTGGCTACACCAGCGAATATACCACTGGGAAATATTCCTAATCCTTGTGTCGCCAGTTCGATTCTGGCCAGGGGCTCCACACATAAGAGCAGGCCAAGGGTTATATTCCCTGGCCTGTTTTTCATTGCGTTCACTGCAAGAAGGCCTTATGAACACAATATGACCACGGGTTTTGCCCTAACTTACGCCTCGCTAGCAATACAAGTGAGGAATATGAGAGGAATAGGGGATTGTCATCAGTTGCTTTCAGGGATGCACACGGTTGCAGGAGTGTAGGAGTGTATATACGTCAGTCGATCTTCTCCCAGCTTGCTCCGCGACCCCGACCGTACAGTTTCAAACGGCCGTCGGCCTTCATCTGCTGAAGCACCCTCTTTATGAGCTGTTCACTTATGGAAGGTAGTTGTGCCCGAACCTCGGAGAGGGAAAACTGCCCGTCCATCCCCAAGATCGCTGCGCGAACCAGCTCAGTCTTGCCGGGTCCGGCTTCCCTCGATCCGACAGCCTCGGAAAACTCACGATAAGCGCGGTTTACGATGGACAGGAAGAAATCCCACCACGGCACGATATCATGGTTTGAATCGTGCCAACCCTGCGAGCTCTCTAACAGGCTCCGGTAATAGCTCTCCCCGCTCCCTTCGATCAAGCGCTCGAGGCTTACGTAGCGTGAAACCACGAACCCGCTTCGCTCGAGCAGCAACGTCGTCATAAGACGCGAGACCCTTCCGTTCCCATCCCTGAAAGGATGGATGCACAGCAGATCAAGAACAAAGGAGCCGACGAGCAGGAGTTCGGGCAGAAGTTCTGCTTCTGCTGTCTCACGGTACTCACGACACAGACGTTCGATGGCGTCGGGAGTCTCCTTCGCGCTCGTCGGCACGAAACGAACGACCCTCTCACCATCTGGCCTGATCTCTACGATCTCATTGTTCCTGCTTTTCCACCTGCCTACATCCCCAGTCATGCCTCCCTGGGCAAGCGAATGCATCTTGAGAATGGTAGAGGGTAAAACCTGGATAGGACTCCTGCTGGTGAAAATCCAGTCGAGTGCCTTCCTGTAGCCAGCTATCTCCTCTTCAGGCCTGTCCTTGGGCCTTGCATTTCCTAGAACCAGTGGTCGGAGGCGGTTCGCATCGACGGTTACACCCTCAATCCTGTTGGAGGATTCCACGCTCTGCACAATCGCCTGGTCCCGCAGCGCCTTCAGAACCTCGGGTCTCTGCCTTGTCCATAGATCCTGCTTCCCGCGTGCTTCCATGCACGAGGCGAGAAGCCAGCTCGTGGACAGCGGAATGCTTATTCCGCTTATTCTTCTCTCTCCAAATGATGACATCTCAACTCCCCGAACATGTAGCCATATAATAGCTTATTAATGGCTAATTAGCCAATTACGTATATGGTTGCCGAATGAGAGATTGATCGACTTTGCGTGCTCTTCATAGTGGTGTCGGAGGAACGATACAATCCTCTGATCTACTAGATGAGCGAAATTGACAATAATAATTAAAGGTATTACCATGGTATTACCGATAATGGGAGTAAACGCATGGCAAGTGAGATAGAGATTGAGGCTTTCGATTGGTCGGACAAGATCATCGATCATATATGGGAGCATGAAGTGGATCCTGGGAAGTCGAGGAAGTGATATTCGACGACCCGGATGTAGAAGTAAGGCGCGTCGATGACGAAGCACACGGATCGAGGTGGATGGCGCAGGGCAATACGGCGAAAGGGAGAAAACTCAGGATCTACATGAACCCCTGCCAGGATAGGGAAGAGATCTGGTACGTTATAACGGCGTGGGAGGAAGGAAGATGACGGAGAAGAGGAGCGTAAAAGATAAGGAGTTCGACGAGCTCTGGGAAAAAGGCGAAAAGGTCGAGATAAAGAGGCCTGCCGATGGGAAGTACCCTGAAGGGCATAAAAAGACCTCGGTCTTCTCGATAAAGATGGATCGAGAACTGCTTCGTCTGCTTGTCGAACGGGCAAGAGAGCTGGGAGTAGGGCCCTCGACCCTTGCCAGGGAGCTCATCGAGGAAGGGTTGATGTCTCAAGGAGAACAGCTGCCGTTGCACTGCGTATTCGAGGTTCTGCAGACCAGAGTCGGATTGCTCGAGGCCCGAGCCAAGCATGGGAGCTGAAAATAGACGGCCATCTCGAGGCATGGGCAAGATTCTACACAGAATAGAACTAGACCAGGGCATGGACACCCCGGTTTTCATGACCACAATATGACCACACGACAGGATGTATCAAAGAAATGCAAGAAACTTGAAGAAACGCAAGGAA
>Ga0315277_10003411_pt1 | contig 21542 bp, 12 predicted proteins | sample YL17G05_15_MG_FD_203695 | JGI IMG/M metagenome (GOLD analysis project Ga0315277, IMG submission 203695) | Sediment microbial communities from Yellowstone Lake, YNP, Wyoming, USA - YL17G05_15 | ecosystem: Environmental > Aquatic > Freshwater > Lake > Sediment | place: USA: Wyoming | collected...
ACCACCGCAACCGCGCCCACCATCAGCCCCACCCATACCAAAGCGAAGACGATCCTAGCGAGTTTCAAGACGGTCCTCCCTCTCTGAGCCCGTCGCGTGGACCTGCCCCCAACCCCTCGCGTGGAGGGGTTCCCCAATGGTTGGTAGGGATTCCGGTAGGATGGGTTAACGGCGAGGTCCTTTTGGCGGCCCTCTCTCAGCCTGACTTCCTGCACCCCCAGTGGATAAGCCAAATAACGTTAATGAAGAACAATGATAACGGCGCCCCACAGCAACGAGAAACGATGCGGGGCAATGTACCTAAAGCCCCGCCCGAGGCAAGCAAAATCCGGAACCTCAAACCGTATTTTCGCCCCCGCCGGACAAAAGGCATCGGGCTGCGGCTCGCCGGTGCATTGCGACCTCGACTACTTTCTTGGCGTCGTCGGCCTCGGTTTCGGCGGCTTGGGAGCCTGCGGAGTCGGCCCCTTGGTGCCCGGCGGAGGCAGCGCCGCGGGCCCGCCCTCGCGTTCGACCTTGGCCGCCCGCGAGGCGTTCTTGTCGTCCCAGTCGGTCCGGCGATCCAACTGGCCGCGCGCATCGGCGAAGATCAGAACGTTGGTCCGGATGACCCTGGTCGCGCCCTCCGGTACGTACGGGAACGCGCGCAGCACGTCCACCAGGAGCACCTGGGGATTCAGGTCGACGTTAATCGCCTCGGCGGTCATGGATTCCTTGCTGCCGGCCGCAGCCTTGGCGCCCGGAATCGTCAGTTTCTGCCGCTTGAGGTAGGCCACGGGGGCCCCCAGGTTGCTCTGGACGCTCGGCTGGATGACCCACTGGCTGAGGATCCACCGGTGGAGTTCCAGGTTCACCTTGTCGCCGCCGGCCATGCCGACGAAGAAGAACTCGACCAGGTTCGGGATGGTGACCTCGCGGCTGGGGGCGCTCCAGGGGCCCGTAAACTCCAGGGTCCAGCGGGCCTTGTCATCCCTGACGTCCCCGACGCTGTAGATCGGGCTGATGAGGGAGGCCCGCATCCGGTACTGGTACGTCTTGCCGGGCTCGACGGTCGTGTCATAAGCCCACAGGGTGGCGATGACGTGCTTCGGCGCAGCGGCGGCTTCGACGGGTTGCGCGCTGGTCGTCGGCTGGGGGGGCGCAGTGGGCAGCGCCGTGGCCCACGGAGACTCCTTGCCGGTGGCGGGGGCCGCGGGCGCCGGAGGCGGCGTTTCGGGGGCCGGCGGCGCACCGGCGGCCGGGGCCGCGGCGGCCGGCGGAGGCGTCTCCGGGGGGCGCTTCATCTCGGGCTGTTCCACGTGCGAGACCGCGTCGGTCAGCATGTCGGCCGTCTGCCCTTGCTTGTCTTTGCCGACCAGGGCATGGAGCGGCATCCGCCGGATGTCGGCCTGGAGGGTCTTGCAGGCAAGGTACCAGGCGCCGACGGTTGCCTTGTCGCGCGGGTTGGCCGGCATCTTCGGCCACTTCGCCGCCACGGCGGACGCCAGGGCGGGCTTCACCGTGTTCCATTCCGACCACGTGCCGTCGGGCTTCAGTTCGCAGCGCTGCACTTCCAGATTGCTGATGAGAATGCCGTTGGGGTCGAGCGGGTCGTGGGCCTTGATGTAGGCGTCCCGCTGGGCCGTCAGGTCGAGGCGCCCGACGACGCCGGCCCAGACGATGTCGGCCAGGGCGGGCTTTTCGAGTTTGAAGACGGCGTTGGCGACCGGCTCGGCCGTCGTCCCGCGACCCTGGAAGACCTGGAGATCCGCAACCCCCACGATGGCCGGCACCTCCGGATGTACGATATCTCTTTGGGGGCGTTCCGCCTTCGGCTCGGCCCACTTATCAACTTTGGCGTCCCAGGCGGGGGGCAGCGTGTCGCGCTGCTTGACGTACTCTTCGCCGGTCGGGGGGGCCTCGTCGATGCCTAGCGCGGCGCGTTCGTCCGGCGCCAGGGCCTTGTCGAGGCCGGGGGCCTTGCGCGCCTCGACCAGACCCTTGACGAGGCCTTCGACTTGGAGGCGGACCTGGTCCTGGTCGCCGAAAATCGTGCCGCGCATCGCAACAAAGACGGTCAGCGCAACGACAAAGACGACGATCGCGGCCGCCAGGATGATCTTCTCGACATGTTTGTTCAAGAAGGTCTGCATCGAGTCCGCCATATCATAAACTCCTTTGGCCGCATTGCTGCCAAGCGGGGCCCGAAAGGCCGAATCGCCCGCGAGATCAACTACTTCGGTTTTGCCGCAGGCTTCGCCGCCGCCGGCGCCGGCGCGGCCGGGGGCGCGGCCGGGGGCGCGGCTGGCTTCGTGGAAACGGTCGTCACGCGGCCGCCCTCCAACTGGAAGACCAGCGATTCGCACACGATCTCCAGCCGGTCGATCGCCTGCGCCCCATAGTTTGTCCTCGGCCCCATCATCTCCTTCGAGTTCTCGCCCAGCGGCCTCATCCGGTACGCCTCCAGCGAGATGAAACTTTCGGTGCCCTTCAGGCGGCGGATGAATTCGCCCGAGTACCGCGACTCGACCACGACCACCAGTTTGAACGGGAGGATCAGGTACAACCCGGGCTGCGACCAGCGGCCCGAGAGGGTGAGGGCTCGCGGCGGGGCCTCGGGGGTCTCGGCCTCGTCGCCCTTCTTCTTGTCGCCCTTGTCCTCGGTCTTACGCGCCAGCGGGGGCGTCGGCATGTACCGCCCGATGCCGACGGCCATTCTCGTGTTCGTCAGGTAGGCATACTCGTAACCGATCTTGAAATCGGAGATTTCTTTCACGGCCGAGTTGGCGACCGACGGCCGCGGGTCCTTCAGTTGCGGGTCGGCCTGGCGCAACTCCTCGTTCATCTTCTGGATGATCCCGAACACGTCTTCGGTCAGCCACAGGTCCTCCTGGCCCTCGCGCACCTTGTCCATGCTGGGGGCCTCGGACCTGTCCACCCACTCGGGGCGGAAGAAGGACATCTTCGGGTGGATGTACACCGCGCCTTCTTCGGAGCGCAGGGCTTCCTTGTCGGCGACGCCGGGGGGCGACATGGCCCGCAGTCCCGCCGCGAGGCGGCGCAACTCCAGATCGTAGCCGTTCTTGAACTCGAGGCGCTTGCCGGAAACGGACGTCGACGGAAACACCCCGGCCACCAGCGGCTTGCGGGCAGCCCCTTCTTTGCGGATGAAATTGAGAATGTCGGCATACTGGGTTTTCCGGAGGTCGACTTGCTTGGCCATATCCGCCACGAGGTCCGCCGTGAAAATCGGTTTGGTCTTCATCTCCTGGGCGAGTTTCTGGGTGTCGCCGTAGAGCCGCCGCATCTTGGCATTCGGCGCGACATAGCCGAAGTACGTCACCACGCCGACCGCCAGCGCGATCACGGCCACCCCGCCGCCCAGCGCCACCAGGAACAGGTGGCGTTTGATCTTTTCCATCATGTCTCGGCTCCTGGCCTCGTCAACGTGTAAGAAGGCCGCGCACTAACACTAAGGGTTCGGCTTGGGGGCTCCGGCCGGGCCGGCCTCCGGCGCCGCCGCGGCCTTCACCTGGTCCGAAGTCCGCACCACCCAGACCGCCTCGAACCACGAATAATCGCCCTTGTCATAGCCCGCCGCTGCGCCCGCCGCCCCGGGAGACGCCGCCGCCCTGCCGGAGAACTCCTGGTACTCGAGGGCTTGCCGGAACGGCAGCAGCCTCACGATCTTGGCCAGGACTTCCTCCTCGCCGGAGGTGCTTTTCAGGCGGATCGTCCGCTCGTCCTTCCTCAACTTGTCGATCAGGCCGCTGTTGAGGTACTGCGTGGCGTCCGGCCCCCCCTTCGGCGTGATGCCGACGATGCGCAGCACGACGCCCGCCTGGGGACCCGCCAGCGCCGCCTGGCCGGCCGGCGCGGCTTCGGCGGGCGGCGAAGCGGCGCCCCCGCCCGCCAGCGAGGCCTCCGAGTATTCCCGCACATCGGGCACGTAGAACAGCGACACGTTGAGCATCTCGATGATGCTCAGGTTCGCGCGCGGCGCGGGCATCTGGCCCGTCGCCGGCGCCGCGATAGCCTGGGCCCACGCCGCGTCGTACGGCCAGAGGCCCCACAGGGTGCACAGCAGGTCAGACCCGTAGGTTTCATGGATGGTGAGGCCCAGGAGAGCCGCGACTTTGGCCTGTTCCTGCGCCAAGAGCGCCTTCTGCTTGTCGAACTCCGCCTGCTGCTTCTTGTTGTCGTCGCGGATACCGATGACCTGTTTCTGGAGCGAGTCGGCCGTGCCGGCCCGGCCGGTGAGTTCGCGGCTGGCGGCCACCTGGTCGTACGCGAAGCACCCGACCGCCCCGAGCACGGCCACGCCCGCCGCGACGAAGAAGGGGCGCTTGCGCCGGTAGACCTTCGCGCTGAGGATTTCGGGCGGCAGGAGGCTCGTCTGGATCGTCCCGACGCCCAGGCCCTGGACCGCCAGGCCGAACGCCACGCCGAACGAGAGCATGTTCTCCTTGAAGAGCGGCGCGCTGAGGGCCTCGGCATCCGCCAGGCTCGTGATCTTCTCGACCGGGTGGACGTCCACCCCGAGGTTCTGCGAGATGTACTTCGCCAGGCCCGGCAGGCGGAAGGAGTTGCCCAGGCCGACGACGCGCTCGACGCGGCTGTCGCGGTGCAGGCTCGTATAGTAGCCGATCGACCGCTGCACTTCCGTCAGGAGGTCGCCGTAGACCGGGTGCATCGCCTGGAAGACCTGCCGGGAATGCTTCGACTCGGCCGCATGCCGCTTCAGGCTTTCGGCCTTCGAGAACGGCAGTTTCAGTTCCCGCGCCAGGGCGTTGGTGAAGTTGTTGCCGCCGATCGGCACGTTGCGGATCCAGACGCGGTCGCTGTCGGCGATCACCAGGTTGGTGTTCTCGGCGCCGACGTCCATCAGGAGCGTGGCCCCGGCGCCTTCCTTCTTGTCGTACCGCAGGAAGTTGTAGAGCGCCACGGGGGCCATCTGGACGATGTCCGGCTCGATCCGCATCGCCAGGAAGTCCGACACGTAGTCGTTCACGATGTCTTTCTTCATGGCGAAGATGCCGACCTCGACCTCGCGCGGCCCGCCGGCGGCGGTCTTGGAGATCGTCTGGTAGTCCCAGACCACGTCTTCGAGATTGAAGGGGATCTGCTGGCGGGCCTCGTAGCGGACGATCTCGGGGATCTTCTTCATCTCGACCGGCGGCAACTTGATGAACCGCGTGAAACTCGCCTGCCCGGGCACGCTGATGACGATGGTAGACCCCTTGAGGCTGTTGCGGCTGGTGAATTTGCCCAGGGCGCTGCGGATGAGGGCCTGCTCGTCGGCGTCCGGCTGGCTGAGGATCTTGGCGTGCTCGATGACGTCGAACCCCAAGGCCCGCAGTTTGCCGTCGCGCCACTGGAGGCGGAGGGCCTTCAGGGCACACTGTCCGACGTCGATCCCCCATACCGTTTTGGTGCTTGGCATAACAACTCCTCACCTGGACCGCCAGGGCGGCAGGTCCGGCTCGTAGGCACACCTCTCCCGCCCCCTGACCATCGGCCGAGAGCCATGCCCGGTGGGTCGCACTGCCTCATTAAATTCGTATTAGACCGAACGCTGATAACAACCGTCAAGGAAAAATCCCCGGCACCCGTAACCCCTCGGTCTCGTGCGCTCGCCGTTTGTAGGGGCGAGGCATGCCTCGCCCCTACGCTGACGCAGGCGCACGTAACTGACCCATTACCGGCGCCCCGCCTCGCCGCCCCCTTTGTACAGACGCCCCCTCGGCGGCGCGTATTCATTTTCCTATGCAGAACCGCGAAAAAATGAGGTCCAGCACGTCCGGCCCGGTTCCCCGGCCGAGGATCGTCCCAAGCGATTCCAGCGCCTCCCGCAGTTCCACGGCCGCCAGTTCCCCCGCCCCGCCGCCGCGGCGGGCCAGCCGCGCTGCCCGCGCCAGCGCCCGCGCCGCCTGCTCCAGCGCCGAGCGGTGCCGCGCCGTCAGGACCGGTCCGGCGGCCTGCCGGTCGACACTGCCACCCTCGACGGCCCGCACCAGGGCCGCCCGCAATTCCTCGATCCCCTGCCCCGTGATGGCGCTGGTGGCGATGACTTCGGGCCCCCGGTTACCATCGGGGGCTGGTACCAGCAACTCTGCCTGCGTCGCCAAGTCGCACTTCGTAATCGCGACAACAACGGAGGCCGCAATGAGCGACATGAGTTCCTCCAGCCGGTCTTGCTGAGGCGCCGAGCCATCTATGGCCAGCAGCACGAGGTCGGCCCGGCCGATGGCCTCAATCGCCTTTTCGCGGGCCTTGAAGGCGATGTCGTCGCCATTATTAACTAGCCCCCGATGGTAATCGGGGGTGCCTTTACGTTCGAACAGATGCCCCCGATTACCATCGGGGGCTAGTAACGGCTCGTTCGTATCAAGCCCCGCGATATCGCTCAGTGTAAACTCGATGCCGCCGGCGTGGAGCGTCGCCCGGAGTTCATCCCGCGTGGTCCCGGCCTCCGGCGAAACGATCGCCCGCTCGGCCTCGAGCAACCGGTTGAAGAGGCTCGACTTGCCGGCGTTCGTCCGCCCCGCCACCACGAGGCGCACGCGGCCGCTCGCCGTCTCCAGGCCGCGCGACCGTTGCCCGAGGGCGGCCAGCGTGCGGCGGGCGGCGTCGATCCGCGCAGCCAACTGCTCGGGCGGCGTGAACTCAATATCCTGGTCGGAGAAATCGAGGTCGGCCTCGACCAGGGCCAGGCACTCGCGCACCTCCTGCGCCAGCGCCGCGACTTCGCGCGACAGATGCCCTCCCAGCAGATCCTCGGCCGCCCGCAGCGCGCCGGCGCTCGCGGCGCTGATAACGGCGGCCACCGCCTCGGCCTGCGCCAAGTCCAGCCGCCCCGACGCGAACGCCCGGAACGTGAACTCCCCCGCCTCCGCCGGCCGCGCGCCGGCCGACACGAGGCCCGCCACAAGGTCGCCCTCCAGGGCCGGCCAGGCGCCGACGTGAAACTCCACCACGTCCTGCCGCGTGTACGACCGCGGCCCCCTCATTATATATAAGGTCGCCGGGACCGACAGGCCCGTCCCCGGCGGCTGAAGACGGCCGGCCAGCGCCGTGTAAGTCGCTGCCGTTTCGAGCCGGGGGCCGTTGCCGAGCACAAACACCCGCGCGGCAATCTCGATCGCGCGCGGCCCGGAGAGGCGCAGGATCGCCCTCTCCCCCGCCCCGGCGGGTGAACTGACGGCCACGATGGTGTCTTCCAAGTTCATCGTAAACCCAGTAACCTCAAGCCGACCAGAATGGTTAATAAGGATACCCGTTTGGCACTACAGCGCCAATTAGCGCGGCGGGTCTCCTGACCCGCCGCGCGACGAACGCGCCACAGGGCCGAAGTCGCGGATTCTGGCGCGGTGGGTCAGGAGACCCACCGCGCAAAAACGCGGGGGATGACATTGACGCAATAGCCCATCAGGAACCCGCATGCTGATCGCGAAGAAATGCGCCCTTGCCGCCGGCGCCGCCGTGCTGGCCCTGTGCCTGCTGGGCATGGCCCAGCCGCAAGCCCCCACTTTCGAGGGCGCACGCTGGATCTGGATCTGGCCCGACCCCGGCGCCCCCACGCCAACGCCCCTGGCCGGCGCCGCGTACTTCCGGGCCACCATCATGTTGCCCGACGGCGCACAAGTCAAGTCCGCCGACGCGTTTATCACCGCCGACAATCTCTTCACGCTCTACCTGAACGGCAAGCCGGTGGGCCAGAGCACCGCCAACCCGAACGACTGGAAAACGCCCAAGCGGTTCGACGTGGCCGGCCTGCTCGTTCCGGGGCGCAACGTCGCGGCCGTGGAAGCCGTCAACACGGTCGACGGCCCGGCCGGCCTGCTCGTGAAGTTCCTCATCACGCTGGCCGACGGCCGTACGGTCGTATCGCAATCCGACGACACCTGGAAGTGCTCCGAGAAGGACGCGCCGAACTGGACGGCGCCTGCCTTCGATGACAAGTCCTGGCAGGCCGCCTACACCGTGGGCGAGTACGGGACCGCCCCGTGGGGCAAGTTCGCGCGAAGCCTGGCCCAGGCGCCGGCCGAGAAGCCGCTCGATCCGGCCAAGCCCCCGGCGAGTTGGCAGAAGGCCGTCGCCGGCCCCCCGCGCGCCGCCGCCGCGGCCCCGCCCAGCCGCCTCACCGAAATCACGCCGCCGCCCGATTATCCGTGGCCCGCCGCCGTCATCTTCCTGGGCGACGATTGCAGCCTCTACCGCGAGGGCAGGCCGCTCGCCGGCCCGCACAGCACCCTGAGCGTCACGATCTTCAACGCCCGCAAGTCTCGCGCGTTTCCCGAGCACGACCTGCCCGCCCCCATCAAGATCGGCCGCAAACTGTTCGCGCTCGCCCCCGCCCGCCCCGGCACGAAGCCGCGCCTCTTGCTCGATGCCGGCAAGGGCGCCATCGGGTCGCCGAGCGTCTCGTTCGACGGCCGCACCATCTACGTCTCGATGGCCAAGGACGGCGAACCGTTCTTCCACATCTACCGCCTGCCGGCGGAAGGCGGTGAGGCCAAGCGCCTGACCGACGGCCCGTTCCACGACATCGACCCGGCCGAGATGCCCGACGGCCGCATCGCCTTCACCTCCACGCGCATCGGCATGTACGACGAGTACCACAACCCGCCCGCGCGGGCGCTTTTTTCGATGGACGCCGACGGCTCGAACATCCGCCCCATCACCAACACCTTCATCTTCGACAACGAGCCGGAGATGATGCCCGACGGCCGCATCCTCTTCATCCGCTCCGACAACTTCTTCGACCGCGGCAAGGTCGAGACCCTGCTGCACGCCGTCCACCCCGACGGCACCGAGGGCTACACCGAGTTCGGCCTCGACCTCGGCCCCGACTACGGCGGACGCCTGCGGGCCTTCTACTGCGGCAGCCCCGCCCCGATGCCCGACGGCCGCGTGGCGTTCGTCTCCTCGCCGGGCGTCACCGTCGGCTGGCCCGGCACCGAAGCGAAGTACCAGAAGAACTACCAGATGGAGGCCGGCGACGTCGCCGCCATGCCCGACAACCGCCTCCTCGTCACCGTGGCCCGCCGCGCGGCAGCCGGAGGCCCGGCGGCCCCTGTGGCGGCGAAGGGCAAGCAACAGAAGCGTCCCGCGGCGGACCTCCAGTACGAGAAGATCGCGATCCTCGACCCCGATGATGCCGAGAAGAGGCTTGTGGTGCTGTACGACTCGGACGGCGAGGCGATCCACTCGCCCGTGTTCCTGGGCCCGCGCCAGCGCCCGCCGCTCTTGGCCCGCAAGATCACCGCGCAGCAACAGGACGAGGCCCGCCCCACGGGGTTCTTCTTCTGCCAGAACGCGCGGTTCACCAAGAACACCACGGCCGGCTGGTCGAACGTGCGGGCCATCCGCGTACTGGCCGGCAAGGGGCTGACGAACCGCTCGTCGCACTCGTACATCGTCCACGCGGGCAGCGAGGTGGTGGAACTCGGCACCATCCCCCTGCCGCCCGACGGGTCGTTCTTCGTCGAGGTGCCCGCCGACGTAGGCATCGCCTTCCAGGCGGTGGACGCCGAGGGGCGGTCGGAACTGAACGAGATGTCGTGGATTTACGTCCGCCCCGGCGAGACCCGCGGATGCCTGGGCTGCCACCAGACGCGGCAGGCGTCGGCACCGTGCGCGGCGTCGGTCGCGCAGGCGCTGCGGGGGCCGGCGCTGAAGTTGCTCGGCAAGGGCGACCCGCACCGCTTCCGCGGTAACAACGCCGCCGTCACGGGCCAGATGGAACTCCAGTTCGACCGGTACCGCGAACTCGACGGCCTGAACCGCCACAGCGAGACGGCCGATCCGCTGGCCACCGGGGCGCAGGAAGTGGCTGCGCTCGCGGCGCGCCTGAAGACCGGCGACGAGGGCGCGAAGATCTCGGCCGCCCAGCGGCTGGCGATCTTCCGCGACCCCGCCGCCGCCCCGGCGCTGGCCGGGCGCCTGAAGGACGAGAGCCGCGAGGTCCGCGTCGCCGCGGCCATCTCGCTGGCGGCCTGCGGCACGCGGGACTCCGTGCCTCCCTTGCTGGCCGCGCTGGCCGATGTTGACCAGCTCGTGGCGCAGGCGGCAGCGGTCGCGGTCGAGAACCTGACCGGCCACGCCGAGCCGTTCAACGCGTTTGTCTCGTCAGAAGAACGGACGCGACAGGCGGAGAAGTGGCAGGCGTGGCAGCGCGGCACAAACTGGGAGGCGATTGAGAAGGACCTCATCAAGCGCCTCGAGAGCCCCGACCGCGACCTCGTCCGCCGCGCGGCCGTGGCGCTGGAGCACGTCGGCGCCGGCGATGCCGCACGGGCCGCGCTGCGCGCGTACGTGGCCCGCGAACGCCAGAACAACCCGTACCCCGAGTGGAAGAAGGCCGGCCATAACGGCGACGCCGCGCGGTTCAACTCGCTCTCGCCGGCCAATCCGCGGACCCTCCAGGCCGCCACGCGGTCGCTCGGTTACCTGAAAGATAAGGAGTCCGTGCCCATCCTGGCCGAGACGCTCGCGCAGAACAGCGACCCCGCGACGGCGAACCTCTTTCTCGCGGAGGCCGCGGTCGAGGCCCTCGGGCGCATCGGCACGCCCGAGGCCGAAGACGCGCTCATCAAGAGTCTGGCCGGCCTGAAGGACTACTTCTACTTCGTCGGCTGGTACGGCGACCATAGCGCCCTGTACGCGTGCCACGCCTCGCCGGTGCACTATCTTCTGGCCGAGGCGCTCGATGCGATGGGCTCGAAACGCGCGGGGCCGATCCTGCCGAACCTCATCCGCTCGATGCCGACCGACCCCGACCGCGCCCTCATGCTCGCCACCGACGATTGCGAGGCGCTCATCGGCCGCATCATCCGCCGCAGCGGCGCCGAGGCGGCGGTCGTCGAGACGTGCCTGGCGATCCTCGGCGACCCCGCCGCCAAGCGGTCCAAGGAGATCGAGGACGCCGTCGCCAAGACCTATGCGGCGTGGGCCGGCAAGCCCGATCCGGAGAACCGCGCGGCCCAGATTCTCTCGGCCACCTGCCGCGATAGAACGTTTGAGCCGCGTATCAGGGCCGCCCTGGACCGTTACCGCGCGATGCCGCCCTCCGACATTCCGCGCGTGATGAACACCGCCCTGCCGCGCGTCTTGCCCGTCAAGAACTGGGTCTGCTTCTTCCTCGCGCGCACGCTGGGCAACCTGCATGACCCGCAATCGGTGGATGCGCTTCTGGCGGTGCTGGAGAAAGAGCCGACCGAGGCCGCCAACGGCTACCCCGACCCGGTCGAGCCGGGCGTCCTGTTCCTGCACAACGGGCTGACGCCGTGCTACCGCGCGGCGGCGGCGTGGGCGCTCGGGCGCATCGGCGACCGGCGCGCGGGGCCGACGCTCCTTGCGGCCGTCGGCAACATGCAGAACGCCCCCGACACCCGCCACGCCGCCGCCGAGGCCCTCGGGCGCCTCGCCGACCCGGCCGCCATGGACGCCATACGCAAACTGACCGCCGACTACCCGGAGGTCTCGACCCGCAAGGTTCTCCTTGCGGCGTGTGCGGGCGTGCCCAAGTAGAGCGCCGGGTGGCACGGCCACGCGCCGTTGCGTGAGCCTGTCCGATAATTCCCGGCCAGAAAGCCCGTTCTGCTGCGGGGTTTCAGGCCCTGCCTGCTGGCCAGACTTGCCGTGCCTGGTCTGTTTCGCAGGCTGAGTTATAAGTCTATGCACAGCAAGCACTTGCGTCGCCGCAATTATCGGACAGTTTCACGCGACAGCGTGGCCGTGCCACCCACCCCACGTAAGTGACGCAGTACGGGCCAATGGCCGCGAGGCTTGCTTGAAATCGGAGACCTGCGGCGGTAGGGTAGAGCCGTCGGGTGGGAGCCCCTGTCTGTGAACGATAACCCCAGCCAGCGCATCTGCGGCGAACTTCGCCGGGAGATCCTCTCGGGCCGCCTCGCGGCCGGCGCACGCCTGCCGACCGAGCGGCAACTCTCCGTCCAGTACGGCATCTCCTCCACGACCGTCAATAAGATCATGACGCTGCTGGAACTGGAGGGCCTGCTGGAGCGGCGCCGCGGCTCCGGGACGTACGTGCGGCCGGACCTCGCCCGCCGCGCGATGGCCCTGGTCCTCGGGCCGATGCTGGCGCCTCCCGGGGCGGTCTTCTGGACGGACCTGGCGCACCTGGCCGTCGAGTCGGCCTCGAAACGGGCGGGCGGGGTGCGGTGCTACTTCGCCGCCGGAACGGCCTTCATGGCCGAGACGCCCCTGGCCGCCGATGCCCGCGCGGGGCGCATCACGGGGGCGCTCCTCCTGGCCGCAGGGGATGCCGCCGCTGCTGTTCTGGAGGACGCAGGCCTCCCCTTCGTAAGCCTGGCCGCACACGGCCCGGGCCCGGCCGTGCGCATCGCGTGGCGCGAAGCCTCGCGCGACCTCGTGGCCGAGATGCTTCGCCGCGGCACCTGGCCGCTGGCCGTCCAGGTCCCTCCCGGCTCGCCGGGCGACGAGATTGCCGCAGGCTGGCGCGAGGCGGTTGCGGCGGCGGGCCTTGCGGTGGACGAGGAACTCCTCGGCCGGCCCGGCGAGGCCGACGGCCCGGAAGGGTGGCCGTGGGTGCGGAAGATGATCCGCCGCCGGATGGGAGGGCTCTTCCTGGCAGGCGAGCGGCCGGAGTCGGCGCTCGCGGCGCTGGTTGCCGGCAGCGATGCACCGGGCAGCCTCGCGGTGGCGGTGCGGACCCTCGCCCGCCGCGCGCCGGCCTTCGGGCGGAGCCTTGCGCGGCTGGAACTCGACCCGGCCGAGGTCGTGCAGGCGGGCTTCGAGATGCTCTCGGCGCTGGAGCGTGCGGCGAGGGAGACGGTCCCCCTCGCCGAGTCGCCTGAGGGCAAAAAGGGGACAGCCCCCTTTTCCGAACAGCCGGAAAAAGGGACAGCCCCCTTCTTGCCGGTGACCGTGCGGACCGTGCGGCCGCGGTTCATCGAGGGCGAGACGCTGCCGGGGCGCCGGGTGTGAAATCTACGGCGAAACGTGTCGCGGCATGTTAGGCTGGAAGAAAACCGGAACCGGCGACCGCCGGGCGGCGTCTAACCGGGCAACAGTTTCCCTCACGTGTTCAGGACCTGGTAAGGAGAAGGTCAATGCATAACAAGAGATGGCTGGTGGCAATGGCGCTCGCGGCGGCCCTGGTGGCCCTCGCCCAGCCGGCGGCGGCGCGGATCAAACTGGCGACCCTGCCGGCCCGCGAGCGGGTCGAGATCCAACTGGAGAACGAGAACGCCACGCTCGTCGAGGAGGAGCGGATCGTCACGCTCCTGAAGGGGACCAACCACATCGATTTCTCGTGGACCAACACGCAGATCGACAAGTGGACGATCCTCTTCCGCCCCCTGGCGGTCGCCGACACCGTGCGCGTCATCAACCAGTCCTACCCGCCGGGCGAGAACGCCCTCGTGTGGGAGGTCTTCGCCGACAAGGCCGGCCCGGTGAAGGTGCGGATCTCGTACATCATCGGGAACCTGCGGCGGAGTTTCAGTTACCGCGCCACGGCCGAGCCGGACGAGAAGACCCTGACGCTGCGCAACTACATGAAGGTCCAGAACTTCTCGGGCGAGGAGTTCGGCGTATCGTCGGTCTACGCGGGCTTCGCCGGCGTGTTCCAGAAGGAAATGGGCCTGGCCGAGTCCAAGGAGATGCTCGTCGCCAAGTTCGACACCGTCCCGATCAAGAAGAAGTTCGTCTTCAACTGGCGCACGGGCCAGGTCGTCCCGGACGAGCCCAACCAGCGCTACGTGACGATGCACTACGTCCTGAAGAACGAGAAGCCCCAGGGCGCGGCCGCCCCCGCCAAGGGCGAGGCGCCCACCATCCTGGGCACGTACCCGCTGCCGTTCGGCAAGGTCCGGATCTTCCTGAAGAAGGTCGAGGCGGACAAGAGCGTGAACGAGGCCTTCATGGGCGAAGACTGGGGCCAGTTCACCCCCATCGACGACGAAATGAAACTGTTCCTGGGCCTGGCGCGCGACGTGAAGGTCGAGCGGACGGTCAAGAAGAACGAACGCACCGACATCCACGGCAACCTCTTCAACCAGGAAGTGATCGTCCAGTACAAGATGCAGAACTTCAAGAAAGAGGCCTGCACGCTGGACATCGAAGAGGACATGAACGAACTCCGCAACGAGTTCTGCGGCGGCCCCAAGGACCACGAGGCCTCCTGGGAACTCCTCGGCCAGACGACCGACAAGACCAGGGTCGAGCGCAAAAGCGCCCAGAAGATCGAGATCCACGTCCCCCTGGCCGCCGGGCCGAAGGAAGGCGACAAGAAGCCCGACGAGGTCATCTTCCTCCTGCACGTGCTCTTTAAGAGCGAGTGGTGACCATGACCCGCGCGACCTTTGCGCTCATCGCGGTTCTGCTCGTCGCCGGCGCGGCCCAGGCCCGGAACGTCGACCTGGTCACGCTGCCGCCGCGCGACACGGTGCAACTGACGATCTACAACTCCGAGGACCTGACACTGGTGCGCGAGACGCGGTCGATTACCTTTAAGAAGGGCATCAACCGCATCGAGTTCTCGTGGGCCAACACGCTGATCGACCCCACGAGCGCCTACTTCCGCCCGCTGGAACACGAGAACGAGATCGAGGTCCTCGACACGACCTTCCCGGCCGACCGCCCGCAGGTGCTCATCTGGAACGTGGACTCGAAGTTCGAGGGCCAGGTGAAGGTGGAGGTCTCGTACTTCACGTCCGGCATCTCGTGGAACGCCGACTACGTGATGATCACCGATGCCGACGAGACGAAGGCCACTCTGGACGGGTACGTGACGGTGGTGAACAACTCGGGCGAGGACTATGAGGGGGCACAGGTGCGGCTGGTGGTGGGCGTCGTGAACCTCGTCGAGAAGATCGCCCGCCTGGCGCAGGCGGGATTCCCGATGAATACGACGGAAGAGGCGCTGGACGAGTCCAAGAGCGAAGTCTCGAAACTCAAGAGCAATCTGATGCGCGGTGCGCTCGCCCTGGCCGACCGCAGCGCGGGCGCCGCCAACGGCAGGAAGCAGGCCGCCCCCCCGAAGATCGTCAAGGAAGGGCTCTCGGAGTACTTCATCTTCACGGTCGAAGGGCAGCAGACCGTGAAGAACCAATGGTCGCAGCGGATGGTGTCGTTCCGCACGCGGGATGTGCCTTTTGAGATTCTCTACCGCTACCGCCCCCACCAGTACGGCCCGAAGCCCGTGCGGTTCTTCATCCTCGCCAACGATGTGGAGCACAAGATGGGCGAGTCGCCACTGCCGGACGGCGTCATCCGCGTTTTCCGCGAGAACGGCCGCGACGGCCTCTCGTTCTTCACAGCCCAGGCCGCCAAGTACATTCCCATCAAGGAAAAAATCGAACTGAACGTGGGGCAGGACAACCAGATCGTGTACGAGCGGGTGGTGCTGGACCTGGCGCGGCAGAACTTCACTTATGAAGAGACCGTGCGTCCGAAGCCGCCGGTCGTCGGCTGGGACGAGACGCGCAAGTGGCAGGAGGAAATCCGCAACTACCGCGCCAAGCCCATCAAGATGGAGGTCCGCCACGTGCTGGCGGGCGACGTGGAGTTCTCGATGCAGGCGCCGGCGCTGAAGTTGTACGACTTCCACACGCCGGAGTACGTCTTGGAGGTGGGCGCCGGGCAGAAGCAGAAATGGATGTCGGAAGGGACCTTCCACTTGGGCCAGAACCAGAAACAGGACCGCGTACGCCTGGCCGGGCAATAACGTTTAGCCGCCGCGCTCGCGCGGCGCGTTAAGGGGTGCCGATATGAGAACTGTAACGCTGACGCTCGTGGTGCTTATGCTCGCCGCCGGCGCCGCCCAGGCCCGGAACGTCGACCTGGTGACGCTGCCGCCGCGCGACACGGTGCAACTGACGATCTACAACTCCGAGGACCTGACGCTCGTGCGCGAGACGCGCTCCATCACGTTCAAGAAGGGCGTCAACCGCCTCGAGTTCTCGTGGGCCAACACGCTGATCGACCCCACGAGCGCCTATTTCCGGCCCCTGGAGCACGACAAGGAAATCGAGGTCCTCGACACGACCTTCCCGGCCGACCGGCCGCAAGTGCTCATCTGGAACGTGGACTCGAAGTTCGAGGGCCAGGTGAAGGTGGAGGTCTCGTACTTCACCTCCGGCATCTCGTGGAACGCCGACTACGTGATGATCACCGATGCCGACGAGACGAAGGCGTCCTTTGATGGCTACGTGACGGTGGTCAACAACTCGGGCGAGGACTATGAGGGGGCACAGGTGCGGCTCGTGGTAGGCGTCGTCAACCTCGTCGAGAAGATCATGCTGTTGGCGCTGGGGCCGCAGCTACCTATGCCGATAACGGCTGCGGTTCCCGCTGCGCCTGAAGCCCGGGCGCGCGGCATGCGTATGGCCATCGCCTCGGCCGAGGCCGGGGGGGGTGGCGCAGGCGGCGTGGCCTTTCTCGGTGCGGCCAAGGCCCCGGCGATCGTCAAGGAGGGCCTCTCGGAGTACTTCATCTTCACGGTCGAAGGGCAGCAGACCGTGAAGAACCAATGGTCGCAGCGGATGGTGTCGTTCCGCGCGCGGGATGTGCCTTTTGAGATTCTCTACCGCTACCGGCCGCACCAGTACGGCCCGAAGCCTGTGCGGTTCTTCATCTTCGCCAACGATGTGGAGCACAAGATGGGCGAGTCGCCGCTGCCGGACGGCACGATCCGCGTTTTCCGCGAAAACGGGCGGGACGGCCTCTCGTTCTTCACGGCCCAGTCCACCAAGTACATCCCCATCAAGGAGAAGATCGAGTTGAACGTCGGCGAGGACAACCAGATTGTCTATGAGCGGGTGGTGCTGGACCTGGCGCGCCAGAACTTCACTTACGATGAGAAGGTGCGTCCGAAGCCGCCGGTCGTCGGCTGGGACGAAACGCGGAAGTGGCAGGAGGAAATCCGCAACTACCGCGCCAAGCCCATCAAGATGGAGGTCCGGCACGTGCTGGCGGGCGACGTGGAGTTCTCGATGCAGGCGCCGGCGCTGAAGTTGTACGACTTCCACACGCCCGAGTATGCGCTGGATGTCGGCGCCGGGCAGAAACAGAAGTGGATGTCCGAGGGGACGTTCCACCTGGGCCGGAACCAGAAACAGGACCGCGTGCGTCTGGCCGGGCAATAACGTTTAGCCGCCGCGCTTGCGCGGCGCGTAATTTCGAAACGAGGCGATACATGAAACGCGCAATGCTTGCGATCGTGGGGCTGTTGCTCGCCGCCGGCGCCGCCCAGGCCCGGAACGTCGACCTGGTGACGCTGCCGCCGCGCGACACGGTGCAACTGACGATCTACAACTCCGAGGACCTGACGCTCGTGCGCGAGACGCGCTCCATCACGTTCAAGAAGGGCGTCAACCGCCTCGAGTTCTCGTGGGCCAACACGCTCATCGACCCCACGAGCGCCTACTTCCGTCCGTTGGAGCACGACGGGGAGATCGAGGTGCTCGACACGACCTTCCCGGCCGACCGGCCGCAGGTCCTCGTCTGGAACGTGGACTCGAAGTTCGAGGGGCAGGTGAAGGTGGAGGTCTCGTACTTCACGTCAGGCATCTCGTGGAACGCCGATTACGTGATGATTACGGACGCCGACGAGACGAAGGCGTCCTTCGATGGCTACGTGACGGTGGTGAACAACTCGGGCGAAGACTACGAAGGGGCGCAGGTGCGGCTGGTGGTGGGCGTTGTGAACCTCGTCGAAAAGATCGCGCAACTGGCCCAGGCCGGCGAGGCCTTGGGGCAGCCGACGGGACTGAGGCTCGAGGCAATGCGCCGCGCGGTCGACAAGGCCGAGAAAGCCGCGCCCGCGGAGATGCCCGCGGCGACGGCGGCCTTCGCGGGCAGACCCGCCGCCGCCTCCGCTCCGCCGAAGGTCGTCAAGGAAGGCCTCTCGGAGTACTTCATCTTCACGGTCGAGGGGCAGCAGACGGTCAAGAACCAGTGGTCGCAGCGGATGGTGTCGTTCCGCACCCGCGACGTGCCCTTTGAGATCATCTATCGGTACCGCCCGCAGCAGTACGGCCCCAAGCCGGTGCGGTTCTTCATCTTCGCCAACGACGCCGAGCACAAGATGGGCGAGTCGCCGCTGCCGGACGGCACGATCCGCGTCTTCCGCGAGAACGGCCGCGACGGGCTCTCGTTCTTTACCGCCCAGTCCGCCAAGTACATCCCCATCAAGGAAAAGATCGAACTCAACGTGGGGCGGGACAACCAGATCGTCTACGAGCGCGTCGTGCTGGACCTCGCGCGGCAGAACTTCATTTATGACGAGGACGTGCGTCCGAAGCCGCCGGTCGTCGGCTGGGACGAAACGCGGAAGTGGCAGGAGGAAATCCGCAACTACCGCGCCAAGCCCATCAAGATGGAGGTCCGGCACGTGCTGCGCGGCGACGTGGAGTTCTCGATGCAGGGGCCGCCGCTCAAGTTGTACGACATCCGCACGCCGGAATACATCCTGGAGGTCGGGGCGGGCCAGAAGCAGAAATGGATGTCGGAAGGGACGTTCCACCTCGGCCGCAGCCAGAAACAGAACCGCGTGCGCCTGGCGGGGCAGTAAGCCGAGCGCTCGATCCCGCGGCGTCTGCCGATGGCCACGTTGGCGCGTTTGCTTGACACCCTCCCGCCGCGCGCCTAGACTACCTGCTTCTTCCAACGGTCATCAACGCCAGAGGAACGGCCATGGACCTTTTCAAGTATCGCGGCGGGCGGCTCTATTGCGAAGACGTGCCGGTGGCCGACCTGGCCGCGCGCTACGGCACGCCGCTTTACCTTTACAGCGCGGGCACGCTGCGCCACCACTACCGGCGCCTTGCGGCGGCGTTCGCGCCGCTGAATCCCCTCGTCTGTTACTCGGTCAAGGTCTGCTCGAACATCCACATCCTGCGGCTGCTGGCGGGGGAGGGGAGCGGTTTCGACATCGTCAGCGGCGGCGAACTCTACCGCGTCATCGCCGCCGGCGGCGACCCGTCGCGGTGCTGCTACGCCGGCGTCGCCAAGACCGACGCCGAGATCCGCATGGCCCTCGAGAAGGGCATCCGCCTGTTTAACGTCGAGAGCGAGGCGGAACTGGAGAACCTCGCGCGCCTGGCGGCCGAAACGGCCAAGCACGCCCGCGCGGCCCTCCGCGTCAACCCCGACGTCGACCCCAAAACGCACCGCTACATCGCCACCGGCAAGAAAGAAACCAAGTTCGGCGTGGACCTGGAGCGGGCCGAGCGGGTCTTCCGCTCGTTCGTCGCCTCGCCCGGCGCGCGGCACGTGGCGCTGGAGGCGGTCCACCTGCACATCGGCTCGCAGATCACGACCGCCGAGCCGTACGTCCAGGCGGTCACCAAGGCGCTCGCCCTGGTGCGCACGCTTCGCGGGGCGGGCCTGGCGATCACGGCCCTGGACATAGGCGGCGGGTTCGCCGCCGATTACGAGACCGGCGACGCCCTCGACGCCGACCAGTTCGCGAAGGCCCTGGTGCCCCTCCTGTCGGGGGCGGGCCTGGAGATCATCATGGAGCCCGGCCGCTTCATCGCCGGCAACTCGGGCATCCTCGTCACGCAGGTCCAGTACCTGAAGGCCGGCGGCGAGCGCAAGTTTGTCATCGTCGACAGCGGCATGCACCATCTCATCCGGCCCGCCCTGTACGGGTCATACCACCACATCTGGCCGGTGGAACCGGGGGCCAAGTATGAGCCCCGCCAGCGGACGCGCGACGAGGTCTTCCAGAAGATGGAACTCGTGGACGTCGTGGGGCCGATCTGCGAGTCGACGGACTTTTTTGCCCGCGACCGCCACCTGCCGCCGCTGGCCCGAGGCGACCTGCTGGCGATCTTCAGCGCCGGGGCCTACGGCATGACGATGGCGTCGGAGTACAACTCGTTCCCGCGCCCGGCCGAAGTGCTCGTCGAGGGCGCCGAGTCCCGCCTCATCCGCCGCCGCGGCACCTACGAGGACCTCATCGCGCCCGAAAAAGACGTGTGAAGCGGATCAATTGTCGCGTACTCGCCCGGCGGGTCGGAGTTTACCCGCATGGGCGGGTACATGCCGCGACGAAGCGGGTTATTCAGTCAACGCCGGCGGCGCAGAATTCGCAGGCGTTTCCGCGGCAAAGCGGTCGTATTTGAGGCCGCGCGAACCGGAACCGACGATACGATACGTAAACGGCCTGCTTCTACTCATCACGCGGTAGCCTCGCAGGCTCGCGCTTGAACTCCGGGAATCCACGGCGAAGATCAGGCGTGGCCGTTTGAAAAACCCGCCAAACCGCCCTTTCATCCCCGTGGTTTCCTCCAGCCAGCGGAACAGATCATATAGTCTGCTCCATCCGAAAGGACCTCTTATGGACAGAGACTGGTTCCAGGGCGATACGCCGAATGCCTGAAGGTCGCGGTTGAAACCGGCACCGGCTTGAATCATACTGAAGGTGTTTAAACCTTCAAAACTGCTTGCCAGGGGCATCCTGCAAGCGAGTGTTTCGTCGCGATGAAGCCAATCTGACCATTGCAGCGTGCTGTGCGGATTACGCAGGCTTTTCTGCATACCGCGCCCCAAGTAGATCAGCATGGGTGCAAGACTCGCCGGCCACTCACTGTGGGATAGTTTTCCCAAGTGCTTCATGCAGCACAATACGAAGTAGGACAGGCCAAACGGAAATCCCTCAGCAGCATTCCTTCGGGTCACGGCGCGCAGCAGATTGGGGTTCAGGGCGGATTTCGCGCTCAGGCCCGGAGGCAAGGGTGTATCTGGCCCCCAGGCCAAGAGGTCCTTTCCGATGCTATGGATGCCTTCACGGCAGACATTCATCCCAACGAAAACCGGGTTCTGGCCCTCAAGGGTTTTCTCGGCGTCAATTGTTGCCGTAGGCGGATAAGCGCGCTCCGCCGAAAGATAAAGCGCCGGCGGTGCGTAAATGCCGGCCATAGGCCAGTTCAGCGCCTGGCTGAGAATGAGGTACGAGACGACCGAATCCAGGCTACTGGCAACGACGCACCGGCGATCCGGCTGGAGAATGTGCCCAAGCCGGGTCCAAAGATCCCCGTAATCGATCTCCAGGGCAGGCTGCGTTTCATTGCCCATATACACAGTCACCTGCCGGCGTATGCCTCAAGTCCAACCAGCATCCACTTCTTATTGCGAAAAGCGATAGCGCCAATCTGCTTCAAGGACTGCTGGGCGTTTCGCACGTCGTGCTTCCAGCGTTTTCCAAATCGCTGGCCGTTGATGACGAGTTCTTCGCGGTCGTCGCACAGGTCAGGCAGGAGTTCCTGAATCTTGGGGTGCATTTCTTGGGTAGTCAGCGGCCCGCCTCGCAACACAAAGCGAATAGCCTCTGAGAATATGCTGTTCGAGGAACGACTGCCTACCTGTGCCTCTAGAATCGGTGAGCGCATCTGGCGCAACAACGCCTGGAACCTGCGGCTGGAAGGGCCTTCGCGCGTCTTGGCAAGCCGTTCGGAGGCCGCTCGCAGTTCGTGCCCGAGATCCCGCAGTTTCAGCAGTTCGGTTGCCGACAGTCGATTTCCGACCCGCGCGTAGTCCTCCATATCCTTGCGGATTTGGAAAACGAC
>Ga0315277_10003412_pt1 | contig 21538 bp, 17 predicted proteins | sample YL17G05_15_MG_FD_203695 | JGI IMG/M metagenome (GOLD analysis project Ga0315277, IMG submission 203695) | Sediment microbial communities from Yellowstone Lake, YNP, Wyoming, USA - YL17G05_15 | ecosystem: Environmental > Aquatic > Freshwater > Lake > Sediment | place: USA: Wyoming | collected...
CTGGCCGCTCATCGCGAGGGCTTTCCCGACAAAATCCGATACGTAAAATCCTTCTTGCCTCGATACCTTGTTTGAGCTATTTTTGTGAAGCCCTACAAAGAATGGGGAGAGGGTCACTAGTCATCTACTTCTTCTTTAAGGATAAGGTTTTTTCATTGTATATGCAAGATAAGAGGCGGAAAAATCGACGCCAAAAGCCCTGATCAAGGCGTTGATCGCTTCCAAATCCAAGCTTCGGCCAAATAGCGTGCGGCGTTGAGAACGGCGCCTCTAGTCGATGAATCACCCCTTATAACCATGTCGATAATATATCGCCGGCCGCGATCAGGGCGACCTCGGTAAAAACATGGGACGACGGCAGTTGTCAACCGTCAGTCACTGCTGACGAGCGTGAGCCGGACCTTTCGCTCTTTGCCCTCGCGCGCGACGGTCAAGGTCACGGTGTCGCCGATCTTGTGGTTGTCGAGGGCGCTGTAGAGGTCGTCGTAGGACTTGACCTTCGTCGCGTCGATCCCGACGATGACGTCCCGCACGAAGAGCCTCCCGTACCGGTCACGGCTGAGCCCCTTAAGCCCCGCCCGATCGGCTTCGCTCCCGCCGGCCAATTCAAGGATGACGACACCCTCGACCCCGATCCTCCGGGCGTACGGATCGCTCATCAGAGAGACGCCCAGCCCGGGCCGCAGAACCTTGCCGTACCGGATGATCTCAGGCACGATCTTATTGATCGTGTCCACCGGAACGGCGAACCCGATGCCGCTCGACGAACCCGAAGGCGAGATGATCATCGTGTTCATCCCGATGAGCCGGCCGTTCGAATCCAATAGCGGTCCGCCCGAATTCCCCGGGTTGATGGACGCGTCCGTCTGGATCATGTCCCGGATGGTCACCCCGCCCGCGCCCGGCATGTTCCGGCCGAGGGCGCTCACGATCCCCTTGGTCACCGTATGGTCGAAGCCGAACGGATTGCCGATGGCGATGACCTTCTGGCCGACCTGGAGGTCCCTGGAAGAGCCTGCCACGACGGGGAACAGGCCGCTCAGGTTTCCCTCGATCCTGAGCACGGCGATGTCCTTGTTCGGCTCCTTGCCGACGAGCCGGGCCCGCCTCTGCTCCTGGCTGGGCAGGGTCACGTTGAAGATGTCCCCGTCCTCGATGACGTGGTAGTTGGTGACAATGTGGCCCTTGTCGTCCCAGACGAACCCGGACCCGCTGCCCCGGGGGACGGCCTCCTCGGAGGAAAAGAAGAAGTCGCGGACGAGCTGGATGTTGGTGATGAAGACGACCGAGTTCTGGGTCCTTTTCACGACCTCGATCGTGTTCCGTTCGTCTTCCGTGAGCTGGCCCTGGGTTTGGGCGAAGCAGGGGAGGGAGGCCAGCAGGAGCCAGGCGACACACGCGAATTTCGAGCTTTTCATGGGCATTCCTTTGGACCTGGATTTCAAGCGGTCCTCAAATCGGCCGGGCCAGGGAGCAGGCCCATTGATAGAACCGGGATGCGGCCTTGGCCAATTCCTCGGACTCTTTCGCCGAGATGTTCCGGCGTTCGTATTGGATGAGGTTCTTCTTCCCGATGATCCGCCGGAGGAGATCCGATCTGTCCTTGGCCTCGGGCAAAGGGATCGCGGCGATCAATTCGCAGATGTCCAGGTCGTCCTTGGACACGGACCGGACCCCTCTGAAATAGACGCATAGCGCGTCCGCCGAGGAGATGGCGCACTGAAGAGCCAGGGTGCCGGCCGCGTTAAAGTGGCGGGCAGTGAAGGCCGACAGCATGACCTTATGGTTGTCTTCCGCCTTGTTGAAATAATCGATGGCGGCGCTTCGGTCCTCTTCCCTGAATCTGGCCGTCCTGGGCGTCATGTCATCCGATCTCGATGGGGTCCTTGCCCAGGATTATCTCATAACCCAGCATCAGCGTCGATATGGGGGGCCGCTTATTCTTCATCTTCGTTCTGAACTGCTCGATGGTCTGGACGTAAGGATCGAGGTGGACCCCGAATTCCGCGTAGAACTCGCCCGTGATCTTGTCCTGAAAGAGCCTTTCCAGCCGTTCTTTAGCCTTCGGGTGTATGACCACGACGGCGATGTCGCAGTCGCTGGCCTCATGGGTTTTTCCCAGGGCCAGGCTTCCATAGAGGACAAGAGAAACGATAAGATCCGCCGCTTCCGCATCCTCGATCCTCCGAAGCAGGAAATTCCGGATGTCCTCCTTGAGCGCGCCCTCCCTGCAAAAAGCGGGCATGAGAATGTCCCTGACAATCCGGCCGGAGCGGTCGAGGCTGTAGAGGTGCTGCTTGCCGAGAATCTCCCGCTTGAGGACCTTCCGGTCCAGGAGGCTTTTCAGGGCGGCGTGGGCCGCGGGAGGGGAGAGGGCGGTCCATTTGGCGACCTCCCTCCCGGAAGCCGCGAAGGCCTCCGTCCGGGACACGAAAAGGCGGATGACCCTGACCTTCGTCCTCGAATCGAGGATCCCGTCCAGAATGGTTTCGAGGGTCATGTTGATGTTAACCAGGACTTACAGATGTTAATTATTACTTACGATTCAGCGGATTGTCAAGCCGATTTCATTATACGTTTTATCCGGCTGGTCACCCCTGTCACCCCTTGGGGTGAGGCGGAGGGAAGGAAAATCACCCCTGTAAACCATCCCCAGGGGGGATTGCCGGCATGCCCCCGTTCTGGAATTATCCAATTTTCAAATAGACCCGACGACTAAAAGAAGGCAGAGCCGAATTTTAGAGATATGAAAGCACCGAACATCAAGGCCTGGAAGAGACCGTCCATTGCCGCCGATCCGCGCATCTTGAGCCCGGCCGGGGGCCCGGCCTCCATTCCGGGAGATCCTCTCCGCCCGCGGTCCGGCGGCGACCTTCGCACCTGGAGGAAAAGGGCGGTCGAAGCCGAACAACATGCACTTGCCGCCAGGACGCGCCTGGACCATCTTCTGGCCTCGAGCTCGGGCGTCATCTTCAGCTGCCGGCCCGGCGCCGGCTATCCGGCCACTTTTATCAGCGACAGCGTCAAGACCCTCCTCGGCTACGAGCCGTGCGACTTCCTTGATGACAAGGGGTCCTGGTTGGAGAAGGTCCATCCGGAGGACCGCGAGGAGCTTTCGGCCGCGCTCCAATGCCTGCTTGAGGTGGGACATCTCGTCCACGATGTCCGGATGAGACATAAGGACGGAAGCTATCGGTGGCTGCGCGACGAGCTGAGATTCGCTCCGGGAGGGAACGGCGGCAACGGGGAGATCGTGGGCTACTGGATCGACATCACCGAGTCCAAGTCCCTCGAGGAGCAACTCCTTCTCGACGCTTTTCATGACCCGTTGACGAATCTGGCGAACCGGGCGCTCTTCCTGGACAGGCTCGGCGTCTCCTTCGCCCGCATTCGGAGGCGGAAAAATACCTCGTTCGCGCTCTTCTGCATCGACCTCGACCGCTTCAAGAACGTCAACGACAGCCTGGGGCACAGGAAGGGCGACCAGATGCTCGTTTCCGTCGCCCGGAGGCTGCTGAAGTGCGTCCGCTTTGGGGACACCGTTGCCAGGCTGGGCGGCGACGAATTCGCCATGCTCCTTGAGGACATCAACGGCCCCGCCGACGTGGAAGCGACGGTCCGGAGGATCCAGCGGGAGATCGGAGAGCCGTTCAGCCTCGAGGGGGACGAGGTCTTCGCCACGGTCAGCATCGGCATCGCTATTGCCGGGCCCGGCTGTGACAAGCCCGAGAACCTCCTCCGCGACGCCGACACGGCCATGTATCGGGCCAAGGCCGAAGGGAAGGCGCGGCACGTCGTCTTCGACGTGGCCATGCGGGACCAGGCGGTGAACCTGCTGCAGCTCGAGACGGACCTGAGGCGAGCGGTGGAGCGGAATGAGTTCCTGATCCACTACCAGCCGATCGTCAGCCTCAAGGCGGGGGAAATCGTCGGGTTCGAGGCCCTCGTCCGCTGGCAGCACCCGTCACGCGGGCTGATCGCTCCGAGCCAGTTCATCCCGCTCGCCGAGGACACCGGGTTGATCGTGCCTATCGGAGAGTGGGTGCTCCGCGAGTCGTGCCGGCAGATGGCGGATTGGCATAGAAGGTTCCCTCAGAAAGTCCCCTTGTCGATCAGCGTGAACCTTTCCAACAAGCAGCTTTCCCCGGGTTTCACCGGGACGGTGGAAGGCATCCTGAAAGAGACGGGTCTCAACCCCTCGACGTTGGAGCTCGAGATCACCGAAAGCGCGGTCATCGAAAACTCGGAGCGGGCGGCCGGCCTGCTCAACGAGCTGAGGCGGATGAAGGTGCGCATCCTCATCGACGACTTCGGGACGGGGTATTCGACTATGAACTACCTCAACAAGCTCACGGTGGACGGACTGAAGATCGACCGGAGCTTCATCAGGGTCATCAATCCTTCGGGGGAAGGGCTGGCGATCGTGAGGACGATCTTGACGCTCGCCCGGAACCTCGGGCTGGATGTCATCGCGGAAGGCGTCGAAACCTCCGACCAGCTGGAGCTTCTGCGGTGGTTGAACGGCGAATACGCCCAGGGCTTCTATTTTCATGAGCCGCTGGAACCCTCCCGGGTCGAGGTCATCCTGGGCTCGGACCGGGCGAAATTGTTGATTTCCCTCAAGTAACCTCCATTTTCGGCGGCGGCTGCCTCGATCGGTTTTGACATTCATCAAAATTCTGATATATAAATATTGGGACACCAACAAAACGTGGGAACAAGGAATGCCCGCGAGACGCCGGATCAAGGGAGGATCTCAGGATGAGGATTTCCTGCACGGGGCCTACCGGAATTACCGAGCAGTTCATCAAGGAATCCGATAGCGTCCTTATCGGGCGGCAGTTGCCCCCCGGGCCCGACCAAATCGGATTGGCCGATGGGGAGGTCTCCAGCCGTCACGCGCGTCTGACACGCAAAGGCGGCGAAACCTGGATCGAAGACCTCGGCAGCACGAACGGAACATGGGTCGATCAGAAAAAGATCAAGGTCAAAACAAGGACCCGACTGACCGCGGAGTCCGTTGTCTGCATCGGGAAGACGACGCTCAAGGTCGACGCGGACATCATGCCTCCTCCCGCCGCCGACGGAAAATTGGACCCGCAGCTCAAAGAAAAGCCCGTCGAGATCGTCGAAGCCGGTCAATCCATGCCTGACCTCTTTCTGGCGGGTGCGTCCCTGGACAACATCCGGCTCCGGCTCTCGGCGGTCTGCGAGCTGGGCGCGTCCCTGGGAGAGATCGATAACGTCGAGTCCCTCGCCTCGGTCCTCCTGGATCATCTCCACCGGGCGTTCCCCGGCGCGGGGGGCGCCCGGCACAGCGGCCTCCTGCTCGGGTCCGATCTCATCCTCAAGGCTTTCCGGCCGGAAGACCAGGCGCCGACCTGCAGTTTGACCCTTGCCCGTCATGTCCGGAACCAAAAGAAGGGTTGCCTGTGGCAGGTCGATACGGCCGGCGGGGTCGATAAATCGGCCAGCCTCATCCAGACCGGGGTCCAGTCGGCCATGTATGTCCCGCTGATCTGGAAAGACGAGGTCTTGGGCGTTCTCTATCTGGATGCCGTTTCCGGGAAAGCGGAATTCGACCTCGACGACCTGCGATTGATCCAGGCCATAGCGGCCCAGGCGGCCATGTTCATCAAGAACCTTTCCTTTCAGCAGACGATGCAGCGGGAGGCGCTCGTCAAGGCCCGCCTGCTGGCGCAATTCCCCCGGCCGATCGCGGAGCGGCTGGCGCGGCAGCCCGGCCGGATGGAACTCGTGAGTGAGAGGGTCGAAGCGGTCACGGTCCTCTTCTCCGACGTTCGCGGATTCACAAAACTTTCCACGGGAATGGAGCCGGAGCTCGTGGTTCAGACGCTCAACGACATGTTCCATGACCTTACGCCGATCATCCTCAAATACAACGGGACCGTCGACAAATACATGGGAGACGCGGTCCTCGCCGTTTTCGGAAGTCCGGACCCGGATGCGCAGCAATGGGAGAACGCGGTGCAGGCGGCTTTGGAAATGCAGGCGGTCATCGACCACCTGGTTTCAGGACGGTGGAAAGGCCGGCCTGCGTTCCGGATCGGGATAGGCATCCACACGGGTCCGGTGATCCATGGTTTCATCGGAGCCCCCGAACGGATGGAATACACCGTCATCGGCAGCACGATCAATACCGCTTCCCGTTACTGCGCGGCCGCGGCCGCCGGGGAAGTCCTTATCAGCCCCGCGGCCTACGCCCGGCTGCACCATTGCGTCGAAGTCGACCATCCTCCACGCGACATAGAAACCAAACATGAAGGCAAACTCAAGGCCTATCTCGTCCGCGGCTGGACGGGAGTGAAGAGGAGCTGATCCCATGGACACGAAGACGCCGAAGAAGGGCAGGGGGAAGGGAACCACGATCCGGATGCCCTCCGGATCGACGCGACAACAGGGACCTTCGGTCAAATGCCCGAATTGCCGGACGGAGAATCCCGGCGACAGCCGTTTCTGCTCCAACTGCGCCGGCCTTCTCAAGGAACCGGTTTCAGGGACCATCAAGTCCCAGACTTTCGAGGTCTCGCGGGGCGACATCTTCGCCGGACGCTACGAGATCATCGAAACGCTCGGACAAGGGGGGATGGGCAAGGTCTTCAAGGCCTTCGACCGCAAGATCAACGAGGTCGTGGCCCTGAAGCTCATTCGGCCCGAGATCGGAGTCAACGAAAAAGCCATCGAGCGTTTCAAGAACGAGCTCAAGATCGCCCGGAAGATCACGCACCGGAACATCTGCAGGATGCACGACCTGGGCGAAGAGGGGTTCATCCATTACATAACCATGGAGCATGTGGCCGGGGAGGACCTGAAGCGCTTCATCCGCCGGGCGGGAACGCTGTCTTCGGGAAAGGCGATCGATATCGCCAAGCAGGTATGCGAGGGGTTGGCGGAGGCCCATCGTCAGGGCGTCATCCATCGGGACCTCAAACCGCAGAACATCATGATCGACCAGGACGGAAACGCGAAGATCATGGATTTCGGAATCGCCCGGTTCGTCGACACGGACCGGATGACGGGTTCCGGGGTCATGATCGGCACGCCCGAGTATATGTCCCCGGAACAGGCCGAGCTCAAGGACGTCGACAAGCGGGCGGATATTTACTCGCTCGGCATCGTCCTCTATGAGATGGTCTCGGGCCGGGTCCCGTTCGACGGCGAAACGCCCCTGAGCATCGCGATGAAGCACAAGACCGAAAAGCCCAGAAGCGTCCGCGAATGGAATACCCAGGTCTCGGCAGAACTTGCGGCGGTGATCTCCAAGTGCATGGAAAAACCGGCCGCGAATCGTTTCCAAAGTGCGGAAGAGCTCATGAACGAGTTGAACAGGGTCGAACAGGACCTTTCGACGGCCGAACGGGTGGTTCCCAGGAAAAAACCGGCCCTCACGAAAGAGATGGCCGTCGCGTTCCAGGCGAAAAAGCTCATCGTTCCGGCGGCAGCCCTTGTCGTTTTCGGCCTCGTGACGTTCGCCGTCCTGAAATTCCTGCCGAAAAAAAGCGGCCCTCCTTCGCCCCCAACCGCCACGGACGCTTCCGCGAAGTTGAACAAGCCGGCTCAGAGAGCCGTCCCGCCTTCCGCGGCCCCGGATAAAAAACTGGAGGAAATAAAGGGGACGGAATCGGCGACAAAGCCCGGAAGCAAGGAAGAAAAAACGCGCGAAAAGGCGGTGACCTCTGCGGAAGTCGCTGCCAAGAAGGAAGAATCGATCACGGTTGCGCGGGCGAAAACGGGCGCTTTGGAAGCCGACATGGAGTCGGCGAATCTCGCGATGGCCCGGGCGACCGCGGCCAGGGCCCAAACCCAGAAAGAAGGCGTCGACACAAAGACCGTATTCTTAGGGCTTGCCGACGCCAGGTTCAAGGAAGGCCAAAGGTATTGGAGTCAAAAAAGCTATATCGACGCACGAAGCATCCTTGTCATTTCGGAAAAGCTCTTCAGGACCGGCATGGAAAAAGGCGGGGACGAAGACCATCTAAAAACCTTTAGGAAATACGTCGAGAACCTCAGGGGGGACATCGAAGACGCACAAAAAGGATTGAGTGGAGACAAGGCTTTCGAATCCGCCCGGACAAGCGAAAAACAGGGAGCGGCATCCCTGGCAAAGAAGGACATCGAGAACGCGGTGAAGTCCTATGTCCAGGCTTCGGTCGTTTACCAGAAGATCCTGCTCTCCTTAAAAACAGGCAAAAAATAATCGGATCATACTTGACCGTCGGGCTCGTTTTCTAGGTTCCTCCGTTACATGTCTCGAATTTCCTTCTTGGATCTCTGGGAAAGTGGACGACGATCAGGTTTGACCCAGAGCAGATGATGGTCCTATAATCGTCCCCTATGATCATCCTGTTCAAATTGTCCCAGCCAAAATGAGAGGAGCCAGCGTCATGATAAAGAATCGCGATCTCAAGCTTCTGAGATGCGGTTTTGTTGCGGCCGCAGCCTGCCTTCTTATCCTGATGACCGGCGTTGCGGGCGCCCAGGACCGGCTGAAGACGATGCCGGGCTACGAACAATACCAGAGGATGAGCAAAGAGATCCCCACGGCCGTCAAGCTGGGCGCCCTGATCGTGACCTGGAAGGACGATGCCAAGTCGTTCGAATACCGGAAAGAAGGCAAGCTCTATCGTTTTGATGTCGCGACTCACAAGGCGACGGAGATCGGTCCGGCCCCGGTCGAGGCCCCTCACGGCGGCCGTATGGGCGCCGGACCCGCCCGGGGACGCCAGTTCGACTCGGCGGTTTCTCCGGACAAGAAACTCAAGGCCTTCTACCGCGACCGAAACCTTTGGCTGAGCGATGCCGACGGCCTGAACGAGTTCGCCGTGACGATCGACGGGAACGAAAAGACGCGAACCAAGAACGGCACCGCGAGCTGGGTCTACGGCGAAGAGCTGGACCAGAATACGGCCATGTGGTGGTCGCCCGACAGCACGAAGATCGCCTATTACCGTTTCGACGAGAGCAAGGTGCCGGATTACTTCCTGCAGATGGACCAGACCAAGCTTTACAGCAAGGCCGATATCGAGGCCTATCCCAAGGCGGGTGAGCCGAACCCCACCGTCGATATTTTTGTCTACGATGCGGCGGCGAAGACGACGGTCAAGGTCGACGTTCGGGACGGGAAACCTTTCGACGATGCGGTCGTTGGGCACTACGCCTATCACGTCGTATGGTCGCCCGACGGGAGGGAGTTGCTCTTCAACCGGACCAACCGGCGGCAGAACATCCTGGAACTCACGGCTTGCGATCCGGCGACGGGCAAGTGCCGCGTCGTTGTCCGCGACGAATGGCCGGCAAGCTGGGTCGAGAACAACCCGGAAATGAGGTTCCTCAAGGACGGCCGGCGCTTCATTTGGCTTTCGGAGCGGAGCGGCTGGAAGAACTATTACCTTTATGAGCTTGGCGGCAAGCTCCTGGCGACCCTCACGAACCACCCCTTCGAGGTCGCCGGCATCTCGCTGGTGGATGAGAAGGCGGGTTGGCTGTATTACACGGCCCGGAGCGGCTACAATCGTATGAAACTTCAGCTCCACCGGGTCGATCTGAAGGGCAAGAAGGACAAACGACTGACGGACCCGGCCTTCAATCATACCGTGAACGTGGCGCCGAACGGAAAGCATTTCGTCGACGTCGCCCAGACCCATGATGTGCCGCCGGTGACGCGCCTGATGGACGCCTCCGGGAAGGTCGTCGCGGAGCTGGCCAAGAGCGACATGACGAAGTTCGACCAGATCGGATTCAAGAAGGCCGAGCTCCTCAAGTTCAAGGCCGCCGACGGTGGCATGGAGCTTTACGGGATGCTCAGCTACCCGTCTAATTTCGATCCCGGCAAGAAATACCCGCTCCTCGTCAACGTCTATGCCGGCCCGGCCACGAACGGCGCGCGCGAAACGTTCATGACGCCCAATCCGCTTGCGGAATACGGCTTCCTCATCGCTTCCTTTGACTCGCGGAGCGCCGGCGGCCGCGGCAAGAAGTTTATCGACGCTATCTATCTCCATCTCGGCGTCGTCGAAATGGACGACCAGGCGGCGGGCGTGAAGTCGTTCGGGGACCGGCCGTACGTGGACAAGGGCCGCGTCGGGATCTACGGCACATCTTATGGCGGATATTCGTCGGTGATGTGCCTGCTCCGGCATCCGGACGTTTTCGCGGCCGCGTGCGCCCAGTCTGCCGTAACGGGATGGAACCATTACGACAGCATCTACACCGAACGCTACATGTGGATCCCGCAGGAGAATAAGGACGGTTACGAAGCCGGCAGCGTCATGAAATATGTCAACGATCTCAAGGGCCGGCTGATGATCTATTACGGGACGGCGGACAACAACGTCCACCCCAATAACTCGATGCAACTCATCCAGGCCCTGCAGAGGGCGGGCAAGAGCTTCGAAGTGCAGGTCGGGCCCGATGCCGGGCATTCTTCGCTCCGCCAGGACCGTATGATGGAGTTCTTCATCGAGAACCTGGTTATGAAATAAACCCCGGCCGGTCGCTCCCGGGCAAAGATCCTCGCGCATGGAATGGTTTTCGTCCTGAGCATCGGGGGCTGGAAGAGGACAAAAAAACCTTGACAAAAGCCGGAGACGGCCTTATTTTATAAACGGTGAACAAAATGGTAAACAGAATACGGAAAGAGCTGACGGAAAGGCAGGGCGGGGTCCTCAAGGCCATCGAGTGCTTCGTCCTGGAGCACGGGTTCGCGCCGACGGTCCGGGAGCTGGCCGGGCTCCTCGGCATCCCCAACCCCTCGGCCGCCTTCAAGCACATGGTGAGCCTGGAGCGGAAGGGCTACCTCAGGCGCGAGGGCGGGGAGCTGCGCCTGGCCGGGCTCCCGACGGTGGGGGAGAACCAGGTCCGGGTGCCGCTGGCCGGCCTCGTTCCGGCGGGCTCGCCGCGTGAGTCGTTCGACGTCTCGGGCGAGGCGATGGACATCCCGGCCTGGATGGTGGGGCGTCGGCGCGGCAACGTTTTCCTGATCCGGGTGGCCGGGAAGAGCATGATCGATGCCTACATCGACGACGGCGACCACGTGCTCCTGGAGCGGACCGACGCCGTGAACTCGGGTGAGATGGTCGTCGCCCTCCTCGAGGACGGGTCGGTGACGTTGAAGAGGCTTCGGAAGGAGGACGGCAAGGTCTTCCTCATGCCCGAGAACCCTGCCTTCCAGCCCATCGAGATCAGCGGGGGAAAGGTCCTCGGCCGGGTCATCGGGGTCTTGAGGAAATATTGAATTGATGTAACCGTAAGCTTTAGCCTGCGTCTTCAAGACGCAACCTGAAGGCTGCGTCTACATCCGAAGACGCCGGAAGGACCGGGCCGACCGAGACAAGAGAGATCGAGCCATGGGCGATTCTGACGAACGACCTGTGACGAACGACCAGCGACGAGCAGCGTATGCCGAACGGGGCGCGACGAACGGCGGACGGTCCGCGCACAACCGCCGTTACGTCGTCCATGTCGATATCGATGCGTTCTTTGCGTCCGTCGAGGTCCTCCTCGACCCGTCCCTCAAGGGCAAGCCGGTCATCGTCGGCGGCCTGCCCCACGAGAGGGGCGTGGCCTCGACCTGCTCCTACGAGGCGCGGAAGTACGGCGTCCGTTCCGGCATGCCCCTGCGCAAGTGCTTCCAGCTCTGCCCGCAGGGGACCTTCGTCCGCGGCAACTACCGGGTCTACGAGGCGTTCTCCGAGAAGTTCTTCCGCGTCCTTCATTCCTACACGCCCGATGTCGAGGAGGCCTCCCTCGACGAGGCCTACCTCGACCTGACGCGCTGCCGGCCGCTCTATCCCTCGTTCACCGCGGCGGCCCGGGACATGAAGCGCCGGGTGGAGAAGGAGATGGGGATCACGGTCTCGGTGGGTGCGGCCCCGAACAAAATTATGGCCAAGCTGGCGACGCGGATGGCCAAGCCGGCCGGGTTCTTCGAGGTCCCGGCGGGCGGGGAGGAGGACTTCCTGCGCGGCCTGGACATCTCGGACCTCCCGGGCATCGGGCCCAAGGCCCAGGTCGTCCTGCGCATGCTCAACGTCCAGAGGATCGGCGACCTCTGGGGCCTGCCGCGGCCGACCCTCCGCTCGCTCTTCGGCGCGGGCGGCGAGGAGATCTACCTCCAATCGCGCGGCATCGACGCCCGGCCCATCGTCACGCGCTCCGAGCCCAAGTCGGTCTCCCGCGAGACGACCTTTCTCCAGGACCTCTGGGACGAACGTCTGCTCCTGGCCCACCTGGCCTACCTCTGCGACCGGCTGACCCTGGCCTTGCGCGAGGACCATCTTTACGCCCATGTCATCGAGGTCAAGGCCCGCTACTCGGACTTCCGGACCGAGATCAAGCGGAGGCTCGTCGTCATGCCGCTCCAGGAGATGGGGAAGATCTACAAGATCGCCGAGGAGCTCTTCCGGGAGCTCTTCACCTCGTCGCGGCTGGCCCTCCGGCTCATCGGCGTCAAGGCCGCGGAGCTTGTCAAGTCGCGGCCGCTCGCCCTCTTCGAGCCATACTCCGAGCGCCAGGAGCGGCTGGGGCAGGCGCTCGACCGGGTGCGCGGCAAGTACGGCTTCGGCTCCGTGCTTACCGTGCGGGAGAGGATGCTCGATTCGGTCTATGACTTCGAACCGCGGCGGGGCTTCATCCTCAAGACCGCCTCCTTGACGAAGTAAGCGAGGGATTCCACTTTTGTCGTGATGACCATGATAGACGTATCGGCACTCGAAGGCGGGAAGAGGATGTGATCATGTTCGTTCCCCTGCGCGTGCATTCCGTTTTCAGCAAGGGCAAGGGCGGCCTGACCGTCGCGGAGGCCGTGTCCTGGGCCGTGGAGAGAGGTCTCCCGGCAGCCGCCCTCACGGACATCGGCAATTTCTACGGCTGGGGGAAGTGGAAGAGGGCCGCGGCCGGGGCGGGGATCAAGCCTGTTTTCGGCTGTGAGCTCGAGATCGGGGGGAGGAGGTTCGTGTTCCTGGTGAAGAGCCGGGAAGGATACTGGAATCTTATGGAAGCCTTCAACCGGAAGGAGGTGCGGAGCGCCGACGGGCTGGTCGCGCTCTACTTCCCCGGGGGAAACGGGGCAGGGGCGAACGGCGGGGTCGGCGCCGTCGAGAGGGGCGTTCCAGACGGCAGGAACGGAGAGAAGCGAAGTGCCGGGTTCGGTGCCGGGAGCGTGAACGGGAGAAAAGGCGGCGGGGGGGGAGCCGCAGTCGCGGCGGACGGGGTTGACGAGATCGGCCTTCCCGAAGTCCTGCGTGCGTCCGGCGGCCTCTACATAGGGGCTGATTTCTCGAACTTCCGGACCGCATCCGCTCTGGCCCGCTCGTCCGGCCTGCCCCTCGTCTGGGCCAACCCGCTCAAGTTCACGACGAGCCCGGAGCGGCTCATCCTCCTTCACGCCATCGAGAAAAAGGTTCCTTTCCCGCCGGAACGCGAAAAGCTCACCCCAAAGATCGGGCTCTTCGGCCCGGACCAGGAGGCTTTGGCCGTCCGGCGGTTCGGCGCGGAAGCGAAGGAGGCCCTCAAGCGCACATTCGAGGCTGCCGAGAGATGCGCCTTCGCCTTCGAGGACATCGTGCCCCACCTTCCCACGGATATTTTTCCCAAGACCCTGCGCGAGACGGTCATGGCCCGGCTGACCGCGGCCAAGGACCTCTCCTGGAAGGAACGCCAGCGGGCCCGCCGCGAGCTGGGCGTCGTCGAAAGCTCCGGCTTCGGGCCGTACTTCCTCATCGTTCACGACGTCGTCGAGTTCGCCCGCCGCCGCGGCATCCTCCACAACCTGCGCGGCTCCGGTGCCTCGTCCTACCTGGCCTACCTGCTCGGCGTCTCCCATGTCAGCCCCATCGAGTTCGACCTCTACTTCGAACGCTTCCTGAACAAGGGCCGGCCCGACCCGCCCGACATCGACATCGACTTCGACTCGCGGCGCCGGGATGAGGTCCTGACCTACGTCCTTGAGAGGTACGGCCGCGGCGGGACGGGGGCGGCCTTCGTTTGCAGCCTGAAGAATTTCGGCGCCCGCTCCGCCCTTTATGAGACCGCCCGGGCCTTCGGCGTCCCGCCGGACGAAGCTCGCTCCATGACCAAGCACGTCCCTTTCTTCGCGGAGCCCGATTTCCTGAGGCGGGATGCGCCCGCTTCGGGCTATCTTGATGTCTGGAAGATGGCCGCCGAATTGGACCGCGTCTATGCCGAGATCTCGCTCCATGTGGGCGGCGTCATCCTGACACCCGCGCCGGTCGAACGCTACCTGCCGCTCGAGGAGTCGGCCAAGGGGCTCCTAATGTGCCACTTCGACAAGGACGTCGTCGAGGACCTCCGGCTCATCAAGCTCGACCTCCTCTCGGTGAGGGGTCTGGCCGCGATCTCGGAGACGAAGGAGAAGCTCGGGCTCCGGGGAATTCCCGCCGGCGATGCCGCGGTCTACAGGATACTCGGCGAAGCGCGGACGATCGGCTGCTTCCAAGTGGAGAGCCCGGCCATGATGAACCTCCTGCGCCGGATGAAGCCGCGGACCGTCTTCGAGCTCACCCAGGCCCTGGCCATCATCCGGCCCGGACCGACCGAAAGCGGGATGAAGGAGGCCCTGCTTCGCAGCCGCGAGGGGAGGGCCGCGTCGCGAGACCCTTTCCTCGAGAAGGTCCTTCCCGAGACGGGAGGCATCCTGCTCTACGAGGAACAGGTCATGCAGATCGCCGAACGGGTGGCCGGAATGCCTCCCGAGGAGGGCGATCTCCTTCGACGGAGCCTCAGGAAGAAGGGGGGCGACCCGGCCCTCCGGGAGCGATTCGTCCGGGAGGCGAAGGAGCGCGGCTACGCGGCCGCGGAGGTCGAAAAACTCTGGCAGACCATGGAGAAGTTCTCGTCCTACGCCTTCAACAAGGCTCACAGCGCTTCATACGCCAACATGGCCTACCAGGCCGTCTATCTCAAGACGCATCACACGGTGCCTTACCTCGCGGCCGTGCTCAACGCGGGCGGCGGCTATTACGGCCTCGAGGAATACGTCGAGGAGGCCAAACGGCAGGGGATCCGGATCCTCGGGCCGGACGCGAACAGAAGCGGGCAAGGATTCGAGGTGGAGGACGGGGCGATCCGCGTCGGGTTCACGTCCATCAAGGGGCTGGCGGTGAAGACCGTCGGGAAGGTCCTCAAAGAGAGGACGGAGGGAGGGAAGTTCGAGTCGGTCGAGAACTTCCTCGAGCGGGTGAGCCTTTCGAAGAGCGAGCTCCTGGCGCTCATCCGGGCCGGGGTCTTCGACACGCTCGAACCGCGGCGGACGCGGCAGGTCCTCCGCTACTTTCAGGGGCTCGAGGACATGGAGCAGGTGGCGGACATCGACGACGGGGGGAAGGCGCGGATGCTTATCGACTCGCTCGGGTTCAGTCCCGCGGGCGACCCGCTCGACCTCTACGAAGGGAAGCGGCCGCCGCTCCGGATCCGGGACCTCAAGAGCCGGATGGGCAGCCTGGTCGAGCTGGTGGTGCGTGTCGTGGACGCCCGGCAGATTCCGCTCAAAGGGGGGAGCCGGTATTTCTACCTGTTCGAGGATGAGACGGGGCTCCTCGAAGGTGTGGGGGAGACGAAATGCCTGAGTTTGGGCACACCGCCGATCTGCTGCCTGAGAGGAGAGGTCCGAAACGGCGGCGGCGCCGTCAAGATCCACAACTGCACGTTTTTAAGGTCGTTTTAATGCAACTTCATTTTCTTATTGGAATCGAATAGGGTTACAAGGGCGGCTATTGACACAGATAATTAATTGTAATACATTGTATTATAGAGGTGATCCAAGGATGAAAGCGACACGCAAGGTCTTGACGGTTTCGGTCCCTCCTGAGATCGCATCCGAGTACGAACGGCTGGCGAAAAAGGAGGCCAAGAGTAGGAGCCATCTCTTCAGGGAGATGTTCCAGCTCTATAGGCAGAAAAACATAGAGAGAGAATTGTTTGCACTCCAGCGATACGGGGCGGTCAAGGCTGCAAAAAAAGGAGTCTTGACAGAAGAGGCCATCGAGAAAATCGTCCTTGAAGGCCGTTGATCTTGAAAGTCGTTTTCGACACCAATATCTTTATCTCTGCTTTTATTTTGCCCGGAGGGAGGGCAGAGGCGGCGTTCCTCGCCGCGATCGAGGCCAATTTTGAACTGCTGACGTCGACGGCAATCCTTACCGAGATGGCCGGAAAGCTGGCGGAAAAATTCGACTGGGAGGAAGAGATGGTCATTCGCGCTATCAAGCTCATCTCTTCCGCGTCGGCGGAAGTCCTTAGGACGGACCCGTCTATTCATTCCCTCTCGGACGAAGCCGACAACCGGATCCTCGAATGCGCGGTTGAGGGGAAAGCCTCCGTCATCGTTACAGGCGACAAGCACCTGCTTGCCTTACGAAGATACGGGGATATCCGGATTATGCGCCTGACGGATTTTTTAGCGATGTTAGCCGAGCGAAAGAGTCCGTCCTAAAGCTTCTTGACCTGCCGCGAGATCTTTTTTCGGATCTTATTGAACGACGGCGGCGGGCCGGTCCGGACCGGCTTTCCGTTGATGAACAGGGCGTCCGAGATCCCCCATTCGAGGAAAGTGTCCCGGTCGAGGGTACTGACAGCCTGGAAATCGACCTTGCCGCCGAATTCCGAGGCCGCGCGCTTCGCCCGTTCGATCGCCATATTCATGGCCGGGCACCAGCCGTCGATGAAGGCCGTGACGGTCACTTTTTCGGGGGCCGTCTCCGGCTTCTTCTTCTCCCGGATCCACTTGGGAGCGACGGCATCATCGGCGAAAGGTTTCCAAAGGAGGACCTGCATCCCGATCTTGTCCGCCTTCCTGTAGCCGTGTTTCCTGAACCAGGATGCCCGCATGAAGACCGGGATGGCCATTCCCCAAGCGGCCATCCCCTTAGCTCCAAGGGACTTGGCGTCCTCCTCGGCGGCTTGGAGAAGGGCTTTGCCCATTCCTCTTTTCTGAAAGTTGCCGCGCCCCTGCTTGTGACCGTGGACCCAAATACAGTAGATGAAATAAAGCCCGCGTCCTTCCAGCGGGGAGCGCTCAACGGGCGCATACTGGATCATCCCCCCGACATTTCCGGCCTCATCCAAGGCCAACTTGACCCTCAAGCCCTTCTCTTTCATCGTGTCATACCAGATTTGCTTGTGGTCTCCGGCTTCCGGCAATTCCTTGGACCAGTCCTCGAGGCAAACGAAATAGAGCTCTTTGTGTTCGTCGGTTAGGTCGATGACCTTCATGGTGTGCCTCCTTTGCGGGCTAAATATGCGTAAACTCGGCTTTGACTAATCATGTCCTTTGTATTTCTTCTCACCGGTCTCCAGCCGGAACGGGAAGCGGTTCCGGGCCGGGGGAAGGGGACACGTGGCAAAGGGCGTGAAGGCGCAGGGAGGATTATAGGCGCGGTTGAAGTTCAGGACCGTTTGATTGCCGGTATCGACCTTGAAGTCCAGGAAGCGCCCTCCGTCGTAGGTTGCCTCCCCGTTGGTTTCATCCCCGAAGACGAGGAAATAGGTCCTGCGCTCTTCGTCATCGAACGCGATAAATTCATATTCCCTTCCGGCCCAAGAGAACTTCACGGTCCCCGGCGAGATCAATTCAGACCTTTTGACGATCTTCGCTTCGACGGCGATATTTTTCGGGGCGGGATAGGGGGCAAAGACGGCCTCGATCCGGAATGCCGTTGAAGGTGGAAAGTAGTCTAAACCCGAGTAATCCTTGAAAGCTTGCGCGTTGAAATCGCGGAGGCGGACGGCATAACGGTCACCTCTCCGGATGACCCACATCCTGAAATCGCCGAGGGCCAGAGTGTCCGGGCTGGTTGAATCGCCGGCCCTGATTTCCATCCGGGCGACCTGTTTCCCGCGGCAAAAAAGCGCGACGCCGGGGGCCGCTTCAACCGTGATTTTCGCGCCTTTTCTAATGAACTTCCCGCCAAGTGAGGGAGCTGAGCCGGGCGGGAGTTCGATTGGGTTCGAGGACGATGCCCCAAACGTATTCTCGCCTTCATCGAGCCAGAAGAGCCCGGCGATCGTCAACCAGCTTTCCTCCGATCGCATCTCCCGGTCCCTTCCGGCCCTCCAGGCGGCTTCTTCGCCAGGCCCTTTCTCGACTTTGTTCTGGCCGGGGGGGCACGACAAGCAAAAAAATATGAGCGCCGGGATCATGATACCAGCTTTCCACGGCCGGCTACATTTCCGATAGTCCATAGGGAAACCGCCTTTCATTTCGGATTTTTGATCTTCTTCCGGTATTCGCATCTGCTCACCAGGCCGCGCTTAATAATCAGGCTGCAGGTTCAAACCGGCGGCTTCAGAGGGCTAAATCAATATTTCTTTCGGGATCTCCCGCAGGTTATAGTTCGACGCCATGCTCCTGCAGTAGCCCCCCGCGCAAAGCACAGCGAGGAGCCCGCCCCTCCGAGGCAAAGGCATGAGACGCTCCTTGCCGAAGACGTCGCCCGTCTCGCAGAGATGTCCCGCCACAGTCACCTTCGTCTTCATGGAAGCGTCGACCTCAAGGCAGTTGACGATCTCGTGGCGGGCCTGCATGTAGATGGCCGGTCGGGGCACGGTGTTAAAGGTTCCGCCGTTGACGCAGGCGAAGATGTTGCCGTAGCTCTCCTTGACGTACTCGACGCGGAGGAGCAGGACCCCGGAGTCGCCGACAAGATATTTCCCCGGCTCGATGGCCACGGCCTTGATCCTCAGACCCGCCTTCCGGATGCTCTCGCAAACGTATCTGATGTAATCGGGGGTGGGGAAGAGGCTCTGGTTTCGGAAGTATTTCGGTCCGAAGCCGCCGCCGAAGTCCAGGAACTCCAGATCGAATCCCAAGCTTTCGAGTTCCTCGGCCTTGCGGACCATCCCGTCCACGGCCCGGCGGACGGACATGAAATCCTCGCGGACCCAACCCGAGCCGAGGTGCTGATGGAGACCGACCGGGAGAAAACCCGCTTTCCGGGTCCTGATGAACACGTTCTTCACCTTTTTCTCTTCAACGCCGAACTTGATGGGCGTCCCATCTGAGGCCCGCTCGCCGGCCGTGACGGCCTTGGGGCTGAAGCCGCGCCCCTTGCCCGGATTCCAGCGCACGGAAACGCGAACCCTCTTCCCCCGGAACGATCGCTCCCTGACCTCTCGCATGAGTTCGAGCTGTTCGGCCGCGTCGATATTGACCGTCAGTCCGTCGATCCCGAAGACGGCTTCCAGATCCGCCGTGCTGACGCTTGTTCCCGTATAGAGGATCCTTGAGGCCGGGAAACCGGCTTTCATCGCGGTCCTGACCTCGTTCGGTGAGACGGCGTCGATCCAGGCGCCTTCGTCCTTCAGTGCCTTCAGGATGCCCGCGTGCGGATTGGCCTTCATGGCATAGCAGATCCTGGACTCCAGGGACGTCTGTTCGCGCAAGAGTCCCTGGAGTGCCCTGAACTTGGCGATGATGCTGTCCCTGCCATAGACGTAGATCGGGGCTCCGTGTTTTTCCGCGAGCGCCGAAGCGTCTACTCCGGCCAGGCGGACCCTGTTGTTCCTGACGCTCAAAAAATCGTTTTCCCACCAGGGCATGTCACTTGTCCTTGAAAAGGTCCATCTGACCCCGTTCGATTTTCTTGAGGATCTCCTCGAGAACCGGGTATTGCTCGACGAGGAGCTTGGGGACGTCGAGCTTCTCTCCGGTGATCATGTTCTTGATCTGAAGGGCGTTGGCCATGGCCTGGCCGCGGTAATGGTTGTTCGTGATGACGTAGACCTTGCCGCTCTTTTGCCCGAGCTGTTTAATCCGGTCGATCCAGTCCTGGAGCTCATCTTTGACGTAAAGATAATTATACCGGTCGTCGCGGCCGGCGCCCGCGCGGAACCAGTCCTTATGGTTGCGGCCGTGGAGCCGGACGTAGGCGAAGTCGGGGTTGGTGCTTACGGCGGAGGGATTGATGGAGTTCTTGAAGAGGGGTTGATCGATGTTGCAGAAGGCGACCTTGTTCTCCTCAAGGAGCCTGAAAAACTCGGGAGTCTCCCAAGAGGAGTGGCGGACCTCAAGGGCCAGGGGATAATCCGCGAACAGGGCGAAAAGCCCGGCCAGGTAGTCCATGTTTTCAGGAATGTTGAGATAGGACCAGGGGAATTGGAGCAGGACGGCGGCCAGCCGCTCGTTCAATTGAAGCGGATCGACCCCTTTCCGGAAATCGTCGACGTCCTTCTGCTTGTAATCCTTACGCTTATGGGTGAAAATCTGATGGAGCTTGACGGCGAACAGGAAGTCCGGGAATCCCTCGACCTTCCTGAGCCAGGAAACCGCCATGGCGGCCGGGGCCGGACGGTAGAACGTGCTGTTGACCTCGACGATATTGAAATAATCCGCGAGGAAAAGGAGAGGATGAAAACCGGGCGCTTTACCGGGGGGATAGACGATGCCTTCCCAGTCTTCGTAGCTCCAGCCGGCCGTGCCGATGTGATAGCGGGCCATCGTTCCCGTATTCTAATTCATTTTTGCCTGTGGTTCCAATAGAATACCGGTTACGAGGACATGACCGGAACGGGAAGAGGAGGATGATCATGACGTTTGACCTGGCCGACCGCGTAATGCAAGCCTATGAACGGATCCGCCCGGACATTCGCCGGACTCCCATCGAAGGCTCGGAAGACCTGGGGAGACGGACGGGCGCGAGGCTCCATTTTAAATGGGAGAACGAGCAGATCACCGGTTCATTCAAGCTCAGGGGCGCCCTGAACAAGCTTCGTTCGCTCACGCCCTTAGAGAGAAAGGCCGGCATCGTTTCAGCGTCCACGGGAAATCATGGACTGGCGATCAGCCATGCTTCCAGACTCGAAGGGGTGGACCTGGTCCTCTTCCTGCCGGAGACCGTCACGGATGTCAAGCGCAGGAAGATCGAGGCCATGGGCGTCAACCTCCGGTTCTTCGGGGATGATTGCGAAAAGACGGAGGTCCATGCCCGCAACTTCGCGGAGGAATCAGGGCGGATCTATGTTTCGCCATACAACGACCTCGATATCGTGGCGGGGCAGGGGACGGTCGGCGTCGAGGTCCTCGAGGACCTGCCTGATGTCCGGGACATCGTCGTTCCCGTGGGAGGAGGAGGGCTCATTGCCGGGATTAGCGCCTACGCCAAGTCCGTGAACCCGGCGATCCGGATCGTGGGCGTCGAGCCCGGGACCTCGGCCTTCATGAAGGCCTCCGTTGAGGCCGGGGAGCTTGTCGCGTTCGCCGAGAAGCCCACGTTCGCCGACGCGCTCGCGGGCGGCATCGAAGCCGGCTCGATCACATTTCATCTTTGTCAAAAGTATGTGGACGAATGGGTCCTGGTCGAAGAGGGGGCGATCGTCGAAGCCATGGCCGCGATCCATGAAGCGCACGGCAGGATCGTCGAGGGCGCCGGGGCGGTTGCCTTGGCCGGCATGCTCACTGACCCGGGGCGTTTCGCGGGGCGGAACGTCGTCTGCGTCGTCAGCGGAGGCAACATAGACCCGGAACGTTTCCGGGCGATCATTAAATAATTAGGTTCTCTTCCAT